>Ga0207426_1000650_pt1 | contig 42882 bp, 36 predicted proteins | sample AraplaMF_Cvi_mMS_FD_184265 | JGI IMG/M metagenome (GOLD analysis project Ga0207426, IMG submission 184265) | Arabidopsis root microbial communities from the University of North Carolina, USA - plate scrape MF_Cvi_mMS (SPAdes) (version 2) | ecosystem: Host-associated > Plants > Roots > Endosphere... | reverse complement strand
GCGCCTATCTTCGCTCCAACGGTTTGCATGATCTCATCTGTACCTGACAGGAGTGAGAAGTCTTCCGTGATTTCCGCAAGAAATGCGAGATGCACTTCGTGACGTTTACGTTCAGTAATGTCGTCAAACACAATTCCCACAAGCTGGCTTCCTTCACCTCCTATGCGGGAGACGAACGCAGAATACCAATGATCGGTTGGTTCATGGTAATTTTCTAACCGGAGAGGCGCGCCCGTTCGCGCGACAGAGTCGTAATTTTCCCGCCAGTAGCTTTCTTCACCGGGCGCAACTTCACTTGCTAGTTTGCCTATGACATTTTCGATACCAGTCTGGCGACTGAAAACCTCGTTAGCTTCAAGAATCCTGTAATCCACCGCAATTCCCGTTTCATCCCGCACGATTTCAATTAGACAAAACCCTTCGTCGATCGAATTGAATAAAGAGTTGTATTTGTGCGTAGCCATCTCTGCTACTTCATCCTTCAGACGTAAAATTTCCCTTTCCGCTTCTTTCTGCTCCGTTACATCTTCCCAGGTATGCACCAGCCTTTCTTTATCCAGCGGTGTATTGGTAATCGAAAACCAGACTTTGCGACCCCGGAAATCAAACTCATGGGTATAACCATTGCCTTTGCCTGTCTCAATGACTTCAGTCAATTTCGGAAGTTGGAATACCGCATTCATACCGTGGGCATTAAAGGTTTTTTCCGTAAAATCTATTCCGCCCGACATTTTTAAACTTGCCCTGTTCACATATTCATGGATAAAGTCGACGATCTTCCCGTCTGTATCCCGGACTGTTCGGTAAACGGCTATTCCAATGTTGGGTGCGTCTATAATATCCTGAAGGAGGCCCTTGCTTTGCAGTAATTCATGTTCTGCTTTTTTGCGGTTAGTGATATCCGAAGTCGTGGTGGCCACGCCATCACCCACCTTTACAGTCGATTGATAGAACCATCCGTCGAACTGCTCATGCACATAATGTCGTTCGCTCTGATCCGGAATGCCTGTTTCCACTACGTGTTTAAAAGTGTCAAAAATCCCTACCTCTACCACGCCGGGATTGGAGGAAAGCAAACTTTTGCCGATAATGTTTCCGTAATATTTCTCAGCGGTGTGATTGTTAAGAATCCAGATGAAGTCTACAATAGCCCCTGCATCATTGCGGACTGCCTGGAATACCTGGATCATATCCATCGAGCTGTCCATCGTGGCCTGCAGCAAGTTTTTGCTTTCCGCAAGCTCTGTGGTGCGTTGTTTTACCTCACCTTCAAGTTTTACTCGGTAATGTTCATCGGCTTCGCGAAGGGTCTGTTCTGCCTGTTTACGCTCTGTGACATCCAGCAGAGAAATCACCACGCCCCTGATCCGGTCATCATCGCTGCGATAGGGAGAAATCCGGATAAGCATCATCCGGCCATCCGTTGTGCTGACCTCCCGCTCAATGCGCTGTAACTGGTCGAGTACGAGCTGGGCATCCTGGAGCACCGTATGCTCTGCAAGCCTGCTTGTGATATCGCTAAGGGGCCGCCCGTAGTCTGCAGGGATCAGGTTATACACCGAACGGGCCGCCGGTGTGAACAGTACCACCCTGAAGGATCGATCAAGAAAAATAGTACCGATGTCGGTAGAGTTGATTAGGTTCTGAAGGTTATTGCTGATCATGGTAGCTTCCTCTACTTTTACCTTCAGCTCCTGGTTGACGGTACTCAGTTCCTCATTGATACTTTGCAATTCTTCCTTGCTGGTCTCCAGCTCTTCGCTGGCAGAACGAAGCTCTTCATTCATTGCCTGCAATTCCTCGTTGCCGGCTTTCAGCTCTTCAGCCCCGAATTCATATTGTTCGTTGCTTAGCCTCAGCTGTGCCTTCAGTCGCATCACCTCCTCTTCCAGATGCTGGCTAACGGGTTCGTCCGGATTGATCACCAGGGGCGCTTCCTGAACATCACCGGCCACTGTTTCAAAAATCACCAGCAAATAGCTTTGAGCTGCGATGGAATGTTCTGCGGGAAGCGGGCGTACATGAAGATTAAGCGTTTCCGTAACACCATCCATACGCAGGGCCAGCCCCAGGGCACTCACTCCTGTTTTACGCTGCAGTGCCTGGTAGAGCAGGCTTCGCAGGTCAGTACGTAATTCCTGGCGCACTGTTTTCAGCAGATGCTGAGTCGGTTCACCTGCCACAAATGTCAGATAGCGCGCAGCATGTTCGCTGGTATGTACGATATCAAATTCTTCATTGACAACCAGTGAAGGCGGTGCATAGAGTTCCACCATCTGCTGATGCAAATCCCCGAAAGAAACCCGCTCGCGGGGACGTGACTGCGCCGCGGAATTTACCGGCAGTTGCGGAAATTCGATTTTGGGGATTCCTTCAGGTACGATGATGTTCTTTGAGATTACCTGCCTGCTTTGCCAGATATGTTGCTCCCGGCTGTAGATACTAAAAAGGTCACTGGCACTGTCAACGCTTTCGGACGCCCCGAGCAACAGGAAGCCTCCTGCCTTTAAAGCAAAATGGAAAGTCTCAAACACGCGTTCCTGGGCTGTCCGGTTGAGATAGATAAGCACGTTGCGGCAGCTTACCAAATCTATTCGGGAGAATGGAGAATCCTTGATAAAGTTGTGGTTGGCAAACAGCACCGTTTCCCTTAAGTCCCGCCGAACGCGGTATCCGTTCTTTTCTTTTGTAAAATAGCGGCTCAGCCGCTCCTGCGATACGTCAGCTGCATCGTTGAGTGTATAAAATCCTTCCCGGGCAACGGCAATCGCAGATTCATCAATATCGGTGGCAAAGATCTGCACTTTTGGAACATCGACCCTGCCAAGGGTAAGGTCGGCACAGATCATTGCTATACTGTAAGCTTCTTCACCCGTGGCACAGCCGGCGACCCAGATGCGCAGATGTTCATTCGCTGATTTAGTTTCCAAAATCCTGGGTAGCACATCCTGTTCGAGTTCCTCAAATGGTTTTCTGTCCCGAAAAAAATTGGTAACGGAGATCAGCAGATCCTTTAACAGGGATTGTGTTTCTTCCGGATGCTGCGTCAGGTAGGCGGCGTAAGCAGGTAAGCCTGCCAGGTCACAGACATGGGTTCGCCGTTCGATCCTGCGTAGCAGTGTCGCCCGCTTGTAATTGGCAAAATCATGACCGGTGCGCAGGCGGAGTTCTGTAAGTATCGTCCGCAGCGCCTGCTGATCTGTTTCCGACTGATCTTTGGGTTCCTCCGGCACATGCAATGTGCCAAGTGAATTCCGGTAGGTGATGATTTTGGCGGGTATATCAGCAACGTCCAGCACTTCGTCGACCATATCGGTTGCGATGGCGTTACGCGGCATCTCATTAAATTCGGCCTCGCGGGGATTTTGAACAAAGACGGCGCCGCCACGCTCTTTAATCCGTTTCAGTCCCATGGAACCATTGGCGCCTGTCCCGCTCAGCACAATCCCGACCGCACGGGTTTCATGTGTTTCTGCCAGTGACCGGAAAAAGATATCTACGGGCGCACGTCGTTCCGCGAGTTCAGTATTTTGCGAGACGATCAGTTGACCATCTTCCATCGTCAGGTGCTGATTCGGAGGAATGATGTATACATGATCCGGTGCTACAAACACCTTTTGCGTCACCTGTATCACCGGCATCCCGGTGGAGTTTTGCAATACCTGCGCCAGCTGGCTGTCATGATCCGGCGAAAGGTGCAGGATCACCACAAAGGCGATGCCCGATCCTGTCGGAACAGCTTCAAAAAATTCCTTTAAGGCCTGAATGCCTCCTGCAGAAGCCCCAAGTCCGCATATAATGAAATTGTCCATTTTATCTTAAGTTGAGGTCAGCAAATCAGGTATGTCTACCTGAGCGCGGATGAAAGTAAGCTTTCAGGGAGAGGAATGCAAATTTAGTCGCAATCATGCCTGAGTTTCATCAATCTGATCTCGGCTCAGCTGTTCTCCTGAGGCTGCCATCTCCTTCAATAATTTAACCCGGGTGACTATTTCCGCAGCCTTTTGAAAATATTTTGCAGCCAGTTGCGGATTGTTCCCGGCAGCGTGATGGTCTCCTGTGCTATTGAGCAGAAGGATGCATTCTTCCATTCCCCTGATCAGATTCCAGAGACTATCGTCCACTGTTTCTGTCACTGCTGAAAGCAGGCTGTCAGACGAAAATGCGTGACCGGTATGGCAGCGGTAGCGCGTAAGCTTTCCATCTCGTAGCGCAAACAGCACACCGTGACACTCAGGGCAGGTGTAGGAGGTCGGTTCACCAAACTGCCGGATTTGTTCGCCGGCTGACTGGTCACCCCCGGCAACGCGGATCTCCTGTTCTATATTATTTTTTTCCTGTAGGGACATAAGTTTGTGTTGTTGAGTATCGGAAACGGGTGTGGTGCATAGTTGATGCAGCAGTGCAGGCATTTCAGCAACGGGAATACTGTAATCGATCGCCACTTCCCTTAAGGCGCTTTCCGGCATGGATGGCACGGGTGCGTCACGGGGATGCTGCACAATAGCAGTACCTCCAAAGTCTTTAATCATCCATAATCCTGCGGTTCCGTCATCCAGCGCACCGGAAAGAATGATCCCGATCACCTGCTTACCGTAGGTAAAGGCTGCAGAGCGAAACAGCGGATCAATTGCGGGGCGGAAGCGGTTTTCTTTCGGACCGCGGCTAATTCTCAGCTGTGCTTCTTCGATGATCATGTGACGGTCGGGTGGCGCGACATAAATGCGCCCTTGTTGAAAGCGTTCTCCGTCATAGGCGTTGGCAGCAGGCAGCGTTTCACATTTGTTCAATACGAAAGGCAAAATACCACGAACTTCCGGACTCATGTGCCAGACCACAAAAATGCTGGCGGGAAGGGATGGAGACAGGCCGGCGACGAGACTTTGAAGCGCCTCGAAACCACCTGTCGATGCTCCGATAACGATGATATTCCGGTTAATCATATGATGGAATCTTTTACAGCCTGTGTCTCAACAATTGATCCAGCCATTGATTTGATTCCTGCTTACATTTCATCCTCAACGGAATGTGGGTATCAGGAGAAACCAGTGGAAGGAAGAATCTAGGTACACTGTGTAAATTTTCAACAAAAGCGGAAACGGAGGTGTTGTTATCTGACCTTAGCATTCCTTGAAAATAATTTCATGGCCAATACGGTCGCCAGGGCTACAGCGCCTGCCAAAGTGATCGTCTGAGGCGTCTTATCCAGCCGGCCCTTTCCGTTTCCATGGGTTCCCATTTGCTGGTCTACCGTGGCTACTACGTTTCCACTGCTCCGGGGCGCTGCTTTCGCTGTTTTGAAGTAGTCGCGCATGATAAGCCCCGTGAGTTTTACCAGAAGGTCCGGTGCGAGGGCGTGGGCCAGTTTGAACAATAAGGAAATGCCGCCCGGGTACCTGGTGGCTTTTGGATGAACAATCGATGCCACTACCGCCCTGGCAACAATTGCCGGATCAGCAACAGGCGGCACAGGTTTCAGTTTTTTACCGGTATAATTCGCTGCATGTAAAATGCCGGGCGTATCTATAAAAGCCGGGAAGAGGTCTACAATATGTATTTTTTTGAAATCCGCAAGCTCCCCTTTCATCGCTTCAAAACAACCGCGTAAACCGAACTTCGCGGCGGAGTAGGCAGTGCCATACGGTACAGGCAAAAAACCACCGATGGAAATATTATTGATCAGTATCCCGGTACCGCGTTGTTTAAAATGCGGCAGTATTGCGTAAGCACAACGCATATAGCCAAGCAGGTTAATATTGATGACCTGCTCCTGGACTTCCCAGGGCGTCTCATCGAAAGCTCCTGCTGCGAGAACACCTGCATTGTTGACCCAAACATCTACCTGTCCTTTCCATGCGATCGCGCTGGACACAAGTGCTGCGATTGCATCAAGGTCTGTCACATCCGTTGCGATTGCTATCGCATCCGCGCCTAAGGCCTTACACTCACTGACTGCTTTTTCAAGTGCGGTGAGATTCCTGGAAGCGAGCACAAGATTTGCCTGCCTGCGCGCAAGGGACAACGCAATTGTTTTACCTGCACCTGAAGAGGCACCGGTGACCACCACCACCTTGCCGGCTATTTTATTTTCCATAGATGCACAGGTTGCAAATCGCAAGCCAACCAAAAATGCTTAACAGCACTTATCACGGCACGATTCCTGTAAAAGTTTTTTTAAAGAATATCATGCAGAAAAATAAAAAACACCCGGTGTTGGAAGACAAGCCGAATAAGACGGAAATACATCCCGGATCCACCACCCAGGGCGGATCGAATTTTGGACAGGGTTCTACCCAGCTGGGTAACAGCTCGATCGGGCAGGGCAGTGAATTAAATAAAGGCGCCAGCTATGAGGGAGAGGAGGATTGGAACAATGAAGCGTTGCGTATGGAAGATCTTCCTCAAAAAAAGAAATGAGGCAATTACAACCAGCCATATACAGCTTACGCTGACTTATTTTCAAGGACCTCCTTCGGGAGGTTTTTTGTTGGTGTCGCAAGAAACCTGTGGCATTTTGCTACAGTGACTGTTGCATCAAATAACCGGATCATCACACTATGCTGTTTCTTTCAGTGATCATACATGCTGGCAAAAGTTTTGAAGATGACCAGGTATGGATAGGAGAGACCTGACCGGCACATTACCGGTCCAGACAGAAGGAAAAGAAATCATCGTGGAAGCATCAGTAACACTCCAGGACGAACCCGCTTCTGCCGTGCTCTATGCAAAGACACGCAGCAGGCTGCTCCGGGTGAACGAATGGCACGAACTGGCAGGAAGCCTGAGCGCCGATTTTCAGTTAACCGACCGTCATGGGATACGTCTCAGCAGAACAGTGGAGCAGGGGGATTATATACGCGTTGATATACCGGGTCCCGGGAGCGGGGCGGGTAATGGGTATGACTGGGTAAAAGTAGAGGCGTTGACGGAGATCACCGGCGGGGTCGATGCGATCGCTATACGTGTCAGGCCCTGCAGTAATCCAACAGGTGTCAATGCCTCTATTGCACATTTTTATGATGCAAGTGCCACCAGCACATTCATTCTTGAAAGACAGGAAACGACGGTTTATGCACGTATCATTGACCGGAATACAAAACCTAATGATGACACTTCTTCTTTTACAGATGAGCTGAGACATACGATCGCCGGAGCTGCTGCCATTGCAGCATTTTCAAGGTTGCAGTGGAAAGCCCTTGCGAAGGCTTTGCTGGAGATGGCATCCTGATTTTACAATGTATTTTGAATTCTTTACGATCAGCTTTCTTCGATCAGTTCCTTCAGCTTTTTTAATACTGTCTTCCAGTTTTCCGTGCTGTGTTCTTTTTCTTTTTCTGTGTGAATATTGTTCTGGGTTAACGTGAGTACGGTCTTATCTTCTTCCGGGCGTAGCTGATAGGTAACAAGCTGATAGTTCTCCGGGAGATCTTCCTTGCCACTCATCGAACTCCAGTAAGTGTACTGAAGCTGTTCCCCGGGAACAGACTTTTGTATGATCCCCTTGTCTTTATAGGATTTGCCTTCGTATGTTCCTTCCCAGGTAATGTCACTTCCTTCTTTCCAGTCCGTATGCACGTTGGTGCCCATCAGGGTTTTCCGGGTTATCTCTGCTGAGGTGATCGCATCCCAGACCTTTTTTGATGATGCGTGGATCGTGACAGAGGTTTGTGCTTTGTGTGGATGCATAAGTATTACTTTTTGTAAATCTACCCTGACTGACCGAGTGACGATTGTCTATTCCGTAGTCTTTCTAACCATATTTGGCGAAACCCCGAAATGTTTTTTAAAAGCGTTATTAAAATGTTGCGGGGTGGCATAGCCTGTTTCATAGGCGATCTCCGCGACCTGCTTGCCGGTTTCCAGGAGGTATAGTTTTGCGAGTTCCAGGCGTTGGCTGGTATTTAAACGGGGTTGTTCCGAACAACTGCCGGAAGCCGGTCTTCAGCTTATATTCATTCAAGCCTACTGCGGAAGCTATCTCCCTGAAGGATGGGGGAGTATCCAGTCTTTCCGAAATAAGATCCCTCGCGGCGATGATCTTTTCCTTATCACCCGGGTGTAACAGGTACAGACTGCTTTTGCTGCCATGTTCATGGTAGGCATTGATACACACCAGCAGCAGCTCCATGCTTTTGTACTGGAAGTAGAGACTGCGGAGGTCTTCCCTGAAAGGACAATGAAGTAACTGGTGGATCGTCCGTTGCACGTTACTATCGATACTTCCCCAGGTGTTGGAAAAAAGGGAGGCTTCTCGTTTGCGGACCTTATTTGCAAACCACCTTACAGCAGCGCCCATATCCCGGGTGTACAGCAGAAAATCACTGGCTGGATACTGGATACCAAAAGTTTCAATCATTGAAGTACTGTTCCTGAAGGTCATTTCAAAAGGCACGGCGTAGAGCAGGTTATAGTGGCCACCGATCAGTGCGTATCCGCGTCCAAGAGAAGTGAAGCTGAGGTCATAGTTTCCTTTCAGTCCAAAATGAAGCCTCACTACCTCTTTATCGTCTGTGATGGCATACTCCTCCTGCCCTTTGTATTCAGTTATCGAATGCGTAAATCGGGTGTTGCCGGCATACCAGTCTTCAAATATTTTTGTCGTTGCTGACATACCTTTAATACAAACTACTGCCGGGAAGGTTTGGGGGATAAGTCGTTTTTACGGCGTTGCTAGATCCGTGCTGCCTGCCGAATTTTGTATGGGAAGTTCAAAATAAAAAATGGTGCCTGCGGGTGTGTTTGCTTCTGCCCAGATCCGTCCTCCGTGCTCGCTGATAATATCTGCACTGATATACAAGCCCATTCCAAAGCCGCTGTAGTTTTTTTCGACCGAAGGATCGCGGTAATACCGTTCGAAGATGCGCAAGAAATTTTCTTTTGCTACACCAATGCCCTCATCTGCCACAAAAACGGTCAAAATATTGTTTTTGGTGAAAGAGCCGATACGGATCATTTTATCTTTAGGCGAGTATTTGATGGCGTTGGTAACGAGGTTGGTAAAGACCTGCTCAATTCGCAGCAGGTCAATAACCAGATCCCCATCGGTCTGATCAAATTCATACTTCACCTGGTGGGTGCTGACCATCTGATCAACGATCGACCTTATCTCACTGAGATAGTTTTGCCACGAGATTGTTTCAAAATTGTACTCAAGCTTTCCTGACTCAATACGCGATACGTCGAGCAACTGGCGAACAAGTGTGTGCAGTTTATCCGTTTGCCTTTGAATCTTTTCGATGAACCGGACAAGTTTTGGTGAGTTTTCTGATTTTGCCATGGATAGCGCCAAACCGGTAAAAGCCATCAGAGAAGTCAGCGGGGTTTTCAGTTCATGACTTGCCACAGAGATAAATTCATTTTTTTTCTCATCAAGCATTTTGCTCCGAAGTAGCTCCTCTTCTTTTATCCTGGCTTTTTCGTTAAGAACAGAATTTCTCAATTTCAGCTCCTCATAGGGAGATCCGGGTTTCAGCGTTTGAAAATAAGTTTTGGCTTCGTTGATCTTTAAAAGGGAAACCTGCAAAGACCTTGGCAGACCGATGGCAACGATGATCTTGTGATGCTCACCCCCTTTGATCAGCTTAAATTCCGGTACCAGTTTCTTCGCATACTGCAGCCCGGTATCATCAGCAGAAATGTCAATTCCTGCATCATAGCATACTTCCGAGAAAAGGAAATATTTGCCATCCAGTTTTTGCATGCCGATGATTAATACGCCTGCATCTGTCCGGTCGATCACTACCCGGCAGATCTCGGCAACGGCCGCTGCAATCGTCGTTTTGGTAGAAAGCGATACCGCAAAGAAATTCCCAACCTGGATCATCTGCTTTTGCGCAAGCACAATGTCCATTTCATTCTCCAGCGTGATGCGGGTCACTTCTGTCATATCAGATCGTTTTACAAACAATAACGGAGGTGTCGTCGGTCCTTCTTCCAAATTCCTTATAAACGGATGCAGCAATCACTGCAGCATCATGACGTTGTATGGACGGAAATTTACTGAGATCCCATCTTGTTTTAATTCCATCAGAACAGATGATCAGTAATGGAAAATCTTCCTGGTCTACTTTTATTTCCGAGATCGTACCCGGAATATTCATGCCGATAATGCCGTTGTAAGAATTAAAGCTTTTGCTCCCATCAGGGCCTATCCATTTGGCAGTCATGTTGCCAATACCTGCCGCTGTAAATTTCCTGGTAGCTGCGTCGTAAAGTACAGTGACTCCTACCGCACCCCTGGTCCGCTTGATCCCTTTATGAACTTCCCTCAGTATGTCCGGCGTCTGCATGTCGTTTAGCTGGATGAAAGCCTTACAGGCTGCCGTGACGGCTTCATAAGCGCCCTCTCCATGACCCAGACCGTCGCCTGCAAAAAGCCGGAATCCGGCGTTTGAATTCATAAAACAAAATCCGTCACCGCTAAATTCCTCTCCCTGGATCGGAATATTGATCCCTCTTATTTCTGAGCGCTTGCGCTGATCCGAACGTAAAGGTTTATCATAAATCCTCGACAATAACACTGTTCCCCAGCCACGAAGTGAGAACATATCAAACTGGTCCGACAATCTTTTGATACTTCCGAGTCCATGCCCCAGTGTGTTCATGGAAGAGTATCCGTCTGTCAGCACCTTACTGAGGTCTCCAATGCCCGGTCCGTCATCAATGCTAATCATTTCAAGGTAAAGGTTGTCCGATTCGTTTCCTACAGCAGCCAGTATCTCACCTCCTTCAGCGTGTTTGTGCAGGTTGGAAGTGATCTCGGCAAGAACGATATCTATGGCGTCCAGCTTTGATTGGGAAAATCCTGCACCTGCAGCAAGTTTATGTATATCTTTTTTGATCAGCGCATAATAACTCCTGTCATCTGCTTTATAGCTGAAGTGTTGCAATCTATCCATTCGCCCATTTTACGATCGTTATTGTTGTTCCTTTCCCTACTTCGCTGCTGATCGAAAATTCGTTTACCAGTCGCTTTGCACCGGGCAAACCGAGGCCCAGACTTTTGCCGGTGGAATAACCGTCCTTCATTGCAAGGTTGATATCAGTTATTCCCGGACCGCTGTCAGTAAAAACCACCCTTAATCCGTTTTCACGTCCTTTGGAAACGACTTCGATCAAAATCTCACCGCCGCCTGCATATTTAAGCATATTGCGAACCAGTTCGCTCACCGCCGTGATTAGTTTTGTCTGGTTCACCAGTCCCATCTTTATCCTGACAGCCGACTCCTTGACCCTGTTTCTCAACAGCACCACGTCCGGTTCACGCCTGATGCTGATGGCATCTTTGGATAGTGACAGGATCATAAATCTTCCGGGTCTTCCTCATCGAGGATGATTTTAGATCGTAAAAGTTGCATCCCTTTTTCCACATCGAGGGCAGTATGTACCCCTTTAAGCGTAAGACCGAGTTCAACCAGGGTGATCGCTACGGCCGGCTGCATTCCGACAACCACGGTTTCCGCATCAAGGATTTTGGACATACTGGCGATATTGTTGATGATCCTTCCCATAAAAGAGTCTACAATAGACACCGCGGAAATGTCAATCAATACCCCCCTGGCACCCGTAGTACTGACCATTTGTACCAGATCGGATTCAAGGTTCAATGCAATGCGGTCATATAAATCAATTTGAATGGTCACCAGCAGGAAATGGCCCATTCTTAGGATTGGAATTTTTTCCATCTGTAAAAGCTATTATAAGTTTCCTGTAAGAGATTTCTTTTTTACCTGTAAGTTCAATTGTTCAAATGCAAATTTCAACGCACTGGCCAGGGTTGCTTTCGTGGTGATACCTGTAAGATCTATCCCTAGTTGCACAATGGTTTGAGCGATCTCAGGACGGATACCACTGATCACACATTCAGCCCCCATCAACCTCGTAGCGCTCACTGTTTTAATCAAATGCTGTGCCACCAGCGAGTCTACGGCAGGAACTCCGGAGATGTCCAGGATCGTAATACCGCTTCCGGTTGCGACAATCTTTTCCAGCAGACTCTCCATGATCACCTGTGTCCTGGAACTATCCAGGGTACCGATGATCGGCAACGCCAGGATGCCGTCCCATACCTGGATCACCGGTGTGGAGATTTCCGCAATCTCATCTGTCTGGCGCAGGATCACTTCTTCGCGGCCTTTTAAAAAGGTTTCAAAGCTGATGATCATAAAATTGTCCAGCACCCTTCCAAGTTTCAGGCTTTCTTCGTATAGCGATTTGGGATCCTCTTTAATTTCATCCTGAAGCTGTGAGAGCAACGCCTCTTTCAGGCTGATGACAAACAGCCCGGTTTCTCTTGGACTAAAACCTTTTCTTGCACGGTCCAGTGCTATGCCTGAAAGGATTTCCAGCACAGGTTCAAATGATGCAGCGGAAACATCTGTCAGGTTTTCCGATGTCAGGGATTGTATAAGGACATCAATCAGTTCTTCCGATTGCGACCTCAATTCTTCATTGCTGATGAGGTCATCTCTCAATCCGTCACTAGCCAACTGATTCTTCATCCAGTCCTCAAAAATCTGTTTTCTCCTCGCTTTGAGAATGCGTGTAATATCTACTGCCATGAACCGCGTTTTAATAGTGAAATAAAGCTTTAATACAGAATGGGGCTGCTAAAGTAATTCAATCGACCATTTAAAGATAATTTATCTTGCGGCTAAAACGAACCGGATGCCTAAACGTGTAATGATTTTTGATGATGATGCTGATATACTGGAGGTTTGTACCATTGCACTGGAAGCGGATGGATATGAGGTTACCGGTTACCATGATTGCTCCTCTGTACTCAATAAGGTTAGGGACTGCCGTCCGGATGTGATCCTTATGGACAACAAGATTCCTGACATCGGAGGTGTTGCCGCTACCAGGCTGATTAAGGAAAGCCCGGACCTTGCACAAATTCCGGTGATCTTTTTTACCGCGAACAATGAAGCCGGGCGACTGGCCGGCGAAGCGGCTGCAGATTATTTTATGGAAAAGCCTTTTGAACTCGGGCAGTTGCCGGCCATGGTATCAAGAGCAATATCCGTACGCTCCACCAAATGAGCGCTTATCGCAGAGATCCTGCCTTGCTGATTTAATTCCCCAAATTGTATCTGCTGAAAGGCGTCGGCTACCCGACTTTGCCAATCCACTTTTTTGCCAGCGTTCCGGACTGTTGACAAAATCCCCAAAAAACCTTTCCATCCGGTTTTATTTACTTCGGCCGCCTGACTGGCATACTAATTTATTATTCTGAGACACAGAACGAAATTTTTAATATGCAAATAGCCATTGTCGGGGCCGGACCGAGCGGTCTTTTTATGCTGAAGAAGTTACTGGAAGCAAACCTGCCCGCAGCAGCACTTGTGATTTATGAACGAAAACGGGTGGTTGGCGCCGGGATGCCTTACAGCACAGAAGGGGCGGGCATGGAACATATCACCAACGTCTCTGGAAACGAGATACCTGAGCTTGTGATGCCGATCATTGAATGGATGCAGGCTCTTACAGACAAAGAACTGAAGGAATTTGCCATCGACAGGGAAAGAATCAGTGAATACAAGGTCTTTCCAAGGCTGCTCTTTGGTAAATATCTTTCCGCGCAGTTTGAAGCGTTGTTGAAGCAGGCAAAGAAACAGGGCATTAAAGTCAGTCTGTACAGGAACACAGCGATCACCGATATTTCAGACGACAAGGAAGGGGAGAAGGTGCTGCTGACCACTGACAGTGGGAACGTGATCAAAACAGACAGGGTGGTGATTTGTACAGGGCATAACTGGCCGCGCCTTCATGAGTCGACCGTAAAGGGATACTTCGATTCACCCTATCCCCCGTCCAAACTGGCCTTTAGAACAAACCATCACGTCGCGATCCGCGGTTCGTCCCTTACTGCGATCGACGCGATAAGGACACTGGCCAGGTCAAACGGCAATTTTACCAGATCCACGAACGGACAACTTTCCTATCTGGCGGATCCGGAAAGCCGGGATTTTAAGATCAGTATCTATTCAAAAAACGGCCTGCTGCCGGCAGTGCGGTTTCATCTGAAGGATTCTCATCTCTCCCCACCGTCTCTGTTGTCACGGGCGGAGATTGAACAACATAAACTTGCCAATGATGGATTCCTTTCGCTGGACTTTATTTTTGAACAAAACTTTAAGGCGCAGGTGCGACTGGCAGACCCGGATTTCTATGAGCGGATCAGGGACATGGATATAGAGACCTTTGTTGGTGCGATGATGGACATGCGCAAAAACATTGATCCCTTCCAACTATTGAAGGCAGAATACATCGAAGCCGAACAATCGATCCGCCGGAAAGAATCTGTTTACTGGAAAGAAATGCTGGCGGTCTTAAGTTTTACCATGAACTACCCGGCAAAATATTTTTCCGCGGAAGACATGTTGCGGTTGCAGAAAACCCTGATGCCGCTGATATCGGTGGTCATCGCATTTTTACCGCAGTCCTCTGTGGAAGAGATGTTTGCACTGTATAAGACAGGCAGACTGGCGATCGTAGCTGTCGGGGAACAGGGCATGGTTGAAGCGGTAGAAAACGGAGGCGCCAGGTTCCGCTACGTGGATGCTGACGGTGCCGACCAGGAGGTCTTCGCGGAAACCTTTGTAGATTGTATCGGGCAACCGCATCTTAGCTGGTCACAATTGCCTTTTCCTTCACTGATAGAAAAAGGAACGCTGACGCCTGCAAAACTGCGGTTCAGGGATAGACAACTAGGCGTATTGTATGCATCAGAAGCGCCGGAAAAGGTATGGAAAGATGATGCGGATAATTACTTTTTAAAAGTGGCGGGTGTAGCCATCAACGATCACTTCCAGGTAACCGATGCGTATGGTGCGGGAAATGAACGCGTCTACCTGATGGCGGTTCCTTATATGGGCGGTTATAACCCCGATTATTCCGGGCTGGATTTTTGTGAAGCGGCATCTACAGCAATCGCAAACAGTCTTAACACCGGCATACCATCATCAAATGAAAAGGAATGAATACAAACACAGATCAATCTTCACTAAAGCTATTCCAACTTCTGCTTGGATCAAAAGCGCCTCAAAGAAATGTGGAGCAGCATGATTTCTTCTTCGCGATCGGTACAAAGCTGGGAGACCTTGTCCCGGAGATCAAGTCGTTCTGGCCGGAGGCGGGAGACTCGATCCATATCGATGGGTGGCGGGAAGTGACCAACGTGGATGGTTACGGAGTCCGTATACGGTACCGCAAGGAATCAGCAGCAATGGTGAAGGAAAGGCTTTTCTTTTTAAACCTTGGCGGCTATACTGGCGGTCTGCTGGAAGAACAGCATTACACCGTGCTGACCGTACAGCAGGATAAAGGAACTGCAGTCAGCTATGCCAAACAAATGCCTTTCTTTAAGCATAATACGCTGAAAGGAGCCCGCTCGCACATCGATGAAAAATATGGCGTCGATGTCGATGATATCTACCAGGTAGAAGACATCCTTCCGGCATCGCAGAAAAAGGTTTACAGGATTGTGTTGGAAAAAAGAAATGAGCCGGGAGCACAGGATGAAATTCACCTCGGCTACCTTAAACTACATAAAATACCGACAACATGAAACCAAAAATATGTGCCGGAGGCTTTCTGCTGAAGGATAATAAATTCCTGTTTGGCAAAAGGTCCCGTGATAAGAAATGGGCTGCCGGTGTATGGGATATTGTCGGTGGTCATGCGGAGAAGCACGAAGATGTCTACGACACGCTGAAGCGGGAGACACTGGAAGAGACCGGTGTTATCGTAAACGGCGCCGAACTGCTGAGTGTCATGGAAGTAAGGGACCGGAGCAAGGCAGGATTTTTCAGGTACTATGTGTATATGATCACGGAATGGGAAGGCAAACCGGAGAATTGTTCGGAAGAGCACTCCGCGCTGGCCTGGTTTACATTGGAAGAGCTTCAGCGTATAGAACTGGCATTGCCTGAATATATTTCGCTGGCAGAAGCGTGGTTAACAACCCATGGGAAATCTCCGCTACAGGAACGGCAATAAAAAACACATCGTTTACCCGGTAAAAGGGCTTCATCATTCACCAGCAGCGCGGCACCCGATTTGTGTAATATTTACTAAAATGTAAACACTATGAGCAGCACATCATCTGTAGAAATTTTAAACGATCTGATCGAGATCAACAACGACAGGGTCGAAGGTTTTGAAAAAGCCCTGGCAGATATCAAAGATGAAAATGTAGACCTGAAGGGGCTGTTTGAAGAATATGCCTCCCAGAGCCGAACCTATGCTCAGCAATTGACAGAGCTGGTAGCAGCAGACGGGGCGGCAACAGAAACCGGAACCAGCGTAAGCGGCAAGTTACACCGGGCATGGATCGATGTAAAGTCGCTCTTTGGAGGCAATGACCGGGAGAGTATACTCAACGAAGCGGAGCGTGGTGAAGATGCGATTAAGAAAGCATATGCTGAGGCTTTATCCGGACGTGAGTTATCTTCCGGTGCAACAGAAATTGTCGCGAAACAAGCAGACGGTATCCGTGATGCACATGACAGGATCAAGGCATTGCGGGATACCGCAGATGCGGCATCTGAATAGAATACTGTTTAATCTTACTTTAAAATGAGTCCCCGCCAAAAGCGGGGATTTTTATGGTCTTTACTATTATGTTTATTTCCAGAATGCTTTTTTCAGATCGCTGGCTACGATGTCCTGTGCATCTTTTGCTTCAGGTACGACTGCTGACATTCCAAAGAACTCATGCGTTACCCCAGGGTAAAGATGATAGGATACCCTATTGCCGTCGCCGGTTAATTTAGCGGAAAGTAAAGTGCCGTCGCTTTGCAACGGATCTATTTCTGCTCCAATGATCGTAGTGTTGGGTAGCGACTTCAGGTTGGCATTCACCAGTGATATCCATGGCAGCGATGATTGCGCCGGGCTTGCCAGATAGTGCCCTAAGAACCATGGCAGCGCAGGGGTCGCCAGCGGTTTTGCATTTGTATAAAGTTTCTTTGTTGGAAGATCGGGGTCATTGCTGGCGACAGGATAGATCGCTACCTGGTAAACCGGCTTTTGCACCGCACTGTCTCTTGCCATCATACTTACAGCGATCGCCAAGTTGCCACCTGCGCTTTCGCCGGCTACGGCAACTTTTTTTGGGTCGATGCTTAAGACACCGGCATTGTTGATTACCCATTTGTAGGCAGCAAATGCGTCGTTATGTGCAGTGGGAAATTTATATTCGGGGCCTTTGCGATATTCCACAGAAATGACCGTGGCCCCTGTTTTTTCCGCAAGGGCGTTGGCTGATGCGTCATAGGTGTCAATTGTGGCAATCACCCATCCGCCACCGTGATAATACACGATAGCAGGGCCGTTTGATGATGCATTGCCAGGTTTATATATTCTCACATGTATGTTACCGCCCGTTACAGGAATGTTTTTTCCAATTGTATCAATCATCGGCGCTAGTTGTGTGATACCAAATTTTTTCATTACCAGCAGTACTGCATCACCAGGCGTTTGCTGCCTCCTCGCGTCCGCAGGGGTCAATCTATAGACGGGGTAAGGTGCGATAGAATCCAGCGCTTCAATGACAGCCAGCATCTGGGGGGTGATGGTTGGTCCCCAGGCCGGTTGCTTTCCTTCTGCTTTAATTTTGTTATAAGGATCTTTAAAATAGTAGTCTTTTTTACAGGAAACTGCGAGCGCAAGCAGTGCGATGAGGTAGAGGTTATTTTTCATGAACAGCGTTTATACAAACAGCCGAAAAATCATTCCATCGCAATTTTCAAATTAGCATAGCTGATAACACTATTGCATTTCTTACCCATTCTGGTTCTTTATTCCACGCCTGTATGGTATAACTTACACCATTATATGTTACAGTTGGTCTGCCAGTTGTTGCTTTTCGTGTTCTATTTCACGTTGTGTCCTTACTCCTAATGCTCTTAATACCGGTAAAGGCGGGCACCAACCCTGAATAGCATGTTGTGCCAGAAAAGCAGTCACAACCGCAGGAAGAATCAACCATTTTTTATTTATGGTAGAAGCCAAAGCTACTCCTGTAAATGCCAGTAATGAGGCGTTAAGTTCTAGCACTCTTTCTATATCCCATTCATTGTTGAGTCTTTTAATACGCTTTGCAATAATGGTACGGTCTGCGTCTTTTAATGAGGTTATCTTATCTTTAATATGTTGGTCAATCCTGCTGTTTATTTCATTTGCCGTATTTGCCCTGACGCGGTCACCTTCGTATGTCTGATGTTTTTTCATGTTTTGAATATTTAAACATTTGTATGTAAAAGAATGAGGCTGCTCATTTATGATGAAACAGCCTGCTGTACGCTCTTTAGGCATGATGTATCTTATTTTTTGCCGGTTATTGCCATGGCAGAATCCAGGTGTTTCTGCAGGGTGGGCAATGTTTTGGAGGCGAAGTTTTTCACCTCTGTATCTTTTAGATCTGCTGCCGCTTTCCGAAATTCTTTGATGTCAGTTTTATGATCATCCAGCATCATATTCATATAGGCTTTATCAAAGTCTTTCCCGCTTTTCTTTGTGAGATCGTCCATCGTTTTTTTTGTCTTGTCATCCGCAGTTCCAGGAATGGCAATGTTCTTGGATGTTGCCAGTTGTTTCAATTCATCACCGGCCTGAGAATGATCTTTCTCCATCATTGCACCGAAATCTTTTACACGCTGACTAACGGCCTTCTGTTGCGCCAGTTTGCCCAACTCAACTTCCATGATACCACCTCCCGCGGCTTTAACCGCAAAATCAGCAACATCTTTATCAACAGGTTGCCCTGTGCCTGCTGCTGTGCTTGCAGAAGTATCCGGTGAAGTAAGCGCGGAGGTATCCCTGTCACTATTGATGGTTTGCGCGCTATCTGTGCTGTCTTTGTTTTCAGTGCCGTTTCCACAGGATTGTATAATTACGACGGCTGCCATCATAAAAACTAAACTTAACTTTTTCATAGATGAATGTTTTAAAAGTTGATTACTGGTTTAAATATGGGTAAGCATTTCAAATAACAAGCCAGCGCATTAGTGGCATCAATTGGCAGAACTTAATGTTTGGCACATTATTGTACGACAGATAATAAACAATAAGCGATGTCTTTGACAAAATATCAACAGAAACGTTCTTTTGATAAAACGCCGGAACCTACCGGAGGCAAGACTACACATGCAGGGTTGCGTTTCGTGGTTCAAAAGCATGATGCCTCAAGATTACACTATGATTTCCGGCTGGAAATGGAGGGCGTACTAAAAAGCTGGGCCGTGCCGAAAGGTCCGTCATTAAATCCCGCAGATAAACGTCTGGCGATGATGGTGGAAGATCATCCATTTGACTATAAGGACTTCGAAGGAGTTATTCCCGAAGGCAACTACGGTGCCGGTACCGTGATTGTATGGGACGAAGGAACCTATGAGCCGATGGAGCCGGTAAAATCAAAAAAGGAAGCAGAAAAACTGCTGATGAAAGAGTTGAAATCCGGGTCACTAAAGGTGGTGTTGCATGGTAAGAAACTGAAAGGAGAGTTTGCGTTGGTGCATACGAAAGGAAGAGGTGATAATGCCTGGCTGCTTATCAAACACAGGGATACTCATGCTTCAGAAAAAGATGTGACGCTGAAAGAAAAATCTGTGATTTCCGGAAAAACAATCGCCAAAATGGAAAAAACTCCCGGGCATATCTACGGTCAAAAACCAGTTAAAAAGGCAGCCGCCAAAAAGAAAATAAATGCCAGCACAAAAGTTGCTGCCAGCGTAAAAAAGCTTACATCAGTAAAGGACATCGAAAAACCGGTTAAAAAAAAAGCGCAGGAAGTAAAGCCTGATCTTTCGGATGCAGTTAAAGCGTCATTCCCTGCGACGGTGAGCCCCATGCTTGCCACGTTAGTAGACACACCGGCAGAAGGAGAACAATGGTTGTATGAAATTAAGTGGGATGGTTATCGATCTGTTGCCTTGTGTGATCATCAGGCTGTGTCGTTAGTTTCACGCAACAATAAGTCGTTTAGTGAAAAATTTTACCCGGTGGCAGAGGCGCTGCGGGCTTTGGATTATCATGCGGTGCTCGATGGTGAGATCGTGGTACTTAAGGAGGACGGAATCTCGGACTTCGGTGCTCTGCAAAACTGGCGGAGTGAAGCGGATGGTGACCTGGTATATTATGTTTTCGATCTCCTGTGGATGAATGGTTCAAGTCTCATGGACCTGCCGATCACCCGAAGAAAAGAGCTGTTAAAAAAAATACTACCGGAAGAAGGCATTATCCGTGAAAGCGAATCTTTTCATGTTTCCGCAGCCGCGCTGCTTGATGCTGCAGGGAAGATCGGACTGGAGGGGATTATTGCCAAAAAAGCGGACAGTACCTATCAGCCGGGAGAGAGGGGCGGGAATTGGTTAAAAATAAAAGTGCATAAAAGACATGAGGTGGTGATTGGAGGTTTTACAAAAAATGAGGATTCTCCAAAAGCCTTCAGTTCGCTGCTGGTAGGTGTCTATGAGGATCAGCAACTCCGGTATATCGGTAAGGTCGGGACCGGTTTTAACGATGCATTGCAGCGATTATTAATAAAAAAGTTCAAGTCAATTATTAGGAAAACATCCCCTTTTACCACTACACCTGATGTTAATGAACCTTCGCGTTTCCGGCCAAATCCGCCCCATGCAAAGGCTTTCTGGCTAAAGCCGGAGTTGGTATGCGAGGTTGCTTATGCGGAGTTGACATCGGATGGCATCATGCGGCATCCTTCTTTCCAGGGAATGCGGGAAGACAAAGCCGCGAAGGAAGTGCATCCCGAGGTTGCCAAACATACAAAAGAGATCACTGCAAAGGAGCGTAAGCGTAGTTCCAGGGCACTGAATTTAAAAGCCGGCGACAGCATACGTAAAACCTTGCTAAACCCATCTGAAGAAACGCAGGTTAAAACCATTAACGGTCATTCCTTGAAGTTCACCAATCTTTCTAAAATTTTCTGGCCGGAAGAAGGTTATACCAAGCGCGACTTATTGAACTATTACTACCAGGTGGCCGGGTATATTTTGCCTTACCTGAAAAACCGGCCACAATCGCTGAACCGCTTTCCCAACGGTATCAACGGCAAAAGCTTTTATTATAAGAATGTAACCGCCACTGCACCGGATTGGGTACAGCAGTTTCCTTACACCACGAGTGAGGGTGAAGACAAAAATTTTTTAGTGGTGGAGGACGAAGCAAGTATCCTGTGGATGGCGAACATGGGCGCCATCGAAATGAATCCATGGAACAGCAGGGTCGAGCTGCCGGATCGCCCTGACTGGTGCATCATTGACATCGATCCTGCAGACAACAATACATTTGAGCAGGTGATACAGGTTGCCCGGGCAACCAAACAGGTACTCGACGCCTTTAATATCAAAGGTTACCCTAAAACATCCGGGTCAACAGGCATTCACATCTACATACCGCTCGCTGCAAAATATACTTATGATGAATGCCAGATGTTTGGCCGCCTGATCGCAAAACAGGTGCAGGAAGCGTTACCGGCTTTTACCAGCATTGAGCGGATGACACAAAACAGGAAGGGCAAAATTTACGTTGACTTTTTGCAGAACCGCCCCAAGGCTACACTCGCAGCTCCCTATTCCGTCCGTCCAAAACCCGGGGCTACCGTTTCTATGCCTCTGCACTGGGAAGAAGTCAAAAAAGGGCTGAAAATAGCGCAGTTCACACTTAAAAATGCGTTAGCCAGGATCAAGTCAGAAGGAGATCTTTTTAAACCGGTACTGGGCAAAGGTATCGACATTGCAAAAGCACTGGCCCTGTTACAGGATTAGGTGTTGTTTCAAAAGCGCATTGGTGTAAGACAGTAACGGCTTACAAGATCGCTTATACCAGCCTTATGTTATTTGTTTTTAGCTCGTTGATCAGTGATGCAAAGAAAACACTTTTGAATGCTGGTTCCGTGTATATACTCGTGATCCATATCCAAACTTTCACCTCGAAGTTGTCCGCATTAACTGCGCTGATCATGACTTCGGGAGCAATGTTTCTGAGGCTGCCATCTGTCTGCTTTACGATCGATGCAACCATCTCCGATAATCGTTTCATATCGGTATCAATGCCAACCTTAAAACTGATCTCCGACTTCAGGTAAGGATTGTCTGCGGTCCAGTTAGTCAGACGGTTGGACAGGAAGTCGCCATTGGGTATGATCACTTCGGATCCGAGCTGGGTGGTCATTTTACTCGAACGGATGCCGATGTCCTGGATCTTCCCTTTTTTATCAGCGATTTCCACAAAGTCACCAATTTCAAACGGCTTCTCAAAAATTAGAATGATACCAGACACAAAATTGCTGACGATGTTCTGCATCCCGAGTCCAATGCCAACACTCAGCGCGCCGAGGACAATGGTCAATTGGGTAAGCGATACACCGGATGCCGCAACGGCCAATAGAAAACCGATGATCACGATCACCAGCCTTACCAGGGCACGCTTGGAACTTTTCTGCACGACTGCCTGGCCGGGGACATTTAGCTGGGTTTCACCAAAGAGTAACCCAATATTATTTTGGGCAATGCTGGCAAGATAGAGGATGAACACAAAAAGAAACACTTTGCCGAGGGTAAATGATACACTCCCGAATTTATGCGTATGTGAAAGTAAAGTATCCAGCAGCTGGTAAATAGACTGGCTGATGCCAAGGTTCGTAAAGAAGACAATGAGCCAGATGATTACTGCAATCCAGGACAAAATTTTTCTGACGGATCGTCTCACCCGGTTAATGTCTACTCTTGAAAACACGCCTTTCGTGCAGGCGCTGACGCAGACCTGCAGCTCAAGCGCTTCAGTCACCAGTTGAATGAACATCACCAGTGCGATGATCTGGGAAAGTGAAAATACGGCGGTAATGGCCAGTGTTTTGGCAAGGGTGACCCGTCCAAAGAGATTTGCAATCAGCGAAAGCACATGAAGGCCAAGGTCAATCATATTGACTGGTCGGATAAAGCGGTGTTGTACACGTTCATTGCTGAGGTAACCGCGGATCTTCCACCCAAAGTAAATAAAGCTGCCATTAAGCAGGATGAGCCAGAGACGCGGAAGTGCAGCAATATTTACCATCGGGTAGGTAACGATCAGCAGGACAAAACTTCCGGCGAAAATGAGCCAGGTCCGGAACTGTTTGTTATCCACCAGCCGGTAGAGCAGGGCGGTAATGGAAAAAAGCACAAGAAACTGTGTAGACTCTATGTAAATGGATGGAGAATCCGGCTCAAACAGTGGAGTGACTGCCAGAAGGATCAGGAGGCTTCCCATCACGGGGCGCGGCTTTAATACCCGGGTAGCAGGCGGTGTAGTTTTATCCCTGCAATCGGCACTATTTAATTTCCTGAAGTTTTTAAAGACCCAGATGAAAAAAGCAATCGTGATTAAAAAGAGTAAAAGTCGGTTGTCCCAGGTGGAGGCCAGGAAATACGCCAGGATCTTGTTTTGACCACCGTATGCAGAACGCAGAAGATCTGCTGCATGATCGGCAGAAACAGTAAAGGGTGCATTCCAGAGGTATGGGGCTTCCTTGCTGAAAAGATGCGCGCCGGATGCATCCATTCCTTCACTCACCTTGCCCTGCAGGTCGGTGATGGTGAGATTGAGTGCAGTAGCTTGTGCAAGCACGCTGTTCACTGTATCAAGCTTTGTGGTAGCCGTTTTCCCCGCATCCTGTAATTGTAGCTTCAGGTTGTTTAATTGTTCGGTATAGAGCCTTTTACTTGTTGTATCACCCGAAGTAACCATCAACATGGAGTCACCACTTAAACTAACAATGTCATCCAGGTGCCGCTGAAGATTGTTGGAAACGGCAGACAGATCGTTCATTGACTTGCTGACCCTTGCCTGCGCATCGGTCAGCAGCAGCCGGTAATTGTCCAGAATTTTATTGTCGGGTAGTTTACCCGGAGTGGAGAGATCCTGTTTTACCGGAAGGATATTGTCGGTGATTTGTTTTATCAGGTTATGGTATTTGTCTGTACCGGTTCCTTTTTTAGACGCCACATTAATTTCTGTAATAACAGATTGCGCTTTCTGTATGCTGAACAGGAGGGTATCCGGAATGGTGTGTCCGCTGTCTCTGGCTGCTCTGATCGAGCTGTCCTGAGCAAGACAGGTAATGACTGGCATAAATAACAGGGATAAAACAGCGGCTATTCTAAACATATCCCTGACGGCACGAAAAATTATGCCGTAATAAACTTTTGGTTTTCCAGCCGATGATCAAAATAATACCAGCCGTGCTTGCATGGCTGGTATTTAGAGGAACTGCTTAATATCAATGACTACTAGCGAGTCAGATCCTGATTCTCTTTGTCATTCGTTTCATCTTCCTCGGGATTTTCATCTTCCGACGCGTCACTGTCATCCAGATCATCATCCTCGTTTTCTATTTCGTCCTCTTCATCTCCCGGTAAGAGATCTTCTACTTCGACCGGCGGCAGATCGTCGGGTGTCGTTTTTGATCCGGGAGCATCTTTCGGATCAGGAGTCAGCTGTAATTGGTCAACAGGTTTCATGGTAAATGATTTTAAGAAACGATCACTAAACTTATGCCGGTAACGATTTACATCGGAAGAGGGATGATATAGGACTTTTCTAGGAAATTGAATTCCCGGATTGCATCAGGCCTGCGTAAATATTCTACATGGGGGTAAATGCAGAAGTTGAACGATGATTGTTTAAATCTGAGCTGACAGACAATAACCATCAGTTAGTTTGGGGCATTACACCCTATGTCTGAATAAGTCACCTGAGCAAATGAATAAAAGGAACGTAACCGCTTTATAATCTGATCATTAGATTTGAATTGAGATTGCAGTGGTTGTCAGGGTCACACTGCGTTACACCGTTTTAAAATCCAATTTATGAAGGGCGGGAGGGTGTCTTCAACCAGTTCAATGACTAAGGTTTGTCAGACAGCCTCTTCCCGCGTGGATCTTTCCCTGTCATCGCTGCTGAATTCATCCGCTTCCGGTATCGCAGATTCAGACATAAACCATTCCCACCCGTTGCGTGCTGCGATATTTTGGAGCTTGTCTATCTCAGGATGATCATCAGGATCTGATCCTGTTCTTTGAAGCAAAAGAGCATTCGTTGCAAAAAAAATACACTGGAAAATGTCAGATGTTTGTCTTGCGGTCTGAATCATTTTTTTTGACCTCACTATATGTGTGATGATTTCGAGTTCATCCGCAGCCAATGGCTGAAGCAGTAAGATAAAACAAACGATCAGCTTTGCTGCATCCGGCAGTTCCTGAAGCGTCTGGCTGTCAACCGGAAGCATGCGCATATAACGGAATAATTGCGGCTGAATTACAGAACCGGCATCCACATACAATTGTAACAACAAGAGGTTGATAAGGTAAGCTGCATCATGACTGCCAGAGGAGTGGCCAACAGTGTTACTAAGATAGCCTGACAGGAACTCGGGCATGACAGGGGTTGCGACCTGATAAAGTATCATTTCGGCAATAAATTCCATTAGCACCCCTCTTTTCAGGAACATGCTATCCGTCATTAGCGGCAGACGATCTGTAATACGAAGTTCCTGCAGGTCTTGTGCGTTGTTGGCGTATGCATGCACCAGGAAAATCAGGGATAAAAGATCGTGCAGCATCCGATCATCTTCACATACGGTAGTCAATATTTTTAAAAAGTAAATATTGGAAAAGGACAGGTATTGAAGAAAGTGAGCCTGACCAAAGAAAAGGTTAAGTAACCTGAATCTTTTATTAAGTCCCTTTAACAACTGGATGAATTCTGGCGTAGGCTCGTGTAGTTGAGCCAACAGGTGTAGCCCTTCCAGTTTTTGCCTGCCGGAAAATTCTGAAAAGAAAAAAAGCTGGTCCAGCACCCCGGCTTCTATCGCTTTCTTAAAAGTAAAAAGAAAATACAGGTCCCATTGCCAGATCCACTTGCTGAAAGCGGCGTCATTGATTGCCTTGTATGGTGGTAAACTTTTGCCGGTTTTTTTCAGATGCTGACAAACAAAGTAACCAGCGATGCCGGTGTCTGAAAATCTTAACGTGAATGGGTCATGAAAGGTGTTTGAACAGGCCGGTTCACGGATAATATTGTGATCGATCAGTTCATATAATGCGCGGTAATGTACTTCATCCTTTGGCAGATCTTCATACGTGGCAAGGTTGCCCTCCAGTAGTTTTTCGCATAGCAGGTCCAGGATTTGTTGCCTGACCTTATGCTGATTACTGGATGATCGACTTTTGCCAAGATGCTGATGAATGGCATCCATGAGCCATTTAGCCTGTTTGCCCAGGTCCCGGTGATCGCGATGATAGCCAAGGCAAAATTCGTTTAAATAAAAGGGGTAGCGCAAAGCGATGATCACGGCCTGATCCAGTAGAGGTATATGTTTTTCCTGCATCCCTGACTTTTTCAGCCGGAGAATGATTTCCGCCAGGTCGTTTGCTGATAATTCATCTCCGGGAATTCTGTTGACGGGGATGGCCGTGAGATCAGCTTCCCTTCCCCGGTAAGCGCCGGCAAGTTCATTCCATAGTGATGGTCGTATCACTAAAACGACTTTGATGTAATGTGCCACCCCTTTGTCGAGGCAGAATTCGTAGAGTCTTTGATGAAGTATCTTAAGTTTTTCCCTTGAAAAACTGCGTTCGTCGAATGTATCTATGATAACCGTCGTCTCGCGGCGGCATAGTTCACCCGCATCCGGCAATGCTAGAAGATCGGTCAGCCATTTTTCCAGGTGCACGTGCGAGTTAAGAAAAGTATACAACCTGGACGCATTCAACAGCAGGAGCAACGGTCCTCGTCCGCGATGGTCGGTTTGATCATAATGGTCTTTCACCCAAAGACAGGTATTGACTGTCTTTCCAAATTGAGCAGGGCTGACAATAAAGGCCATGAGGTGCTTGCTTTGGAGAAAGTGGTAGAGCCTGCTTGTTGTTTCCCAGTCAATGACGATTTGTTCCAGGTTAACTCCCTGCTCTTTTATTACGATTTGTAGATAGCTCAACGACAATGACCGGCAGCGGTCATCCAAGCTGTCTTTTAACTGCGTAGTAGACCGTTCCGCAAAATGGGTTGCGTCAGCATTGTCTACGTAATGATCCCAACTGTCATACCCCGCGAAGACTGCCAGTGCGTTGAGCGTAAAGAGAGAAAGGTCATTTTTCTGTACTGCAAAATTAAAAACTCTTTTAAGTGTCGTTTCACTAATCGAATGATTGGTCTTTTTTTTAATTGCATCTGCAAACGGTTTACACCGCGACGCAGTCATCTTTGTTATGCCTGCCGTGACCAATACCTGTTCTTTCAAACCCGCGATAAGGGATTTGTTTTTTAGCAATTTCATACAATGCTTTTGAGGATGAGGTACTGCGTATATGCCTGCAATAATGAATCCCGCCAGGGCTCCTCAGGGATTGAGAGACCGTTTTGCGCCAGTTGCCCGAAATCCGGAACCGTTTTCTACGTGGATGTGTCAATGGTCTACGTGGAAACCAGGGGTCTGGTGACTTGTTTGAAGATTACGCGAAGGATGGCTCCTGTCCCCTGAATACGTCAATACCTTCTATCTTTTCCAGGGTAATCACTTTTCCAGCCCTTGCAGCTGCATAGATCGCTTCCATCACTTTGTGATCCTGTAACTCTTCTTCCCCCGGCGTATAGGGTATTTTGTTTTGCAATACACAGGCAGCCATATGATCCATTTCCCTGGCGAACTGGCTTTGCTGTTCGATGAGCGGCGAAGAGTGCCACTCAGTTTCACCGGTAACCTTGTTGAGGCTCAACTTTAGACCGGAATAGGAAAAGGCGGGGTCCATTCCAAACCAGGCGCCTTTGTCTGTAAAGCACCGGTAGTGCTTAGAGTCATGGACACCCTAACTCGTGACGGCGCTCAGGATTTCTCCGCCGGGAAATCCGAGTTGAAAAGAAACCGATTCTTCTACTTCGTTAAATCGTCTGTCCCCGGGTGTCCTGTACATGAACGCACTTGCCCATACGGGTTCTGTGCCTAATTGATAACGTGCGGTATTAATGCAGTAGAGCCCGATGTCCGGCAAGGCACCACCACCTGCCAGCCGTTTATTCAGCCGCCATTGTTTTGCGTCACCCATGTCCTGCCCGTTAAAGGATTCGATTATTTTTACCTTGCCGTGCGTCTGGTTCCTGATCCAGTCCTTGATGATTTTATTCCCTGGTTCATATTGTATCCGATAGGCGATCATCAGTTTTTTCTTTGCTCTTTCGGAAGCCTCAATCATTCTCCTGGCTTCCGCTACGTTATTGGCCATCGGTTTTTCACAAAGGACGTGCTTCCCTGCTGCAAAAGCGCGAATACTGTACTCTTCATGCATTCCGTTTGGCAACACGATGTACACAATATCAACCGCTGAATTATTGCGGATAAAATCAAAATTCTGGTAATTGTAAATATTCTTTGCCTCGATACCATACTGCTCTGCTACCCTGGAAGCTTTTACGCCATTTCCGCTTACAATGGCAACTGGTTTGCAAAATCTGCATTGTCCGAACGCAGGGAGTAGCTGACCAAGTGAAAGATTGCCAAGGCCGACAATGGCAAATCCCAGCCGCTTATCCGGGTGCAGGGGAGATAAAAAGGCCTCTTGCTTCTTTTCATATTTTGAATGCATGGGTTGGGAAGGGATGGGGATAGTCTCCTGTTCGTGAAGTGTCCGCTGATTAATCATAGCAGAACATGCTTCATGAATTGTGCCATTCCGAAGTGCTGTTATCAAGTCGACAGACGATTTCTGATGTGGGTTCAATTCCAAAGCAAATCTTACCAATATCACAACCCGCATTTGTGTAGATCCGCTAAGGCCTAAGCTGAAGTTTTTTTTCCATTCGTTTGATAGTTGGTTTAGCTACCGAAAAGGATAAAAACAGGATCAGCTGTTTAAAGGCAGGTAACCAACGTTAAAATCCTGATCAGGCAGAATTAAACTTATCCTGTACGTCCATGGAGGAGCGCTTTTCCTGCTCATCTTGTGTAGCCATAGAATTGTTGTTGCCCGGTATAAACCATTGCCACCCGCAAGCGGCAGCGATGTTAAAGATGGTGTTCTTTGTTTGCTGTGCTTCTTTAAATTTCTTACTGGTCCGCAAAATATCACAGGTAAGCGATAACTGAAGACATCTGAATATATCACTATCGCCCTGTTCGGAGTCAGCCTCATTGCGTTGTGTAAATCCGGTATCAGATTTCGATGGATTATTTAAATCGTATCTGGCCACAAGCATCGCCAGGAATGGAAGCTTAAGGATGCCCTGGGTTTCCACTTTGAACTGTCGCCTTTTTGAGCATATTTCAGGCTGTATCTTCCTGGACGATTCCAGATAGAGTTGCAATAAAAGCTGATGAATAAAGTATTCGGCACGGCGTCCGTCAGCATACATTTGTAAAGCATGGTTGAAACAGCCGTCCAGGAATTCCGGATCCAGCTGTTGAAAGATCTTGTAAAGGAACATGTCCGTAAGATTTTCCATCAGTACCATCCGTTCCTGGTAGAGAGTATTCGCCTGCTCTGTCAATCTCTTCAGTACATTCATATCCCTGATTTTCTTTTTGTCATTTTCCAGCAGTAAACTGAGGAACAATAAACAAAATAAATCATTCTTCTTCCGATCGTCCCTGCAAATCGTAATCAATACTTTCAGGAAATGTTGTTTTGATGCGGCCAGATATTTTTGATAAACGGGCTCTCTAAAGAAACTATCTATTATGTTCAGCGCATTGGCGATAGTGGATAAAACACCGGTCCATGGGGATGAAATATCATGCAGGTGTAGGATAAATTCGAATGCCTCTACCTGTTGTTCTGGACTAAGCCTTTGCAGTATCTCAATGGCATCCGTTGCAGCTTCTTCTACATTTACATCTGATGCGAACAGATGATAAAGTCGCCAGCGAAGGACCCACGCCGACAGCAAAGGATCGTAGCGCCTTACGTTTGCATCAGGAGGCACGAAGTCATCCGCATTGCTCTGGCTGCTGTATTGCGCACTAAAATAGCCTGCGATTGCTTTCGAGCAAAAAGTGAGCGGCCATTCATTACAAAAGATATCCGCGCTTCTTTCCTCTTTGACGATGAACTCATCCAGTAATTCCTCCAGTGACCTTACATGCTCGGTATCTGGAACTATCTCGTTTTCCTGTATTGGAAAAGATGTATTCCGTTTGTCACAGATCAGCTTAGTGATGGCACGTTTTTGTTTTGGATAATGACTGAATTTCAAGGAGTCTTCCAGGTGTCTGTAAATCGCATCCATTAACCATTTCAATGCTTTTTCTGTTTGGCCTTCGCTACCGCGGTAAGCCATTAAAAAATCCTGGAGATACAAAGGGTAACACAACAGCGTGATCACCTGGTCTTCTAACTGAAGCACCTGGCTACGCGTAAGTCCAGCCTTAACGAGACACTCAAATACATCGTTTCTATCAGTGCCGTCTTCGTTTGCACTGAACAGTAGTTGAAACTGCATTTCCCTGGGAAAAGGAAAAGAGGTCTTGTCGGATTGCATCAGGGTCGACCAAACAGAGGGTCTTGTGATCAGTGCTATGCGGAGTTGGGTCTGCTCCTTGTCTCTCAGGCAAGCTTCTTTTAGCCTCAGGTAAAGTATATTCAGTTTTTCCTTTGGAAAGCTTCTTTCGTCAAAGGAGTCAAAGATGAGCAAAAGGGAATGTTGGGAAATGGTTATTCCCGGTGGCAGGGCGAGAAAGGTTTCTAGCCAGTCTTCCAAGGAGATATCGTTATTCAGAAAACTATATAATTGGTTCGCATTCACCATCAGCAGGACAGGTTGTTGTTCATCAACCTGACGCTCGAAGTATTGCAGGGCCCAGGCGATAATGCCCGCAGACTTTCCCGCTCCGGATGCACGCACGATGGTGGTCAGCGATTCACTATCACCCAAAAATTGATCAAGTCTCAAAATGATCGTTTGGCTTGTAACGAGATGAGCAGGGTGTACTTTCGACTGCCTTAAGAAATTCTTTATAAAATGTAAGGTTCGTTCTTTACAATGAAAATGTAGCACCTCTTGGGCATGGGCGGTTACGTCTCCCCCGGATTCGGGAGGTTCGTTTTTTTTCAGGAACTCATCCCATCCGGAATAACCAGCAAACACTGTAAGTGCGTTCAGGGTAAAAAGGGATAGCTCGTAATGGCGCGTGGCAAAGCCAAATACCCGTTTTATGGTTGTTTCGCTGATCATACTCCCCGAAACCCGGCTTATTTCCAAGGATAAATGTCTGCACATGCCTGGTATGGGAATTTTGATGCCGGCTCTTTCCAATACCTCTTCTTTCAAACGGGTCACTGATGTCTGATTAATGAGCATTTTAGTTTGCATGTTTGATTCATAAGATTTCCATTCAACTTACTGTTGAGTCTGTCAGTCAAAACGAAATAAGCTTGAATGCCGATAGTTAGAAGGCCGGATCCGGGTGTAAATTGCTTTGAATGGGATTTAATTTGCAGGGCAATTTATGTTATGAAAAAATACGGAATTAAACTTGAAACTTTAAACAAAATGAATGAATAAAATAAACGGTTTCGTTTTATTAAAGATTTTTCACATTTGAGTGGAATAACCTATTCATTCCCCAACATACTTTGTTATGTATACCCCGGATGCGTGCTTATCATCAAAAGAATTTTTCATCGATTTTGAATATCACGGACGCAGAATGGCAACGGTTCAGGAAATGCGGACCGAATCTATCATTTATTATGATTGCAGGCTTTTTATGGATAATGTCCTTAGGATTCACTTTGGATCCGGCCATTGGCGCGAGTCAGAGACAGGTTATGTAACACCCATTGCCGCGGCATTGGGAAAGGCCATTATTGCCAGTGGAGCGAACGTTATTTAAGATTGGGAGTGAGAGGCAATACACAAGTCACATCACCACCCCGCTGCTGTCCGGCTTTTTGTTCATTTATTCTGCAAATACCTGCAATGGTCTGGCTTTTGTATTTTTTCTATCGGAGGTATATACAAGTTAACAGCCGCAATATTCCTGTTGTGGCTATCCTTAAAAATTTCATACAGGCAGAATAAGTTCACGTTTGGCCGCGCTTTTCCTGGCGTGGCCTTCTTTTAACATCGCTTCACTCAATAATGTCCCAATTCTCAACAGGTGCGTAATTATTTTTGCAAGTTTGTAACCGGTCAATGGCAAGGCATTCATAAAGGATAGCTGGAGTATTTCCCGTGGACAGCGGGCAAATCCTTCAAGCCGAGACTAATAATGAGATTTAGTGGTAGTTTATTATTTTCTGTTGTAACCGGGCAATTTGAATCTGCAAGAAAGTTATAAAAGGTATGGTTACATTCTTTTCCGAGCACCCGATCGAGACGATGGTTCATGATTCGGACTACATGCCTAATCCTTGATCCGGAGTGGTAACAGTGGACGATCGCGAAATACGTCATGTTGTTATAGCTGAAACACAGGAATACTGTATTGTTCATTCTTTGCCAGATACAAAACACCTACCATTGATGATCTTGCAGTTGATTCTCCGTGAAAACAAATGTGATAAGGAAATGCACAGATATATGTTAAGCACTAAGACTGGTGAATTATTCAGCATTCAACGTGGAGTATTTGGACAGTATGAGTATTGTCCGATCCGGCGGGCACGCTGTATACCATATCGCAGTTATGCAATGGCGGTAACACTTGAAGACGAAGGTTATCCTGCAGGATTAACTTATGATATGTATGATCCCCATAAAACGGGGCTTGAAGAAAATACGGAGCAGTATTTTCTTCAACTGGAGGCGCAAATCAGAAAATATTTTAAGGTGAGGGAGATCGCTTACCATTGGTCATCACAATACTTTGAGCCTGCGGATGGGTTACCTTATATCGGCCATCTGCCGGGCCATCCAGGCAATATCTATGTGGCCACCGGATTTGGTGGAAACGGAATGGTATATAGCAGTGTGGCCGCATTGCTATTGAAGCGAATGATCCTCGCACTTCCGTCACCGCTTGAGCAATTGTTCGATCCTAACCGTATCAAACCCATTGCAGGCTTTGGCAACTTTATATCACATAACAGTGATGTGATCAAACAGTTTTTTAGTAAGTTCTTTACCGGTGAAAAACTTTCGTTACTAGCAGATCTTGGCCAGGAGAAGCCAATATTGTAAAGGTGGAAGATCATAAAATCGCCTTGTATAAAGAGCCCAATGGAAGCCTGCATGCGATAGATCCTGTATGTACACACATGAAATGCGAAGTAAAATGGAATAGTGCTGAAAGATCCTGGGATTGCCCATGTCATGGCGCAAGGTATAGGTATGATGGAAAAGTGCTCACAGGCCCTGCTGATAAAGATCTTGAGAAAGTTGAACTTCCTGAACTCTTTGACAGCAAGTCATAAACAAAATAAACGGCCATTGCTTTACATGTAAAGTTCAATGAACTGATTGGCTATGAAGTGTGCCAGCAACCAACGTGATCTGCTTTGAGGACTTCACAGCAGCAAAGAAAAGCAATTCCGTGAGTCACTTCTAAAAGCTGGCTGAAACGATTCCCCGAATAAGTCTTATCAGTACCTATACATCTTCCTACATGAATGCAACCTTGAGGGCATTGTTGCCGGTGTCTGCACCTCCACTTCCCTGCTGCTCCAATCGGTGAAAATCATTCGCGAAAAAAAAGCCGAGGATATCTCCTGGGGATGCTTATCGTACAGATCATCGGATTTGCCTTATGGGTGATCTATGGTTTTATGCAAAGTGAACCGCCGATCATTTTTACCAATATGTTTGCCGTGACCGTCAATCTGTTGATTATTTTTTTACCCTCAAGTATAAACATGCGCGTTAGGAGAGAAGACGGTACGTGTAAGATCACCCCAATCCAATCGCAATATGACCTGCTTTCGCTACACAGTAAAATACCGTCCAGGTGTTAATGATTGCAGGCATGATTGTTAGTTTTTAAAAGACATGGAAATTATCACTGACGATTTATTGCAATTAAAAAAACAGGCTGAGCAGATAATCGAGGGCAGACTCAAACTTATCCAGTTACAAGTCGTTAAAAAAATATCCCGGCTACTTGCTTCTCTGTTCAGGTTATTCTTAATCATCCTTGCCGTTTTTTTTGTCATTGTTTTTTTAAGCGTGATGACCGGGTATTTTTTTGCTGAAAAATTAGGCAGCACGCATATGGGTTTCGGAGTGATCGCCGCCCTTTATGTGTTGTTGCTGGTAATGGTAGTGTTGTTCGGGAAAAAAATCGTAGCAAATAAACTAGTGAATGCCATATCGAAAATATTACTCAGGTCCGAAACGGGTTCGGAACAAAAATAAATACATCATTCATAAAATCTCCAGTCATGAAACAAGAGGAACAGTTACAGAGGCGCGAAGCGATAGGTAAGATAGGCGCAGGAATAGCACTTGCCGCACTGACACCCTTGGCCTCTGCCGCCAAAGATGATCGAGTAACCTTTCGTGCAGCAGGCCTTGAAGATCCCGTTTCCAAATATCCAAAACCCCCTTTTCAGCCGCAAAAGCAACTCTGGCCGGGACTCGCAGGAAAGATGGTTCCCAAACCAGATCATGGTGAGCAGTCCTACAAAGGATCCGGAAGACTTGCAGGCAGAAAAGCCCTTATCACAGGCGGGGATTCCGGGATGGGACGCGCAGCCGCAATTGCTTATGCAAGGGAAGGTGCTGATGTCGCCGTCAACTATTACCCGACCGAAGAAGAAGATGCAAAGCAAGTGATTGCACTAATCCAGCAGGCAGGAGGGAAGGGAGTGGCCATCCCAGGCGATCTGCGCGAAGAAAAGTTTTGCGTGCAACTAATCCATGAAGCTGTTCAAAAATTAGGCGGGCTCGATATCCTTGTTTGCAACGCTGCATTTCAGCAAACGCACGACAGCATTATGGATATCACGAGCGAACAGTTCGATCAAACGATCAAAACCAATATCTATGCACCATTCTGGATGATCAAAGCTGCCGTACCATATTTAAAAGCCGGTGCCACTATAATAGCGACTGCTTCACAACAGGCCTATGACCCATCGCCCAACTTGTTTGACTATGCAATGACAAAGGCCGCGACGATGAACTATGTAAAATCACTTGCGAAACAACTCGGGCCAAAGGGAATTCGCGTCAATGGGGTCGCTCCGGGTCCGATATGGACACCCCTGCAGGTGAGTGGTGGTGCAACTGAAGAGAATCTTAAAAATTTTGGCAAGGATACGCCTCTCGGCAGACCTGGTCAACCTGCTGAACTTGCGTCTATCTATGTACAGCTGGCTGCAAGTGACGCCAGTTATGCAAACGGACAGATTTACGGTGCATCAGGTGGAGGCGGGCAGCCGTAACAACTTTTTGTTCATTTTATTTCATCGCTAATGATTGGTGTAACCTTTGCCAAGAATATACAGAGGTGTTTTTTCATATTTTGGCCGCAATAGTCCTGTTGCGGCGACCATGATGAATTTTAAATAGCAATAGGTTTTGAATAAGCCGCGTTTGTCCAGGCGCGGCTTTTTTTACAGAAAGTTGCCCGCATCTGCGGAAAGTACATAAGGTAAGCTAATTGCCGGAGTTCAGGATCAGCGGTCTCCAGATAAGGTAGCATTGGTCACCTCTTGATTTCCGGATCAATGACGCCGGCATCAGACGTACGGTCCAGTTTTTTCTGAAGCACAGGTTTCCCGTTAAACATGGCAATGTCCCCTACAAGCGAGGTGATTTCGGCGGGTGAGCTGATAGCAATCACTTTAAACATCTTTCGCTGATAATCATACCAACCGACTTTTGCTGACGTAGCATCACCGATTGCTGAGTAGTGCGCACTTTTAACACCATACTTAAGGGCAAATTCCGTAAGGCCGGATACAACCTCATCTCCTTTTGAAAAAATCAGCACATAGATCTTTTTATTAGCTGAACTGTCCAGTAATTTAACCTTTACACCCGGAGACTTTTCGATTTGTGCAGGCCTGGTGGCCTGATACATAATTCCAGGACATCAATGATATTGCTGATCAGGAGCAAACAGGGAATGAGCGGTACAGCAGTCTGAGCAGACATTTTCATGAACGTAATTTAGGTGGACTTGCAAGTTCAATGTAACCAAGGAAAATGCATGCCACAGACAACAGAAGTAAAAAACGGCATGGCATGTGTTTCGATACGGTGAACATTAAAATCAGCATTATGGAACATTTTACGATAGAGGTAAACAATGAGTTGTTTCACATTTCCCGTGAACTACCGGATGCTTTTCAAACTATATACCGCGTAAACAAAGAGCATCATTATTTATTTTCGCTCTCTTATGACCGGAAAGGAGAATGGCAGGTGGATGATACTGCAATTATTTCCCTGGACGCAGCTTTCGTCCGTGCCATCGGAGAAGAAATTGAGCGGACTGACAGGGATGCGATTATGGCGTGAGCAGATTTGACAATGCTTATTTCCATCCTGTAACGATGGGCAACATTCACCACGGCCTCGTGTAATTCATCAGCAACCAGTTATCCATTTGTGTGATTACTACAGCGTATAAAGGTGGTGGCATGGTTTTGAACGCGCTTTCCAAAACCATACAATGAAAGCAGCAGTTGTTCACGGTCCGCACAGCATCACTTATGATTCAGTGGATGATCCGATTATTAAAGATGACAGGGATATTATTTTAAAAGTTACTTCGACGGCGATCTGCGGATCAGACCTTCACATCTATTCAGGAGGACTACCTCAGCCAAGGCCAATGGTTATGGGACATGAGTTTATGGGAATTGTGGAAGAGGTGGGTAAAGGTGTAGGCAACTTACAGGTTGGAGACCGTGTGGTAGTGCCATTTCCCATTGCCTGCGGGCACTGTTTTTTTTGCAACCATGATCTGCCCGGGCATTGCGAGCATAGTAACCCGGAACATTATGGACCGGAAGGAGGACTGCTGACCCAAAAGGGTGGAGCACTTTTCGGTTATACCGATTTGTACGGTGGTTATGACGGAGGACAAGCGCAATACGTTCGTGTACCTTATGCGGACTATGGCCCGAGAAAGGTGCCGGATAATCTGACGGATGAAGAAGTACTTTTTCTCACTGATATATTTCCGACGGGATATACGGGTGTCGATTGGGGAGAAGTAAAAGGGGGTGAGACCGTCGCCATCTTCGGCTCGGGACCTGTTGGTATTATGGCTGCTAAAAGCGCCTGGCTTCGTGGCGCCGCAAAGGTGATCGTTATTGATACACTCCAATACCGGCTGGAAAAGGCTGCGGCTGCAGCAGGAGGGATAATGATTAAATGGGAGGATGCGGCCAAAGAGGTGGTGGAACAGGTCAGGGCAGAAACAGCGGGCCGTGGTGCGGACGTCTGTATAGATGCAGTAGGATTTGAACCGGATCGAAGTTTTGGTGATAAAGCAAAAGCCTTTCTCAACATGGAAAAGGGTTCGCCCAAGGTGCTGGAGGCCTGTATGAGTGCGGTAAGAAGAGGAGGGATCGTATCTGTATTAGGCGTATATCCAACGACCTATGATAATTTTCCAATCGGTCAGTTTTTTGATAAGGGAATCATTCTTAAGGGCGGCCAGGCACCCGCGCAAAAACACATAGACAAACTCCTTGGCTATGTTAGCGAGGGTAAGGTTAAATTAAACGATATCATTACGCACCGGCTGCCTCTTTCAGAGATCAGTCATGCGTACAGCATTTTTCATAAAAAGGAAGATGATTGTGTGAAAGTAGTGCTAGACCCATGGATGTAATTCAATCATAAATTTTATACTATGACAGCAACAAAAAAGTATGCACTGATAACCGGTGCTACCAGCGGTATTGGACTGGAACTCGCAAAGCTTTTTGCATTGGATGGATATTGTCTTGTCATCGTAGCAAGATCACAGGAAGAATTGGACAGTACTTCGCAGTTGTTGCAAACTGCCGGAAGTCCTGAAGTGATTACGCTGGCCAAAGATCTTTTCGATACACAGGCTGCTTTTGATATCTATAAAGAACTCAAGGGAAAAGCGATCACCATAGACATACTGGTGAACGACGCAGGGCAAGGACTCTATGGCGAGTTTACAGAGACAAGTATTGAAAGGGAGCTGGCAATTATTAACCTCAATATCTCGAGCCTGGTCATCCTGACGAAACAGTTTTTGATCGATATGGTGGCCCGGGGAGAGGGGCGTATTTTAAATCTTGCCTCCATCGCCGGCAAACTACCAGGGCCTCTGCAATCGGTCTATCATGGAACGAAAGCCTTTGTGCATTCCTTTACAGAAGCAATTCGGGAAGAAGTGAAGGAGAAGGGGGTAACGATCACTTCATTATTGCCAGGAGCAACAGCAACAGACTTTTTTGAAAAAGCCGGGATGACGGAATCAAAGGTGGTACAAGAAGGGGAGTTGGATGATGCTGCACAGGTGGCAAAAGATGGTTACGAGGCATTGATGAGTGGAAAGGATATGGTGATTTCGGGGTTCAAAAATAAGGTACAGGTCGGGCTGAGTAATATTACTCCGGACAGTGCGGTTGCCGCCAAAATGCATAAGCAGCAGGCCCCTGCGGAAAATGCGTAAGGGTTAAGATTGATGTAAAACAAAAAGTGAACGAACGAGGTTCAGGATGCATTATGGCCTCTGGAAAATATAGTCTCAATAGATACCTGTTTAAAAGCAAGCATAAGCTGTTAGCTTAAACGTGTAACATATTACCGTCCAAAAGAATCTCCTGACTGATTGTTAATGAAGGAATTATTTTTTATTGCAATTTGTCCGGTGTGAATGGCAGGTCACGCAGCCGCTTTCCGGTCGCATTGAACACCGCATTTGCAATCGCTGCGGAGACACCGGTGATACCGATTTCACCGATACCGCGTGCTCCGATCGGAGAAATATGCGGGTCAGGTTTACCTATGAAATGCACGTCAATCGGAGGAACGTCCAGGTTCACCGGCACATGATAGTCCGCAAGCGTCCGGGTCACAGGGGTGCCGTGGCGCTGATCATATTCTGTTGCCTCCATTAATGCCGCACCAATTCCAAAAATCACTCCTCCGATGATCTGTGAGCGAGCTGTCTTTTCATTCATGATACGACCAACATCCTGAACACTCGTGAATCGTTTTACGCGAATGGTCCCAAAATCCTCATCAACCCAAACTTCGGCGAACTGTGCCCCAAACGAATGAAATGCGTATTGCTTAGTATCGCTATTCTGATCAGCTGGAATTTCTCTCGGCGTACATAGCGGACTTGGCACCGCCAGCCCGGCTCCTGATACAGGAAGGGTTGTAGCGCATACCTCAAGATGTTTCCGTCCGGAGCGGCTCAATATTGCTGTATAAGAATCGCTGATGCTTTCATCATTCTTTACGAAAAACTTTCCGGCCGCAAATCCCAGATCTTCCACCTTTCGTCCAAACAGTCTGGAGGAAGTGTCTGCGGTGGCAAGCCCTGCGAGGTTGTTTCGCAAAAGCACACAGGCTTCCATGGCTGCGGGATGGATACTGGCCGTCGTCTGGGAACCGCCCGCCAGAGGAGCTGCAGGGAGACTCGAATCCCCGATCTTTACCTGGATCTTTTCCACAGGCACGCCGAGATGATCTGCCGCAGTTTGGGCAAGCACCGTGTAGGTCCCGGTCCCGATATCTATTGATGCGGTCATTACCGTTACCTCCCCGGATTGGTCAATCGTTACTTTTACAGAAGCTGCACTTCTTCCGCCAGGATATGTTGCCGTTGCCATACCATAGCCAACAAGGTATTTACCGTTTCGCTTTTGCCTTGGTTCAAGTTTGCGGGCCGACCAGCCAAACTTTTCTGCTCCGACTTTGTAACAATCCAATAAATACTCACTGGAAAACTCATGACCTTTGATGGGATCGGTGGAAGTGTGATTGGCGATTCTGAACTCCACCGGATCCATCTTCACTTCATAGGCCATCTCATCCATTGCTGACTCCAGTGCAAAAGTGCCGGGAGTTTCCCCGGGTGCACGCATAAACGTAGGTGTACAGCGGTTAAGCGCTGTGATATTATACGTAACCTCCCGTAACGGGGAGTTATAAAGCACCAGTGACTGTTTGCCGCTCGGTTCAAAAAATTGGGTAAGATTATTATAGGAGTCTGTGTGGTGGCGCATCACGCTCAGTTTTCCCGCATCATCCGTACCAAGCGCTACGGATTGTACTGTTGCTGCACGGTGCCCGACATTGGTCTGCATCATCTGCCTGGTAAGGGCGAGTTTAACCGGTCTGCCGGTTACTTTGGCCGACATCGCAACCAGTAGCGTATGTAACCAAAGACCTTTACTGCCAAAGCCACCTCCTACAAAAGGGGCTATTACCCTTACATTCTCCTGTTTAAGCCCCAGAAAATAGGCGGCAATCGCACCGGTTAGCATAACCCCCTGCGTTGCATCATACAACGTCAGCTTTTCTGGTCCTTCCCAGACAGCGACAGTAGCATGGGGCTCCATCGGATGGTGATTCTCCACCGGAGTAGAATAACGGTGATCCACCCTGTGTGAAGAGGTCGCCAGAGGTGCAGCGGCCTTTCCTTCATTCACCTGCGCTTCTTCTCCCATTAATCTTGCTGGTTTTTTGCTTTTCATAAGCTCCTTGTCAAGCACAATGGCCGCTTGTTCTGCAGCGTACCTGATCTTCAGCTGATAGGCTGCGGTGCGTGCCTGCTCATAAGTTTCTGCTACCACTACCGCGATAAACTGCCCGGGATAATGCACCTGGTTATCCTGCAAAGGAGGAAGATTTTCTCCAAGAAAGGCTGCTCCTGCTTTCATCTGTGCCTGCATATCCAATTGTTGGAGCCTTGGCGCATTTTTATAACTGAGCACTGCAATTACGCCTGGCTGTTTTTTTGCAGCCGTATCATCAATAGCGGTAATTCTTCCTTTTGGGATGGTCGCCCTTACCGGAAAAGCATAAGCCATATTCGGCTGATTAAATTCTGCTGCATAAGTAGCTTTGCCGGTTACTTTCAGCTTACCGTCTATGCGGCTGATAGGTTTACCCGTTTCACTCATGATCCGAAAGATTAATCAGTGATAGATGTTAAAGACCTGCATCCATGCCATATCCCACATTGTTCAGCGCGTTGTCAAGCGCACGAGCGATGGCTTTCTCCGCCAGCTTTATTTTGTACTTATTGTGTTCTAACGGTTGCGCAGTCGCAAGCGCTGCAACTGCTGCAGCCTTAAAGTTTTCTTCTGTTGCCACTTTGCCTCGGAGAAGATGTTCAGCTTCGGATGCATGCCAGGGTTTGTGTGCTACCCCGCCCAGGGCGATGCGAACATCTTTGATGCGTTTTCCATCCAGCGAGATGGCTGCCGCAACAGATACTAGCGCAAAAGCATAGGAAGATCTTTCACGGATCTTCAGATAATAGGAATGCTCTGCAAAATCATTTGCCGGCAATTCAATGGCTGTAATCAGTTCGCCGTGCTGAAGGTTATTGTCCTTTTCGGGTGTCGTACCAGGCAAACGATGAAAGTCTTTAAATGGAATAGATCGTTTGGTTTTATCCGGGCGTACTGTCAGAACCACGGCGTCCAGCGCTGCCAGCGCAACCGCCATATCGGAAGGATACACTGCCACGCAATGTTCAGACCATCCGAAAATCGCGTGATTCCGGTTTTCGCCTTTGAATGCCCCGCATCCCGATCCCGGTTCGCGCTTATTGCAAGGCATATGAACATCATAGAAATAAGTACAACGTGTGCGCTGATTGAGGTTTCCGCCATTGGTAGCCATATTCCTGATTTGTGCACTTGCACCCGCAAGGATTGCCATGGAAAGCAACGGGTAGTCCTTTCGAATAATTTCGTGATTGGCGGTGACGCTATTGGTAGCGGTAGCGCCAATGGATATACCGGTTGATGTTCTCTCAATCTTTGCCTGATTCAACAGCGAGATGTTAACCAGTTCGGCAGGCCGCATCACATCTTCTTTCATCAGGTCTACGAGGTTGGTGCCCCCGCCAAGAAATTTTGCGCCCGGGTTTTCAGACACCATGGTTATCGCAGCCATGCTATCACCCGCATTGGAAAATTTAAATGGTCTCATATGAGCTGATTACTTTGTTAATTAAAATGTTCCGTCTGCAAACTGCCATACCTGTGCAACAGCTTTATCGCCGTGCACTTCCCGGATAGCATCTACAATATTGGGGTAAGCCCCGCAGCGGCAGATATTTCCGGACATGCGCTCCCTGATTTCTTCATCAGAAAGCTGAAGTGGACCACTAACTTTCCGCACATTGCTGGTCACATAACTGGCTTCGCCATTTTTTGCTTCGTCGACTAGAGCGACTGCTGAGCAGATCTGTCCCGGAGTACAATACCCGCATTGAAAACCATCATGTTTGATAAATGCAGCCTGCATCGGATGCAGCTTATCGCCATCTGCCAGACCCTCGATGGTCGTTACTTCCCTGTGTTCGCAGGTGGCGGCAAGCGTCAGGCAGGAAAGCACGCGCCTGTTATCGATGATCACAGTGCATGCGCCGCACTGTCCGTGATCGCAGCCTTTTTTTGAACCGGTTAATTCCAGTCTCTCCCGCAACGCGTCCAATAAGGTCATACGGGAATCCACCATTAATTCCTTTGTTGCTCCATTTATCTTTAAGGACAGGTTAATACCGTTTTCAATGCCTGTCGACGGCAAAGGCGATGCAGCAGGTGTCCTTGCTATCAGTTGTTCAATACCAAGTAAATGAGCTGCGAGTAACCCGGTACCGGTAAAGGTGATTAGTTTAAGGAAGTGACGTCGTTTCATCCCGCTTGTGATGATCTCGCTCATCTCATCAGGCATGAGTTCTTCGAGGACTTTCCGCTCAGCATCCGT
>Ga0207426_1000649_pt1 | contig 42959 bp, 42 predicted proteins | sample AraplaMF_Cvi_mMS_FD_184265 | JGI IMG/M metagenome (GOLD analysis project Ga0207426, IMG submission 184265) | Arabidopsis root microbial communities from the University of North Carolina, USA - plate scrape MF_Cvi_mMS (SPAdes) (version 2) | ecosystem: Host-associated > Plants > Roots > Endosphere... | reverse complement strand
CTGAAATCGCCCACCCAGGAATTCGACGAACGTGAACCTTTTACGACGGTGCGCTTCACCGGCGAGATGGAGATCGTGACCGTGCTCGAAGCGGGGCCCGTCGAGGTCGTGAACTTGATGGCCCGGCGCGGTGCGGCCGAGATTGAACTGTTGGCGCTCAACGAGCCGGGCGAGCGGCAGCTTTCGGCCGGGGCGCACCTGGTCTACGCGGCGCGCGGCGATTGCCGCATCCGCCTCGGGGCCGAGGATTTTGCGATTTCGCACGAAAATACGCTCAAGGTCGAGCTGACCGAGGCCGCACGCTTCACGCTCGTCTCGGGCCTGGTCGTGCTCGGCTCGATCCGGCTCGCCGGTAGCTAAAACCCCTCACGATCCTGCGCACAATCCGGGCAATTGGCGAGGTTGACGCCGCCGCGCCGGCGCACGATATCTGCCCTGATGCAGACCCAAGGGCAGACATGACAGCGCCAGACAATAACCGTTCCACACTGTCCGACGGCGTCGTCCACTGGCTGACCAATGGCACGCGCGACGAGCGCTTCATCGACAACATTTTCGCCCAGATGTGCATCCGCCTGCAGCAGGCCGGCGTCCCGCTCATGCGGGCGACGATGCATGTCCGGATCCAGCATCCGCAATGGCTCGGCGCCGGCTTCATGTGGGCGGACGGCATGCGCGACGCCAAGATCACGCGGGTCGACTACGACGTGATGGAGAGGTCCGAGTTCATCGGCAGCCCCGTGAACGAAATGATGGACGGTGCGCCCGAGCTGCGTGAAAGGCTCGAAGGCGATCCGTCGCTCGGCCGCAAGCACGCGATCTATGACGAGATGCGCGCCAAGGGCCTGACCGACTACGTCGCCTGGCCGCTGGATCACACGCTCGGCAAGCGCCATATGGTCACCTTCGCGACCGACCGTCCCGGCGGTTTCGACGAGGCACATATCGTCGCGCTGAAGAACGTGCTGCCGGTGCTGGCGCTGGTCAGCGAAATCCGTATCAAGAACCGCCTGGCGCGCACGCTGCTGGAGACCTATGTCGGCTCCCATGCTGGCGAACTGATCCTGGCCGGTGCGACCCGGCGCGGCACTGGCACCACGGTGCGCGCCGCGATCATGATCTGCGATTTGCGCGACTTCACCAAGATCTCCGACAATTGGCCGCGCGACGACGTCATCGATCTCCTCAACGATTATTTCGACGCGATGAGCGAGCCAATCGCCCGGCACGGCGGCGAGATCCTGAAATTCATCGGCGATGGCCTGCTCGCGATCTTTCCGCTGCATGAACCCGAGGCTTGCGCCAACTTGCTGCGCGCCGTGACCGAAGCTCGCGCGGCGATGGCTGCGCTGAACGAGCGGAACAACGGCACGGGCCGCGCGCCGCTGAACTACGGCATCGGCGTCCATGTCGGCGACGTCATGTATGGCAATATCGGATCATCGAGCCGGCTCGACTTCACGGTGATCGGCCCCGCCGTCAACATGGCCTCGCGCCTCGAAGCGCTCACCAAGCAGGTGGGGCGGCCGGTGCTGCTGTCGCGCGACTTCGCCGAGCTGGTCGAGCCGCAATTCGAGCTCGAGCGCATCGGCAAATACGAGGTACGCGGCTTCAGCGATCCGATCGAGCTGTTCGCTTTCCCCGGCTGAAGGCCGAGGTCGACCGCGACTGCTGCTTTGCTCCGGTCCAGGTTCCGGTGCAATGCGCTTGTTTCAAATGGACAGGCACGGCGGATCGTATTGCCAATATGAGAGTGGATCACTACGCTTGCGCTCGAGTAGCCCCAACGTTCCTGGGATCGGCCGCGCGGTCATGCCAAAGTTTCTTCGTATCGGAGTCCACCAGTCGAACGTGTCCGGCTACACGTCCAAGGCGTGGTGTATCAGGCGCGCAGGCTCGTTGGTGTTCCTGAAATGGGGCGCGGTGGAAGTGCTGGGTGCCGGCGACGGGCGCAGGGTCTACTGGACGCGCCTGCCGCAGGAGAAGACGGTTCGCTGTGGCACGGCGCAGCGCGCGCAGGACTACACCAAGGCCGCGATCGCGCGGCGCCGCAGTCATCGCTACGCACCGCTGAGCGGATCGATCGCCAACCAGCGCAAATCGCCGGCGCGGAGCGCCGAGGTCAAGCAGGCGATCGCCACCATCCTGATCGTCGATATCGTCGGCTCCACGGCACGGGCCGCAAAGCTCGGCGATGCGCGCTGGTCCAAGATCATGGGTCATTACTACGCGGCCGTGCGCAAGGAGCTGAAGAGCTCGCGCGGGACGGAGAAGAACACGACGGGTGACGGCGTGCTGGCGACGTTCAGGACGCCGGTGGCCGGTGTGAGCTGTGCGACCGCGATCCAGAAGGCGGTGCGCACGCTCGGGCTCGAGATCAGGATCGGGCTGCACGCCGGCGAATACACGGTGAGCGGCGGCGAGATCGTCGGTCTCGCGCTCCACATCGGCACCCGCGTCGCCGCCAAGGCGCGCGCCGGCGAGGTCCTGGTATCGAGCGCGGTCAAGGACCTGATCAAGGCGCAGACCGAGATCCGCCTCAGGGATCACGGACTGCATCAGCTCAGGGGCGTGCCGGAGCGATGGCGGCTGTACCGGGTGGAAGCCTGAGAGGGCCTCACAGCTCCCGTCCGAGCAAACGATCCAGCGAGAACCGCCCGCCGCCGCGAAACGAGATGTGCAGCGCGATGAGCCCCATCAGGAACGGATACTCCATGCCGCGATCGATCCACGCCCATTTGGGATAGTGGATCAGGCAGATCATCGCCATCTGCACCGCGATCATCGGCGCGATCAGCCGGGTGAACAGTCCCGCGGCGAGCATCACGGCCCCGACCGTCTCCAGCAGCATCACGAAATATCCGAACGCCACCGGGGCCGGAAAGTGCAGCGTATTGGTGATGAAGTTCACCGAACTCGCGAACGGATTGGCCATCGCACCGTGGGACTCGCCGAGCAGTTTCGGCAAGCCGTGCGTGAGCAGGATCAATCCGAAAGCGATGCGCAGCAGCGCATAGGACAACGGATTGGCGATGTCGTAGAAGCCACGCAGGCGAGGGAACAGCAGCGGAGTAGGCTTGAGCGGCTGTGCCGTATGCGTGATCGCATTGCTGGTGGTTACCGTAGTCACCATCATCTCCCGTCGCCGGTCATGGCCGGATGCTGTAGCTCAGCGAAGCCGATGCGATCGAGGAACTGCTCACGGATGCGGTCGACCACGGCGAAGCTCACGACCGCGCCGTCACTAGCGGGATCGATCACGGTGCGGAACGGACGCTTGCCCTTCGGCGCCTGCACGATGGCCGCGACCACGCGGCCGATCTCGCTGGGATCGGCATCCGGCGGATTGGTCGCGGCCAGCGCCTTCAGCATCCGGTCGGCAAAGCCTTGCGGCCAGGCCGCGATATAGGCCTCGGCGCGCGCCTTGTCCTCCGGCACGCCGGAGTGCGCGAAATGGTTGGTGCCGCCGGTGAATGCGCCCGGCACGACGATCGCGGTCTCGATGCCGAGCGGCGCGAGTTCGCGCGCATAGGAAACCGCGAGCTGGTCCATGCCGGCTTTCGCCGCGAAATACGGCCCGAGCAGCGGCGGGATGCCGCCGGTGACGCTGCTGCTCGAGATCCACACCAGCAGGCCGTCGCGCGCCTGTCGCATATGCGGGAGCGCCGCGCGGTTGACGCGCTGGGTGCCGAGCACGTTGACGTCGTAGAGCTCGGCGAGCTGCTCCGCGGTGAAGGCCTCCAGCGGTCCATAAACCATGTGGCCGGCATTGTGCACGAGCACGTCGAGCTTGCCGTGCTCGTTGATGATCGCCGCGATCGCGGCGTCGATGCTGGGCTGATCCTGCACGTCGAGCTCGATCGTGCGCAGATCGATTCCGTTGGTTTTCGCCATGTCGGCGAAGTCGGCGACGGTCTTGGCGTTACGCGCGGTGGTGCCGCGCATCGAGGCGTAGACGGTTAGCCCCGCCATCGCGAGATCCTCGGCGATCATGCGGCCGAAGCCGCTCGATGCGCCCGTGACGAGTGCAATCCTGCTCATGGTTTTTGTCCTAATTGAGTTGGCCCTAGATGATGCCGCCATTGGCGCGCAGGATCTGGCCGTTGATCCAGCCGCCGTCGGGGCCGGCCAGGAACGAGATCGCGCGCGCGATATCCTCGGGCTCGCCGAGACGGTGCAGCGGCGTGCGGTCGATGATCGGCGAGATGTCGTGCTGGTTGGCGTTGTGGAAGAGGTCGGTGTTCACCGGACCCGGCGCGATCGCATTGACCGTGATGCGCTTCGGCCCAAGCTCCTTGGAGAGGATGTGGGTGATGGCCTCGATGCCGCCCTTGGTCGCGGCATAGGCCGCATAGGTGGGCTGGTACAGCCCGACCACGCTGGTCGAGAAGTTGACGATCCGCCCGCCCTCGCGCAGCCGCGTCGCGGCTTCACGTAGCGCATAGAAGACGCCGGTGAGGTTGATCGCGATGTGCTGGTCCCACATCTCGTCGGTGGTCTGCGCCAGCGGCGCGACCTTCATGATACCGGCATTGTTGACGAGCACGTCGACGCCGCCGAATGCCTTTTCGGTCGTGTCGAACAGCGCGCGCACCTCGGCGAGCTTGCTGATGTCGGCCTTGACCGCGATCGCGGTCCCGCCTGCCGCCTTGATTTTCGCGACCAGCGCTTCGGCCGGTGCTGCCCCGCTCGCATAATTGACGACGACCGCAAAGCCGTCCTTCGCCAGCCGCTCGGCCACCGCCGCGCCGATGCCCTTCGAGCTGCCGGTCACGATTGCGTTGCGTTGTTGCTGGGTGGTCATGGTGGCTCTCCCTGTTTGACGAGGGAGAGAATAGGCGGCGCGGCCAGCCGGATAATCTCGCCAGGGCTGGCTTCACTGTTCGGACTGGGCGAACAATAGGCGCGCGCCCAGCCCGGCGAGTTCTGTGGTGTCGGGGTGACCGACGTCGGAGAAGCGGGCGCTAGTCCTGCGTCTTGTAGGTCTTGTCCTGGTGAACCGACGCAACCCCTTTCACCTTGCGGACGTCATCGAGCTTATCCGCGTTGATGCGACCGTTGACGATCATGAACCGCTGGTGGCTTTCAATGTCGTCGAGTCCCCGAGCTTTGAGGCTCTCGACAATCTCGTCCATCCGGGCTTGTTCGGATTTTTCTATCCGGATCGTGACGTCAACTTTTTCCGCCATTCGTCCATCACCTGGTCTGCGGTTCACGAGGGAGGCGCTTGGACGAATCCCTTGCCGATATCCCGCGCCGGAAAACCTAGCCGGCTTGACGTCTGAAGCAAGCGCGCCCACAGCGCCCAGCCGCGAAATGCGCCATTGGACTGTGCGATCAAAGCTGCAATCCCGGCGACATGGGGCGTCGCCATGCTGGTTCCATCCCACCGGTCATAGGCATTCCCGGGCAGGCTCGAGAGCACGCCGACGCCAGGTGCCGCAATGTCGACCTCCTGATTGGGGTTCATGCCACCGCACGAGAACGGGGCGATCCGGAACGTGCTGTCGACAGCCGCCACAGCCATGATCGTCGAGGCGTTTGCCGGCGAACCAACGGGGGAAATGCGCTGTGGGCGACCGCTCTCATTGCCGGAAGCGGCGATCACCAGCGTGCCTGCATCCAGACACGCTTGTCCGATCTGCTCGTAGTCGTCGCTTGGCTGATCGCCGAGTCGCGTCGCGGCGCCGAGTGACATCGAAATGATCTGGCAGCCCTGGTCCAGGGCCCAATCCATGCCGGCGATGATCGAACGATCGGTGCCGAAGCCGTCATCGCCCAGGACTTTCCCGGCGTAGATTTCTGCTTCAAAGGCTATGCCATAGCGCGGACCTGTGGTTGGACGCATCGGGCCACAGGCCGTGCCGATGCAGTGCGTCCCGTGCCCGTGGACATCGTCCGGGCTGCTGCGGCTCGCAAACAGCTTCTTCGTCACGGAACGGCCAACGAAATCCTGATGAGTGTCATCGAAGCCGGTGTCGAGCACCGCGATCTTGATCCCGGCACCGCTCAGGCTGCTGCCGATCACATGGGTCGCTTGTAGTCCCCAGGTGGCGGATGTCTCGTCCATCCGCGGCGCCGTCGCCCGCTCGCGTTGCGCCGTTTCGCCACCCAGCAGGCGATCGACCAACTCAGTGATGCCGTCGCGGTAGCCCTTCAGGTAGTCCGGGTCCAGTGTCGGCAGGCCCGCGAACGATGCTTGCGGAAGATCAGCGCGTTGCATTCCGCCGCCACCGAGCGCGCGATAGGTTCGTTCGGGACGGACGGAGCTTACGATTTTCTGCTGCATGGCTTTTTCCACCATGGGCCTCAACCGTTCGCGGTCCCGCCTGACGATGGCGATCCCGAAGCGCTCGAAGTACTGCACATCGGCGCCGTCGAAGTCATTGGGGACCGCATCGGCTGAACGGAAGTCCTTCGTTGAGGCCACGCGAAAGCCGCTTCCTTCGAGCTGCTTGATGCCCATGCGCGTCGCCTGCGGCGCAAACCGCACGACGGCGCCTACGCGTGGCGTACCTTCGGTCGGCTCGTGTGCGGCTCGCCGTGTTGATCGCTTAGCCATGATATCCTCCCGATGTGAAAAAGAGTCCTGCCGGCCAAATCGCGCGCTGAAGCTCTGGTTGACTTGAGAGATGAACAGGACATCGCTTCAAGCCGATGAATGTTCTTGCCGGACGTTCCGTCATCAACGCGGCCGGCAGAGATCGCCGTTCCGCTCTGACTCGCAGAGACGGTGCGCAACGTCGCCAGCTGGAAAGTTCGAGATAAACTCAAGGAGCCTGGTAAGACCTATCGGCTCCGACAATATGCAATCTTGATAATATATTTCATCATAATGCACGTTGAGGCGGCGTGCAATGACCCTGCTCATGATTGCCTGCTGCAGTTGGTCGCAGCGGCGAGCCAGCTGAAGCTGCCGCCATCTCCCGTGTTCGTGACGTCAACGCTGCCTTGGAAGACCAGGAAAGAACTCGTGATCTCAGGAATACGACTGCACGGTCGCGCGTCTAAGGATGGAGGGTCGGATGCTCGCGTCGCGCGGGATCCCCCGATCGAAAGGAACCTCCACGATGACCAAGTTCAAAAACGCCATCGGCCTCACTCTGACCAAAACCTTGTTCGCAGGACTGGTCGCCACCTCAATCTTCAGCACACCGCTCCAGGCGCATGAGAACCGCGCCGCGGATCGGCGCGCCGAGCAGAGCATGGGAGCGGCTGTCCCTCGCATCGAGGGCAGTCAGCGGTTCGCATGGCCATACGCTCACCTGCATGCATCGGCGCCTTCGGATCAACCGGGTGGAATCTGCGACCATGGCGATGACGCGATGATCTGTTGAAGCGCAGATCTCGCGGCAGGCTTGCTGCAGGCTCGCAGTCTCAGCTCACGGACGCCCGCGGCCGCTGGCGTTCGACGGCATGCCCGTCGTCGGGATCGGCTCGCCGGCGGCACGGTCCAGCGGCGGATGCGGCCTGGCGAGGCCCACCGTCCCCGGCGGCGCGTCGTTGCCGGCCGAACGCAAATTCACGCGATCCATCGTGATCGTGGACGCAACGACAATTGCAATGGCCAAAGCAAGAGCACCGAGGACCAAGGCAGTCCGGTTCTGGTCTTCCATGATGAGACCTCCACGAAACGGCTCCGTAGTGCGAGGGATAACGCGGAAGTGACGATTTGGTTCTTGCGACGAGTGACGCCGGGCATCATCGCATGGCGCGGGGCGCGGCTGGCCTGGTGTCGATCCATTCGACCCCGGGGGCCCGCGTTTGATGCAGGATGGTCTCGACGAACCGCGCGAGCAGATCCCGCACCGCCTCCGCCGCATTACTCAGCGGGAAATTGCCTGATGAGATCATGGAGCAGGTCAGATAGACGGGCGGCTCGATCGCCTCGGGCTCGCCGAGGTCGCCGCCCGACATGTCGGACAGATCGCCTTTCGGCAGCACAGAGCCGCCGACGCCTGCCCGCACTGCGGTAATGATGTTAGCCACGACATCGCCCTCCATCACGACGTTCGGTGAGAGCTTTGCCGCCGCAAAGGCGCGATCGAGCGCGGTGCGCGTCATGTTCGGGGCGGGTGGCAGGACGAGCGGCAGCGATGCAAGCTCGGCGAGCTGCACGGGTTTTCCGTTCGACGCCTCGCGATGGCGGATCAGGAACAGGCGTTGTCTGAACAGCGGCGTGCGCACGACCGTCGGAACGAACTCGTCCTCGAGCACCAGGCCGAGGTCTAGCTCGTGATCGGTCACGCGCCGCTTGATCGTCGGGCTGTCGGAGATCGCCATCTTGAGGGCGACATCGGGCAGCGACGCCTTGCATTCGTCCATGAAAGCCATGGGCGCGGTCGTCAGGAAGGTCGACGACATCCCGAGCCGCACGATCCCCTTTGCGCCGGCCGTGCCGGACCGCACGATGCCGGGGAGCTGCTGCAGTCGCCGCAGGATGGAGGAGGCCTCCCGATAGAGGACTTCGCCGGCGGCCGTCGGGCGGACGCCGCGCGCGCTGCGCAGCAGCAGGCTCACCCCAAGCTGGTCTTCGAGCTGCGCGATCTGCTGGCTGAGCGCCGGCTGCGCGACGTGGATCGCGGAGGCCGCACGCGAGAAGCTGCCCGCCTCGACCACGCTGACGAAATAATGCAGGTGACGGTACTGCATCATGCGATCAGTTCCGCTCCGGGCCGCGTGTTCTCCGCGATCTGGTCCTTCATGAAACGGACCAGGACGTTCTTCACGGCTTCGCCGGCATGCGTCAGCGGGAAATCGCCGGATGAAACGATCGAGCATGTCAGGTACATCGGCGGCTCGATCAGCAGCGGTTCGGCGAACGCGCCCGGATAGACGTTTTCGAACGTCCCGGCGTTGAAAATCGAGCTTCCGACGCCCGAGCGTACCGCGGACAATTCGCTTAGCGCTGCATCGGTCTCGGCGACGATATTCGGGGTGAGCCCGGCTTCCGCAAAGGCGCGGTCGATGACGATCCGCCGGTGTTTTGGGAGCGGCGGCAGCACGAGCGGCAGTTTTGCGACGTGCTCCAGTTGGATCGTGCCCCGGTGCGCCGAGAGGCGCTCACGCGTCACGAGGTAGAGACGTTGCCGATAAAGCGGATCACGCGAGAAGTTCGGCACGAAGTGGTCCTCGAACACGACGGCCAGGTCGAGTGTTTGCGCCTCGATGCGGGCCTGAAGCACGTCGCTGTCGCCATCCGAGAACTTCAGGTGGACCTTCGGAAAAGCTTTCTTGCAGGCAGCAACCGCGGGGCCGGCAAAGTGGCCTGCGATCGCGACCGTCATGCCGAAATTGACGTTGCCCTCGACATCGCCGGAGCTGGACCGCACGATTCCCGGCAGCTGCTCGAGCTGGCGGAGGATTTCGGTGGCCTCGGCGAACACGATCGCGCCGGCGGCGGTGGGGCGCACGCCGCGCGAGCTGCGCTCCAGCAGGACGATGCCGAGTCGCTCTTCGAGCTCGCCGACCTGCTGGCTGAGTGCCGGTTGCGCAACGTGGATATCGGCAGCGGCGCGCGAAAAGCTGCCCGCTTCGACCACCTTCACGAAATAGCGCAGATGACGAAACTGCATGACCGCGTGCCGCCCCGACCGCCTTCCCCGCCGGCTTGAAAGCCGCTGCTTCGGCCCCGGTCGGACCGCGGGACCTGCCGGTCTGCACTATCGCACGTGGAGGGCGAGGTCGCACCAGCAAAGTTGTCGCGATAACATCTTGAAGTTGTGGCAAAAAGTCCGTTCAGGCTTGCCGAGATCGGGCCGTCGGCTTCGCGCCATGGCCACGCGGCAATGCCGGCACTGGTCGATCGAGGCCGCAAAAGGTTCAAAGCGAAGACGATCACAGTCGTTTGTCGGCCTGATCGGTCATATCGGCCGCCGATACCTCTATAGCGAGGCCATATTTGTTTTCCATGGCGGTCTGGACCATTGATCCGCCCGCGCTGGCGACGATCCGCTTTCGGATCATCCCCCTCGCTCCGATCCGTGCCACGGCGCTCGCAGGAGCATTCCCGTTCCGAGTCGCCGGGCCATCGGTCTTTCTCAAGGTTCAAAGCCCCCACACGATTTGCCGCAACGAAGCGGCAAGTCGCGATCCGGTCTTTTCACCGGTCACTCACATATGTGCAAAGGAGAAATCTCATGCGTAAGACTTGCCTCGGTGCTGCAGCCATCATTGCGGTGGCCCTCGTCACCGCGCTTGCGGGCGCACAGCCCGCGGACGCACGCGATGGATGCGGTGCCAATCGCTATCGCGGGCCGGGCGGCGCCTGCCACCGCTTCGGCACCGGTCCCTATCCGTACGGCTTCTACGGCCCGCGCATGGTCTCGAACGGCTGCCCTCCCGGCTACTGGCACGGTCCGTGGGGTCATTGCCGCGATACGCCCTATCACGGCCGGCTCCCCGGCGGCGGCTGGCAGTAACCGCCACACCGCCGCGCGACCGGTTTTCGGCCGCGCGGCCCTCGTCCCTTTCATTCGTGCAGGTTTCCGTCATGTCCAATCGCATCGCCTTGAGAACACGCAGCGACAGCCTGTCGTCGCACATCCTGCCGGTGTCGGGCACGATGATCGGGGTCTGCACGACCCTGATCGGCCTCGTGAAGATCGCGACGCTCAAGCACGGCACGTCGCATGTCGACCAGTACGCCGCGCTCGTCGCGGTGACGTTCCTGGCGAGTGCCATGACGTCGTATCTCTCGATGCGCTGCTCGGATCGAACGCAATTGAGCTCCCGCATCGAGCGGCTGGCCGACGTCATCTTCCTCGGCGGTCTGGTCGGCATCACGCTGGTCGCGACCCTGTTTGCCTACGAAGTCATCTGATCCCTGCGCACGCCGGGGCGTGCGTCGATCGACGTGAGCGCGGGACGACCTGCGCGATTTTTTGTTGGAGAAGGCAATGTTTCGGAATTCAACGCGTTGTCTTGTGGCCGTTGTGTGCCTGACGGCATCGTTGTTTCGGGCGGGCGACGCTCATGCGCAGACGCCGTTCTATCACGCGACGGCGCAGGAGCTCGCAGGCCCGCCCGGCTCGTTGATCCGCTCCGAGCCGATGGCATTCGCGCCTGCGGGCGCGCAGGCCTACCGCGTGCTCTATCGTTCGGTCGGCATGCAGGGCGAGCCGATCGCCGTATCAGGCGTCGTCGTCGTGCCGCCGGGGCCTGCGCCCGCCGAAGGCCGGCCGATCGTCGCCTGGGCGCATCCGACCACCGGTGTGGTGCCGCATTGCGCGCCGTCGCTGGCGATCTTCGTGTTTCAGCAGATGGCCGGCCTGCGCCAGTTGATCGAGCAGGGCGCGGTCGTCGCCGCCACCGATTATCCCGGCCTCGGCACGTCGGGTCCGCATCCCTATCTCGTCGGCGACAGCGAGGCGCGGGCCGTGATCGACTCGGTCCGGGCCGCGCGCAGCCTGCCCGGCGTCGGCGAGGGCAACAGCTTTGCGGTGTGGGGCCATTCGCAGGGCGGGCAGGCCTCGCTCTATACCGGTTTGATCGCAAAGACCTACGCGCCGGAGCTTCGGCTGGTCGGCGTTGCCGCCGCCGCGCCCGCGACGTCGCTGGTGACCTTGATGGGCGACGACTTCAAGAGCAGCGGCGGCAAGAACCTGACCGCGATGACGCTGTGGTCGTGGTCGCGCGTGTACGGCGCGCCGATCGACAAGGTCGTCGTCCCGGAAGCGATGCCGACGGTCGACCGTCTCTCGAACGAATGCATCGAATCGATCTTCGACATCCTCGAGCGCCGCCGGACCGAGAAGCCGCTCGAGCAGCAATTCCTGTCGGTGCCGAACATCGCCTCCGTGCAGCCCTGGCGGTCGCTGGCGATGCGCAACACGCCCGGCACGTTGCCGCCGCAGATTCCGCTGTTTCTCGCCCAGGGCACCACCGACAACATCGTTCGTCCCGAGGTCACGCGCGGTTACATGCAGCGCCAGTGCAAGGCGGGTGGCAAGGTCGCGATGATGTGGGTGCCCGGCGTCGGCCACGGTTTCGTCGCACGCGACAGCGCGGACAATGCGGTCGCCTGGATGATGGACCGCTTCGCGGGCCGGCCCGCGCCGAGCGATTGCGGCAGGTCGGTTGCCGACGCCGCGCAATAGATTTTTCCAATTGGCCAGAACATAGAGGTTCACATGAACTCCGTTTCGACAGCACGCGTTCAGCGTCACCAGCGCGCATTCCGGTCCTCGGCCCTCACCACGCTCGCCCTGCTTGGGCTCTTCGGTTTCAGCTCCGCGGCAAACGCTGCCGACAAGCCGCCGCTGGCGCCCGACGCCGCCGTGCCCTTCAGCACGAACTCGAAACTTTCCGCCTCGCTTGAATTTGCACTGCCGGCGCTCGCCGCCGACATCGAGCGGGATATCCCGCGGCGGCTCGCCAGCATCGACGAGAAAATCAGCTGCGTGCATCGCCGCGTGCTGTTCTGGAAGGTCAATGCCAATTGCGACGTGTGGGGCTATGTCGAGCGCTCCGGTCCGGTGTCGCTGTATGGCCGCGGCGAGCACGTCTATGGCTCGGTGCGGATCGACGGCGCGCTGGAGGGGCAGGGCGCCAACCGCTTTACCGCGCGCATCCACGGTGAGACCGAGGCCAGCGCCACCATCGAGGCCTCGGTCCGTCCGCGGCTCGATCGGGATTGGTCGCTGGATCTGGATTTCAGCGACGGCTTTCGCTGGAGCGAACCGCCGGTGCTCCAGGTGATGGGCCGCGAAATCCCGCTGGCGAAATACGCCGAGCCGCGGATCAGGTCCGAGCTCGGCACGATCAGGTCGCACGCGCTGGCGGCCGCGCGCCGCCTCGATCTCCGCGACAAGGCCGCGACCGCCTGGCGGCATGCGTTCGAGCCGATCCAGCTGTCGGACGACCCGGCGATCTCGCTGCAGATCGTGCCCCAGAGCGTTGCCTTTGCGGGCATGCAGGCGACCGCACGTACGTTGCGCGGATCGATCGAGCTGTCCGGTACGGCGCAAACCATCATCGGGCAAAATCCCCCGGCGGTCGCGGCGACGGACCTGCCGCCGCTCGGCGACAGCGTCAACGCGCCCGGTGCCTTCGACGTCATCCTGCCGGTCCGGATCGGCTACGACGTGCTGAGGGAGCGCCTGATGCAGGCAGTCCAGGCGATGCCGCCGGTCGCGGGCGTCGCCGTCAAGGACGTGGACGTCTATCCGTCCTCCGGCAAGCTCGTCATCGGCCTGCGCGTTTCAGGCCCGGCCGAAACCAGCCCGGATGCCGGTAAGTGGGTCTATCTCGCCGGCGCGGTCGAGGCCGATGCCGGCGGCCGCATGATCCGCCTCGGCAGCCTCGACGTCATCGCCAGCGACGAAGGCCTGTCCGCGCTGCTCGATCCCGTCGTCGCGCAAATCCGCGCCAAGCTGAACGTCGATTACGGCATCGCCTATGACAATCTGCTCAACGCGGCGACTGCAAAACTCAACCGGCCGCTGAAGGACGGCTTTCGCATGGAAGGACACCTCGCCTCCGCCCGGCTGGAGGGCGTATCGCTGCCCGCGGACGGCGTCGTGATCGCGGTCCATGCGAGTGGCGACCTGAAGCTCCTGTACGGCCTATAAGGCGCGCGCAAATGCGAGGGCAACGAACGCGCGAACGCCGGAGGCAACTATGAGTTTGCAAACCATCAGCCTTCAAAACCTGGCTTGGCTTTCGATGGCCGCCTACGCGCTCCACATCATGGAGGAGTACACCTTCGACTGGCGCAACTGGGCGCGTGCGATCATCAAGCTGCCGGTCGAGTGGAGCGATTTCTACGTGACGAACGCGATCGTCATCGCGTTGGGCATCGCCCAGGCGGAGCTGGCGCCGGCCCTGCCATTCGCACCGTTGACCTTCGCGTCCCTCATGCTGATCAACGCCGTGTTCTTCCACATCCTTCCGGTCGCGCGGACGCGGGGGCGGTTCTCGCCGGGGCTCGTGACGGCGGTGCTGTTGTTTTTCCCGGCGGGACTGGCGGTGTGGTGGCGCGCGGGAGAGGACGGCGCTTTGAACGCGACCACGGCATTGTCGGCCATTATCGCGGGTGCTTTACTTATGGCCTATCCCATCGTCATGCTGAACCTGAGAGGCCTGCCGTATTTTCGGCAGGGATAGGGGGCGCTCGGAACCCGCTGCAACGCGGCGGGTTGGTCGAGATTGTCCGCGGGGTAAACCCGTGGCGGCGCTGTTTCGGCGCGGGCGTTCTGGTTTATGAGCTTGCGACGTCGCTGTGATCGATCGTCGCGCGTGCTTCACGGCTGCGTTGAGACCGGAATCAACGCAACCCCGTGCCCTTGCAGCGCTGGCACTTCACCACCTTGTCGCCCTTCTTGAGCAGACCCTTGCCCTCGCAATTCTTGCACTTCTGCTTCTTCTTGATGTTCGGGCCTTTTTCACTGGTCATGAGAGTCTCCTGCCGCGAGAGCGCGGCTTTTTGCGATTGCTGGGCGTAATAGCACTCACGCCGGCTTCGGCACCACCAGCACCGGCACGCGTCCGTCCATCAGCACCTCGGATGTCTGGCTGCCCAGGAACAGTTTCCGGAGACCGCGACGCCCATGCGAGGCCATGACGATCAGGTCAGAGCCCCGGGACTTCGCTGTTTCAATGATCGCAGTCGCCGGATGCGCAGTGGGGACATGCAGGAACTCCGCGGACGCGCCGACCTGCTCCACCATTGCGCGCGCCTCGTCAAGCACCTTGCCCGCGCGGGCCTTGTTGGCGGCGTCAAAATTATCGATCTCGTCCTGCGTCGGAATCCAACCGGAGTCGTGCCCGCCGCCATAGTCGATCTGCAGCGCTTCCGTCACGGTGATGATCGTCAGCCTGGCGTTTAGGGCTTTCGCCAGGGCAATGCCATGCTCGACTCCCTTTCGCGCGACGTCCGATCCGTCCGTGCTCAAGAGAATGTTGGTGTACATCGGGTGGCTCCCTTGCGCCGAGAACAAAGTGATGCCGGGGGAGTATGGGACGATACGCGGCGGGGTGCCAGGTGCGTTCTCGGCGATATTCTCGCGGTCAAAACTTCGAGGGGGGCTGGCATGCTGAGAGTCTAGTTGAATCGTGAACTTCGGAATGTCGCTAAAGTGGCCGGCGCCATTGATTGCACTGTCCCCGTAAGCCTGTAGCGCGAGGGATAAGGCGGAACTGACGATTTGGTTCTTGCGGTAGTTTTTGCGGGTAGAGGGTCTCCATAATCCCTATGATTTGGACAAATCCTCTAACCTACCATCGGTATAGAGCAACTTCTTTGGGACGAATCTTGTCTTCAGATTATCTTGTGCTTCATTCCGAAAGCTTTGATGGCTCTGAATGAACTGATTGTAGTCTATCTTTCCATTCCAAGTGATTGATCCGCCGGAGACCACTACCTCATTTATTGCCAACTTTGATGAAAATACCACATTATCCAGGAGGTCAGTGAACGTCAGCGTTCCATCGAACGCACGAATATCATTCTTGGTCAGGTTGGTGACTTGAATCGCAAACTCGACAACGTCTTGATATTGATTGAGCTTGTAGTTCGAAGGACGAAAAGTCTTTGAAATGAGCCTGATTTCCAAACGCCTTGGGGCGGTCTGGGTTTCCGCTGCGGGTGTGCCGGTGGTTCTTGATGGTGATGCTGCTCGTGTGGGTAGCTTGGCGTCATCCAATGGCAGCATGATACGTGTTAGTTTCCAGTTGCCCGCCCAATTGAATATGAGAGTGACAAACTGATCTCCTCTGTTTGCATCAGGCTCAACTTGAACTTCAAATGTAAACGGGTTGCCAGAAAAGAACGCGTATCGAATTTGCTTCAGAGGAAAATGGCTCGGATGGACCATCGTCGTCGCTTCAGGGCTTTTGGAGGCGTCGACTGGCTTTCCGGTTCGTACGATGTTAGCCAAACTCTGGGGAGTTATGTAGCTTTCTACCATATTGTTTATGATGGTCGGACCCAACGCCACTGCGAGTCCGCTGGCGCCGTCGTTCCCGTCCTTCTGTACAGATTTCAGGTACAAGGCGTTAAAGTCCGCACGTAAGCCCTGACGAACGCTGTCCCAGGCGATGCTAGATTCCAACGTCAACGTGTCAGCGGTACGAGCTGCCTCTGCTAATCGATAAATAGAGTAGTAGGGCCAAATCACCCAGGCTATCACAGTTAGCAAGCTCATTAGCGCGATTGCATTTAGGCGCCGCCCGATCTTAAGAGTTAAGCCTTGTCCGAACTTGTATCTCCTTTCTGGCGGGTTGAAGATCAACTGCAATATCGGATCGTCTTTGGCGCGGTTCCATTCCGCCAATCCTTCCCGGCAAACGAGATCATCGCCGAGTATCTCTTTTTTTGAAGCCATCCGCTTTATGTCGTGACCAGAGTACGGACCGTACGTCTTGGCATCTACAAAAGCGTACCATCTCGCATTGAACGGGTCTGGACCATTGGCGAGCGGCAAACTGCCTTCTAAATTGCGACGCGCCATTGGTCGAATTCTCCGTACAAATTTCGAGTACGCAGCAACTGGAGTTGGTCAGCGGGAATGCGACTCACGCTCCTGCTCTCGCCTGCGAAACATCGATCACGTGGCGGTCGGTCCCAACCGTTATAATGATGGTGTAAGACTTGGGTCCGCCGTCCCCTTGGTCCGTCGGCGGCGCAACATGCAATTGACCGCCGTACCATTCGCCGGGCATCAACGTGTTGTCCTTGATCACTGACTGTTCAAGCACAGTCATATTGCGCTGACCGGTCTCTACCGTTGCTGCAATCATGGCATCGTTCTGCGCGGCGGCATTACCTTGCGCGATAGCTGCTGCGGTCGGGCTATAGAAGGTCCCGGTGCGGCCGTTCGGCGTCGTGTAGGTGCCGTGCCCGGCGCGAGAAGCGCTGTATGCATTGGCGCCCGCGGCAACACCGGTCAACAAGGCCGCGGCGACCTGGCGATTCTTCTCCTCCTGAACCAGCATTTCATAGGTGACGATCTTCATCTCGAAGTCGGAACCAGCCGCGTGCTGTGTTGCCTCGACTTGAGCGACCCGGAAATCGATGGGCTGACGGCTTAGATTGTTGATGCCGACCACGAATACCGGCCGGCCATTCGCCTGGAGCTGCCGTGAGGCCGGTCGAACGAGTACGAGTGAACTTTTCTGGCGGGAGACGAGTGCGGGCTGGCCGTCTCGCATAAGCGCTTGTTGCTGCGGACTAGACGCCTTGAATGAAACGGTCTCGCCAGCTGTCATACAGCCGGTCAGCGCGATGCAAGCCGCTGCTGTCGCCAAAATGCGCATGTCGAAATCGCCCCCAAGAAAGGGGCTATGCAAGCGCAACCGGTGCGCGAGGGCAAGCGGAGTTTGCGCTTGAAAGTATCGCGTCCTCCGTCAAAAAGTCTAACACAGTGATCCGTTGTCGCCATTCGCCTTGGGCACGAGATCCGGACACTTCGCAGCCCTATTTCGCGCCCGCAAACCCATCCCCCGCATACACCACCTTCCCACCCACCACCGTCATCACCGACGCCGTCCCCCCAATCTCCCCAACAGGCACCGTCATAAAATCCCGATCAAGCACCGCGAAATCCGCGAGCTTGCCGGTCTCCAATGTCCCGCGCCGCGTCTCGTCGAAGCAGAACCAGGCGCTGCCCACCGTGTAGAGCCGCAGTGCCTCCTCGCGGCTCGGCGTTTCGTCCGGCCCGCGCGTCGGCAGGCCGCCGACGGTCTTGCCGTCGAGCATCCATTGCAGCGCGACGAACGGATTGTAGGAGGCGACCCGGTGCGCGTCTGTGCCGGCGCCAACATGGACGCCGGTGCGCAGCGCCGTGACGATGGGCGGCATGGTGCGCGCGGCTTCGCCGGCCTGCGCGACGATGCGGTCGCCGCCGAGATACATGGCGTCCTGCATGGTCCAGCCGATGCCGAGGGCCTTCATCCGCGCCAGCGTCCCGGGCGTGGTGTTGTCGAGATGGGCGATGGACCAGCGCAGCGGCGCGATCGGCGTCTCCTTGTTGACCTCCTCATAGAGGTCGAGGAGTTGATTGACCGACTTGTCTTCCTGCCAGTGGATGGTGACCGTCAGCCCCTGCCTGGCCGCCCAGCGCACGATCTCCAGAAACTTCTCCTTCGCGGCCGCGTCGGGCGCGTTGTTGTTGTACATGGCGCCGGTGATGCGCTCGCCGATGCCGTTGAAGCGCAGCATGTCGTCGCCGAACCCCATCGGCAGGAACGGCGTGAGGCTCTTGTACTCCTCGAATTCGGCGCCGACATTCTGCGCGAACAGGCTGTAGGCCACCCGCACCGTCAGCGCTTTCTCGCGCCAGAGCTTTTGCAGGGCGGCGTAATGGCTGGGATAGATGCTGAAGCCGCCGGGATCGACGATCCCGGTAATGCCGAGACGATTGAGCTCCGTGAAGAACTGCTTCGTGCCCGCGACATTGTCCTCGAAGTTCGGCCGCGGCAGGCGATCGAACAGCGCGGAGATGCTGACGATGGAGCCGTTGAACCAGCCGGTCGCATCGCCCGATGCGGCGCGCTCGGCCGTGATGCCGGCCGGCAGCTGATCTGCGGAGATCCCCAGCGCCTGCTGCGCCTTCGGCGTCATCAGCAGCGCCGCATAGAACAGTTGGATGTAGGCGGGATTATCGGGGACGGCCGCCATCACCTCGGCCAGCGTCGGCCGCCGCTTCTCCGCAAACTGCAATTCGCTCCAGCCGCCGGCCACGATGATCCAGGTCGACGGGCGCGCCTTCGCCGCCTGGCGCAGGCGGTCCATGGCCTCGGGGATCGTCTTTGCGCCGATCCAGTTGACCTCGGTGGCATAGGTGAGGCCGGCGCGCACGGCGTGAATATGGGAATCGATCAAGCCGGGAATGATGGTGCGTCCGCCGGCGTCGACGCGGCGCGTCGCCGGCCCGGCCAGGCCGTCCACGGCATCGTTGCCGCCGACGGCAATGATCCGGCCGTCGCGGACCGCGAGTGCCTGCGCGATCGTCGATGCGGAATCGAGCGTCACGATCTTTGCGTTGGTGACGATGAGGTCGGCCTTTTGTGCATGAGCGAAGGTCGCCCAGCACGAGATCGCCAAGGTCGCGAGAAGCTTGCGCATGTTCGGTCCCGGAATGAGAGAGGGCGCGTAAGAGAGGCAGGAGCGAGAGAAAAGGCAGCGGCGCCGCACATCCGCCGACGCGCGCCGATATCGCGCGTCGCGACTGAAAGTGCCGCGATCCCGATCATGTCTCGAATGAGCGCAGCCAGTCCACCGGAAAATCCGGGCGAGACGCCCGCCTACGGCGGGCCCTCAGGATGAGGAAGGAGTGTGTGGCCGCTATCTCTATAGGCCCAACTGTTGCTCAGCCTCATCCTGAGGAGACCGCGGAGCGGTCGTCTCGAAGGACGAGGCGCTTGCTCAGGCCTCGCCAAGCTCATATGCGATAGCCCTGCTTCGCCCTCAGGGCTTCGGCGCGAGCCCCGTCTCTCGCTTGCCTTCAACCGCGTACGACGGTGCTCAGCCGAACTGAGTTCAGTTCGGCAGATGAGTCAGACATTCGTAAATCGCCGTCAGCTCGACATCGCCCATCTTGCCGACCGGTTTCCATGGCATCTTTTCGCCGATCTCATGTCCGCTCGGATCCTTGCCGGTTCGCATCGTCGCGATGAAATCCTCGCGGCTCCAGTTCGCGATGATGCTCATGCCCGGTCCGATTGGGCCCAGCTGCCCCGCGACGCCGCCCTTCAAATCCTGGCCGTGACAAAGCCGGCAATCCTGGTACGACAAAATGTATTCGCCGTATTGGGCGGTGGGAGCCGGAGCAGGTGCGGTAATGACCGCGTCGGCCTTGACCGGATGACCCGTCGGAAACTGATATGAGCCGAGCATCAGCAGGCCGACAAGATTGAACTGATCCGGCGGCTCCGGCGTCGCCGCGCCCGTGGCGGGCAGCCGCCTGATGTAGGCGATCAGCGCATGAAGATCGTCGTCGCTCAGATTGCTGGCGTTGGTCAACGACATGATCGCGAGCCAGTTCCCGTTCGCACCAACAGCGTTGCGGATGGCGCGGAAAATCTGCCCGTCGGACCAATGGCTCAGCGCTCCCTGTGGCGTGAGATTGGCCGGGAAGAACGAGCCGAGATAAATCGGAAAATGCCCGCCGATATCTCCGGCGCCGGCGAGCGTCGGCGTGTGGCATCCCGCGCAAAAGCTGTCCGCGATCATTTGCCCGCGACGAATTTGTTCGGGGGTGCCGTCGACTTTCAGGATGGGCAGCGGCGCCATACGCGCATGCGCCCGATAGAGCCCCACGCTCGCCACCGCGCAGACCAGAAGCGGGATCAACGAAGCGCCGGTCATTCCGACCCGAAACCATCGAAGAAATCCACGTCTGATATCTCCGAAACGATGGCTGAAACAGGCGAGCAGGACGGTGGCAAAAAGAACGGCCAGGAGAATGAGAAATTGATGCATGCGGCTCTGTCGCGTTGTGAACGATCCGGAACGGACAATTCGAAACGATTGGAACAACAGAACTGAGGCCCCGGACATTGCCCGCGGATTTCAGCGGAAATGTCTCCGGCTACGGATGTAACGTGGTGCGCGATTTCTCGGGTGTTGGGCGATGTGCGGGAGATCAGGCGTCACCCGCGTTGCGGGTGTCGCGCAACGGTGAACGCCGTTCGCGCGGCTGTGATCTTCCACTGCGTGTCTTTTCTCGCGCGCACACCTACGTCATCCATGTAGAAAAAGTTCGAAGGAAGCGCTTTCAACAGAGCAGCCGGTCTTAGCCAGCGCGAATGCTCCGCACGACAACAAAAACCGTTCGGAGTACGATGATGTTTGGTTTCAGGACTTCCGTCATTGCAGCGATGATGTCGATCGGCGCGATGAGCTCTGCAAGTGCCCAGTGCCCGACATGGGCGACCTCAAATCCAGCTTCGTTTCAGGCGCAATATCCCGACAGGGATGTGTTGAACGATTGCGAGTTGACGCCAGCAGGCCGAATGGACCTCGAACTCCCCGGCGGCGCCGCCCCTTGGTATGGGTACAGCAGGGCTTACGGGAGCATGCCTGGCGTTGCTCGACACGACGGCTCTCGGGATCGATCACGGTGAGGATCTGAAGACGAACCGCGATGGTCGGATTCCGTCCGTCTTCGCTTGCGCTGCGCTCCAGCTACGCCGGACACCACGCTTCGCCCATCGTTCTCCGCGTGGCTGCGCCACGCGTAGCCCGAAGGGCGAAGCGTGGTGGGCCCGGCAGGACTCGAACCTGCAACCAGACCGTTATGAGCGGCCCGACATGCGATCATAAAAAATCAATAATATCAATGTCTTGTGTATTTGCATTTGTCTGCAAATCTGCGAATTGAAGCCCATTTGTTTGCTTTCATGCATTTTCATTCCCGTTTGCTTCTGTTGATGCTGTGCTCCGAACACTCAACGTGATTCGGACGCTCACTGGTGCTGAGCGTCATCACTATGGTGGGACAGCATCGACATGCGACATCGCCGCAAAATTAGTGAGGGCGTCTATCAGCTGTCGTATCTCTTGCGCCACTTCATGAGCGTGCATCGCGGTTATGATCGAGCCAGCAGTTATGCTGATGTGATATCGAGTTTGAAGATGTTGATTGATGATGCCAAGTGCGTCCTTGCCGGGAATTAGAGCAATTTGCGAACGTTCGGAGGCGCTCCAAAGTCGATCGAACTCGTTCAAAACGTCCTCATTAAAAGTTGCTTCGTTTACCGCTGACGACGTGGATCGCTCGAAACTGCGACGGAGCGCCAAATATTGCGCTTGCACGTAGCTTCTTTTTTGCTGGCAGAAGTTAAGCAGAACGTCGGAAGCAAATGGCTCAATGTCCGAGTGCAGCTCGCGGCCCGATCGTTGGAGGGCATCGGACAGTCTTCGCCGAGCAGCTCGATCAATGGCTTCGGGGACCAATAGGAAGTTCTCAATCTCCTTGCAGTGGTGAATCACGACCAAATCGCAAAAAGATCGAGCTTCTCGTTCAATCCACTCTCGCTCTTTGTCGCTTCGATAATCCTTGTCCAAAATGGCGGCGACCCGAACTTTGCCGCCTAATGTTGTTTCCATTCCATTTTTAAGATTACGGATTCTCTCTGGATTGAAGCCTTGTATAGATACGACCGCAAAATCCGATCGACTACCTACCTTTGTAATGCCCAGCTTATAGGCGAACTTTGAAATAAGCTGAAAATCCTGCCCTTCAACGAAGACTACACGACGTGTTTTGGCAAGCTGTGTGAGTACAGGGTTTAGGTTGGAACCAAGGACTGAAAAGACCTCCTCAAGTTGTTCAGGTCGCTTGATCCGCCGACCTCCCGAACGATCCTTGTTGATGAGCACGATCTCATCGGTCTCCGCATCAGTTACAATCTCGGTAGAATGGGTCGCGATTAAGATGTCGGGGCCCATATCCCGCAATAAGCCGATCAACTGCCGTTGGAGTTCAGAGTGCAAATAGATGTCGGGCTCATCAATCAGAAAAAGCGCGCTTTCGGCCCCCTGAATAATGTGCGTCAACATTTGGCACCACACTTGGAATCCGAACCCGGCCCAAAAAATCTCCCGCGGCACTCTTTCCTCTGGGCAGAACATGTGAAGCCTCGCCTTCCCATGTGACATGTCGATGCCTGGCGGCTCGATATCCATCCCGGGCCACGTCCGCATCAGCGCGCTTCTAAACTCGTCGAACTTTTCTGGAAAATGATGCCAGATATTTCGAAAATTTCGGGCAGCGCGATAGTTGAACAATGCGAGCCGCGCAGCCTCTTTCTCAAAAAGAGGTTCAATATGCTCGACAGGCCCTAGAATTGGTACGAAGCCGATTCGACAGTCAAATTGCTTTCTAAAAGTCGTAGGTGAATGTTGAGATTTACCTTTCGAGTGAGCAATAAGGTAGCAGGACCCCTGTTCAGGAAAATAGAGCAGAAGTTCATTTCCATTGGACAGCTTGAAGCGGATGCTTGCTGGCTGTGAAGTGTCGTAGTTAAAGAATAAGTTTTCCTCTGCGATCGATATCGAGCGAAGATCGACCTCGTATCCGTACGTTGGCCCTTCTGGTCCCCGTATCACCGTAGGATTTCGACTGGCTGCCTTTCTTATCGCCGCAGCCAATATTCTAAAGCCAGCAAGGATGGTTGACTTGCCAGCGTTATTTGGGCCCACCAAAATATTGAAGTGACGGAGTGTTAGAGAAAATCTCTTGAACGCTTTGAACCGGACGAACTCAACGCTCGTGTATCGGGCTGCCTTAGTATCTGTCATGGGCCATAGCTTGAATTTTAATCCAACGTCTAATCCGGAATAACGGTGACAGTGCACTCAGCGTTTTAAGATCCAAATTCGCAAAGCAGGCGGGGTTGAGTGCACTGCCACCGCAGCTCCGCGTCAATCTTCGTCGTCCTCCTCGTGGCGGTCTGGGTCGAGATTGCCTTTGCCCTTTAGAGCAAGGGTATAGGCCGCAAGGTCATCCACATTCGCGCTGTTGATCGTGAGGTCACCGACCGGGCAACGGAAAAGTTCGAGGAAAAAACGGTATGCCGTCCAACTGCATTGATCGTACAAAGTACGATCAGTAGCTCCCGCGATTTTAGTGGCCGACGCTGCGCGCAGTCCCTTCGGATCGTACGCGAAAACAAATGATGCGGCCGAATGTACGAGCATTTTGTTGCACTGACCGACCAGCTCTGTGTGCGGCGTGGGCGACATTACCGTGCCCGGTCCAATTCGCTTAGCTTGTACCAAGACGCCCTTGGAATATGTGTATTGGGGCGTATCGAGTTTGACGTGGATTAAGAGATCGGCACCGTAGGTTTTTTCCTCACCACTTTTCCGATGTGTCAGGACGGCAGCGTTCCAAGTGACCCCGCCGGCTTTGTAGCCATTGACCTCATACTCGATAGCCGTGGCGAGCGCTGGCGTGAGATCGTCCTCATGCTTGATGAGCCCCAACGAAAGCTTACTCATGCTAAGGTTGCTGCCGCGTGCTGCGCGCTTGGCAATTTTTCTCATGGCGTCTTCAAATTTCATCAGGTGGCCGAAGGCAGGGGACATCAATACTACTTTAGAGTGTAGTCATGAAAAGCCGTTCTGGACAAAGCCTTTCGTCGAAACGCTGAGCGAATTGCGATATTTAAGTGAGATCAGGCGAGCCATGCGCTGTTCGACGTTTTGGGGGAATGTGGCCCGGCCCGCCATCTTCCTTTGGACTTCGGCGCGGCAGCCTTCGCTGGCCTCGCTTTTCGAATGTGGCACGGGCTTGCCGGGCCGAAGCTCGCGAAGTCCACCGGGAAATTCGTCAACCGTCACCGGTCGCCTTCGCCCTCCGGGCTTCGGCGCGGCAGCCTTCGCTCGCTTCGCTTTTCCTATGTGGCACGGGCTTGCCGAGCCGAAGCTCGCGAAGCGAGCGAAGGCTGGTGGGCCCGGCAGGACTCGAACCTGCAACCAGACCGTTATGAGCGGCCGGCTCTAACCATTGAGCTACAGGCCCCGCCGCGAAGCGGCTCGCGGAACGCGCGGCCGGCAACGGTGCGCGGTTCGTTTACAGGGATGGGGGCGGGGGTGCAATGCTGGCTGAGCGAGATGGAACGCGCGACTGCGCGGAAAGCGCACGCGCGACGGAGGATCACAAAATTCGGAATAATCGCATTATGCCCCCGTTTTGCCCGACGAGTCAACGGGTCTTTCCCGTGTCTCTCCCGACGCTTCTCTAACCCCTTGTTATTCCTTGAGTCTTCTACTGTGCATGGGGTTGTTTTCGCACTTTTGTTCTGAGGGGCCTTTTGGCCCCTCAGCATTACGCGGGTGAGAGGAGATCCGCGTCGCGCGGCTAATCCACCGAGACCCCGGCGAACTCGACGACCTTCTTCCACTTCGCGGTCTCGTCTTCGACCAGCTTGCCGAACTCGGCGGGCGTCATCGGCTTCGGGATGCCGCCGTTCTCGGTCAGCCGCGCGATCACCTTCGGGTCCTTCAGCGCTTCGCCGACAGCCTTGTTGAGCGTTTCGACGATGTCGGGCGGCGTGCCCTTCGGCGCGGAGATGCCGTAGAAGCCGACCGATTCGAAGCCCGGCACGGTCTCGGCGATCGCCGGCACGTCGGGCACGCTCGGCCAGCGCTGCGGCGAGGTCACGCCGAGCGCACGGACATTGCCGCCGCGCGACTGCTCGAGCGCGGAGGGCAGGTTGTCGAAGATCAGCTGCACCTTGTTGGAGATGATGTCGGGGAAGGCGATCGCCGAGCCGCGATAGGGCACGTGGATCATGTCGCACTTGGTCATCGCCTTGAACAGTTCGGCCGACATGTGCACCGAGGTGCCGTTGCCCGACGACGCGAACGAGATCTTGCCGGGATTGGCCTTGCAATAGTCGATGAACTCCTGGACCGTCTTGGCCGGAAACGCGTTGGAGACCACCAGCATGTTGGTGAGCTGCATGATGCTGGCCACCGGCACGGTGTCGCGCAGGAAGTCGTAAGGCAGCTTCTTGTACAGCGAGGTCGAGATCGCGTTGTTGGGCGCGACGAACAGCAGCGTGTAGCCGTCGGGCGTCGCGTTGATCGCCTGGGCCGCCGCGATGTTGCCGCCGGACCCGGCGCGGTTCTCGACGATGAATTGCTGGCCGAGCTTGTCGGAGAGCGCCTGCGCCATGATCCGCGCCACGATGTCGACCGGGCCGCCGGCGGCAAAGCCGATCAGCCAGTGCACGGGACGGTCGGGATAGGCGGCGGAGGCGGGAGGGGTGGCGCTGAAAAGACCTAAAAGGACGGTGAGCCCAACAAAACCGTTACGCAAAATTCGCAACATGACGCCTCCCATTGTTCTATTGTCGTTGGGCACCATGCTTTCACAAAAACGGGCCGCTGCCTACATCGCCGCAAGTCGGTGTTGACGCAGGCCTGCCGGGAGCAACCATGAGATTCGCAATCACTGCTTTTGTTGGCGCGGCGCTGCTGTTCGGCCCCGCCGCTGCTCAAACCGGAGGCAAGGCCATTCCGACCACGACACTCAGTCTGGGGACAGCCACGCCCGGCGGCGGCTTCCCGCTTTACGGCAATGCCTTTGCCGAGGTGATGAATGCGGCCGATCCGCAAGCCACCATCGTTCCGCGCAACACCAAGGGCAGCAACGAGAACATTCCGCTGCTGGAGAAGGGCGAGCTCGATCTCGGCCTGGTCGCGGGCGAGCCGGCCTACGAGGCCTTCGCCGGCATCGGCCGCGCGCCGGTGCGGCTGAAGATTCTCACGGCGATCTATTCCAACCCCGGCATGTTCGTGGTGCGGGCGGACAGTCCCTACAAGACGATCCGCGATCTCGTCGGACAACCGGTCGCGTTCGGCGCCAAGGGCTCGGGCCTGCCGATCCTGTCGCGCTATGTGCTGGACGGATTGGGATTGAAGCAGGACGAGGACTTCAAGGCGATCTATCTCGACCGCGCCGGCGATGGTCCCGCGATGGTCGAGGACGGCCGTACCGCAGCGCTGTGGGGCGCCGGCATCGGCTGGCCCGGTTTTGCCGCGGTCGCCTCCAGCCCGTCAGGCGCGCGCTTCATCGCGCCCAGCGCGGACGAGATCACCCGCATCCGCGCCAAGCACGCCTTCCTCAAGCCGCTGCTGGTGCCGGCCGGGTCCTACCCGAAGCAGACCGAGCCGATCGCCTCGCTCGGCTCCTGGAGCTTTGTGCTGACGCGCGAGGATCTGCCCGACGACGTCGCCTATCGCCTGGCGAAGACGCTGCACGGCGTCGAGGCGACCTTCTGCAAGCAGCTCGCGCAGGCCTGCGAGACCACGGCCTCGAACACGGTGGCAGCCGCGCCGAAGCCGGAGCTGATCCATCCAGGCGTGATGAAGTATTTTCGCGAGATCGGGGTGGTGAAATGACGGTCGCCTGAAGCGGCCGTCATTCCGGGGCGGTGCGTAGCACCGAACCCGGAATCTCGAGATCCTCAGGTGCGCAACCGCGCACCGTAGTTCACGCTCTGCGTGCCCCGGGATGACGACCGCTTCGAGCGATCGTCACTTTTTCACCATCGAGCACGCCGGGTCCGGCGGGCCGAACGCCTTCTCGCCGGAGATCGTCGTGAGGATCTTGTAATAGTCCCACGGATATTTGCTCTCCTCCGGCGTCTTCACCTGCACCAGCCAGAGGTCGTGGACCATCAGATTGTCCGCGCGCAAATGGCCGTTGCGGGCGAAGAAATCCTCGACCGGCTTTTCGCGCATCTTCGCGGCGACCTTGAGCGGCTCGTCGGTGCCGGCGTCCTTGATGGCGTTGAGATAGTGGATCACGCTCGAATAGACGCCGGCCTGCCACATCGACGGCATCTTGTTCATCTTGGCGAAATAGCGCTTCGACCATTCGCGCGTCTTCTCGTCCATATCCCAATAGAACGACGTGGTCAGCAACAGGCCCTGGGCGGCCTGCAGGCCGAGGCCGTGGATGTCGGTGATCAGCGCCAGCAACGCCGCCATCTGCTGGCCGCCCTTGAACACGCCGAACTCCGAGCCGGTCTTGATCTCGTTCATGTTGTTGGGGGGACCTGCGGCAATGCCGATGATCTTGGCCTTGGAGGCCTGCGCCTGCAGCACGAAGGAGGAGAGATCCGGCGTTGCCAGCGGCGGCTTCACCGAGCCCAGCACCTTGCCGCCATTGGCAGTGATGACGCTGGAGGCGTCGCGTTCGAGCGAATGGCCGAAGGCGTAGTCGTCGGTGATGAAGAACCAGCTGTCGCCGCCGCGCTTGACCACGGCATCGGCCGTGCCGACCGCGAGCGCGCGGGTGTCGAACACCCATTGCATCGCGTAGGGCGAGCAGAACTTGCCGTGGAAGTCCGCGGTGCCGGTGGAGTGGGTGATGAACATCCGCTTCTTTTCATTGGCGATGTTCTGCACCGCGAGCCCGACCGCGGAGACCGGCACGTCGACGATCAGGTCGACCTGGTCGACGTCGTACCAGCGCCGCGCGATCGCAGCCCCGATGTCGGCCTTCAATTGGTGGTCGCCGATCACGATGCTGATCGGCTTGCCGAGCACGGTGCCGCCGAAATCGTCGATCGCCATCTGCGCCGCCGTCACCGAGCCTTGGCCGGTCGGCGCCGAGGCCGGACCGTTCATGTCGGTGAGCACGCCGATCTTGACGACGTCGTCGGAAACCTGCGCGGACGCCGCGCCCGGCAACAAGGCCGCCGCAAGTGCAGCCGCCACCGGCAGTCCAAATCTCGTTGGATTCACGCTTGTCCTCCCCTGATCCGGCTCGTTGGCCGGTGTTGCTTGTCCCCGGGTACGGCCCGGCTGAATTGGTTTCTTTTGCAACTATTCAGGGGTGGGCGTCAATGTCAGGACACGAAGCGGATCTGCCCGGCGGGGGAGGGATCATAGCCGGTCAGCTCCTCGGCGCGCTGCCGCAGCCGCCTTTCGCTCAAGAACCGGATCAGGGCCTGCATCGGCGGGCGGAAGTAGGTGCGCTGCCGCATCGCAAGGTCGAAGTTTTCCCAGACGAGGGGTACAAAATCGAGCCCGGCCGCATGCGCCGCCGCGCGCGTCGCGACGCCGCAATCGGCCTGCCCGGCGCGGACCACTTCGGCGAGATCCGGCCCGGTCAGGGCCGGCGTCTCGATCCGCCTGAGATCGCGCATCGAGGCACCCGCGCGCGTCAGCAGCACGTCGAGCAGCATCTGCGCGCCCGTGCCCTGTTGCCGCATCGCCATCCGGGCGCCGAGCGCGAGCACGTCGGCGAGGCCGCGCAGCCGCTTCGGATTGCCCGGCGGCAGCACGAGGCCCTGCTCACGGCGCACGAATGCGACCAGCAGCGCATCGTGCAGGTCGGGCGCGTCACGCAACGCCTTCGCGCTGGCGTCGGATGCAAGATTGCCCTCGGCATCGAGGCTGTGGAAGTGCACGGCGACCGCCATCACCTCGTCGCGCTGCAGGCGCTCGAGCCCGCGCGCGCTGCCTTCGCTCATCAAGCCCAGGCCGGAGCCGGATTCACGCAGGCTCCAGTCCAGCAGTTCGTCCTGGCTGCCGCCGACGACCGGCGGCGGCTCCGCCGTCAGCATTCCCGCCGGACGCGCCATGCCCGACAACACCCAGAGGTCGAGCTCGTGGCGCGGGAAAAGCCATTTGCCCGTCACCTTGGTGCAGGGGATCGCACCGTTGGTGACGAGCTCGTACAGTTTGCGTTCGCCGAGTCGAAGATAGTCAGCGGCTTCACTGGTCGTCAGGAATTCCATCCTGCATTCCTATGCAAATTCTTGCTTCTTTTTGAACGTTCGTCGCAGGTGGAATTCTGCAGTTCAAGTTCGGTCCGCGCGAACCATGCCCGATCATCTCGCTGCTTTGCAACAGATGCCGATCAGTGATTTCGCATTCGGTTTACAATCTGCAGCGCTCGAATGGCGCGAGCCTTGCGATGCGATCGAGACGCGCTGCGATGCATTGCCGAACTTTCCCGAGTGTCGCTCGCTTGCGCGGCGTGCAGGCGTCGCGGCGGAATCTGCCGCTGGTGGTGGCGATGGTTTGACTCAATCTTTTGTTGTCTTAATCAGGCTGCCGAGGGGGCGGCGCACGTCATCAGTGCGGCGCAATCGGTCATCATGATCTCATTGTATGCAATAGGAACCCCGCTCATGGCCGTTCGTCGCCTTTTCGCATCATTTGCGCTGATCTGCGGTTTTGCGGCCGCGCTTACGACCTCATTTGCGGACGATCGCACGATCGTTCTGGCCGCGACGACGTCGACCCACGAAACCGGCCTGCTCGATTATCTCCTGCCGATATTCAGTGACAAGACCGGGATCGCCGTGAAGGTCCTCACGCTGCGTGCCGACCAAGTACTTGCAGGAGCGCGACGGGTGGAGGCCGATGTCGTGCTGCTGCATGCGCGGCCGCAGGAGGAGAAGTTCGTCACCGATGGCTTTGCCGTGAAGCGGTACGACGTGATGTATAACGACTACGTGCTGATCGGTCCGAAGAACGATCCCGCCGGCGTGAAGGGCAAGGACATCGCGACCGCGTTGAAGACGATCGAAGCCAAGAGCGCGGAGTTCGTGACGCGCGGCGATCGCTCGGGCATCCACGCCGCCGAGCTCGCGCTCTGGATCATCGCCGGCATCGACATCGCCGCTGCCAAGGGCAGCTGGTATCACGAGGCCAAGCCGGGCATGGCTTCGGCGCTCGATACCGCGCGTACGGTGAACGCCTACATGCTGTCCGATCGTGCCAGCTGGATTGCCTTCAGGGAGCATGGCGATCTCGACATCATCGTCGAAGGCGACAAGCGGCTGCTCAACCAGTACGGCGTCATGCTGATGAACCCGGAAAAATTCCCGAACGTGAAAAAGGATGATGGTCAGGCCTTCATCGACTGGCTGGTTTCGCCGGCAGGGCAGATGGCGATCTCGCGCTATAAGGTCGGCGGGCAGCAATTGTATTTTCCCAATGCGGAGAGGTCCGGCGGCTGATCGCCCCGCGGACGATGGTTGCCAAACCGGGCGATGCATGGTCCATCATGGCGCATGACACAGCGCCTGCCGCCATCGCTGACGCCGCTCGACACCGCGCTCGCCGCGCTGCTGCGTGGGCTTGATCCGGTTGCGCCGACGGAGCTGCCGTTGACGGAGGCGGGCGGCTGCGTCGCTGCGGAGGCGCCGTTGATGGCGGCCTATCCTCCATGCGACGTTGCTTCCATCGACGGCTGGGCGCTGCACGCCATCGATCTTGTCGGGGCATCCGCCTATTCGCCGCTGCCGCTGACAGCCGCGCCGTCCTGGGTCGAAGCCGGCGATGCCATGCCGGCGGGGTGCGACTGCGTCCTCGACGCCGATGCAATCGATGCATCGGGGCCGCTCGTGCAAGTGCTGGCAGAGGGCGCGCCGGGACAAGGCGTCAGGCGCGCCGGAAGCGACGCTCGAGATCTTGCGCTCGCTGCAACGGAGGGACATCCGGTCAGTCCAGCAGCACTGTTGCTGGCGCGCGTCGCCGGCTTGGAAAAACTGAGCGTTCGTCGTCCGCGGCTGCAAATCGTCAATGCGCCCGGCGGGACCGCAACGGCTGAGCTGATCGCCGGGCTCGCGTGTGCTTCGGGACTAGATGTGCGGACGTCCACGGCGGCTACGCGGGACGCATCGTCGATCGCCGAGGCGCTTGGTGATCTCGCCTGCGACCTCGCCGTGACGATCGGCGGCAGCGGCGTCGGCCGCCAGGATGCTGCGGTCGCAGCGCTGGCTCGGCGCGGCGACGTGCTCGCCCATGGCCTTGCACTCCAGCCCGGCCGCACGGCCGCAGTGGCGAGGCTCGGGACGGTTCCCGCCGTTGCTCTGCCTGGTTCGCCGGATCATGCGCTCGCGGCTTGGCTCGCGCTCGTGCACCCGCTGATCGATCGCTTGTCGCGGCGGCAGTCGCGCCGGCAGGTCACCTTGCCGCTTGCGCGAAAAATCTCATCCCATGTCGGCATCGCCGAGATCGCGCTGCTGGTCGAGGAACATAACGCGTGGATGCCGCTTGCCGTGGGCGAATGGCCGCTCCAGGCGATCACCCGCGCGGACGCATGGCTGCTCATTCCCGGCAATCACGAGGGATTTGCTGCCGGCGAGCCGGTCGATGCCTATCTGATGCGGGAGTGATATGGATTCCGGCATGACGATGATCCCGAAATCGCCAGATCGTGGCGCGCTCGAACAGGAGCAGTTTCTCAAGATCCTCTCGCGCGAGGAGGCGCTGGCGCGGTTTGAGACTGCGTTGTTTCCGCGCGAGATCACGAGCGAGGTACGCAGGCTTGGCGATGTGCTGGGCACCGCGTTGGCGGAAGACGTCACCGCACCGATCGACGTCCCGCCTTTCGACCGCTCCAATGTCGACGGCTTTGCCGTTCGTTCGTCCGATCTTGCGACGGCCGGAGAAGGCGCGCCTGTGCGGCTCGCGCTGAACCGCGAGACCATTCACTGCGGTACCGCGCCCGCGTTGCAAGTGGCGGCAGGCACAGCAACGCCGATCGCAACCGGCGGTCCGCTGCCGCGCGGCGCCGACGCGGTCGTCATGGTCGAGCATACCCAGCCGGCCGCCTCCGATGCGATCGACGTGCGCCGCGCCGTATCGCCCGGACAGTTCGTATCTTATGCAGGCTCCGACATCGCGCGCGGCGAGGCGTTGTTGCGTGCAGGCACGATCATCGGCTCGCGCGAGACCGGCATGCTCGCGGCTTGCGGCATCGCCGAGGTCAAGGTCGCGCGCAAGCCGCGCGTTGCCGTGATCTCGACCGGCGACGAACTGGTGCAGCCCGGCGAGCCACTTCCGCCGGCCGCGATCTACGACACCAACGGCGCCATCGTTGCCGCCGCGATCGACGAGAATGGCGGCGAGGCGACCTTCCTCGGCGCCATTCCTGACGATGAGGCCAGGCTCGAAGCCGCCATGCGCAGTGCGCTGGCAGCCTCCGACATGCTGGTGCTGTCGGGCGGCACGTCGAAAGGCGCGGGCGACCTGTCTCACCGCATCATCGGCCGGCTCGGCCAGCCCGGCATCATCGCGCATGGCGTGGCGCTCAAGCCCGGCAAGCCACTGTGCCTCGCGGTGTGCGACGGCAAGCCGGTGGTGATCCTGCCGGGCTTTCCGACCTCGGCGATGTTCACCTTCCACGACATGATCGTGCCGGTGCTGCGCAAAATGGCAGGCCTGCCGCCCCGCTCGGATGCCAAGGTGAATGCGACCGTGCCGGTGCGCATTGCGTCCGAGCTGGGTCGTACCGAGTTCGTCATGATCTCGCTGGTCGAGGGCAGTAACGGCCTGATCGCCTATCCCTCCGGCAAGGGCTCCGGCGCAATCACCTCTTTCGCGCAGGCCGACGGCTTTCTGCGGATCGACGCGCTTGCCGACCAGATGCCGGCCGGGACCGAGGCCGAGGTCACGCTGTTCACGCCGCATGTACGGGTGCCTGATCTCGTCGTCGTCGGGAGCCACTGCACCGGGCTCGATCTCGTCACCGCTCAGCTCGCGCATGCTGGGCTCACCGTGCGCTCGATCGCGGTCGGCAGCCTCGGCGGGCTCGCGGCAGCCAAGCGCGGCGAATGCGATCTCGCGCCGATCCATTTGTTCGACGACAAGAGCGAAACTTACAACACGCCCTTTCTCGTCGAGGGACTCGAACTCGTGCCGGGTTGGCGGCGGATGCAGGGCATCGTCTTCCGCAAGGGCGACAGGCGTTTCGAGGGTCTGGACGCGAAGGGGGTGGTCGCCGCCGCACTGGCCGACCCCACCAGCATCATGGTCAACCGCAACCAGGGCGCCGGCACCCGCATTCTGATCGACCGGCTGCTCGGCGGCGCGCGCCCGGAAGGCTACTGGAATCAACCGCGCTCACACAACGCCGTGGCCGCGGCCGTCGCGCAGCACCGCGCCGATTGGGGCATGACCATTGCGCCGGTCGCCCATGCGGTCGGCCTCGGTTTCATTCCGTTCGCGGAGGAGCATTATGACTTCGCGCTGGTGACCGCGCGCAAGCAGCGTCCGTCCGTGCAGGCCTTTCTCGATGCGCTCGGCTCGGACCAAGCGCGCATGGCGCTGGAGCAAGCGGGCTTCCGGCCCGCTTGAAAGAGATGGCGACGCGGCATTCAAGCCGCGCGGAAAATGGGTGGGGATGCGATGGCAAGGCCGCTTTCGGTTGCGATCGTCGGTGCCGGCATGGGTGGGCTCGCGACGGCCTCGGCGCTCAGGCGCGTCGGTATCGATGTGATGGTCTACGAGCAGGCCTCGCAATTCGCCCGCATCGGTGCCGGCATCCAGATCGGCTGCAACGCCATGAAGGTGTTGCGCGCGCTGGGACTCGAGGCGCGGATGCGCGGGCAGTCGTTCTATCCGCGCTCATGGAACAACCGCGACTGGCGCAGCGGCGACATCAAGTTCGACATGATCTTCGGCGAGAGCGCGGAACAGAAGTTCGGCGCGCCCTATCTGCTCGCGCATCGCGGCGATCTCCATGCGGCGCTGGCGAGCGCCGTGCCGGGTGAATTCGTGAAGCTCAACCACAAGCTCGTCGGCCTTGACGAAACCGGCCAGGGCGTGCGGCTCAGCTTTGCCGATGGTACCAGCACCATCGCCGACGCCGTGATCGGCGCCGATGGTGTGCATTCGGCCGTGCGCGACATCCTGTTCGACACCGCGCCGGTGCGGTTCACCGGCCGCATCGCTTATCGCACCACCTATCCGGCTGCGCTGCTCGGCGGCGAGAGGATCGACGACTGCACGAAGTGGTGGGGCGAGGACCGCCACATCGTGATCTATTACGTCAAGCCGGATCGCAGCGAGGTCTATCTCGTCACCAGCCAGCCGGAGCCGGACTTCCGCATCGAGTCATGGTCGGCCAAGGGCGACGTGCGCGATTTGCGCGCTTCATTCGAGGGTTTTCATCCGCAGGTGGGGCAGGTGCTCGCCGCGTGTCCCGACGTGCACAAATGGGCGATCATGGATCGCGACGCGCTGGAGCACTGGTCCGACGGCAAGGTGACGCTGCTCGGCGACGCCTGCCATCCCATGACGCCCTACATGGCGCAGGGCGCGGCGATGGCGATCGAGGACGCCGCGGTGCTGTCACGCTGCCTCGACGGCGTCGACCGTGACGGTGTCGCCGATGCATTCCGCCGCTTCGAGGCGACGCGAAAGCCGCGCACGACGCGGGTGCAGGAAACTTCGCGGGCCAACATCTGGCTGAAGGAGCGGACCGATACGAGCTGGGTCTACGGCTACGACGCCTGGGAGGTGCCGCTTGCATCCTGAGCGGTTCGCTCGCGCACCCGTTCCCGCTCTTCGGCCTCGGCCAACGCGCGCTGCGCGGCCGGCGGCAGTGGCTCGGGGTCCACAGGGACGTCGATAATCTTATCGCAGCCGGTGACCTGCCGGCTCAGCCGCTTGGTGCGATCGATCGCGGTCCAGAGATCCCACACGACATCGACGACGGCGAATATTGTGTTCAGAAGAGAGTTGGCCATGGCCGATCCGGAGGCGTGTTCCGATCAGTAGTCGCAGGCGGCGCACGTCTGGTTCGAGCACCTCATGAACGTGAACAGCCGCCGGCGCGACCTAGCGGCATGCGCCAAGCCATGACCGTGCCCTCACCCCTCAATTTCCGCAGGATTGCCGCCCTGATCGCGGCGGCCGGGACGCTGTTCTGGCTTTACACTTTCTATTTCATCGCCCATGTGCCGCCCGGCGACGGCACCGGCTTCCAATGGCTTGCGGTGTTTCCGCTCGGCATGATCTTCGGGCTGTTCTTCCTGCCGGCCTGGCTGCTGGTCGCGATCAACCGGTTGCCGCGCTTCACCACGGCCGTTGGGATCTGCGGCCTGATCGCCTTCGCGATCATCTGGGCGCAGCTGCTGAACGAGTTTCCAAAGTCGTAAAGTGGTTACGCCGCGTCATCCAGCGCCGCAAGCCGCTCGGCCTCGGCGATATCCTCGACCGTGTTGGCGTTGAAGAAGGGATCGAGCGGCTCGACCGGCCATGTCACCGTTGCGAGCGGATAACGCGCGGTCCAGCGATCGATCCTGCGGACGTCCTCGACGACCAGCGCGTGACGCAGCTCGTTGCGCAAGGCGACGCCCCACAGGCCGATCACCGGATGTGACTGATCGCCCGATGCCGCGACCGCAAGCTGCGCGTTCTCCCGCGCGCGTGCCTCATGCAGCCGCGCGACGAGATCGCGCGGTAGGAACGGACAGTCGCCTGCGGCGCTCAGCACCCATTCAATCTCCGGCCGGTTTGCCGCGGTCCAGTCGAGCGCGGCCAGAATGCCGGCGAGCGGGCCGGGGAAATCAGGCACGTCGTCGGCGATGACCTGCAAGCCGAATGCCGCGAAGCGCGCAGGATCGCCGTTGGCGTTGAGGATCAATCCGCTGCACTGGGGCGACAGGCGCGCGATCACACGCTCCAGAATGGTGCGGCCGTCGATGGTGCGCATCGGCTTGTCGCCGCCGCCCATGCGGCGGGCGAGGCCGCCGGCGAGCAGCACACCTTGCGTGGCCGGAATCTCAGTCGTCACCACCTTCACCCTTGCGCTTGTGCTTGGCCGATTCCTCCTCGACGTAAGCGAGGTTCTGGTCGTAGACGATCCGTTCCTCGCCTGCGAGCACAATGAAGCGCTTGCCGCGGGTGCGGCCGACCAGGGTCAGACCGACTTGTCGTGCGAGATCGACGCCCCAGGCGGTGAAGCCGGAGCGCGACACCAGAATCGGAATGCCCATCCGCACCGTCTTGATCACCATCTCCGAGGTGAGGCGTCCCGTGGTGTAAAGGATCTTGTCGCCGGCATCGACGCCGTGGCGGTACATCCAGCCAGCGATCTTGTCGACCGCGTTGTGGCGGCCGACATCCTCGGTGTAGCAGAGCGGCTCGCCCTCCTTGCACAGCACGCAACCGTGGATCGCGCCGGCTTCGAGATAGAGCGACGGCATCGTGTTGATGGTCTGGGTCATCTGGTAGAGCCAGGAGGTGCGCAGCTCGGCCTTCGGCAGTGCGACACTTTCGACCGCCTCGAGCAGATCGCCGAAGGCGGTGCCCTGCGCACAGCCTGAAGTTTGCGTACGCTTCTTCAGCTTGGCTTCGAAATTGGTGTGGTGCTCGGTGCGGACCACGACCACCTGGAGGTCGTCGTCGTATTCGACCTCGGTGACCGCGTCATTATAATATTTCAGCATGTTCTGGTTCAGCAGGTAGCCGAGTGCCAGGTATTCCGGATAGTCGCCGATCGTCATCATGGTGACGATCTCCTGCGCATTCAGATAGAGCGTCAGCGGCCGCTCCATTGGCACCTTGATCTCGACCTTGGCGCCGGACTGGTCGGTCCCGGTCACACTCTGGGTCAGGCGCGGGTCGTCCGGGTTGGGGACGATCAGGGGCACCGGGGCTTTGTCGATCTTCATCATGGCCGTGACGTTAGCATGACATTCGGGTCCAGCCGATATAAGCATGCTGACGGAAAGCGAAAATGCCTCCTCTCGTCATTGCGAGCGTAGCGAAGCAATCCAGATTCTTTCCGCAGCGGCAGTCTGGATTGCTTCGCTGCGCTCGCAATGACGGGGAGAGGGCGGTGGTTCCATCGGCGGGTACCGGTGCGGAAGAGAGACCCGGAATGAAAGTCATTGGCCTTGCAGGCTGGAGCGGTGCGGGCAAGACTACGCTGTTGACGCGGCTGATCCCGCTCTTCAACGCGCAGGGCCTGCGCGTCTCGGTCATCAAGCACGCACATCACCAGTTCGACGTCGACGTGCCCGGCAAGGATTCCTGGCGGCATCGCGAGGCGGGTGCGGCCGAGGTGCTGGTGGCGTCATCAAGCCGCTGGGCCTTGATGCACGAGTTGCGCGGCGCACCGGAGCCGAGGCTGCCGGACCTTCTCAGCAAGCTGTCGGCCGTCAATCTCGTCGTGGTCGAGGGTTTCAAGCGCGAGCCGCATCGCAAGATCGAGGTGCATCGCGCCGCCAACGACAAGCCGCTGCTATTCCCCGACGATCCCGGCATTGCCGGAATCGCGACCGACACCGCCATTGAAACGCGACTGCCGACAGTCCATCTCGATGACATCGAGGCGGTCGCGGCACTGCTGCTGCGCGCGGCGATGCCGGTCGAGGAAGCGTTGGCGAAAAGCGCCGCGATGCGCTGACGAGGCACCATGGCGCAACTGTCTGACGATTGCTTTGCCTTTGGTGGACCGATGATGTCGGTCGACGAGGCTGTTGGCCTGATCACGGCGCGCGTCAACGCGATTGCCGAGCTCGAAGCCGTGGCACTGGTCGATGCCGACGGCCGCGTGCTGGCGCGCGATGTTGCCGCGCCACTGCCGCTGCCGCCGTTCACCAACTCGGCCGTCGACGGCTACGCCGTGCGCAGCGCCGATCTTCCGCAAGGTGCCGAACAGGCATTCCCGCTCGACGGCCGCATTCAGGCCGGCGGCCTGGCGCAGGCCGCGATCAAGCCCGGTCACACCGCGCGCATCTTCACCGGTGCGCCGATGCCGCCGGATGCTGAAACCGTCTTCATGCAGGAGGACGTGCGCGTCGACGACGCGGGCAAGATCGTGCTGCCGCCGGGGCTGAAGCCCGGCGCGAATGTACGTCCCGCAGGCGAGGATATCCCTCGAGGGCACGTCGCTTTGCGCGCAGGCCAACGGCTGCGTCCGCAGCATGTGGCGCTGGCCGCGGCGTTCGGCTTGACCCGGCTCGATGTCGTCAGGCGTATCCGCGTCGCGGTGCTCTCGACCGGCGACGAGCTGGCCTCGCCCGGCGAGCCGCGCGCGGCTTCGCAGCTGTACGATTCGAACCGGTTCATGCTGATGGCGATGCTGCGCCGGCTCGGCTGTGAGGTCAGCGATCTCGGTATTCTGCGCGACGATCGCGCCTCGCTCGCGAATGGCCTGAAGCATGTGGCGGACGGGCATGATCTGATCCTCACGACCGGCGGCGTCTCGACCGGCGAAGAGGATCACGTCAAGGCGGCGGTCGAAAGCATCGGCTCGCTGGTGCTGTGGCGGATGGCGATCAAGCCCGGGCGGCCCGTGGCGATGGGCATCATCGATGGCACGCCGCTGATCGGACTTCCGGGCAATCCGGTCGCCAGCTTCGTCACCTTCGTCCATGTGGTACGGCCGACGGTGCTGGCGCTTGCGGGCAACCTGCCGGAACCGCTGCTGCCGATCCCGGTGCGCGCGGCGTTCACCTACAAGAAGAAGATCGGCCGCCGCGAATATGTTCGCGCCACCTTGCGGCGCGGAGAAGATGGCGCGCTCGAAGCGGTCAAGTTCCCGCGCGAAGGAGCCGGGCTGCTGTCGTCGCTGGTCGAGACCGACGGCCTGATCGAACTCGGAGAGGGCATCATTGGCGTCGAGCCAGGACAAAGCGTAGGTTTCTTGTCCTATGCAGATCTGCTCTGAGCCGCCGCGTTGACCTCGACGGTCCCGCCCGCCATGTTGCACCCATGACCAGGACGACGCTTGATCTCACCGGGCTCAAATGCCCGCTGCCCGCTTTGAAGACGCGCAAGGCGCTGAAACCCTTGCAGCCGGGCGATCAGCTCGAGGTGCACTGCACCGATCCGCTGTCGGTGATTGACATTCCCAACCTGATCCGCGAGACGGGCGACACGGTGGAGATCACGGAGCGCAACGACGCGCGCATCGTGTTCTTGATAGAAAAGGCCGATGGTTCGATAGAGAAAACAAATGGTGCGCTGCGTTCGTAGTGCACGGTCACTCTGCTGATACCTACCTTTTGTCTATCGACATCAAGCATGGCTTCTGCCCCAATTGACAATCTCCGTGCAGGCGCGGAGGTTGAGTCTTGTCTGCGATACGCGCGGATCAAGGGGCCACTTAATCAGAAGCCTGCGCGGTGTATCGGCATACAACCCCGCTTCAGGGGTTAACTGTTCGGATGCGCGTGACGATCCTGGCGCGTGTCGGATGATTGTGCGGAGCAGCAGGGACAACAGCTGCACCGCGACGGGCTGAGGACCAGGATAGTAGCGGCGGGCTGCTCAGAAGGGCGGCTGCAGGGGAGGACTACATGGCAACAATCGAGAGCGCTGGAACACTTTCAGGCGCTGGCGCGGGATTTCTTGATCGCGAGCGGACCATCGCGACCGCAGGCTTCAATCGCTGGCTGGTGCCGCCGGCGGCGCTCTGTATCCATCTCTGCATCGGCATGGCCTATGGCTTCTCCGTGTTCTGGCTGCCGCTGTCGCGGGCCATCGGCCTGACCGCACCGAAGGCCTGCCCGGACATTTCGCTGTGGCAGGAGCTGTTCACCACAACCTGCGACTGGAAGGTCGCGAGCCTGGGGTGGATGTATACGCTGTTCTTCGTCGTGCTCGGCGTCTCCGCCGCGCTGTGGGGCGGCTGGCTCGAGCGCGCCGGACCGCGCAAGGCCGGCTTCGTCGCCGCGCTGTGCTGGTGCGGCGGCCTGCTGCTCGGCGCGCTCGGCATCTATCTCCACCAGCTCTGGATCATGTGGCTCGGCTCCGGCGTGATCGGCGGCGTGGGTCTCGGCCTCGGCTACATCTCGCCGGTGTCGACGCTGGTGAAGTGGTTCCCCGACCGGCGCGGCATGGCCACCGGCATGGCCATCATGGGCTTCGGTGGCGGCGCCATGATCGGCGCTCCGCTCGCCAACTGGCTGATGGACACGTTCAAGAGCCCGACCTCGGTCGGTGTCTGGGAAACCTTCCTCACCATGGGCATCATCTACTTCGTCTTCATGATGATTGGCGCCTTCCGCTATCGCCTGCCGCCGAGCGGTTGGAAGCCCGAGGGCTGGACCCCGCCGAGCGAGACGAAGACGATGATCTCCCAGCATCACGTCCATCTCGACAACGCGCACAAGACGCCGCAATTCTGGCTGATCTGGTGGGTGCTGTGCTTGAACGTGTCCGCCGGCATCGGCGTGATCGGCATGGCTTCGCCGATGCTCCAGGAAATCTTCGCCGGCAAGCTGATCGGCCTTCCGGACGTCGGCTTCAACGCGCTGAACGCCGCGCAGAAGGCGCAGATCGCCGGCATCGCCGCGGGCTTTGCCGGTCTGTTGTCACTGTTCAACATCGGCGGCCGCTTCGTCTGGGCCTCGCTGTCGGACTATATCGGCCGCAAGAACACCTACTACACGTTCTTCATCCTCGGCATCGTGCTCTACGCGCTGGCGCCGACCTTCGCGGCGATGGGGTCGAAGCTGCTCTTCGTGCTCGGCTTCGGCATCATCCTGTCGATGTACGGCGGTGGCTTCGCGACCGTGCCGGCCTATCTCGCCGACATGTTCGGGACGCAGTTCGTCGGCGCCATCCACGGTCGGCTGCTGACGGCGTGGTCGACCGCGGGCATCATCGGCCCGGTCGTGGTCAACTACATCCGCGAGTTCCAGCTCGCCGCCGGCGTGCCGCGTGATCAGCTCTACAACACCACCATGTACATCCTATGCGCCATGCTGGTCGCTGGTCTGATCTGCAACTACCTGATCAAACCGGTGGATTCGAAGTGGTACATGAGCGATGCCGAGGTGGCGAAGCTGCAGGCCTCGACGGTCGGGGCGAACGCCGGTCAGCAGAGCGGTTCGTTCGGGATCGGTACGGGCGGTCTCGATGGCAAGGCCGCGCTGTTCTGGGCCTTCGTCGCGATCCCCTTGGCCTATGGCGTGTACAAGACGCTCCAGAGCGCCTGGAATATCTTCTGATCGCAAACCCACATCGTCGCGGGATGCCGGTTGTCCGGCGTCCCGTGACGCTCACCTGATAAAATCGAGAATGGGATCTAGGGGGATTCTTATGTTTCGCACCCGTATCTGCCTTGCCGCCATGCTGCTGGCCGCAGGCCTCCATACCGCATCTGCCCAGACCGCAGCCGCACCCGCGACGACGGCACCCGCCGCGACCACGGAAGCCAAGCCGGGCAAGATGAAGCTCACCATGCAGAAGCTGAAGGACATGAAGGCCAAATGGTCGGCCAACAAGCCGAAGCTGAAGGCCTGCCGCGGCGACGTGAAGGCCAAGGGCCTGACCGGCGACGACCGCTGGTTCTACATCGAAGAGTGCATGAACAAGACCTGAGGGAGTTCCGCGATCAAACTCGCTTAGGGGGCGTGGCAGGGCGGCTGCCCGCCCCCTAAATGATTATAGAGGCGTTCTAAATTGACTTGGCGTCTGGTATACCAGAGGCTAGAGTTGCCTGGAATGAGGCCTGATCCGGGGGGACGCGTGCGACGCGGTTCCCTGTGGTCGGGTCTGGGAATAAGGGCGGATCGCGATGGCAATCCCGCTCCTGATCATCGCGCTTTTGAGGAGAACGCGACGTTTCCATGAGCAGCAACGACGACGTTCACAAGATCAGAGAATTCGAGCATCCGGGCGAAGGGCGCCGGCGCGCCAAGGCCACGCCCAAGGGCCGTCAGGTCGACCCGACCGCCTCGCATGAGATCGAGCAATTGCTGGGCAATCGCCCGCGGCGGCGCGATCTCCTGATCGAATATCTCCATTTGATCCAGGACAAATACCATCAGATCTCGGCCGCGCATCTCGCCGCGCTCGCCGACGAGATGAAGCTCGCCTTCGCCGAAGTGTTCGAGACCGCGACCTTCTACGCGCATTTCGACGTCGTGAAGGAAGGCGAGCCGGATATTCCGCCGCTGACGATCCGCGTCTGCGATTCGCTGACCTGCGCGATGCTCGGCGGCGAGAAGCTGCTCGAGGATTTGCAGGAGGCATCGGGCCCCGGCATCCGCGTCGTGCGCGCGCCCTGCGTCGGTCGCTGCGACACCGCGCCTGCCGCCGAAGTCGGCCACAACTTCGTCGATCACGCCACCGTCGCCAATGTGATGGCGGCGGCGAAGGGCGGCGATACCCACGCGCATCTGCCAAAATACGTCGACTACGACGCCTATGTCGCCGGCGGCGGCTACAAGCTGCTGGGCCGCGTGCTGTCAGGCGAATTGTCGAAGGACGATCTGCTGAACGGGCTCGACGACGCCTCGTTGCGCGGCCTCGGCGGCGCCGGCTTCCCGACGGGACGCAAATGGCGCGCCGTGCTCGGCGAGCCCGGTCCGCGGCTGATGGCGATCAACGGCGACGAGGGCGAGCCCGGCACATTCAAGGACCGGGTCTATCTCGAAAGCGATCCGCATCGCTTCATCGAGGGCATGCTGATCGGCGCGCATGTGGTGCAGGCCTCCGACGTCTACATCTACCTGCGCGACGAATATCCGGCCTCGCGCGAGATCCTCGAGCGCGAGATCGCGAAGCTGCCCGGGGGCGGTCCGACGCTGCACATGCGCCGTGGCGCCGGCGCCTACATCTGCGGCGAAGAATCTTCGCTGCTCGAAAGCATCGAGGGCAAGCGCGGCCTGCCTCGGCACAAGCCGCCTTATCCGTTCCAGGTCGGCCTGTTCGGCCTGCCGACGCTGATCAACAACATCGAGACGCTGTGGTGGGTGCGCGACATCGTCGAGAAGGGCGCCGACTGGTGGAA
>Ga0207426_1000648_pt1 | contig 43021 bp, 40 predicted proteins | sample AraplaMF_Cvi_mMS_FD_184265 | JGI IMG/M metagenome (GOLD analysis project Ga0207426, IMG submission 184265) | Arabidopsis root microbial communities from the University of North Carolina, USA - plate scrape MF_Cvi_mMS (SPAdes) (version 2) | ecosystem: Host-associated > Plants > Roots > Endosphere... | reverse complement strand
GAGGAGATGGAATGCGACCGTTTGCGTTGAGCTACGCCCGTCCGGCGGCGAAGTCATCGACCAGTACGCCGTACAGCTACGACGCCACGCGGCAACTCAACGTCCTCCCGGACGGACGCCCGGCCACCTGCAGCCGGGCGGTACTGCTGGCGACCGGCACCACCGCCTCCACCGCCGGTTCCAAGACCCACTTCGACGACTGAGCCATGACCGTCCTGGTCCTGACCTGCGAGGAAGATTTGACGGCGGACATCGTGGTGTCGACGTTGCAGGACCTCGGTGTCCCGCTCGTCCGCCTCGACCCCGCCGACCTGCCCGGCAGGGTCTCCCTGTCGGCGGAGTACGCCGAGAACGACTTCCACGGATATCTCAAATCCGGCGAACGCATGGTGAGCCTGGGCAGCCTGCGTTCGGTATGGGTGCGCCGGCCCGGTACCCCCGGGGCCCGCACCGCGGAACAGTCCGCCTGGATCGCGGCCGAGGCCGAACAGGCGCTCTACGGCATGCTGACCAGCACCCAGGCACGCTGGATGAACCATCCCGTCGCGGCCGCGCAGGCGCGCTACAAGCCCTGGCAGCTCCGGCTCGCCCACCGCAGCGGCTTCCTCGTACCCGCCACGCTGCTCACCACGTTCCCGGCGATGGCCCGGCAGTTCGCCGCCGCCCACCGGGACCTGGTGGTGAAATCGGTGAGCGGAAAGCACCCCGGTGACCCTCCGATGGTGCTGCCCACCACCCGTATCAGCCCGGACACGGACTTCTCCGGGGTGGCAGCCGGGCCGACCCTGCTCCAGCAGCACATCCCCAAGGAGGCGGATATCCGGCTGACGTGTGTCGGTGAGCATCTCTTCGCCGCCCGTAAGAAAGCCGATCCGGAGGAGGTCGACAGCCGCTTCACCCACCAGGGCACCTGGGAACCCGTCGAGGTGCCCGACGCCGTCCATCAGGCCGTGAATTCCTATATGAGTGCTGCGCAACTTGCCTACGGTGCTTTTGATTTCGCCGAAGACCCGGACGGCGCCTGGTGGTTCCTCGAATGCAACCAGGGCGGCCAGTTCGGCTTCATCCAGTTGGAGACCGACCAGCCCATCGCCCAGGCCATCGCCACCTGGCTCGCCGTGGAGCCCTGAGGCCGGAGCGGCGGACGGCACACCCCGTGTCCCCGCCGCTTCCGGCTAATGGATCAACACGTTCGCGAGCACGATGAGCAGACCGATCAGCACATCCACCCCGCCCACCCGAAGGGATGCCGCCCAGCGCCGGCCCGCCACCCGGGCCGCCCAGATCCCCCAGCAGAACAGTGCCACCGTATTGACGGTCAGGGCGACATCGATCGCGCCCTCCTCGCCCCACCAGCCCCAGTAGGAGCCGAGCAGCGCGGCGATGGTGGGCACCATCGCGGCCACCAGCGGCCATTCGGTCACGATGGAACGCAGCGCGCTCGCGGTGACCTTCCTGTCGCCGCTCGTCCGGTGCGCGATGGAGTGCGCATAGCCGTGTGCCGCCGCCGATGCCACGGCCGTCACCGCCACCCACAGCGTGTCGTGGCCGGGGTCCGCCGGGGTGCCCTCGTTACCCAGCGCGGCGGCCAGCGCGCTGGCCAGCACCGATCCGTACACCCCGCCGAACAGCATGCGCTGGAGCTGTTCCGCTCGTCCGTCGAGCCGCTGTACGGGTACGCTGCGGCTTTCTGACAAGGCGCCACCTCACAGGACCGACGGGCTTCCCCGCTTCGGGATGAACATCCGAGATGTAGCAGCCCCCGGCGCCGATCCGTCCGAAGCTGCGCCGACGGCACCGGCGATTCCCTCCACGCGGCGCGCCCCGGTCAGCCGTGCAGGGTCAGCGGCGGATGCGTCCCGTTCAGATAGTGGTCGCCGATGTCGCGGAGCCGGGTGGTGGGGGAGGCCTGCGCCGTCAGGACGCGGGCGTTGCGCCAGAACCTGTCGAAACCCAGGGGGGCGGCAGCGGAGTCGGCGCCCTGGGTGAGTTCCAGGACGCGGGTGGTCAGACGCATCGCGGCGCGGCTGGTGACGGCCTCGGCGGCGGCGACCAGCACCGCGATCTCGGCCCGCTGGTCGACCCCGAGCTCCGGGCCCGCGAGGAGCCCCCGCGCCAGGGCCTGCGACGCCGACTCGACCACGGCCGCGGCGGTATGGGTGTCGGTCACCAATTCCCCGTAGGCGAGCAGGAGATAGGGGTCCGCGCCCGGCCGCTCCGCGTGCCCGCCCTCGTTCCGTCCGTCGGCCGGCCGCTCGCGCGCTCCGGCTCGGGTGATGTCCCGTGCCTCCGCCAGCGCTCCTTCGGCGACGCCCAGACCGACATGGACGAGGGCGAGCCGGAGCGCCAGCGGGGCGAGCGTGGCGAACGGCGCGAGGGCGTGCTCATCGCGCGGGACGGCGCCGAGTACCTGGTCCGCGGCGACCGGGACGCCGTCGAAGCTGATCCGGCCGGCCGCGGCGAGCCGCTGGCCGAGGCGGTCGTGCTCGGGCGCGGCCGCCACGCCGGGGTGGGCCGGGTCGACCCAGACCACGAGGGACTCGCCCGTATCGGTGCGCACCGCGCCGAGCACCAGCCGGTCGGCGACGGTCACGCCTGCGGAGAACGACCGGCATCCGTGAAGGAGGTAGCCGCCCCCGGCCGGGGTGAGGGTGAGCCCGTGCCCGGTCACCGGCTCGGTGTCCGGGAGGTCGATGCCGCCGCCCCAGAGCCACTGCTCCGCGCTCGCCCGGAGTTCGAGCTCGTCGGCCCGTTCCGGCGTGCCGAAGAACCGTGCGCTCCACGCCAACACATAGTGGCGGCCCAGCAGTTCGCCGATGGAACCGTCCGCCGCCGCGATCTCCCGGATGACCGCGCAGGCGGTACGCCAGTCGGTGCCCCGCCCGGCGGGGCCAGGGGGTGTCAGCAGCGCCGGCAGACCCGCCTCGCGCAGCCGGGCGAGCTCGTCGAACGGGGGCTTGCCGGCCCGGTCGCGGACCAGGGCGTCGACCGCGAGGTCATCGGCGACCTCCCGGGTGACACGCAGCCAGATGTCGTCGTCGGTACAGGAGGTGACCTGCGGGGAAGAGGGGCGGGCGGGGGACTTCTCCGGCATGGTGATCTGTCCCGTCCGGTCGGTCGTGTCCGGTGCGGGCGGGCTGATCAGGCCACCGGCCGACGGGACGGAACGCATCGGTGCGCGCACGCCCACCTCCTGGCTTCCCTAGTTTTCCCACTGGATTGGTAGGGAAGAGCATCACTTCCGGGCCGGGGACGGATCAAGGGGCGTTCAAGGGGTGGACAAGTGTGTCTTGCCATCCGGGACATGACGCATGACCGGGGGAGGGCGCTCCGGTCGTGCCGCGCCCGGACGCGCCTCGCGCCGACCGACACCCCTCAGGGAGTCGTCCAGGACTCGGGATTCTCGGTCAGCTCCGCCACCTGCGGCGGCAGCTCGGCGGTGGCGACGTCGGCCAGGGTCACGCCGTCGAGGATCTCGCGGACGTTCGCCCGCAGCGCGATCCACAGCGGCAGCAGGGACCGGGCGGGACCGGTGTAGGACAGCTCCGGCGGGCGGACGCCGCGGACCGACACCAGCGGTCCGTCCACGACCCGGATGACATCCGCGATGCTGATCGCCTCCGCGGGCCTGGCCAGCCGGTAGCCGCCGTTGCCGCCACGCCGGCTCTGCACCAGCCCGCCCCGGCGCATATCGTTCAGGATGCCTTCGAGGAACTTGTGCGGAATGTCCTGGGCCTGGGCGATGGCCTCCGCCTTGAGCGGCCCCGCGTCCCGCGCGTCAGCGAGTTGCAGCGCGGCACGCACGGCATAGTCCGCTCTGGCTGAGATCCGCATGCTCCGCATTATCCCGCAGCGGACACGGCATCCCGCAGCGGGCCCGGCGCTTGCACGGACGCCCGCCGCCCGGAACACCCCCTGGAACTCCTCCGCCGTCCGGTTGCGAGCCCGGACGACCGGACGGACGCTCGACATACGGCATGGACTCACGGCATCGACTCCGAGGTGAGTGTCGTGGCAGACAAAGGCGCGCCGATCCCCGTCACCCAGCCCGCCATTCTGGAGACGCGCGGGCCGGGCAGCGTGAAGGTGGACCTCGACGTCAACGGCGTCTCCCGGGTCGTGCATCTGGAACCACGGGTGAGCCTGCTGGACGCGCTGCGTGAGCAGATGGCCCTCACCGGCTCCAAGAAGGGCTGTGACCAGGGAACCTGCGGGGCGTGCACGGTCTGGGTCGACGGGCGCCGGGTGCTGTCCTGTCTGACTCTGGCCATCAGCTGCGAAGGCCGGGAGGTGACCACCATCGAGGGCCTCGCCGAGGGCGATGAGCTGCACCCGATGCAACGCGCCTTCCTCGAACACGACGCCTTCCAGTGCGGCTACTGCACGCCGGGACAGATCATGTCGGCCGTCGCGCTGCTGAACGAAGGACATGCCGGGACCGACGGGGAGATCGCCGAGTGGATGAGCGGCAACATCTGCCGCTGCGCGGCCTATCCCCTCATCCGCTCCGCCATCCGCGAGGTGCGGGACCGGAAGACAGGACAGTGATGTGCGTGCCATCGGCTACACCCGCGCGACGGACGTGCACAGCGCCGTCGAGGCGGTGACGAGTGACCCCGGCAGTTCCTTCCTCGCGGGCGGCACCACGGAAGTCGATCTGCTGCGGTTGGATGTACTGCGGCCGCACCGCCTGGTGGACATCAACCGGCTGCCGCTGACCGGTATCGAAGAGCGTGCCGACGGGGGGCTGCTCATCGGCGCGCTGGCCCGGATGAGCGAGGTCGCCGAGGATCCAGCGGTCGTGGAGCGCTTCCCGATGCTGTCCCAGGCACTGCTGCTCGGGGCCTCCGCCCAGTTGCGGCACATGGCCTCCATGGGCGGGAACCTGATGCAGCGGGTGCGGTGCGCCTACTACCGCGACCCCGAATCGGCCTGCAACAAACGCGTTCCGGGGAGCGGCTGTTCCGCGCTGGAGGGCGTCCACCGCGGTCATGCGATCCTCGGCACCAGCGAGCACTGCATCGCCACCCACCCCTCCGACCTGGCCGTCGCCCTTGTCGCCCTGGACGCCGTGGTGCACGTGGAGGGCATGGACGGCGCCCGCAGCATCCCCGTCGACGACTTCTTCCTGCTCCCCGGCGATACGCCCGAGCGCGAACATCCGCTCACGCCCGGCGAACTCATCACCGCGATCGAGGTGCCCGCGCTCCCCATGGCGCGCCGATCGCTGTATCTGAAGGTGCGGGACCGCGAGTCCTACGAGTTCGCCCTCGCCTCGGCAGCGGCGGCGCTCGCGCTGGAGGACGGAGTGATCCGCGAGGTCCGGCTCGCCCTCGGCGGCGTGGCCACCAAGCCGTGGCGCGCCCGCCGGGCCGAGGACGTCCTCATGGGCGAGCGCGCCGGCGACGCCGCGTTCACCCGGGCCGCGACCGCCGAACTGGCCCCCGCCACCACCCGGCCGATGAACGCGTTCAAGGCCGAACTCGCCCGGCGGACCCTCGTCCGCGCCCTGCGCACCGTTGCCACGACCGGAGGCGGGACGGCATGACCACCGGCGCCACCCTCGAAGCTATCGGCCGGCCCGTCGATCGCGTCGACGGCCCCGCCAAAGTCACCGGGCACGGCCGCTACTCGGCGGAGATCACGCTGCCCAACACCGCGTACGCCGCCCTGGTCGGCGCCCGTACGGCCAGCGGGCGGATCACCGGCATCCGGACGGACGCCGCGGAGCGCGCCGACGGTGTGCTCGCCGTGCTGACCCACCAGAACCTGCCGAAGATCGCCGGCCACCCCCATCTGCTGCCGTCCCTGGCCGGCCATGCCGCCCCGGGCGAGAGCTTCTTCCCCCTTCAGGACGATGTCGTCCACTACTTCGGCCAGCCTGTCGCCGTGGTGATCGCGGACTCGCTCGAACGCGCCCACTTCGCGGCCCGGCAGCTCCATGTCGACTACGACCGGCGACCGTCCGTCACCACCCTGGACGAAGGCCGGGACCAGGCCTATGAACCCGAGGCGATCTTCGCCGGGTTCGTTCCCGCACGCACCGTGCGCGGCGATGTCGAGGCCGGCTTCAAGGCCGCGACCCAACGCCTCGATGCCACCTTCCATTTCGCGGCCAACCACCACAACCCCATCGAGCCATCGGCCACCACAGCCGTCTGGGACGGCGACCGGCTCACCCTCTACGACGCCACCCAGGGCATCGTGGCGACCCAGAACACCGTGGCCGCACTGCTGGGCATCCCGACGTCCAAGGTGCGGGTCCGGGCGTCGTTCGTCGGCGGCGGATTCGGCTGCAAGGCCATGATCTGGCCGCATGTCACCCTGGCGGCGCTGGCCGCGCGGGAAGTGGGCCGGCCCGTCAAACTGGCGCTCACCCGGGAGCAGATGTTCACCTCCTGCGGCCACCGCGAGGAGCAGGAACAGCGCATCGAACTCGGGGCGACCGACGACGGCCGCCTCACCGCCCTGCGCCACCACAAACTCTCGCTGACCTCGCCCTTCGACGAATGGGCCGAACCCTCGCTCGGCATGGCGGGACAGGCCTACGCCTGCCCCCACTACGAGGGCGTCTACCGGCTGATCCGCAGCAACACCATGACCCCCACCTTCACCCGCGGCCCCGGCGAGACCACCGGCATGTACGCCATGGAATGCGTGATGGACGAACTCGCCCACCGCATCGGCGTCGACCCGGTGCAGCTGCGGCTGCGCAACCACGCCGAGGCCGACCCGCACACCGGCCACCCCTGGTCGAGCGACGGTGCGCAGGAGTGCTACCGGCGCGGCGCGGCCCGCTTCGACTGGCAGTCGCGCAACCCCGAACCCCGCTCCGAACGGGACGGCAACCGGCTCATCGGCAAAGGCATGGCCACCGCCGGCTACCCCGTGCTCTTCCCCATGCAGCCGCAGCGGGCCCGGGCCCGGCTCTACGCCGACGGCACCGCGGTGGTGCAGGCCGGCACCCAGGAGTTCGGCACCGGAGCGGGCACCGCCATGACCCAGGTCGCCGCCGGCGGCCTGGGCATCCCGCTGCGGAACGTCCGGTTCGAGTACGGCGACACCGACCTGCCCAACGTCGCGGCCGCGGTCGGCTCGGCCGGCGCCGGAATGATCAGCGCTGCGGTGTACACGGCCGCCACCACGCTCCGCGACCAGATGATCGAGCAGGCGATCGCCGACCCCGGCTCCCCGCTGCACCAGGCGGACCCCGCCACCGTCGTCGTCCGCGAGGGCCGGATGCAGCTCCGGGACCGGCCCGACACCGGTGAGAGCTACCGAGCCCTGATGGAGCGTCACTTCATGACCGACCTGGAGGCACTCGGCAGCTGGAGCCCGCCACCGCAGGATCTCCCGTATGGGCTGGCCACCTTCGGCGCGCAGTTCGCCGAGGTCGCCGTCGACCCGGACCTCGGCACGGTCCGGGTGCGCCGCATGGTCGGCGCCTTCGCCCCCGGCCGGATCCTCAACGCCAAGACGGCCCACAGCCAGGTCGTCGGCGGCATGCTCTGGGGCCTCGGCCAGGCGCTGCTGGAAGGCAGTATGGTCGACCCCCGCGACGGCCGCTGGGCGAACGCGAGCCTCGGCGAGTACCTCGTGCCGGTCAACGCCGACGCCCCCGACGTCGCCGTCGAGTTCGTGGAAGTGCCGGACTCCGTCGTCAACCCGCTCGGCGTCAAGGGCCTGGGCGAAGTCGGCATGGTCGGCGCCGCGGCGGCCATCGCCAACGCCGTCTTCCACGCCACCGGATACCGGGCACGGGAACTGCCGATCAGGATCGAGCACCTGCTGTAGGGAGACCGGCCCCCGGCGACGGAAGGACGTCATCATGCACACGGACACACACCCCGGCCCGCTGCGCGTACTCGTGCTCGGCGCTTCGATGCGCACCGGATCGAGCAACGCCCGCCTGGCCTCCCTCGTGGCCGGGATGATGACCGCGGCCGGCGCCACCGTGGACCTCGCCAGGATGCGGGAGTTCACCATGCCGCTGTACGACGGTGATGCGGAGGAGACACACGGGCTGCCGGAAGGCGCACTGGCGCTCCGCGACCGGCTGGAGCGGTGCGACGCCTTCGTGCTCTCCTCACCCGAGTACAACGCCTCCGTGCCGGGAGTGGTGAAGAACGCGATCGACTGGGTCTCCCGGGTCCGTCCGCAGCCCTTCAAGACCAAGCACGCACTGCTCGTCTCCGCCTCCCCGTCCCTGGTCGGCGGCAACCGGGGGCTGTGGGCGCTACGGGTTCCGCTGGAGCATCTCGGCACCCGCGTCTACCCGGACATGTTCAGCCTGGCCTCGGCCCACCAAGGCTTCACCGAGGAAGGGCAGCTGGCCGATCCCGCACTGCAAACGCGCCTGGAGGAGACCGTCACCGCTTTCCTCCGGCTCGTCGAGGCCGATGCGCGCTACGTCTGTCTCCAGCGCCGGTGGTACGAGTTCCCGGGGGACCTCACCGGGGCCCCCGTCACCCAGCGGTCGGAGTGCTGAGCGGACGCCCGACGGCGGCTTTGCTGCTCCTTGCCGGTGCCGTGACAAAGGGGCGGCAGCGGACCCAGTGCCGCCACCGCCCCCTGGCACGTACGGGGACGCCGTACCGTTGTGGCGCCCGTGGGAACGAGTGCCCCCACGGCCTCCTTAGGCGGAGGCAAGCCGAGCCCGGTGCCGAGCGGCCCGGCGCCGCATGGCGCGCCGCTCGTCCTCGCTCATACCGCCCCAGACACCCGTGTCCTGCCGGGATTCCAGCGCCCACTGAAGGCACTGCCCCATCACCGGGCAGCGCCGGCAGACGGCCTTGGCCTCCTCGATCTGGAGCAGCGCGGGACCAGTGTTGCCGACGGGAAAGAACAGCTCCGGGTCCGCTTCGCGGCACACCGCGTCGTGACGCCAGTCCATGAGTAACCTCCGTTCTCCGCGGCGGGGCGCGGTTGATGGGCAGTGCGGCACGGCGTCACCGGGTCGGCCGGCTGCTTCGGCAGCCTCCTTACCCGGACGCCTGCTGTCCTCGCGTGCCCGATCCCGCGCCCACAATGCACCTCCGTCCTCAACGAACACATTTCTCCCCGAATCGATCACATCCCGGCCCGGCGCGGCCACGGCCAGGGACCGCACCCGGCACGCCCCCGAACGGCCCGGGGTAGGGAAGGCACGTGGTCAAGACACCCTGCGACCAGGTCTCTTGACTCCCATGAACAACCGTGAACTGATGTGGAGGAGTTGCAACGGGGAGGGTCGGCGTGCTGGACGGGCTGAGCGAGTTCTGTACCGAGACGCTGGCGGGGCACGGGTGTCCGTCGGTCTCCGTCGCGGTGGCCGACCGCGGCGAGGTGGTGCACGCCGCCGCCTACGGGACGGCCGACCTCGCCACCGGCCGCCCGGCCACGCCGGACACGGTGTACGCGCTGGCGTCCATCACCAAACCGATGACAGCGACCGCCGTCTGCCACGCGGCCGACGAAGGACTCCTGGACCTGGACGCCCCCGTTCCGCTCCCGGGCGCCGACGGCCATCCGGCACCCACCGCACGCCAACTGCTCCAGCACCGGGGCGGCCTGGGCGCGTACTACGACTGGGACTACGGCGACGGCGAGCAGGTGCACGACCCGGACCGCTACGCCGTGCCCTACCGCGTGCCGGGCACCGGCTTCGGCTACGCCAACCTCGGCTACCGCCTCCTCGGCCGGCTGCTGGAACAGGCCACCGGCCAGGAACTGGGCGCCTGCCTCCGCGAACGGGTCTTCGCGCCGCTCGGGCTCACCGACTGCCGTCTCGCGCGGGTGTACCCGGGCCCGGCGCCGTCGGCGCAGCGGTACACGCCCGACGGCCGTGCCTACCCCGACTACGGTTGCAGCCACCCGGGCGCCACCCTCGGCTGGGCCCCGGCCGGTGAGCTGGCGCTGTTCGCCCAGTCGTACGACCGGCTGCTGAAGCCGGAGACCGCGGCGGCCGTACGGCACGCACTGCCGGTCAACGAGCATCTGGGGTACGGGCTCGGCTGGTGCCTGTCCTCGGGCGACGGACCGCTGGTGCAGAGCCACGGCGGTGGCGGGCCCGGCGTGGCCGCGATGGCCGTCGCGGTACCCGAGCGGCAGCTCTCCGTCGCGGTGCTCACCAACTCCACCAGCAAGGCGGCCCGCGACGCGATCCTCCGGTACGTGCTGGATGAACTGGCCCCGGACTGCACACCCGAGTCGATCACGCCCCTGATCGCCGATCCGGCACGCCCGATGACGCTGCCGGAGGGCGACTGGACGGGCCGGATCAGCGCACCCGAACGGGACGTGCCGCTCACCCTCCGCGTGCTGCCGGACCGTCAGGTCGCCCTCCGGCTGGACGGCGTGCGCGCCACCGTCCCGGCGACCGCCACGGCGGCCTGGGACCTGCGCGTCTCCTTCCCGTTGCAGCTACCGACGGCCGACGCCCGGATCAGCAGCCCGGAGCTGGCACTGGCTCTCCGGCTCGCCGATGGCACGCTGACCGGTGAGGCCCACGCCTACAAAAACGGCGACACCGAGGGCCGGCTCGGCAATTTCCTGAGCCACCCCTGCACCCTGGACCCGGCCTGAACGGCTGTCCCCCGCAGGGCGCCGCAACGGTTACCGCTGTAGTGCCCCTTGTGCCTGACACTGGGCGCCGCGGCCGACGTGGAGCGCTTCCACGCCGCGGAACCGGGTCAGCAGCCCGGGGCCTGCGCGCAGACGGGATCGCGCGGAGGGACTACGGTCGGTTCCTCGGCCCGGCGGAGTCGGTCGGGCAGCTCTGATCAGGAGGTGGAGCCGGATGCTGGTACTGGGGCGTTCGCAGGTCGAGGCGCTGCTCGAAATGGATGCGCTGATCGACGCGCTGGCGTCGGCGATGACGGATCTCAGCGCGGGCCGTGCTTCCGCTCCGGACCGCGTCGCCGTGACGGTACCGGAACGGGACGGCTTCCTGGCGGCCATGCCCGGCCATGTTCCGTCGGCCGGAGTGCTCATGAGCAAGCTGGTCTCCGTCTTCCCGCACAACGGTGGCACCCCTGTGCCGACCCACCAGGCGCTGATCGTCGCCTTCGATCCGCACACCGGAGAGCCCACGGCGCTGCTGGACGGTACGGCGATCACCGCGGCCCGGACCGCCGCCGGTTCGGCGCTCTCGGCGCGTCTGCTGGCCCGTGAGGACGCCTCGGTGCTGGCCGTTCTGGGCACCGGCGCACAGGCCCGGTCGCATGCCGAGGCGATGTGCCGGGTGCGCGCGATCCGGCAGATCCGGGTGGCCGGGCGCGACCGGACGAAGGCGGCCGCGCTGGCCGACGAACTCTCCGCCGCACTCCGGATTCCCGTCGAGGCGGCGGCCACCTGGGCCGAGGCGCTCGACGGGGCCGATATCGCCGCCGCGACCACCCACTCCGTCGAGCCCGTCATCCGCCGTTCCTGGCTGACACCCGGAGTGCATGTGACCTCGGTGGGCTTCAACCCGGACGGCCGGGAGATCGACGATGCCACCATCGCCGAAGCGCTGGTGTGCGTCGAGTCGCGGCAGGCGGCACTGGCACCCTTCCCCGCGGGCAGCAATGATCTGCTGCGTCCCCTCCGCGACGGCATCATCACCGAAGAGCATGTGCACGCCGAGCTGGGCGAACTCCTCGCCGGCAACAAACCGGGCCGCTCCTCGGACCAGCAGATCACCCTCTACAAATCCGTCGGGGTGGCGGTGCAGGACGCCGCGGCCGCGGCCCTGGTCGTCGCGGCCGCCCGGGAGCGGTCGGTCGGGGCGGAGATCGGGCTGGAGTGAGAGGCGGTGTGAGAGGTGGTGTGATGCGCGCGTGGGCCGGACGTCCGGCCAGTGCGCGTAGGGCAGCGCCCGTTGACGGTGACCCGGTTCAGCGCAGCAGCAAGGCAGATACCAGTCCCGGAAGCCGGGGCCGGGCCGGAGGTGGTCCCAGGTCATGTCGTCGAACCAGATCTGACCGGCGGACGGCCCGGTGACGACGAGCCGGACGAACTCCCCGCACCCAGCCTCCGCGATGACAAGGGACCCCGCCACCCGCGCGCGCTCCGCCGCCTCGTCGAACCGCTCGCCCGGATTGCCCCGCCACTCCGCGGAGAGTGGAAAGGCGCCGCCACCGATGGCGTCCTTGACGGCCAGGTTCCGCCAATTCAGATCCGGCATGGTGGAAGGGAAGGAATGCAGAGAGTTGGCCGCTGCCGGCGTCCCATGTCCAGGCGGATTCGGCGACCAGGTGAGTCAGTTGTTGCCGAATTCTCCATGGGGGAATGCGTCCTGTCACCAGGCCGCTCATGCGGGGTGCTGCCCCCGCCCGCTCACCTTCAAAAAGATCCGGTCTCGCAGCGTCGGACCCAGTCGGTTGCGGCGATCGCGTACGACGGGTCGGGGCTGAGCCGGTCCTCCCGGCGGCAGGCTTCCACGTACTTGATGGCGTGTGGGTCCTCGGTTGCCAGGGCGCGTTCGGCGAGGGTGAGGTAGTCCTGGGCCGGTTCCTCGGGGTGGTGCTCGCGTTGGCCCGTGCCGTAGGCGCTGCGGATGGCGGCTGAGAAGCGGACGGCGGCGGTGACGCTGGGCCAGTGGAGTTCGGTGGGCAGGCTCGGTAGTACGAGGCGTACCGCGGCGGGGGTGGTGAGGGCGTGCACGAAGGCCATCGGGGTTTTGTGGTCGTCGGTGAGGTAGCTTCCGGCGGCGGCCCTGGTGAGCCGGCTGAGTGCGCGGTCGGCGTCGTCGTCGGGGCGGAGGGAATCCACGGCGGGGGCGAAGTCCGGTTCGAGCCAGACCGTTTCGAGCCGGATCCGGAAGATCATTCCCATGCCCTGGTCGCTGCGCAGCTTGGGGACCGCCTCCCACGTCTGCGCCAGATCCCGTTTGCGCGGGGTGGACGGTTCCTCGGGCAGCTCCTGGTAGCGGGCGGCCCAGTAGCCGAGCCCACGGGCGAGTTCCTCGATGCGCCAGGGGCCGGTGGATTCCTTGAGCATTCGTACTGCGTGTCCGGTGCGGATGACGCCATGGCCGCCGCCCGCGGCGAAGCCCGGCAGCAGGCGGGGCCACCAGCGGGCGAGCACATCGGTCCAGGCGGCGCCGTCCAGTTCCCGCCGGAAGAATTCGGTCCAGTCCCCTAGGAGCCGCATATTGCCCAGGGCGGGGCGCCAGTTGTCGTGGGTGATCTCTTGGAATCGTCCGTAGGTGTCCTCGTAGAGCACCTTCCGGTACGAGCTCACCCAGGCCCCGATCGCCGCGGTGTGCCCGAGCTGACCCAGGGCCTCCGCCGCCATGGGGCCGTGATTGCTCACCCCGGGGCCGAACTCGGGGCCGGAGTTGCTGAGGTACTTCAGTGCGCCGTCCAGGTCGTTCACTGTGCCCCCTAGATCGATTCCTCTTCATGGAAGAACGCGGCGGGCAGTTCAGCAATATGGCCCGCCATATTGGCCGGATTCCGGAGTGGGTGGGAGGTGTGTCGTCCGGGATTGTACGGCGCGGGTGAGCGGATTTCGGCGGGGGCGCACAAGGTGGTGCGGGCGAGTCGGTACGGGATCGTCCAGGCCGGGGCGGTGCGGGCGGCCGGCCCGGATATTGGATCTTGGCGCGATTCGTGGGCTGCTTTTCGTCGGCACAAGCCAGTGAAATCAAGACAGTTGGCCAATCGCCGTTGACGTGGGCATGTGACAAAAACTAGTGTCCTGCTTCGGCCCGGAATGGGCCTCATTTATTCGCTGGTCGATTCTGATTTCTTTTTCGTTGGCGTGAATCTCGCCGGCTGGTCATTCGGCGTTATCGCCCACCATCCGCTGTGGTGCCCTATCACCGCACGGGCGCACCGGCCTGCCCCATTGCGGGGTCGGATACGTAACGACGAGGAGAATGCATGATCAAGCACACTTCGCCGATCAGTGGAATCGCCGCGCATGGCGATCTGGTGGTGACCGCCGGCTATGACAACCGGGTAATTCTCTGGAATGCGGTGACCCACACCGCCATCACCGAGGCACGCCACGACCACCTCGCCAACCAGTGCCGGTTCTCCGCGTCCGGCCGGATCGTGGTGACCTCGAGCAGCGACTATTCCGCCCGCTTATGGTCCGTGCCCGATCTGCGTCTCATCACGGTGCTCACGGACCAGAAGGACGACGTGGAGATGACCGTGATTTCCCCCGACGAAACCCGGGTGGCGACGGCCTCCCGCGACCACCTCGCCCGCATCTACGACCTGGACGGCCGGCTGATTCACCGGCTGGAAGGGCATGAGGCGGATGTGCTGTCCGTCGAATGGGTGCGGAACGGCACCGAGTTGGTGACCACCAGCGATGACGGAACGGTCCGCCGCTGGGACAGTGCCGACGGCACCCTGTTGCGCACCATCGACCTCGGGGATGTCGAAACGGACACCGTCGCTGTGCTGGGTGTGGACAGCTTCGCGCTCGGTAACGACGAGGGCGCGCTGATCCTGATCGACCCGTCCGGGACCCGGCGCCACCAGGTGCACGACGCCGGCATCAAGCGGCTCGCGTACGACGCCGAGGGCGGCATTCTGCTCAGCTCCAGCTACGACCGCACCGTACGGCTGTGGCGCCTGGACCAGGGCGGGGACCCGGTCCATCTGCTGACGAGCGAGGTGCCGGCCGACGTCTGGCTGCGCTCCTGCGCCAAACTGAGCGCCACCCGCTGGGTCTTCGGCACCTTCGGATCGAGTTACGCGGTCTTCGACCGGGACGGCGGGACCTGGGACCTGGCCGCCGTCGAACCCACACCGGGACTGAACGCGGTCGCGAGCACCCCCACGGGACGGTTCACGGTGGGCGACAGCGGCACGGTCCGGCGGGACGACGAGGTGGTGGCCGAACTCGGCAGCTGCTGCAACTTCGTCACCGCTGTCGCGGGCACCGTCGTCAGCGGCGGCCAGCTCGGCGCCCTCTATGACGCGACCACCGGCGCCCTGCTGTACCAGCACCGCTCCCCGCTCAACTGCGCTGCTGTCCACACCACTTCGGACGGCGAGATGCTGATCGTCGGCACCTACACCGGTGAGGCCCTGGTCCTGCGCGATGCGGACGGCAGCGGACTGAAGCTGGTCGATGTGCAGCGCATCCAGGACAACGCCGTCAAGGGGATCGCCGTCCAGGGCGAGGTGCTCTTCAGCGTGTGCGCCACCGGTGCCGCGAGGTGGCACGCCCTGCCGGACCTGAAGCTCCTGGCCGCGAACGAAACGGCACACGCCCGTATAGCCAACGCCGCGGACGCCCTGCCGGACGGCCGGTTCGTCAGCGTGGGCCGTGATCTGACGCTCCGGATCTGGACCGCCGCCGGTGAGGAACAGGCCGTGGTGACGACCCCGCACCGCAACAGCATCAAGTGCGTCGCGGTCGACCCGCACACCGGACTGATCGCGACGGGCGGCTACCACGGACGGGTCGCCGTCCACGACCCCGCGGCCGGCACCTGGGTGTGCGACCAACGGCCCACGACCGCCGGGATCTCGGCATTGGCCCCGGCCGGCTCACCGGGCCGCTTCCTGGCCTCCTCCTACGACGGCCGGGTCTACGGCATCGAGGCGGCCGCCGCCGTGCCGTGCGCCCGGAACCGGTAGGGGCCGCCCGATGACGACATCCGATGAGGCGGTGGTGGTCCGCCTCGCGAGCGCCCCGGTCCCGGTCGGCGCCACCCTGATGCAGCTGACCGTCTTCGGGCAGGTCGGCGCGGACGGCCGGGAGACGGAAGAAGTGGTCACCCTGCGGACCCTCGCACCCCGCAGCGAATCCGCCGCCCCGCCGATCGTGCGCATCCACAGTGCCTGCTTCACCGGCGATGTCCTCGGCTCCGAGAAGTGCGACTGCGGGCCCCAGCTCTCCGCCGCGCTGGCCGCCATCGTCCGGTCGTACAACGGGGTGCTCGTCTATATGCTCCGGCAGGAAGGGCGCGGTATCGGGCTGGCGAACAAGATCCGTGCCTATGCGCTCCAGTCGGTGGGGCACGACACCATCAGCGCCAACCTCGCCCTCGGCTTCCCGGCGGAGAGCCGGGACTTCCGGATGGCCGCCGACTGCCTGCGGCACCTGGGCATCACACGGGTACGCCTGATGACGAACAACCCGGAGAAGGTCGCCCAGCTCGCCGCACAGGGGACGGTGGTCGAGGACCGGGTTCCGCTCGGCGGTTTCCGCACTCCGTTCAACGAGGCCTATCTGGAAGTCAAGGACCGGCTGATGGGCCATCTCGATGCGCTGGGCACGGCACAGCAGGTCACCGGACTTCGGGCGGCTCTCCCTGGGCAGGTGCCGCAGTGACCCCGGACGGTTCCGCGGCCGGCCGGGCCTTCTCCGACGTCGAGCGGGCCGCGATGCGCCGCGCCGTGACGCTGGCCCGGCGCGGGCTCGGCACGGTGGCACCGAACCCGGTCGTCGGGGCGGTGATCCTCGACCCCAACGGCCGGACGGCAGGGGAGGGGTGGCACCGGAAGGCCGGGGGTCCGCACGCCGAGGTGCACGCCCTGCGGGCCGCGGGCTCCCGCGCCGAGGGCGGCACCGCCCTGGTCACCCTCGAACCGTGCAGCCGCCAGGGCCGTACCGGCCCCTGCACCCAGGCACTGCTCCAGGCCGGAATCCGCCGGATGATCTACGCCGTACCCGACCCCACCCTCTCCGGCGAGGGCGCCACGGCACTGCGCCGCTCCGGAATCGAGGTGCGCTCCGGGCTCCTCACGGAGCAGGCCGCAGAGGCCAATCACGCCTGGCTGACCGCCGTGGTCACCCGGCGGCCGCATGTCACCCTCAAACTCGCCACCACCCTCGACGGGCGGATCGCCGCACGCGACGGCTCCAGCCGCTGGATCACCGGCCCGCCCGCCCGCCGCGACACCCACCGGCTGCGGGCCCGGGTCGACGCGATCGCCGTCGGCAGCAGCACCGTCCTGACCGACGACCCCGCCCTCACCGCACGTACCGCCGCCGGCCGCCCGGGTGCCCGGCAGCCGGTCCGGGTGGTCTTCGACCGCCGGCTGCGCACCCCGGCCCGCTCCCGGCTCGCCTCCGACGGCGCGGCCCCCACCTGGATCCTCACCACCCGCCCCGCGGCGGACCACGCACTCGGGTCGGCCGAACCGGTCACCATCGGTTCCGGCCCGCGCTATCTCACCGAGGCCCTGCACACGCTGTACGACCGGGGCATCCGGTCGCTGCTCGTCGAGGGCGGGGCCACGCTGGCCGGTGCCCTGCTCGGCGAGGGGCTGGTGGACCGGGTGATCTGGTACAGCGCCCCCCGACTGCTCGGCCAGGACGGCGCCCCCGCGGTCCGCGGCCTCGACGTCCCGTCCTGTGCCGGGGCCCCGGGCTTCCGAGTCCTCGGCGTGCGCCGGGTCGGCGAGGACGTACGCACCGTACTGGAGCCGGATCCCGTCCGCGGGAAGTAGGAGCGACATGTCCCACATCGTGCACAGGAACCTGGTCGACGCCGATATCAACGCCCTGACCGACCGAGCGGCGATGGGGCTGCCCGAAGGCTATGTGGAACCGAGGGCCGAGCGCCTGGCGGACTTCCCGCGGCTGGCCGGCCGCCCGGCCGAACAACTCGCCGCCCTGGCCGAGGATCCGTCCCTCACCCTCGAACGGCGCCTGGCCGCGGGCACCGCACTGGCTCTCACGGGCGATCCGCGGACCCGCTGGGACGCCCCGGTCATGCTGCACGTCCCCGCGGGCCGGGCGCTCATCGGCACACCCGAGGGCGCGGTCGACGCCCTGCACGCCGACTCCGCCCGGTTCGGCGTGCAGCGGTCCTGGGTGGCGAAGGAATGCCCACGGCACACGGTGCGGATCGCCGCCTTCCACCTCGCCAAGTACCCGGTCACCAATGAGGAGTTCGCAGCCTTCCTCAAGGACACCGGCCACGTGGAGCTGCCGAGCAACTGGAACTACGGACGCTACGACCCCGCCGCCGCCAACCACCCCGTCTACACGGTCACCGCGGAGGCCGCCGACTGGTACGCGGACTGGCTGAGCCGGCGGACCGGCCGCCGTTTCCGGCTGCCCACCGAGCAGGAATGGGAGTACGCCGCGGGCGGGCCGGACGGACTGCGGCACCCCTGGGGGGACACCTGGGACGCCGCCGCGGCCAACACACTGGAGACGGGCCTGCTGATGAGCAGCCCGGTCGGGGCCTTCCCCGGCGGCCGGTCGTGGTGCGGGGCCCTGGACCTGGCGGGCAACGTCGAGGAGTACACCAGCAGCACCTACGAGCCGTACCCGGGAGGGGAAGTGGTGCGGGACGACCTGTATGTGCGGCTCGGTGCCTACCGCATCGCACGGGGCGGGGCCTTCAACCGGTTCCGGGACCTCGCCCGGTGCCAGCGCCGGCACGGCCCCTACCCGCGCTCGCTGTACGCGATGGGGTTCCGGCTGGCCGAGGACGTCCCGATGACCGAGGAGGGCTGACCAGCGGTGCGTATCCTCCATGTCCACTGGACCGGACTACCGGTCACCGGCGGCGTAGAGACCCATCTGCGGGCGGTCGTCGGCCAGCTCGGCGCCCTGTCGTGCGAGGTCCGGGCCGTCGTCGGCACCCCGCGGTCACCGGACTGCGACTACGACCCGGCCCTCGACATCGAGGTCCCCTCCGACCCGGCCGCTGTCGCCGCACTCGCCGAGCGATGCCTGAGCGCGGACCTCGTGCACTGGCACAACCCGCAGTGGCACAAGCCCGATGTCGTGACCGCCGTCGTGGCGCGGCTGCGGGACCGCCGCTGGCCGGGCCGCTTCGTCTTCGATCTGCACAACATCGACGAACGGCCGGAGCGGTGGGAGTTCCTCGCCGCGCTCCCCGGCCCGCTCGTCGTGCACTCCGATTTCGTGGCCGGCGAGGTGCGGCGCAGACTGCCCGCGGCCGCGGTCATCACCCTGCCCCTGGCGCTGCCGCTGTTCGAAGCCCCCTTCCGGCTCCCCGGTGGAGCGGGCGGCACCACCGTGCTGCAACCCAGCCGGATGACCCGGTGGAAGGGCTCCCATCTGAGCCTGGAGGCGTCCCTGACGCTGCTGGACGAAGGCGCCGATCTGCACTTCGTGCACGCGGGGACCCAGCACCTCATCTGGCCGCCCGGCATCCCCGACGCCCTGCTGGAACGGGCCGCGGTCTGGCAGGAGAAGGGGCGGGTGCACTTCACCCACTACCGGCCCGAGCAGAGCTGGGCCGCGATCCGCGCCAGCGACCTCGTCATCCACCCGACCATCGACCGCGGCGCCCACGGCGAGCCGTTCTCGCTGTCCGTCGCCCAGGCCGTCATCTGCGGCCGCCGCATCATCGCCAGCGACTCGGGCAACCTGCCGCTGCTGCTGGGCGACTACTCGGCCGCCACCCTCGTCCCCGCGGGCGATGTCCGGGCCCTGACCGAGGCGCTCCGCGAAGCGGTGGACCGGCCGGCCGTCGCACCGACCACCGCGGACCGCGCCCTGGCCCAGCACCTCCGGGACGGCTTCGCCACCGCCGGCCGGCACCATCTGGCCTTCTACCGGGCCCTTTCCGGTCCCGCGTGACGGACCGGGCGCCCGCACCCCGCCCGGCGCCATGCCCCGCCGACCCGCCACACCTTCCCCGACCCACCCACCAGGGAGCCCCGCATGCCCACCCCGATCATTTTGGACTGCGACCCCGGCCACGACGACGCGATGGCCATCCTGCTCGCCGTCGGCGACCCCCGCGTGGAGCTGAAGGCCGTCACCACCAGCGCGGGCAACCAGACCGTGGCGAAGACCGCGCTCAACGCACGGCGGATGTGCGCCCTCGCCAAGGCCTTCGACGTCCCCGTCGCCGCCGGATATCCCAAGCCGCTCACCGGCATGCTGCTGATCGGCGACGATGTGCACGGCGAAACCGGCCTGGACGGCTGGGACTTCCCCGAACCGGAGGTGCCGCTGCACTCCGCGCACGCCGTGGACCTGATCCACGGCATCCTGGCCGACAGCCCCGAACCCGTCACCCTGGTGGTCACCGGACCGCAGACGAATATCGCCGGACTCCTCGCCCTCCACCCGGAGGACAAGGCGAAGATCAAGGAGATCGTCTGCATGGGAGGGGCCACCCACCGCGGCAACACCCTGCCCTACTCCGAGTACAACATCCTGGTCGACCCCGAGGCCGCCCACGAAGTACTCGCCACCGGGGTCCCCCTCACCTACTGCGGCCTCAACGTCACCCACCAGGCCCCGGTCACCCGCGAGGTGCTGGACCGCATCCTCGATGTCGGCACCCACATCAGCGAGGTGTCCGCGGCCCTCCTCGCCTTCCGTTCCCGTACCTACGACCAGATCTGGGATCTGCCCGACGCGCCGCTGCACGACCCCGTGGCCATCGCCCGGGTGCTCGACCCGAGCCTGGTGGACTGCGTCGAGGCGCCCGTCTCGATCGAATTGCGTGGCGAGTTCACCCGTGGCGCGACCGTCATCGACCTCTACGGTGTGACGGGGAGAGCCCCCAATGCCCTGGTGGCGACGCATCTGGACACCGAGCGGTTCTGGGACGTGTTCCTGAAGGCGCTCGCCGCCCTGGGCTGACCTGTTGACCTACGGAGGCTGACCGACCGTGCCCGCTTCTCCCGTACCGACTCCGGGTGCCCGCTTACTCACGGCACTGGCCGGGGCGCAGCTGCTGGTGGCGCTCGACTTCTCCATCATCTACGTCGCGCTGCCCGACATCGGCGGAAGCCTGCACTTCTCCGCGGTCGCACTCCAGTGGATCGTCAGCGCGTACGCCATCTTCTTCGCCGGATTCCTGCTGCTGGGCGGGCAGTTGGCCGATGTCTTCGGGCCCGGCCGGGTCTTCCTCACCGCCCAGCTGCTGTTCGCCGCATCCTCGGTCGGCGCCGCGCTCTCCTCGTCCGCCGCGCCCCTGATCGCGGCGCGCGTCGGGCAGGGGGTGGCGGCCGCCCTGCTGGTGCCGGCGACACTGGGACTGCTCAGTGCCGCCTACCCGTCGGGGCCGGAACGGGACCGGGCGGTGAGCGTGTGGGGGACCACGGGCGCGGTCGGACTCGCCCTCGGTGTCACGGCCGGGGGCAGCATCCTCGAAGTGGCCTCCTGGCAGTGGATCTTCTGGATCAACCTCCCCATCGTGGCGGTCTGTCTGCTCGCCGCCGGACGGGCGGTCCGCTCCACCACACACACGGAACGGGCCCCGCTCGCCACCGCGGCCACCCTCTCCGCCTGTGCCACGGTCGTCTCCGTCGTCCTGGCCTGCACCGAACTCTCCCGCGCCCGCCCTTCCCTGCCCGTCGTCGCCACCGCGCTGGTGGTGGCATTGCTCGCCGGCGGTGTCCTCGTCCGCAGCCGGCGCCGGCCGCTGGTGCCACGCGCCCTGCTAGGCGTACGGGCCCTCCAAGTGGCCTGCCTGGTAGCGGCGTTGTACATGGCGAGCTTCGGCGCCGAGTTCTACCTCGTCACCCTCTACCTCCAGGACGTCCGGGACTACAGCGCGCTCGCCGCGGGCCTGGCCTTCCTGCCGCTGGCCGGGACCATCGTGGTGGGCAACACGGTCGCCGGCCGGTTGGCGGGGCGGCTGCCGCTGGGACGGCTGCTGTCCCTCGCCTATCTCACCGGAGCGGCCGGACTGGTGGTGCTCGCGCTGGCCGTCGGCATCCGCGGCGGATACCCGGCGGGCATCCTGCCGGGGCTGCTGCTCAGCGGCTTCGGCCAGGGCATGGCGTTCACCGGCATGTTCATCACGGGCACCCGCGACCTCCCGCCGGAGAGCAACGGCACCGGGAGCGCCCTGGTCACCACGGCGCAGTACCTCGGCGGCTCGCTCGGCCTGGCGCTGCTGGTCCTCCTCCACGGGGAGCATCCGGTGGCCGAGGACTTCGTGTGGACCTTCTGCGCCACCGCGGTCATCGCCGCGGCCGCCGCACCGGTGGCGCTCCTCCGCCTGCCGCGTACCGGGCCCACGCCCGCCCCCGTCTCCCCGCACGACCCCTCTTTCGAGCCACGGACCGGAGGTCACCGATGAACACCGCTCGCTTGCTCGACAGGCCCGGACTCCCGCCGGACGCCCGGCGCACGGTGGACGACTTCGAGAAGGAACACGACACCTACTTCAGCCACTTGGTCCACTTCGGCCCGGAGCTGCTGGACGCGCTGCACACCCCGGGGCCGCTGCCGGAGAACGTCGGAGTCGCGTCCGCCGCCCGTCCCGACGTGACCGAGCGGATGGCCACCGTCACGACCGTCGCCAACCTCCCCCGCCAGCAGGACGCCGACCGCACCCGCTACCTCCAGGCACTGCTCGACATCTACGGCATGCTGCCCGTCCCGCCCGCCCACCGCGCCTCCGCATGGGGAACGACCGTCATAGCGCCGGAACGCGAAGGCCGCATACTCGCCGAACGACTCGGTGTCATGCCCCAGCGCCAGGGCTGGACGCCCCAGGCCAAGCGGATGCCGGTGGGCGGTGGACTGCTCGTCGGGGTGGACGAATGGCTGCCCTCGCAGGCCGACCGGCTGGTGATCATCGACGGTGTGGTGGCAAGCGGGGTGACCCTCATGGCCCTCATGCAGCTGACGGTCCGGCCCGGTGCCGACGTCGAGATCTTCACCTGCCACTCCACCCAGCAGGGCGCCCTCGCCCTGGCGCGCTACGCCGAGCTGCTCCAGGTGTCGCTGACCCTGCACGTCGGCCATGTGTCGGGCGCGCTGAACGGAAAGTTCTACGCCGTGCGGCCGGACGCCCCCGAACAGCTCGTGCTGGGCGATGTCGGCGACACCATCAGCCCGGTGGCGCCCGCCTCCCCATCCCGGGGGACCCCGGCGTGACCACCCCGGAAAGCCCGGGGCGCGGCCCGGAACTGCTCCGGCGCCACTCCACGGCCGGGCCCGGAGCCGTCGACCGCTACTTCTCCCTGAGCGCGCGCGGCTCGACCTGGCGCCGCGAGATCGTCGCCGGGACATCGACGTTCCTGGCGCTCTCCTACATCGTGGTCGTCAACCCCGCCGTCCTCGCCCAGGGCGGCATCCCGCACTCCGCCGCCTTCGTCGCGACGGCGGCAGTCGGCGGCCTCGCCACCATGGCCATGGGGCTGTGGGCCCGGCTCCCGTTCGCGGTGGCACCGGGCATGGAGATGAACGCGATGGTCGCCTTCTCCGTGGTCGGCACCCTCGCCTACACCTGGCCCCAGGCGCTGGGCATGGTGTTCTGGTCCGGAGTGGCGATGCTGGCGGTGTCGCTGCTGCGGCTGCGCGCGGCGGTGATCAACGCCATCCCGCCGGAGCTGCGCTCGGCCCTCGCTGCCGCGGTCGGCGCGTTCATCGGCCTGGTGGGGCTACAGATCGCGCACCTCGTCCGCACCTCCGACGGGCGGCTGTCCGGCCTGGGCGACTGGACGGGGCCACCCGCCGTGGCGCTGTACCTCGGCCTCGCGGTCGCCCTGGTCCTGGACCGGCTCGGTGCGCGGGCCGCGGCCGTCCTGGGCGGAATCGCGGCCTCCGCGCTGTACTGCGCCGTCGCGGGCCTTCGCGCGGGCGCGGTCCACGACGGCATCCACGGAGGCGGCGCGGCGCTCTTCCGCTTCGACCTCACCGTCCTGACCGACCCCCGGGCGTGGAGCGTCATCCTCGTCCTGTTCGCCCTAGACTTCTTCGGCAGCATCGCGAAAGTGGTGGGCCTCTCGGCGCACACCCCGTTGCAGGACGACCAGGGGCAAGTACCCGGGATGCGTGAGGCGCTGCTGGTCGACGCCGGGGCCACCGTCGCCGGGTCCGCCGTGGGATCGTCCAGCTTCGTGGCGTTCGTGGAGAGTGCGGTCGGGATCCGCGCCGGTGCCCGGACCGGGATCGCGGCGGTCGTCACCGGACTGCTCCTGATCTCCTGCCTGTTCCTCGGCCCGGTCCTGGTCCATGTCCCGGTGGAGGCCACCACGGGCGCCCTGGTCTTCGTGGCGGTCAAGATGCTGACCACCCCCCGGCCAGGGGGCACCGACCGCCTTGCCGTGACCGTCACGGTGACCGCCGTGGCCGTCACCGTCGCCACCCTCGCGATCGACCAGGCGATGGCCGCGGCCTTCGTGGTGAGCGTGGCCGCGAGCGTCATCGGCCGCCGGCGGCCGCATCCCGCGCTGTGGGGGACCACGTTCTTGCTCATGGCCGGTGTCGTACTGCAATACCTCCACCGCTGACCGCCGCGTCCCGCACCCCTGCAAGGAGCCCGCCATGCCGCACGACGATGACCAGGACATCCCCCTCCTCGCCGCGACCGTCCAGCAACCCGACGGCACCCCCGAACGGCTGCGCCGCCAGATCGAGTTCATCATCGAGGCCGACCGGCTCAAGAACGTCTTCCGGCGCAGTCCGCTTCTGAGCGCGGACCGCAGGGAGAACGACGCCGAGCACTCGTGGCACCTCGCGCTGATGACCCTGGTGCTCACGGAGTACGCGGACGAACCCGTCGACACCAGCAAGGTGCTGGCCCTGGTCGTCGTGCACGACCTGGTGGAGATCTACGCCGGAGACACCTTCCTGTACGACACCGCAGCCGCCGCGGATCAGGAGGAACGGGAACAGCAGGCGGCGGACCAGCTCTTCGGGCTGCTGCCCGACGACCAGCGGGAGCATTTCCGGGCCCTGTGGGACGAGTTCGAGGCCCGGGTCACGCCCGAGGCTCGTTTCGCCAAGGCCATGGACCGGCTCCAGCCGCTGCTGCTCAACTACGGCAACCGCGGCGGGACCTGGCGCACCCCCGGCGTCACGGAGTCCGACGTGCTCGCCCGCAAGTCCGTGATCAAGGATGCCTCCGCGGACCTCTGGCGCTACGCCCAGGACCTGATCCACACCGGAGCCGACAACGGCTGGGTGCCCCGCGCCGACTCCAGTTCCTGACGCCTACCGGTCGGCGCGACCGGGACAGACCCGGCGGCCGCACCGCCTCCTCAGTGTCCGAACCGCTCAGGTCCCTGCCGCCTCAGCGTCCGTACGTCCGATGACACAGCCGCAGCAGATCCCCCCGGACCCGGCCGGCCGCCATCCGGCACACCACACCGGGATCGATGGTCGAGCGGGGCCGGTGCGCCCGCGGCGGCGCCACATGATGCCGCTGCCTCGGCACCGTGCGCGCCGGCACCGGACGCGGCCTCGACGCCACCGAATGAGCGGGGCGCGGCACCGGCCGTCCCACGGGCCGCCGTTCCGCCCGGCGCCCCGGCGCGGCGTGCCGCGGGGCGGCGTGCCTCTTCCGTGACGCCGCGGGCCGCTTCGCCTTCCGCCGTGCGGACGCCACATCCACCAGCCGCTCCCGCGCCGACCCCTGACTGGGCAGCACCAGCGGCGAGGGCCGGGCCGGGGCGACCGTGCGTCCGCCCGACGAGGGGCCGGGGTCGTGCGGGGAGCCGTCGGCGGGAAGGGACACACAGCCGCCGACCGCGAGGAGCACGGCCGTCGCTGTGACGAGGCGAAGGAGGAGAGGGCGCACGCCTTCACGGTGTCGGAGGCCCGTGAGCTGTCCAAACGACGCGCCGGGCGGCCACGCGGACGAAGGACACATACGAACTCCCGTGGCAGTCCCGAGCCGACGGCGGCGTCGACCGCCTGTGTCCGATCCTCGTCGCTCACATGGGCAGTGACCGCAGCCGCACCGGTCCCACCGGCCACTGCGCCCCCTCGCGCAGCGGGATCCACATGGTCCGCAGCGGCATGACCGCGGTGGTGTCCCCGGGCTGCTCGACCTCCACGTCCTCATGGAGCTGCTGCCAGCCGAACCGCTCGTACAGGGGGAGGAGATGCGGCATGCAGAAGAGAAGGCCGTATTCCGGTCCCGTCGTGCGGGCGTGCTCCAGGGCGGCGGTCATGACGATCCGCGAGAGCCCTTCTCCTCGCAGGCCGGGCGCGACGATCACGCCGCCGACGCCGACCGCCCGGGTCTCCACGGAGCCGATCGACAGCGGAACCGTCACCAGGCCCGTGTGCGCCACGAGACGGCCGTCCCGTTCGATGCCGAAGTGCTCCTCCTTGCCCCGCCAGGTCAGCCCGGTCCAGGAGACCCCGAAAGCGTCCTCGCCGTCCCCGACGATGTCGCTCAGTTCCGTCCGTGTGAACCGCGTCAGCCGGACCACGGCCGGCGACGCGGAAGGCAGGTTCGCTGTCATTCCTTGATCTTGCTGCCCCCACCGGCCGTTGGCAAGGCTGCCCGTAGGGCACCGACCAGTGGTTCCGTTCCAATTCACCGAAGTGGTGGGAGGGGTGACGACCTGTCCGGAATGGCACGCCGACCCCCGCCTCAGCAGAAATAGACGATCAGACGCACATGGTCGTCACCGTGCAACCCGGCCAGGGTGCGCATCACCGCGAACACGGGCTCCCACTTCTCCGAGTCCTCGAAGACGAGCTGGCGCGGGGTGAAGACGACAGGCCGGTAGAGGTGCTCGCCGAGCTGGATCTCGGCGCCCTCCGGCCAGTCCCGTGGAGCGCCGCGGTCCTCGCCGAAGTGGTCCTGGGCGGCATCGTGGACCTCGATCGGTGGCCCGACGTACCCATCGAACTCCCTTGTGCCGTCGGGGCGTTGATGCCACCGAGCCACGTGGGAGGAGGCGGCCAGGCCGTCCCGCATGCAGGGCTGGTCCCAGTCGACCGCCGCCAGCTCGGCCCAGGTGGCGTACGTATGACCGTGCTCCACGGAGTCCGGGTCCCCGGCGGCCTGCCGGAGCTGTGAGGAGGCGTCGGCCGGCAGGCCCCTGAGCACCGACCTTATGCCAGGGGTGTGCCACCTACAGCCCGAGGTCCGGGCCGAAGACCTCGTAGTGGATCGCCGCGGACGGTACGCCGGAGTCCAGCAGCTGGGCCCGTACCGCCTTCATGAACGGCACAGGGCCGCACAGATACGCGGTGGTCCCGGCCGGAATGGCGAGCCGCGTCAGATCCATCAGCCCGGAGCGCACGATCACCGCGTCCACCGCGTCCACCGCGTCCGCCACGCCGCCCGTCTCCCGCCCCGCGCCCTCCTCCTCAGCCTCGGCCCCCTCCTCGTACCAGAGTTCCGCCGTCGCGTCGGCGAGCTTGCCGGTGAGCCGGCGCAGATCCGTACGGAACGGGTGCGTGGCGGGGGAGCGGTCGGCGTGCGCGGTGATGATCCGGCGTCGGGAGCCGGTGGCGGCGAGGTGCGCGAGCATGCCGACCATCGGGGTGCAGCCGATGCCCGCCGAGGCGAGGAGCAGGGGCCCGTCGCCGTCGTCGGACAGCACCACATCGCCGAACGGCGGGCTCACGTACAGGGTCTCCCCGCCGTGCACGTGCGTGTGCAGGTACCCCGAGACCTCGCCCGCGGGGGCGTCGGACGGCCCGTCCGACGCCACCCGCTTCACGGAGATCTGCAGCCCGCCGTCCGGCTGCCCGGACAGGCTGTACTGACGTATCTGCCGTGCCCCGTCCGGGAGTTGGACCTGTACGGAGACGTACTGGCCGGGCCGGGACGCCGGTACGGGAGCGCCGTCGGCGGGCCGTAGAAGGAAGGTGGCCACGTCCTCGGTCTCCTGCACCCGGCCGGCCACCCGATAGGGACGCCACACCGCGCCGTCCCGCATGCCCGCTTCCCGGAAGAGCCGCTTCTCGACGGCGATCAGGGCATGGGCCATCAGCCAGTAGACCTCGTCCCAGGCCCGGACCACGTCGTCGGTCACCGCCTCACCCAGCACCTCGGCGATGGCCGCGAAGAGGTGCTCCCGCACGACCGGGTACTGGTCCTCGCGCACTCCGAGGGAGGCGTGCTTGTGCGCGATCCGCGCGAGCATGGCGTCCGGACGGCTGTCGGGGTGGTCGAGGAGACGGCGCGCGAAGGTGGCGATGGATCCGGCGAGGGCCTGCCGCTGACGGCCGTTGGCCTGGTTGCCGCGGTTGAAGAGGTCGCGCAGCAGCTCGGGGTGGGCGGCGAAGAGCTTCTCGTAGAAGAGCGTCGTGATCTCGTCGATGGCTCTGCTCACGGCGGGGAGGGTGGCACGTACGGTCTCGGCGGACTTCGGCGACAGCATCGGTAACTCCGGACTCTCGAAGGGTGGGAGAGGAGTAAATATGCATCTGAGATGCATATTTTTGGCCATGGGAAATGGGGGTGTGCGGGGCGGGTTGGCCCGAGGGGGCCGCTCTGGCCGCGTTCGGATGGTGCCGGTGGTGCACTCAGTCCGCGACTGGAGCGGATGTCAGGCTGAGTAGTAGCGGTCCGGTCGGCGTTTCGACCAGGTCGGCGACGGAGAGCGGATCGAGCGAGGCGTAGAACGCTTCCTGTGCCGCCCGCAGCGCACCGCGCAGCCGGCACCCGCCACGCAGCGGGCACGGCGGATCGTCCTCGCACCCCACGACGTCATCGGTCCCCTCCAATTAAAGGAGCGGGGGAGGTGACCCGGGGCCCGCGGGGGGAGGCAGAGGGGCGGTGAAGGCGGCGGGCCCGGTCAGGCCGCGAGGCGGTGGGCGAGCGCGAGGAGCTGGGACGGGTTCAGCACGCGGTCGCCGAAGCCCGGCAGTGGAACGTGCAAGGGCGCGGTCCAGCGGGCGGGGATCGCGTCGAGTCCGTAGTAGGCGCCCGCGAGGCCGCCGGTGACCGCGGCGACGGTGTCCGTGTCACCGCCGAGGTCGACCGCCGCCCGGAGCGCCTCCTCGAAGCCGGCGGTGGTGCGCAGCGCCCACACGGCGGAGCCCAGGCACGGCCACACCGCCCCGTTGAACTCGGTGGCCTGGTCGGGGTGCCAGTCGGGCGCGAGGACCGTGGCATACCGCGGGCGGTGATCGGGGTGGACGAGCGTCAGGACCTCGGGGAGAACGGCGAGCGGATCGCCGCCTTCCAGTGCGACCCGGACGAGTTCATGGAAGAGGGCGGTGCCTTCCCAGGCCGCCGGATCGCCGTGCGTGAGCGCGGCGATGGCGCGGGCGGCGTCCATGGTGGCCCGCTGCCCGTCGCGGGCGAAGTAGACCGCGGACGTGGCAGCCCGCATCAGGGACCCGTTGCCCGCGGCTCGTTGACTGACCTGGAAGTGCCGGGCGGCTGCCGTCTCCCAGGAGCCGCCGTTGGTCAGGACCTCGTCGGTCTGGAGGCCGATGTCCTTGGGTGCGCCGGCGGCCCACCGCTGGAAGCGGCGGAAGATGTCCGGCAGGTCCAGCCCGTCCCGCTCCAGCAGCGACTCGGCGACCAGGACGGCCATCTGGGTGTCGTCCGTGGCCTCACCGGGGTCCCAGCCGCCGCCACCGCACATCTCCTCGGCGGCGCCGGACGCCGGAAACCGCGCGGAGAACGCGCCTGCCGGACCGAACTCGAAGGGTGCGCCCAGGGCGTCGCCCACCGCCGAGCCGACGACCGCGCCGGCCGTCCGCTCCGTCCACTGCTTCCCCCGTATTCCGTTCATCCCCTCAGGCTATCCACGGGCCGGGGGCCGACCCGGCCCGGGTGTGCGGAGACCTCCCTGCTCAGTGCCCGCCGGCGGCCTGTTGCTGGAGGTAGGCGGCGACGTCGGACACATCGTTGGCGATGGTCAGGACGCCGGTGATGTCGGCGGTGGGGGTGGCGGCGCCGTTCACCCCGGCGAAGAAGACATCGAAGTGGCCCTTACGGGTCTCCAGATAGCCGGCCGTGGTTTCGGCGCCCACGGCCAGCCGGTCGTTGAGGAGGTCGCCGCCCGCCGCGGTACCGGTCTTGGCGAAGACCTTGCCCCGTGAGGGACAGCTGCGGCAGGAATCCGCCAGGGTGCCGTCGACGCCCAGGATCGGCAGCGAGGTGCGGAAGCGCCGTGCCTCGGGGGTGCGCTGCCAGTACGTCAGGATCTGCGTCAAGGCGCGCGGGGTGGTCCGGTCGGCCGGGTTGCCGCCGCGGCCGTCGGCGAGTTGCACGGCCTTGCGGTCGACCTGGGCATGGTCCAGGAACTTGGCCAGGACGGGGAAACCGTCGTTGCAGTTGGTGCTTCCGGTGCTGGTGGCCATCAGGCAGATCCCCAGGTTCGCCCCGAGGTTGTGGCTCACCTTGAGGATGAGCTTGGCGTACTGGGCGTACACGGGGGAGGTGTAGCGGGCCACGGTGGGGGCGCCCTTGTAGGAGCGTGGCAACTGGCGGACGGGGTTGCGCCCGACGGCCTTCGCGCGGACCTCGACGCCGGCCCGCTGTAGTGCCTCGATCAGGGCCGTGCGGCCGAACGCGTTCGGGTCCTTGACGGCGGACACCCGGAGGACGGGGGCCGAGTCGGCGGCGATGGTGCCGGACAGCTGGATGCGGGTGCCGTCGGGGGAGCTGCTCACGTTGATGTCCGAGGGTTTGCCTGCCGCGACCGTCCGGACGGACGACGTGACGTGGTACGGCGCGACCTTCGGGCGCCACTCCAGCCCGGCGGGGGTGCCTGCCTCGGCGCCGGGGGTGGTGAGCAGATCGATGACGTTGTCATTGATGATCAGTGGGGTGGGGACCGGATCGAGGCCGGGATCCGGCTGGAACAGCCGCGCGTCGACCACCACATCGCCGTCGACCCGGCGGATCCCCGACTGCCGTACCTGCCGGGCCAGCTGGTCGATACCCGCCAGCGGGTTCTCCGGGGTGAGGGTGGCTCCCGGGACGTCGTTGGCGTAGGTGTGGTCGATGGTGGTGAACGCGACCGTGCCGTCCTTGCGGGTTCTGCCGCCGAGCGTCAGATCGCCCTGTGCCACCAGGTCCAGATCGCCCTTGAGCGTCGCGTTCCGGCGCTGTCCGACGGCGTGGACCGGTGTGACGAAGCGGTGGTCGCCGCCGAGGGTGTGCCAGGTCCCGCTGACGCTGAACAGCTTGGCCGCCGAACCGGGGATGAAGAACTGGTCGGCGTAGCGGGACTCGGTCACCTTGCCGGTCCGCGGGTCCTGTTGGAACAGGCCCCACTGGGCATGCCGGTAGTCCGGCTTCCGCATGACCGCGGCGATCCGTGGATCGATCGCCCGGGGCGTGGTGGACGGCGCCGCCTGTACCAGTCCGGTGATGACGACACCGACGGCCAGCAGCACGCACAGGGTGCCGACGGCACGCCGCCGGGCGGACCGCGAAGGGACGGAGGGGGACATACAGACTCCACCAATGGTGTTGTTCTGCCGCATATCTGCCGATATGCCCGCCATGACAGTACTGCCCACGACCGCCGCACGGCCGCAGCACGTCGGCCGGGGTCCCCCGGACGCCCCAGCGCCCGGGCCCGGACGGCAGACGGGGAGGCGGTCGTCGCCGCGCCCCACGGCTTACGGCGACCGCGACGGCGGCGGCCCGCGCACGGCGAGTGCCGCGGCACGGGGAGAGCTGTGGTGGTGCTACTGCCACCCCGCGAACGGGCACCAGTGTGATCGACCGCGGACCGGCGGGGCGCCGAGGATTCTTGCCGTGGCAGCGCACCCCGCGCGCCGACGGGAGGATCGATGTCCGCGTTCAGAACACCACGGTGGCCGAGGGCCGCGCTGTCGGGAATGGCCGCCGCCGCATGGCTGACGGCGGCGCTGCCCACCGCGCCGCCGGCCCGCGCGGCGGACCGCTCCGGGCCGCCGGTACCGGCCCGCTACAGCCACCAGCAGCTCAACTGGCGGCCCTGCGCCGGGAAACCGTCCCTGGAGTGCGCGCGCATGACCGTGCCGCGCGACTGGCATCACCCGGGCACCGGGGCCGACCTCACCATTGCGGTGTCCCGGCACCGCGCGACCGGCCCCGACCGGCGGCGCGGGGTCCTGATGATGGCGGCGGGCGGCCCGGGCGCCTCGGGGCTGACCCGGCCCGCGGACTTCGCCGCCCGCTCGCCCGCCGTGGGCGCCGCGTACGACGTGGTCGGCTTCGACCAGCGCGGCGTCGGCAGCAGCACCCCCGCGCGGTGTCAGACCGACGCCGAGTTCCAGGACTTCTACGCCCACGATTTCCGCGACCGCTCGCCCGCGGCGCTGCGCGGCGTCCTCGACCGCTCCCGGCAGCTCGCCGCCGGCTGTCTGCGGCGCAGCGGCGATCTGGTGCCCTGGCTGACCACCGAGCAGGCGGTGCGCGACATGGACCTGTTCCGTGCCCTGCTCGGCGTACGCAAGATCTCCTATTACGGGCCCTCCTACGCGACCTGGCTCGGCGCCTACTACGCGACGGAGTTCCCGCAGCGCGTCGAGCGCGCCGTACTGGACAGCAATCTGGACTTCAGCGGCACCTGGCAGAACGCCGAAGCAGGCCAGCCGAGAAGCTTTCAGCGCCGCTTCGAGCAGGACTTCCTGCCCTGGATCGCCCGGTACGACGCCTCGTACCACTACGGGCGCACCGCGGCCGAGGCCAAAGCACACTGGGAGGAGCGCCGCCGCGCCCTGCGGGACCATCCGCTGACCGTCGGCTCCCTGACGATCGGCCCCAACCAGCTCGACAACGCCACGATCCAGAACATCTACAACGCACAGCGGCAGTTCCCGCAACTGGCGTCCGCGCTCAGCGCCCTCGACCACTGGCCGACCGCCACACCGGCCGAGCGCACCCTCGTCGGCAAGCTCTTCGGGAGCTATCTGTCCCCGGGGTTCGCCGCCACCTTCTTCTCGGTGACCTGCAACGACACCCCGTGGAGCGGCGACCTCGGCTACTGGATCCGGCGCAGCGGCGAGGACACCGCGGCCCATCCGCTCGCCGGGGCGCGCGAACTCGCCTACGCGGCGACCTGCGCGGCCTGGCCGGTCCCCGCCGCACCCCGCGTACGGGTCACCGGCAAGGGGCTGCCGACCACGCTGATGCTCAACTCGGAGCATGATCCCGCCACGTACTACGAGGGCGCGCTCGCGGCACACCGTGCGCTGCGTGGTTCGCGGCTGGTGACCGTGACGGGCGGCGGCGATCACGGCCAGTATCAGAACGGCAATGCGTGCGTGGACGGTCTTGTGAACGCCTATCTCCTCGACGGGGCCGCTCCGGAGCACGATATGACCTGCGCGGCCGGCCCGCTGCCGGTGCCGTCGGGACGCGGATAGCGGAAGGCGGCACAGCGGCCCGGGAGGCGGGGGCGAGCCACCGGTGGTTCAGTGGAAGGAGAGGCAAAGCCCATCCATGTGTGTTCCGAAGGTGAGAGCGATGTCTGAGTTCAACCTCGGCGATCCGCTGGACAAGAACTCGGAAGAGTTCGTCACGACACCACCCCCCGTCGTCCTCCGGGTCCAGCCGAGCGGCTTCGTGCGGCTGAAGACACCCGAGCAACTCCGGGCATGGGAAAAGGCGGTGCGGCAGACCACCGGCCTGGAAATCGTCGCCGACAATCTCGCGGGTGTGGCTGCCGAATCGGGCTGTGAATTCGGTGAGGCGAGCCATAGCGACGCGTGCGACATGGCATGATCCTGGCCGTCTCCTTCCGTGACGACCTGCATGCCGTCGCGGTGCAGCACGCGGTGCGCAGCCGCGGTCACGCTTTTCATATCGTGGAGTGCGACACCATCAGCGGCCGGCAGAGCCTCTCTTGGCGCTCCCACCGAGGGGAAGCGGCGGATGGCGCCGGTGCCGCGACCGTCCTGACGTCCGAGGGTGTGCCGGTGTCCCCGGAGGAGGCGGCGCTGCTGTGGTGGCGGCGGGCCAGGGCCGACCAGGACCTCACCGGGGCGGCGGGCAGCGCCCACGAGCGCAGTCTGGTCAACAACGACTGCCGTGGCGCGCTGGGCGGAATTCTCGCGGCCACCTTTCACGGCGACTGGATTTCGCCTCCCGCCGCGACCGACCTGGCCGCCGACAAGCTGTATCAACTGGCCGTGGCGCACGAGTCCGGATTCCGGGTGCCGCGGACCCTGATTTCGCAGTCACGGGACGAGGTCATCGCCTTCACCCGGCAGGTCGGACGGACCATCGTCAAGCCCGTGGTCGGCGCCCGCGGGCCCTCCCTCTACACCCGTCGGCTCGACGACCCGGAATCGATCCCGGCGCCGTCGTTCGAGATCTGCCCCGCGACATATCAGGAGTACATCGAGGGAAGCCGCCATATCAGGCTCAATTGCTTCGGTGACCGGATGTATGCCGCGCTGATCGAGACGACCGCGCTCGACTGGCGCCCCGACCTCAATGTGCCCATTTCCCCGTGGCCCGTTCCCGACGGCCTACGGCGGCGCGTCGGTACGGTACTGCGCCAACTCGGCCTGCGCATGGGCATCGTGGACCTGAAACTGACCCCGGAAGGGGAGCCGGTATGGCTTGAGGTGAATCCGCAGGGGCAATTCCTGTTTCTGGAACCGCTCACGGGGGAACCGCTGACCGAGCACTTCGCCGACTTCTTGCTGTCCGCGGCCTGAGCGGGGCCGACCCGGACCGACGAAGGGCGGCGGGCCCCGGTGGATCCCCCGGCTGACGCGACCCCGCCCCGAATCAGGGCCGTCGCACGAGGAGTTCGGTGTTGCGGTCCGCCGCGGTGCCCGCCAGCCCCTCGTGGACCGCCCCGGTCATCCCGGCGAGACCGGGTGCGTTGTAGGACAGCTCGCGGTAGAGGGAGGCGAGACCGACGGCCGACAGGTCGTCGAAGTCCGTGTGGTGCGGCGCGGCGGACTCGATGAGGGTGGTGAACAGGGACAGCGTCCCGTCGTGGTTGTCGACGAGTTCGATGACCCGGGCATGCTGCGGATAGTCCACATGGGAGGCGGTGTTGACCTCCCAGAAGGAGCGGGCGGCCGTCGGGTGGGCGTGCGGCGTGATGCGGTTGATGTGGCTGTGGCCGTTGATCCACGCGGCCACGTTCGGGAAGCGGTTCAGCAGGGCGATGACCTCCTCGCCGTCGTGCCGCCGCTCGTCCGCGCGCGCCGCGTCGGGCCGCCGGGTCATGCTCGGGCTGTGATGGTGGCTGAACACCAGGATGTGCGCGTCATCGGCACCGGCATTGCGCACCAGCCGTCCGTCCGCGTCGTAATGACGGGAGCTGTGCGCGGCCAACGTCCGCTCCAGCCACTGGAGTTGCTCGGTACCCAGCGAACCCTCGTAGTGACCGCTGCGGTAGGTGGTGTCGATGCTGATGCCGACGACCCCCTCCGCGACGGGGAAGGAGTAGTACATCCGGTCGCCGTCGAGGTGGTTGTCGGTGTAGCCGTGTCCGACGGGTCCCGCGCCCGCGAAGGCCGGGTTCAGGTGGGCCCGCAGATACTCGTGCGGAGTGGCCATGCGTCGGCGCTCGTCGGGGGTCACGGTCCGGGCCCGGCGGGCATTGCGGGCGAGGATGTCCTTGAGCACCGTGCTCTTGGGGTCGTCGCCGGAATCCAGCACCTTCTTGAACGCGGCGACATCGGTGTCCGGTACGGAGAACAGCTTGCGCGCCCCGGTGATGTACTCCGTCAGCACCGGGTCCTGCGGGGCCAGACAGCCGCCTGGCAGATCGTCGTGGTTGCCGGGCGTCGAGAACCACGGCATCCGCAGACCGGGGCTGGTGACCGGACGCATCGCGGCTTCGAGATAGCCGGGTATCCGCGGCAGACCCCGCTTCTTGTCCTGGTCGCGCAGGGCGTCGTCCGGATGCCAGTACAGAGGGAGACCGGAGCTCTGCACGCCTTCGAACGACGCCGGGTCCCCGGTGTTGGGCGTGATGCGGCCGCCGCTCATGAGGGTGAGGAACCACTCCAGCTCGACCATGGAGTGGTTGTCGATGTTGTCGCCCGTGGACATCACGAACGCCGGCGGGCGGCCCGTGTGCGGTCCGCCGCCGAGCGCGTTGGCCTGCTCCACCAGCGAGACCGAACCGGCCACCGACAGCGCCTCCTGGGCCCGCCACGACCCCGGCGACCCGGCGCGCAGGAACTCGCTGCGCAACGGGCTCTGGACGTCGACCACATGGAGGTCGGTGAACTGCACGAAGCACGCCAGAGGGGTGCGCCGGTCCTGGCGTCCGGTCGACGCGGCGGCGAGTTCACCCCGGACGACCAGCGGCCAGCCCGGGCCGGAGGTGAGGCGGCGGTAGCCGCTGCTGCCGACGAGGCGCGCCGCGGTGTCCAGCGTGGTGGCGCCGTACGGTGCCGCGCGGCGTACGGCCGGGCGGGCGGGCACGGTGCGCGGGAGCGTCCGCGCGGGTCCGGCATCCGGCGCCGCGCTGCTGCTGCGCCGGCCCGGCAGTGCCCAGGCGGCGCCGGTTCCGGCCACGGCGGCACCGGAAGTGAGGAGGAAGTGACGACGGTTGGTGGGGATCTGGGTCATACCGGCCATGCGGCCCTCCGTGCCGTGGCGGGCGGCCCGACCACAGCGGTGTCACCAATCGGAATGTCTCATTCCAGAGCGTGGGCGGTGCGCGTGACCGGTAGCTGAACGAACCCGGAACGCGGTACACCCATTGCCTGTCGGTTACCATCCGCCGTTCGCCCGGCCGCGCCGACCGGGACACCCCGCTCCGAAACCGCCGCATGGCGACGCGATGTCCGGTACATCTGTCGAAGGCGAACCGCAGGGAAACCTGCCACCCGCCGACGGCGACGGCGGAGCGGGATCAGGTCTCCCGCCCCGCACCGTCCCCCAGTTCCCCACGGCAGGAGAGCCCATGGCCAGCAGTCCCGTCCCGATCCGTATCACGTCCTACGGCGCCCGCTGGGGCGCCCCGCCCCGGCATGACACCGGCGCTCTCGTACTGGACGTCCGGGACCGGATGTGGGACCCGGCCGACACCGCGATCACCGAGCCGCTGGTCGTGCTGACGGGGCTGGATCCCGAGGTCCGCGACTATGTGCTGTCCGCCCCGGACGCCCGGCAGACCGTCGAGCGCACCGGCCGTCAGCTGCTCGCGCTCCACCGGGCCGCCGCCGACGAGGCGGTGCACCTCTACGTCGCCTGCTGGTACGGCCGCCACCGGGCGCCGGCCGTCGCCCGTGCCGTCGCCGACTGGCTCGCCGAGCGCGGAACCGCCGCCGATGTCGAACACCGCGACATCGCCCGCCCCTTGATCCACCGCGAACCCGCGAAGCAACTGGAGGCCTGCGCCTTCTGCCGGATGGCCGCCGGTACGGACCCCGTCCCCCTCGTCCGTGACTGGCCGGACGCCTTCGCGATCGTGCCCCGCCGCCCGGTCACCCCCGGACACCTCCTGGTCATTCCCCGCCGCCATGTCCGGGACGCGACGACCGACCCCGCCGTGACCGCCGCGGTGATGCAGCGCGCCGCGGAGCTCGGCGGAGACCTCCCGGAGGACCTGAACCTCATCACCGCGGCCGGTCCGGCGGCGACCCAAACGGTCTTCCACGCCCATGTCCATCTGATCCCCCGACGCCACAGCGACGGCCTGCCACTGCCCTGGACCCCGGGGCGTCAGTGACTCCGCCGCTAGAGTCGGACGGTGACCCCATTACCGGAAAACCTGCCGCCACGGATCAGCGAAGACGACCGCGACACGGCCGTACAGCGTCTACAGGACGCGTACACCCAAGGGCACCTCTCGCACGACGAGATGGACGCACGCCTCCACCAGGCACTTACCGCCGAGACGCCCGGCGAACTCGTGGTGGCGCTGTCCGCGCTCCCCGAGGAGGATGCGGGGACCACGGCCACGATCGGCGCCGCCAGTGGACGGATCCGGCGGCGCGGCGCATGGCGGGTGCCTCGGATGCTCAAGGTCGAGTCCGCCTTCGGAAAGGTGCACCTGGACCTGTCCCGGGCGGTGATCGAGCATCCGGTGGTCGACATCGAGCTCCAACTCGGCTCCGGCGGAGCCAAGATCACCGTGCCTCGTGACGCGATGGTCGAGGTCGAGGCGTTGCGTACGGTGTGGAAGGACCCGCTCTACAAGGTCGGGCAGCGTTCCGGCACCGGCGGACCGACGATCCGGATCTCCGGATCCATGGAGTTCGGACGGCTGAAGATCCGCCACGCGCGGCGCTGAGGTCCCGACCGGCACCAGGTGCCGCGGTCCGGCACGCCGCCGACGAGCCGCCCCGCGACGCCCGGATCACCACTCCCACGGCACCTCTCCGCCCGCGACCCCGACCGAGCGGCGGCCCGCGTCGGTCGAGGCCGGGCGATGGCCCAGGTTGAGGGCGGTACCGAGATCGACGGACCGGTCGAGAGCGGCCTCGATACGAGCGTGGAGCAGAGGGCCGCCGCCGGTGAAGCCGCTGGTGCCGAGCGCCGCGTTGAGCTTGGCGGCGGCCGCCGCGGTGACCGTGATGCCGGTGTCCATACGCAGCGCCGCGGCATGGGTGTCGATGGCGGAGGCGATGGCGGGGCGGGTGAAGGTGCCCACGGTCATGCTCGGGCCGCGGTTCAGCTGGGCGCGGAGGGTGCCCTGGCCGAGGTCGACGGTGAAGCCGGTGACCTTGACGACCTTCTTGGTCGTGCGGTTGACCAGCGCGATCCCGGCGTCGGCCAGCCGCAGCTCGCCGCCGACCCTGCCGCCGCTGTTGGTGACCGCACCGCCCTTGATGCGCAGGCTGATGCCGCCGGAGTCGCGGTGCGGGGTGACGGTCCCCCGGGCGTCGACGTCCGAGAGCGTCACGCCGCGTGCCTTGAGCGCGGCAAGCAGGGCGGGCGGCGTGGCGAAGCGGGCCGAGCCGCCCTGGACGGGCACCTCGGTGTGACCGGCCGGGCGGGCCGGGGCGGGCCGGCCGCCCGGCGGCGGGGTGGTGCCGGAGGGATGTGCCGGGGCCGGGCCGGCGGCGAGAAGAGCGGTGGTGAGCGCCAGAGCGGCGGCTGTGGCGAGATGGCGAGCGTGCATGGGTGTCCCTTTCTCCGTGTGACTTCTCCGTGCGACTGCGTGCCGGAATCGGATGCCGGGGAACCCACGGCCAAGGCCCAGCCGATGGGGCATCCGTACCGTGATCATCTGGTCACTTTAAGTGGGCGCCTGTCAGGCTCTTGGTAGCCCGGCCGGGCACTGGGCCAGGCGCCTGAAATCCGGTGCTTCGGTGAGCTGCGCGGGCCCGGCCGGCCAAACGCTGCGGACGACGTGTCAGACCCAGGTGCCATCCTCACCCGTCTGGTCCATGTCTCCCGCGACGCCGTGTTCTCCGGCTCCCCTGCGCTCTACGACGAGACCTGTCTGCCCGACCCGGTCACCCCGTACGGCGCGGCGAAGGCGGCCGCCGAGACCGCTGTGCGGCTCCTGGCCCCGGCGGCCGCGGTCGTACGCACCTCATTGATCATCGGGCACGGCGGTTCCGAACATGAGCGCCTGATCCATGCCCTGGCGGCCGGTACCCACGACGGGGTCCTGTTCACCGATGACATCCGCCTCGACCCCGGTCGGCTGGCTGCCGGGCGCCGGGCCGACGCCCGTATGCCCGGGGCCCTCGACGTTCGCCTCGACAGCAGCGCCACGCAGGCGCGCGTCGGCACACGGCTGCGGGGAGCCCGGGAGTTCCTCCAAGTGCGGTGAGCGGAACCGTCGTTGCGCGTCGGCAGCCGCGGCTCGATCCGCCTCCCACGGGTATGGCCACCTCGGCCACTCGTCGGTAACTTGTCCCTGGCCGTCGGCGCTGCCCCTGCCGAGCGGCCGCTTGTCGGACGAAGCCGGCGAGCACACCCGACGAAACAGGCGATGACGTGCAGCCGCTCTTACGTTCCGTGTGCCGTGCCCTGGCGATGTGCCTCGTACTGACGGGGCTCGCCGTCCCCGGTGCGGCCGCGGCCCCGGCCGTGCCGACTGCGTCCGCGTCCGGACCGTCAGCCGCCGGGAAGGCCGCCGAGACGTGGACCGCTCCGCTCTCCACCCGAGGCCGCTATATCGTCGACGCCGACGGCCGGCGCTTCCGGCTGAAGTCCGCCAACTGGGACGGGGCACAGGGCTCCTGGAACGGTTCGGGCGACATCAACGACCCGGCGGCCCACCACAGCGGCCAGAATTCCCACGGTATTCCGCTCGGCCTCGACCGGGTGGGGATCGCCGAGCTGCTGGCCGACTTCCGGGCGCTGGGCCTGAACAGCATCCGGCTGCCGTTCTCCAACGAGATGCTCCATGCCACGGGCCCCGTGCCGGATGCCGCGGTCGCCGCCAACCCGCAACTGCGCGGCAAGACACCCCTGCGCGTCTTTGACGCCGTGGTCGAGGCGCTGACCGCGGACGGCTTCGCGGTCATCCTCAACAACCACACCAACACCACCCGTTGGTGCTGCGGGCTCGACGGCAACGAGCGGTGGAACAGCCGCCAGACCACCCGGCAATGGGCCGATGACTGGGTCTTCATGGCCCGCCGCTACCAGCACAACAGCCGCGTGGTGGGGGCGGACCTCTACAACGAGGTGCGCCGTGACGTCCTGGACGACCCCAACTGGGGCCTGGGCGACGGCCACGACTGGCAGGCCGCCGCGCAGGAGGCGGCCGACCGGATCCTCACCGAGGCCAACCCCCGCCTCCTCATCGTCATCGAGGGCATCAACTGGACCGGCGTACCGGTGGACGGTCTGCCGCACGGCCGCCCCACCCTCGCCCCGGTCCGTACGCTCTCGCACACTCTCGTCACCTCCGGAAAACTCGTCTACTCGGCCCACTTCTACGGCTACACGGGCCCGCACCACAGCGGCGCCACAGGGGTGGGGGAGACCAGTGACCCCCGCTACCAGGACCTGACCCGCGACCAGCTCCGCGCCGTACTGCACGACCAGGCGTTCTATGTCTCCGAGGAGAGCGGTCAGCATTTCACCGCGCCCCTGTGGATCAGCGAATTCGGCGTCGGCTCCGAGGAATCGGGCCAGGCCGCCCGCGCCTGGTTCGGCAACCTCACGGACTATCTCGCCGACACCGACACGGACTTCGCCTACTGGCCGCTCGTCGGCTGGAGCACCGACGGCCAGGGCCGCCCGGCCGGGGACAACTGGGCCATGCTGCGGTACGACAGCGCCGGGCGCCGCAGCGGAATCCTCGACGGCGACGACTGGCGGGCGACCGCATGGCACCGGCTGATGACCGCGCCGCAAAAGACGGGACCGGTGCCGTCGACCCCCGCCTGGCACCTGCTCACCACCGACCACCGCGACTTCGTCCAGTCCCTGAGCGCCCGCTCCCTGGGCGACTGGGACAGCGGCGCCCGCAAGGCGGCCTGCCCCGACGGCGAACGGCTCATCGGCCTCAGCCACACCCGAGGCCGCGGGCTGTGCACCGACGCCCCCACGGCCGGCGCTCTGCACACACCCGGCAGTGTCGCCACCGTGGTGCGGGACGAACGCTATGTCCCTGCCGGCGGGGACTGGGCGCCCGGCTACAGCAAACTCCAGTGTCCCGACGGCCAGTTCCTCACCGGCTACAGCCTGCGCGGCGAGAAGGTCTCCGCCGCGTTGTGCACACCGGCCCGCACCGCTCTCGGCACGGGCGGCAGCACCCTCTGGTTCGACCGCGGGGACAACCGTCCGCCCGGTGACCCCGGTGGCGACTTCGCGCACGGCCACTACAAGGGACAGTGCCCCTCCCGCTCCTATGCGGCAGGCATCGCCTACACCCACCGCATCGGCCACCTGGGCCGCCCCGACGCCCTGCTCTGCCGCCCCCTGACCAGAGGAAACTGAGTCGCCCCGGAGGGACCGGCCGGGGTATCAAGGGACGCTGTCCACAACACCGTTCCGATCCGGAGGGCGCCCATGTGCGCGCGCAAGGTGCACACCGACGAGCCGGACATCGACGTCCCCCTCGTGCGCCGTTTGATCGCTGCACAGTTCCCCCGGTGGGCGGACCTGCCCGTCACGGCGGTCGACTCCGCCGGCACCTCCAACGCCATGTTCCGGCTCGGCGACGACCTGGTCGTACGGCTCCCGCGCATCGAGGGGGCCGCCCACGACGTGGCGAAGGAGCACCGCTGGCTGCCCTGGCTGGCCCCCTCGCTCCCGGTTCCCGTACCGGGACCGCTGGGCAAGGGCACACCCGCCGAGGGCTACCCGTGGCAGTGGTCCGTCTACCGCTGGCTCGACGGGGAGACACCGGTCGGCGGCCGTCTCGCCGCACCCCACGCGCTCGCGGCGGATCTGGCGGAGTTCATCACCGCGCTGCACCGGATCGACCCCGCGGACGGGCCGCCGTCCTACCGCAGCGAATCCCTGGCGGCCCGGGACGCGGCGACCCGTGCCGCGGTGGCGGAGCTGTCCGGGGTCGTCGACACCGACGCGGCGATCGCCACCTGGGAAGCGGCTCTCCAGGCACCCGCCTGGCCCGGCCCGGCGGTCTGGATCCACGCGGACCTGCAACCAGGAAATCTGCTGACGGTCCGTGGACGGCTCGCCGCCGTCATCGACTTCGGCTGCCTCGGCCTCGGCGATCCCGCCGTCGATCTGATCGTGGCGTGGTACCTGCTGCCCGCCGACGCACGCGGCGCCTTCCGTACGGCCCTGGGAACCGATGACGCCACCTGGGCCCGCGGCCGCGGCTGGGCGCTCTCGATCGCGCTCAGCGAACTCCGCTACTACCGTGACACCAACCCGGTGATGGCGGCGATCGCCCGGCAGGTCATCGAGGAAGTCCGCATCGAGCATGCGCAGGCCGCAGTCTGACCCCGGGCCGTCATCTGCCGCCGGATCGCACGTCTGACCCCGGACCACCGACGGGCGTGCGGTCCGCCCGGCCCGGCCGCACGGCCTCCGCTCGGGCGTGTGCGGCCGGTGGGGGAACCAGAGGTGACCGATGCCCGGAATGATCGTTCTCAGGTGATGAAACGCATCCTCACCACCTCGTTCCTTGTCCTGTCCTGCCTGGTCCCGGCTGCTCCCGCGCAGGCCGACGGCCCCGAGCGGATGCCGCAGGTGGCAGGCCAGGGCCTGGTCGCCGCCTACCGGGCCCTGAACTTCGACACCTCCGTCCAGCTCCGGGACGGGCGCGGCGCGGGCCGCCATGTGCTGTGGCCGGCGAGCTGGAAGGTCTGCTCGCAGAGCCCGGAGGCAGACGTACCCCTCCAGGGCCGCCATGCCACGCTCACCGTCGTCAAGACCCATGAGGCATGTCCGGCCTGACACCTATTCGCCGGCGGTGCCGCGGGGCTCAGTGGCGCGGGAGACGGCCCTTGCTCCGCATGGCGGTGCGGACCCGGTCCTCGGCGAGGCGGCGGCCCGCGGCATGCGGGGTGATGTCCTGCTGCCGGGCCTCGTCCAGGACCGTCACCGTGTTGGCCCGCAGCCTGGCCGAGACCGACTCGAAGATGCTCGCTGTGCCGGGCCGGAACCCGGAGTAGCGGGCATCCATCG
>Ga0207426_1000646_pt1 | contig 43187 bp, 40 predicted proteins | sample AraplaMF_Cvi_mMS_FD_184265 | JGI IMG/M metagenome (GOLD analysis project Ga0207426, IMG submission 184265) | Arabidopsis root microbial communities from the University of North Carolina, USA - plate scrape MF_Cvi_mMS (SPAdes) (version 2) | ecosystem: Host-associated > Plants > Roots > Endosphere... | reverse complement strand
TTACTCACCCGTCTGCCGCTCCCCTTGCGGGGCGCTCGACTTGCATGTGTTAAGCCTGCCGCCAGCGTTCGTTCTGAGCCAGGATCAAACTCTCATGTTGAGAATTCAATCTCGACTAAATCACGTTCTTTGAATCGACGAGAACTTCACACCTGTTTTCCAGGACATAAGCCGAAACCAATATCCGAAAACCAGTGTAACTTCTCTTGATAAACGTGACCGTCAAAGTCTCTTTCAAAGAACCGAAATCTCTTCCGATCCCGCAAGCTCCGCCGCCCACGTTTCTCTTTCTTCCAATCTTCAATTGTCAAATAACAGACGAACCCTAAAGCCGTCGACAAAACCCGTTCCAAACTCGCGCCCAGAACACAAACCAGCAATCCGCCAATCCGCTTGAGGTTCTTTAGAACGAAAGACTTCGTCGCCAGCAGCGCCGCCGCCCTCGTTCAGTGAGGGGGCTTATAGAACTAACCCTCCCAAGCAGTCAACAGGCCATTTCGAAAAAAGTGATATTTCTTTCATGTCGTTGTTTTTCCAGATAGAATTCCGGGAGGCACCCAGATGCGGTCATTTCCCGGATTCCGATCGGCCTTAAACCCTCAGGAAAAGATGAACGTCTTTCGACTTTTCGTGGAAAGAACGCTCTTTTGTCTCCTGCGCCCCGACATCATCACAATCTGCTGGTCTTAAGAGACACACGATTCACACAGGCAAATGCAGGCAGACTGCCTTTTCCCGGGTGATTTGACTTCCATGCTTAAAATATGCACATCTTTCGCCCCAGCCAGGATGGCTAAGAAATGCTCTCTGAGACGCCTGATGTAAGGACGCGGACCCGACTGCCATGATGACGGAGAAAATGATGATCCGCTCGTTGGGCAACGAGCCTCCGCTTCTGGCCGACGGCAGACGCGCGCCCGACCGGCGCGAAGTTTCCCTGCGCTGGCTCTCGGGCACGTTCCTCACCGGCATCACATCGTCCGTGCTCATGGGTGTCGCCCTTTTTGCCGCCCTTGACGGGCGCCAGCAGCTGGCGATCCCCGCCGAAGCCTATGCAAGTGCCGCGACAGACGCGCATGAGGATACGACAGTGGTCCGCGGCGGCCGGCTGATCGCGCCCGCCATCGCCGCAAAACCGTCCGACCGTGCCATCATGGAAGTTTCGACCGTCGTCCATGACGGCGAAAAGGAAGTCGTGCGCCGCCAGCCCTTCGCGCATGTGAAGATGACGCTGGCCGCTAACCACGTGGCGACCGAGGACTATCCGGACTTCGATCCCCTGGCGATCTTTTCCGCCGACGAGCCGCAACCCGCCCCGCAAAGCCGCACCGGCGCGCTTTACGGCTCCGACGTCGAATCCGAAGTCAGCCTGAAGACCATTCCCTTCCCAACCGGCAAGACCAGCATGCAGATGGCGTCCGGCCTGTCGCTCGAAGAGGTCGAAGAGAACGTACGCTCCAACGGCTCGGTGCTGACCGACGGCAACACGCAGCTCGCAGCGCTTTATTACGTCGATCCGCGCCGTTTCTCCAACGAGGATGCCGATGTCGATCTGACCGCCGGCCTGTCCGCCCGTGTGCTCGAACAGAACATGACGGTCTCCGCATCGGAATCGATCACACCGCAGACCGAAGAGTTCGCCGACGACATCCTGCCGGTGCGCATCGACACGCCGATCGCCAAGGCGCTGACGGATTCAGGCTATCCGCAGCAATATGCCGATGGCATTGCCGGCTTTATCTCGCAGCAACTGGGGTCCACCGATCTCGATAAGGGCGACGTGCTGCGCATCGGCATCATTCAGAAGGGCGAACAGGCCAAGATCATCCGCGCCAGCGTCTATCGCGGCACGCGCCATCTCGTCACCGTGGCCGTCGACGACAAGGGCAGATACGTGCCCGGCAGCGAGCCGCCGATGCTGGATGCCATCGCCACCGCTTTCGATGATAATTCCTTCGCGCCGCCTCCCGGCCAGAACCTGCCGCGCGTCTATGACGGCATCTATCGCGCTGCCCTTTCCTACGGCATGACCAAGGATATGACGGCGCTGATCATCAAGCTGCTCGCCAGCAACGTCGATTTCCAGGCGCAGCTAAGGACGACCGACAGTCTCGAGGCCTTCTTCTCCGTCGCCGACAGCGCCGGCCAGGCGACCGAGGATTCCGAACTGCTCTACGTCAACGCCCGTTTCGGCGATACGCAGACGCGCTTCTATCGCTTCCAGGATCCCGATGACGGCACGGTCGATTATTTCGACGAGAACGGCAAGAGCATCCGCCAGTTCCTGCTGCGCAACCCGGTTCCGAACGGCATCTTCAAATCGGGCTTCGGCATGCGCCGTCACCCGATCCTCGGTTTCGCCCGCATGCACACAGGTGTCGATTGGGCAGCGCCGCGCGGCACGGCGATCATCGCCGCCGGCAACGGCACGGTCGAGAAAGCCGGCTGGGATTCCGGCGGTTACGGCAACCAGACGATTATCCGCCATGCCAACGGCTATGAATCCTCCTACAACCACCAGAGCGCCATCGCCAAGGGCGTCGTCCCCGGCGCCAAGATCCGCCAGGGCCAGGTGATCGGCTGGGTCGGCACCACAGGCGAATCCACCGGCCCGCATCTGCATTACGAATTGATCGTCAACGGCACGAAGGTCGACCCGCTGCGCATCCGTCTGCCGGGCGGCAAATCGCTGCAGGGCGAGGCGCTGGCGAAATTCGAGGACGAGCGCAAGCGCATCGATACGCTGCTGAACAACCAGACGTCAGACCAGGTGGCCAGCAAATAATCTCCGACAGCGTCCTTTGAACTGCCTACACGCTGGTCATCCCGGTCGCCGATCGCACCCCAGACGAAAAATGGCGGCCGAAGCCGCCATTCCTCATTCATCCGCAAACCGGTTTACGCCGCTTCGCTCACCGTCTGCTGCGTCTTGAACTGCAGCCGGTCCGAACCGCTCGTCACCTTCACCGTCGATCCGTCCGGCACCTGGCCGGACAGGATCTGCTCGGCGAGCGGATCCTGCACGAACTTCTGGATCACCCGCTTCAGCGGCCTTGCGCCGTAGACCGGATCATAACCCTTGTTCGCCAGCCAATGGCGGGCGTCTTCGTCGAGATCGATGACGATCTTGCGCTCGGAAAGCAGAGCCACCAGCCGTTTCAGCTGGATATCGACGATCGCGCCCATCTCCTCACGTTTCAGGCGATGGAAGAGGATGATCTCGTCGATGCGGTTCAGGAATTCCGGCCGGAAATGCCCGCGCACGACCTCCATCACCTGCTCGCGAACCGTATCGCTGTCGTCGCCGTCCCTCAGCTGCGTCAGATATTCGGCACCGAGGTTCGAGGTCATGATGATCATCGTGTTGCGGAAATCGACGGTCCGGCCCTGGCCGTCCGTCAGGCGTCCGTCGTCCAGCACCTGCAGCAGGATGTTGAAGACGTCGGGATGCGCCTTTTCGATCTCGTCGAACAGCACGACCTGATAGGGCCTGCGGCGCACGGCTTCCGTCAGCGCTCCGCCTTCGTCATAACCGACATAGCCGGGAGGCGCGCCGATCAGACGGGCAACGGAGTGTTTCTCCATATATTCCGACATATCCATGCGCACCATCGCCGTTTCGTCGTCGAAGAGGAAGCGGGCGAGCGCCTTGGTGAGCTCCGTCTTGCCGACGCCGGTCGGACCGAGGAAGATGAACGAGCCGATCGGCCGGTTCGGATCCTGCAGGCCGGCGCGCGCGCGGCGGACGGCGCGCGACACGGCCTGAACCGCATCACCCTGGCCGATCACCGATTTCGCCAATTCGTCTTCCATCCGCAGCAGCTTGTCGCGTTCGCCCTCCAGCATCCTGTCGACCGGAATGCCGGTCCAGCGGGAAACGACGTGAGCGATATTGTCGGGGCTTACCACCTCCTGCACCATCGGGCCGCGATCGCCATCCTGCTTCTCGGCATCGACGAGCTGCTTTTCGAGATCCGGAATGACGCCGTAAGTCAGCTCGCCGGCACGCTGGAACTCGCCTTTGCGCTGGGCGATCGCCAGTTCGTTACGGGCATCGTCGAGCTGCTTCTTGAGATCGGCGGCAAGGCCGAGCTTCTGCTTTTCCGCCTGCCAGCGGGCCGTCAGCGCATCGGCCTCTTCTTCGAGGTCGGTGAGTTCGGTCTCCAGCCGCTTCAGCCGGTCGGCCGAGGCAATGTCGGTTTCCTTCTTCAGGGCCTCGCGTTCGATCTTCAGCTGGATGATGCGGCGGTCGAGTTCATCGAGCTCTTCCGGCTTGGAATCCACCTGCATGCGCAGCCGCGCTGCCGCTTCGTCCATCAGGTCGATCGCCTTGTCGGGCAGGAAACGGTCGGTGATATAGCGGTTGGAAAGTGTCGCCGCGGCCACCAGCGCCGCATCGGCGATGCGCACCTTGTGATGCTGCTCGTATTTTTCCTTCAGGCCGCGCAGGATCGAGATCGTGTCTTCGACCGTCGGTTCGTCAACGACGACGGGTTGGAAGCGGCGGGCAAGCGCCGGATCCTTCTCGACATGTTTGCGATATTCATCAAGCGTGGTCGCGCCGACGCAATGCAGCTCACCGCGGGCAAGGGCGGGTTTCAAGAGGTTGGAGGCGTCCATCGCCCCATCCGCCTTGCCGGCGCCGACCAGCGTGTGCATCTCGTCAATGAACAGGATGATCTCGCCGTTCTCCGCCTGCACTTCGTTGAGTACGGCCTTCAGCCGCTCCTCGAATTCGCCGCGGTATTTCGCACCGGCAATCAGCGCGCCCATGTCGAGCGCCATCAGCTTCTTGTCCTTGAGCGATTCCGGCACGTCGCCGTTGACGATGCGCAGCGCCAGGCCTTCGACGATCGCCGTCTTGCCGACACCGGGTTCGCCGATCAGCACAGGATTGTTCTTGGTGCGGCGCGAAAGCACCTGGATGGTGCGGCGGATTTCGTCGTCGCGGCCGATCACCGGGTCGAGCTTGCCCTCGCGGGCTTCGGCGGTGAGATCGCGTGCGAACTTCTTCAGCGAATCGAAACCCTGCTCCGCATTGGAGGAATCCGCCGTCCGGCCCTTGCGGATGTCATTGATGACCTGGTTGAGGCCCTGAGCCGTCACGCCTGAATTCTTCAGCGTCGAAAAGGTCGAGGCCGAGGATTCGATCGCCAGCGCCTGCAGCAGGCGCTCGACGGTGACGAAACTGTCGCCGGCCTTCTTCGCCGCCTCTTCAGCTGTTGAAAGTACCTTGGCAAGCGGTTGCGCAAGATAGATGTTGCCGTTGCCGCCGGAAATTTTCGGCAGCTTGGCCAAAGCCGCGTCGTTGGCAAGGCGGGCCGCCTTGGCATCGCCGCCGGCGCGCTCGATCAGCGAGGCCGCCATGCCCTGATCGTCGTCGAGCAGGACTTTCAGCACATGTTCGGGCGTGAATTGCTGGTGACCTTGCGCCAACGCATAAGTCTGGGCGGACTGGATGAAACCGCGCACCCGCTCGGAATATTTCTCGATATTCATATTCTACCTCCATGGATCGCCCTGCCCTGACGAGGCGCAGACCGATGATTGAGATCGACCCCCTGAAAAGGCAGGCCGCGCTTTGCCCGTCTGGGATTTCGGGCGAAGCAGTTCGAGGAGAATATGGTAGCCTGTTCTGCGAGTTTAAAGCCCATAAAACGAAAATCCCCGGCGCGAGACCGGGGATTTTAAAGGCAATTTGAGCAGATGGCATGAACCTCACGCTCTCCCCTGAAGGAGAGGCGAAATCCTCATTCCGATGCGACGTCGGCCAGCACCGGCGCCTCGGCAGAGGCACCCTCGCCTTCAGCAGCAGCTTCCCCTTCTGCGCCGCGACGCGGGCGACGGGGACGGTTGCCGGTGCTGCGACGGCGAGGCTGGCCTTCGCGCGGCTGGCCGCCCGAACCTTCCTCGTCCATGGCGACTTCGGCCGGTATACCTTCGATCTCCGGCTGCGGGCCGGTTCCATCGATGACCTCGGCCTGGGACACTACCGGCGCCGGAGCAGGAGTCGGCTGGGACTCAGGCTGCGGCCGCGGCTGATGCTGCCTGCTCTGCGGCGGCTGGACGATAACGACGTCGTCACCGTCATTGTCGTTGCTATCCATATCGTCGCCGTCGCGGTCAGCGCCGTCGCGATCATTGTAATCGCCGCGATCGTCGCGCTGGAAGCGCTCCTGCATCTGCGCCTGGGCGCTGGCGATGATACGATTGTAATGTTCGGCGTGCTGGAGATAGTTCTCGGCAATCACGCGGTCGCCGGAGCTTTGGGCGTCGCGGGCGAGTTGTGCGTATTTTTCGGCGATATGCTGCGCAGTACCGCGAATCTTCACATCGGGGCCGGAGCTGTCATAGGTCCGGGTCAGCGGATTGCCGCCCTTGCGGTTGAAATTGTTGTTATTGTTATTTCCACCGCCGCCGTTGTTATTATTGTTGTTACCACGCCCTCGACCGCGCTTGTTCTGCTGTCCTGGCCTCATAGATCGTTCACCTGAATTCTCTGTTTGTGATGGATACATGGCACCAACCGCCATGACCGGAAAACCGGGTCAGGACCTTTGTGCCGCGAGCATACTGCGCCTTTGCGCCGACCTGCCGCTTGGTTCTCAAGTCAGTTTGACTGATTCACGCATTGGGTCGTGTTCAACCGTTGAAACTCTCGTTTAAAAGAGCGGACCCCCGAGGCAAACCAAGTACCGAACGAATCTCGTTCATTCCTATCTGCCCAACACGTAACCGCAACCTATATTGCTTCCCTGGGAAATCCAAGCCTTTTCTTCGCAATAACAATAATGTCCTATCCAGTGCAGCAATTATCGCCTGTCACGCGAGCGCGAACACGAGCACCCTGTCGTTCTGACCATAATCTTTCACGGATTTGAGGCACTTGAAGCCTTTCGCTTCAAAGATCGCCGTCACATCGCTTCGCTGATCGTAGCCGATCTCCAGTCCGACGACCCCATTGGGCCTCATGAACCTTGCCGCATCCTTGGCTATGGCTTTATAGGCGTCAAGCCCATCCGGGCCGCCATCCAGAGCCGCAAGCGGATCAAATTTCGTCACTTCGGGAGCGAGATCGTGAATGACATTGGAAGCAATATAGGGCGGATTTGAGACAATCGCGTGAAAGGATCCTTCGATGCTCTCGAACCATCTCGACTGTACGGCCTGAAACTGATCGAGCAATCCGTTTCTTTCTGCATTCGATCTTGCCGTCAAAAGTGCATCCGCCGATATGTCGCTGCCGACACCTGACGCATCAGGACACTCGCTCAAAAGCGCAAGGCATATCGCCCCAGTCCCGGTTCCTAGATCAAGGATATGGAGATCGCCTTCAGCTTTTGCAAGGTTGCTGAGATAGGCGAGCACCGTATCGACCAGGATTTCTGTATCCGGCCGAGGCTCCAGCGTTTCCGCCGAGAGCCGAAGCGGCAAGCCGTAGAACTCACGCTCGCCGAGAATGCGATGCACCGGCTCATGGCCGAGCCGCCGCTCCATCGCCTTGAAGATCAGCTCGGACCGCTCGGGAGAAAGTCTCTCGGCCGATCGCGTCAACAGCTCGGTCGGCGACAATTTCAGAAGGCCCGCGACCAGCAGCCGCGCATCGGTCGCCGGATCGACGATACCTGCTTCAGTGAAGCGTCGGCGCGCGTCAGCAAGCATATCGGCGACCGTCGAGCTCATTGCTGTTCGCCGAGCTGTGCCAGCTGGCTTGCCTGGTAATCGGCCATCAGCGCATCGACGACCTCCTCGATCTCGCCTTCCATCATCCGGTCGAGCTTGTAAAGCGTCAGATTGATGCGATGGTCCGTCACCCGACCCTGCGGGAAATTATAGGTGCGGATGCGTTCCGAGCGGTCGCCGGAGCCGACCTGGCTCTTGCGATCGGCAGAGCGCTCGCTGTCGGCCCGCTGTCGCTCGGCATCGTAGAGCCTGGAGCGCAGCACCTGCATCGCCTTGGCGCGGTTCTGGTGTTGCGACTTTTCCGAGCTGGTGACGACGATGCCGCTCGGCAGGTGGGTGATGCGCACCGCCGAGTCCGTCGTATTGACGTGCTGGCCGCCCGCACCCGAAGAGCGCATCGTATCGATGCGGATATCCTCCGGCCGGATCTCGATGTCGATCTCCTCTGCCTCCGGCAACACTGCAACGGTTGCAGCCGACGTATGGATGCGTCCGCCCGCCTCGGTTTCCGGCACGCGCTGCACGCGATGTACGCCGGATTCGAATTTCAGTTTGGCGAAAACGCCCCTGCCGGTGATCGTCGCGATGATTTCCTTATAGCCGCCGGCTTCGCCCTCGCTTGCCGAGAGAACTTCCACCTTCCAGCCCTTTTCCGCCGCGAAACGCTCGTACATGCGAAAGAGATCGCCGGCAAAAAGGGCCGCTTCCGAGCCGCCGGTGCCGGCGCGGATTTCGAGGATCGCACTCTTTTCGTCCGCTGCATCCTTCGGCAAAAGCAGGATCTGCATGTCCTGTTCGAGCGCCTCGATCTGCTCTTTCACCTCCGGCAGTTCCAGCTCGGCGAGGTCGCGCATCTCGCGGTCGACCGATTTATCCGCCAGCAGCGTTTCGAGATCGGCAAGCTCGGCGACCGCCTTCTCATAGGCACGGATCTGCGTCACGACGGGCTGCAGCTCGGAATATTCGGATGCGAGCTTCACATAGACATCGGCAGCCGGGCCAGCCGACATGCGCGCCTCGATCTCGCCGAAACGGCGCTCCAGCTCGCGCATTTTTTCAACGGGAAGCTTCGCCACCCTTCACTCCGATTCTTCTTAATCTCTGTCTAAAGGGGAATATTGTGGCTCTCGGCGAAGCGGGCAAGCACCTCGCGCATCGGCATCACGGCGTGGTGATCGTCCAGCACCTCGTCCATCACCTTGGCCAGCGCCCCGACATCGAGCCCGAGCAGCATCGCCTTCACCGGTCCGATCGAGGCCGGCGACATCGAGATCGAGCGGAAGCCGATGCCGAGCAGCGCCATCGCCGAGATCGGTTTGCTGGCGAGTTCGCCGCAGAGCGTCACCGGCGTCTTGTTCCGATCCGCCCCGCGCACGATATCGCGCAGGATGCGCAAGAATGGTTTGCCGAGCGGATCGAAGCGATCCGAGACCCGCGCATTGCCGCGATCGACCGCCATCGAGAACTGGAAGAGGTCGTTCGAACCGACCGAAACGAAATCCACCGCCTCCATCAGTTCGTCAAGCTGCCAGAGCAGTGCAGGCACCTCCAGCATCGCTCCGAATTGCAGCTTGCGCGGCAACCCGTGACCGAAGCGCGAGAGGTGCTGCACTTCCTTCTGCAACAGCTCGCGCACGATCTTCAGCTCCGAAACCTCGGTCACCATCGGCACCATCAGCTTCAGTTCGGTGTCGGCCGACGCCTTCAATAGGGCGCGCAGCTGGGTGCGCAATAGTCCCGGCCGATCGAGCGATAGCCGGATGGCGCGCCAGCCAAGGGCGGGATTTTCTTCCTCATGGCCGCGGAAATAGGGCACGACCTTGTCGCCGCCGATATCCAGCGTGCGGAAGGTGACGGGGCGGCCCGCCGCCTGTTTTATCACATTGCGATAGAACTGCTCCTGCTCATCCGCCTTCGGCATGGTGGAGGCGATCATGAACTGCAGTTCGGTGCGGAAGAGGCCGATGCCCTCGGCGCCCGATTCCGAAAGCTGCGGCAGGTCGACCAGCAGCCCCGCATTCATCATCAGCGCGATCCGCTGCCCATCCTTCGTCACCGGCTCGACGGCGCGCAGCGCCCGGAACTGCTCCTGCCGTCTGGCACGGAAGCGGACCTTTTCCTCGTAGGAACGCCGATGATCGGCCATCGGCCGCAGATGCACATGCCCCTCGTCGGCATCGATGATCACGGCATCGCCGTTCTCGGCGAGCGCCACGACGCCGGCTGCCTGGCCGATGACCGGAATGCCCATGGCGCGCGCGACGATCACCACATGGCTCGTCACCGCGCCTTCTTCCAGCACCAGCCCGCGCACATTGGCACGTGGATAATCGAGCAGTTCTGCCGCCCCCATGGCGCGCGCCAGAATAACCGCGTCGCTGGGGAAACCCTCGGCCGTCGTCCGCCCGGTATAACCCGTCAACTGTCTGAGCAGCCGGTTCGCCAGATCCTCGAAATCGTGCATGCGTTCGCGCAGATACGGATCCGTGAGGCGCATCATCCGCGCCTTGGTATCGCTCTGCACCTTCTCGACCGCCGCTTCCGCCGTCAGGCCGTTGCGGATCGCCTCCTCGAGCTTGCGCACCCAGCCCTGATCATGCGCGAACATGCGATAGGTTTCGAGCACCTCGCGGTGTTCGCCTTCCATCGACACGTCGCGACGCGACAGCATGTCGTCGATCGAGATCCGGAGCGAGCCCATGGCTTCGGCCAGCCGTCGGATTTCCTTCTCGGCATCCTCGTTGAGCAGGTTGGTGACGACGATGCGCGGCTCGTGCAGCACGACGTAACCGAGGCCGATGCCGTCATTATAGGTGTCGCCGTCGACGGTCACCGAACGCGTCAGATCGAGTTCGAGGCCCGGCTTGGTGATCTTCTTGAGCTCGCCGGTGGCGATCATCTCGGCCAGCACCATCGCCGTCGTCTCGAGCGCTTCCAGCTCTTCCTCGCGATAGTTGCGGCTCGCCTTGTTCTGCACGACGAGAACGCCGAGCGAGCGCCCGGTTCGGAGAATCGGCACACCAAGGAAGGAATGGTAGATCTCTTCGCCCGTTTCCGGCAGGTAACGGAAAGCGGGGTGTGACTGCGCATCGGAAAGGTTCAGCGGCTGGGCCGAGGCTGCGATCGTGCCGACGAGGCCCTGCCCCATCTTCAGTTGCGCCAGATGCACGGCCTCGCGGTTGAGACCTTCGGTTGCATAGAGTTCGAGGACGCCGTCGGCGCGCAGCACGTAGACAGAGCAGACTTCCGCCACCATGTTGCCGGCGATTTGGCGGACGATCCGGTCAAGACGATCCTGCGGCTCCAGCGGCTCCGCCATCAACTCGCGCAGCCGCCTGAGCAGCACGCGTGGACCGCCGGAAAGGTCTCTCATGGCGTCTCAAGCTCCCGAAACAACGCACTCAGTCCCGGCGGGCCGGCCCTTGTCTCCTCAACCTGAAGGGGCAGGCCGCCCACTGGGAATCAATTCTTATCCAGACCGTAGCAGGAATGCAAAGTCCTGACAGCGAGTTCTGCATAGGGACCGTCGATCAGGATGGAAATCTTGATCTCGGAGGTCGTGATCGCCTTGATGTTGATGCCTTTTTCGGCAAGTGCACGAAATGCGGTCGCGGCAACGCCCGCGTGGCTGCGCATGCCGATGCCGATGACCGATACTTTCACCAGCCCCGATTCGTTCTGCACGACATCGTAGCCGATCTTCTCCTTATGGTCGCCGAGCACCTTGATCGCCTTCTCGACGTCGCCTGAAGGGACGGTGAAGGTCATGTCGGTCTTCGACCCGTCCTCGGAGATATTCTGGACGATCATGTCGACATTGATATGGGATTCGGCGAGCGGTCCGAAGATCGCTGCGGAAACGCCAGGCCGGTCGGCAAGACGGCGAAGCGAGATCTGAGCCTCATCCTTGGCATAGGCGATGCCGGTGACTACTTCCTGTTCCACGATTTCATCCTCGTCACAAATCAGCGTTCCGGGCGGGTTCAACAGATCGCCCATGCCCGGAGCATCGGGATCTTCGAATGACGAGCGCACGAAGGTGCGCACCTTGTGCACCATGGCAAGCTCGACCGAGCGCACCTGCAGCACCTTGGCGCCGAGCGAGGCCATTTCCAGCATTTCCTCGAAAGCGATCTTCTTCAGCCTGCGCGCCTTCGGCACGATACGCGGGTCGGTGGTGTAGACGCCGTCGACATCGGTATAGATATCGCAGCGATCCGCTTTGACAGCTGCCGCGATCGCGACCGCGGACGTGTCCGATCCGCCGCGCCCGAGCGTCGCGATACGGTTGTCGGGTCCCAAACCCTGGAAACCGGCGATGACGGCAACCTGCCCCTCGCCCATCCGCTTGACGATGTCGGAGCCGTCAATCTCCATGATCCGCGCCGCGCCATGAGCGTTGTCGGTGTGGATCGGGATCTGCCATCCCTGCCAGGACCGCGCATTGATATCCATCGCCTGCAATGCGATCGCCAGCAGCCCGGAGGTCACCTGCTCGCCGGATGCGACCACCGCATCATATTCCCGCGCATCGTAAAACGGAGAATTGGCACCGATCACCTTCGGCGTGCCTTGCACCCAGCCGACCAGTTCATTGGTCTTGCCGGACATGGCCGAGACGACCACCGCCACCTCGTGCCCGGCATCGACTTCGCGTTTTACGTGGCGGGCAACGTTCTTGATGCGGTCCAGGTCAGCGACGGATGTGCCGCCGAATTTCATTACGATGCGTGCCATATGCCTCTACCACGACTGGCGCCGGGACAGCGGAAAACCGAACCCGGCATCACGAAAGCTCTGGGGCGGACCGCCTGGCCAAAGAGCCGGATTCCCAACTTCTGGAACCGCTCTAAAAGCCCAGGCCCCAAAAGGCCCCAAGTTGCGGCGTCTCTTAGCGAGTTTGGCGGGGGTAGGCAAGCGCACGCGATAAAAGCTGTTGGCGAGCGGCTCCGCGCTCGTCAGTCCGCTGATCCACGACCCTTGACTTATGCCGTCGATCGTCCGACTTCACATTGAGCGAATGAAGGAGTGGACGATGACGGAAGGCGCCAGAAGCACGATCGACCAGGGCGAAGTGGACCGCTTCTCGGCGATGGCGGCGGAATGGTGGAGCCCGACCGGCAAGTTCAGGCCGCTACACAAGTTCAATCCCGTCCGGCTTACCTATATAAGAGACAAGGCCTGCGAGAATTTCGGCCGTGATCCGAAAAGCGCCCGCCCGCTCGAAGGCCTGCGGGTGCTCGATATCGGCTGCGGCGGCGGCCTCCTGTCCGAACCTGTCGCCCGCATGGGCGCCTCCGTCACCGGCGCCGATCCGTCCGAGAAGAATATCGGCATCGCCTCTACCCATGCCAAGGCATCAGGCGTTTCGGTCGACTATCGCGCTGTCACTGCCGAGGAGCTCGCCGACGCCGGCGAGACCTTCGATATCGTCTTGAACATGGAAGTGGTCGAACACGTCGCCGACGTCGAATTTTTCATGACGACCTGCGCGAAAATGGTCCGCCCCGGCGGTCTGATTTTCGTTGCCACCATCAACCGCACGATGAAGGCGGCCGCGCTCGCCATCTTCGCCGCCGAAAACATTCTACGCTGGCTGCCGCGCGGCACGCATCAATATGAAAAGCTGGTGCGCCCGGAAGAGCTGGAAAAGCCGCTGGCGGCAAGCGGCCTCGAGATCACCGACCGCACCGGCGTCTTCTTCAACCCACTGTCGAACCAATGGAACCTGTCCAAGGATATGGACGTCAATTATATGCTGCTGGCAAAGCGGCCGGCGTAAGTCCAGGGCAGGCGCCACATGCAGGTAGCCATTGCAGCAGGCCGCGCGGACTGCGTCAGTTCACGTCTTCCGGCAAAACCGGAATGGCTGCGATCTCGATGCCCTCTTCGAGGAGTGCCTGCGCCTCGTCGAAAGTCGCCTGGCCAATGATGCCGCGGGCATCCGCCTCGCCATAATGGATCTTGCGGGCTTCCTCGGGAAACTGCGTGCCGACATCCTCGGAATTGGCCTTGACGGCTGCGACCGCCTCTTTCAGCTTCCGCAGGGCCTCCTGGCGCATGGCATCCATCGCCAATGTCTGGATCTCGTCCTTCTTCCGCGCCGTCGACACCGAAGGCGCCATCAACAGCTTGGAAATAGCAGCGGAATGACAGACGGGGCAGGTCAGGAAGCCGGTCGCGACCTGACGGTCGAAATCGGCGCTTTCGGAAAACCAGCCTTCGAATTCATGGGCATTGTCACAGGTGAGAGAATAGCGGATCAAGCGGCGACGCCTCCTGCGACTGCCCCCGCAATCTTCTCGACCGAGAATTCCCGGCCATTCCTCAGGTTCGGGATCTTGTCATGCGCGGTTTTGACCGCACTGGGATCGATCTCGGCAACGATAATGGCCTCGCCGGTGGCGCCGGCCGACGCCAGCACCGTGCCCCAGGGATCGATGATCATCGAATGGCCAAAAGTCTCGCGGCCGTCCTCATGCCGGCCGGCCTGTGCGGCGGCGATGACGAAGACACCGTTCTCGATCGCGCGTGCCCTGAGCAGAATCTCCCAATGCGCCTCGCCGGTCTGTTTGGTGAAGGCGGCGGGAACCGTCATCACCTCGGCGCCGGCAATCGCCTGGGCGCGGAAGAGCATGGGAAACCGCACGTCGTAGCAGATCGTAAAACCCATTTCGGCAAAGGGCAGCGACAGGACACGGGCCTCCGAGCCGGCCGTATAGGCGGCACTTTCACGCCAGCTCTCGCCATTGTCGAGGTCGACGTCGAACATATGGATCTTGTCGTAGCGATTGAGGATTCGGCCGTCGGGACCGAAGAGGAAACCGCGATTGGCGATTTTGCCGTCGGCAAGGGCGATTGCCGTCGAGCCGACATGCACGTGGATGCCGAGTTCGGCGGCGAGCTCCGAGCCGGTCTTGACGATGATGTCATGCGCCTCGTCAGCAAGAACGGCGCGCGCCGCCGCGCGATCGCGCTGCAACATGCCGGTCATCTCCGGCGTCTGCACATAGATCGCGCCCTCTGCGGCAGCCTCGCGCACCAGCCGCGCCATGGCTGCGGCGTTTTTCACCGGATCGACCCCGGAACACATCTGGATGGCGGCGGCCTTGAAGCTCATCGATTTGTCCTCACGCCGCCAGCATCGGATCGAGCTTGCCGGCCCGATCGAGCGCGAAGAGATCGTCGCAACCGCCAACATGATCGGCGCCGATGAAGATCTGCGGAAAGGTGGTGCGGCCGTTCGACTTGCCGATCATCTCCTGGCGAAGATCCGGCGAAAAGGTTGCGTCGTGTTCGACGTAGTCGACGCCCTTTTCTTCGAGAAGGGACTTGGCGCGGCTGCAGTAGCCGCAGAACTGCCGTGTATAGATCGTGACGGGTACCATAATCTCTCCAGACCGATGCCGGGTATTTCTGTCATATAGGCTCGGAGAGAGCCCTTGCAAAGGTCAAAACCGTTATCTCGGCCGCACCTGCCTTGCGCAATGTCCGGCTTGCCGCAGCAACCGTCGCCCCCGTTGTATAGACGTCGTCGACGAGGACGATGCGCTTGCCGAAAATGTCGTTTTCGCAACCCTTGGCAATCGCGAAAGCGCCCCTGACATGTCCTCGCGCGCCTTCGCGCCAAGGCCAATCTGCTGGCTGGTGCGCTTGACGCGAATAAGCGTGGCTGCAAGCAGCGGCTTGCCCGAAAGCCTTGCCATATGGCGGGCAAGCTCGGCTGCCTGGTTGAACTTGCGCGCCAGCATGCGGGTGCGATGCAGCGGCACCGGGATCAGCGCATCGCAGCTTTCGACCGCCCCGTCGGAAGCGCGCAGCATCCAGGCGGCCATCATCGGCGCCAGATCGGTACGGTCGCGATATTTCAGCCCATGCACGAGATCGCGGACCGCATGGTCGTGGGTCGCAGCCGACCGCAGCCGGTCGAAGGGCGGCGGGTCAGCAATCGCCTCGGCACTGAGGATGCCGGCACCGAGATCGTGCGAGAAGGGAATGCCGAGCACCTCGCAATAGGGCCGTTCGATGAAGCGGATGCCGGACCAGCATTTTGCGCAGAGCCCGCGATGGTCGCCTGTGGAAATACCGCAGACGGAGCAGGCGGGCGGATAGAAGAAATCGGCAAGCGCCGACAACGGCCGCAAGAGATGCGCCCGCAAAAACTCTGCCGGTCTTTCGAAATCGATCGAGCCCATGCGGCTAAGACTAGAGCCTTTCCTGGTCAGATTGAAGCATTCTGTTGGCTCAAACGGAGTCGGATGGTCGACCGGCCGGCGCGCGTCGTAGCCCAGTTCTACGGCCAAGCCGGCCGGTCGATCAGCCGGCCCGTTTCAGCCAACCCTCCTGCAGATTTGCTAGGCAAATCTGCAGGACTTTAGAATCGCCGGACGCACCTATTGCTTCGCATGGCGAAGCAGTGCGGCCGGTGGGCCGGGCATCTCTACGCCAGGACAGAGGCGATCGGCTCGGACGTACCAAGGGGTATGCCCGTCGCCAATCGCCTTTGCCCTGATGAAAACCTGCTCCGGCAGAATGCTTCAATCTGGCCAGGAAAGGCTCTGGCGCGTTCTGCGCGAAACGAAAATCGTCTTGCCGCCTAAACGACGCGGGACTAAGGACATCGCCATGGAAACGATCTTCGACAAGGCCCTGATCGCCGCACACCGCCGTCGTGCGCTTGCCAGCAACGACCCGAAAGCCGCCTTCCTGCTCGACATCGCCGCTGAGGAAATGGCCGAGAGGCTTGCCGTCGTCGAGCGGACCTTCGAGACCGCCGTCGAGCTGCACGGCGCAACCGGGGCTGCCGCCCGTGCGGCGCTGGCGACGGGCAAGATCGGCACGATCATCCGCGTCGAAAGCGAGAAGGCCTATGCCGGGCCGGGCGAAACCTTGATCGAGGCGCCGCTCGAAGATGTGCCGCTCGAACCGCAATCGGCCAATCTCATCCTTGCGCCGCTCAGCCTGCATCTGACCAACGATACGCCTGGCGTTTTCATCCAGATTCGCCGAGCCCTGAAGCCGGACGGGCTGTTTCTCGCTGCGATCCCCGGCGCCGGGACCCTCCAGGAACTGCGCGAGGTGCTGCTGGCCGCCGAGGTCGAGATGACCGGCGGCGCAAGCCCGCGTGTCATTCCCTTCGCCGATGTGCGCGATGTTGGCAGCCTGATGCAGCGCGCCGGCTTCACGCTGCCGGTGATCGACACGGAGAACTACACGGTGCGCTATGATTCGCTCTTCCCGCTGATGCGGGATCTGCGAGCGATGGGCATGAGCAATCCGCTTGCAGCCCGCGGCCGGATGCCGCTGACACGCGCCTTCTTCCTGCGCGCAGCGGAGATCTACGCCGAACGCTATTCCGATCCCGACGGGCGCATCCGCGCCACCTTCTCGATCATCTATGTCTCGGGATGGGCTGCGCACGAGAGCCAGCAAAAGCCGCTGAAGCCCGGTTCGGCCAAGGCTCGCCTCGCCGATGCGCTGAAAGTGGACGAGCACAAGCTCAGGCAGTAATGGCCGGCTGCCTCTTCAATTCCCAGGCAGATTGTTGCCGATCGCGTTGAAAATATCCTGCAGTCTGCCGGAGAAGATACCGAGAGCAGAGACAATTGCGCCACCGATGACGGCGGCGATCAGCCCATACTCGACCGCCGTCGCACCTCTATTATCTGCAAGAAATGCCTTCAAAAAATGCATCACCCAACCCTTAGCGCGAACGGACAGCAAACGACCAATTCCACGACCATCAGGTGATGGCCGACATTTTTCAGCAACCGGCGCCGACGCCATAGCCCTGGACGACGCAGACCGAGCCGGGTGTATCCTGGAGGACGCTGCGGCGAATCGTATAACGCTTGCCGCTTTCGGCCTTCGGAATCGATCCTGTTGTCATCGTATCAAATTCAAGGGGAGCGCTGGCAAAGACACTCTTTTTCGAGGAATCCGCAAGCATCGGCGTCAGGATGAGCGTCAGCGCAACCACCGCCGTACCGAACAGAAGGGCGATATTGAGCGCACCCGTCCTGCGCGAGGCAGACGAAGCCCGTTCCTTTTCCCGGACAGCTTTCCAGAAATCATCGTCCATGACGTCAAGCCTTTTAATACACGCACGCCAGATGCTTGATTGAGGCCGATCTTTGGCAGAAGGTGTTAAACGATCCATTAATATCCACAGCCGAAAACGACACGGCGCGATAATAATCAGGTAACGCTAAAGTAAATCCTGCAGCATCGGGATGAGCGGCTCGTCGGCCGGCGGCATCGGATAATCGCGCAACGCCTGCGGACGCACCCATTTCAGCGCCTGGCCCTCGCGGCCCTGGGTAATGCCCTCATAGCGCCGGCAGATATAAAGCGGCATCAAAAGGTGGAAGGTCTCGTAGGAATGGCTGGCGAAGGTGAGCGGCGCCAGGCAGGCGATCTTGGTCTTGATGCCGAGCTCTTCCTCGAGCTCGCGCACCAGCGTTTCTTCCGGCGTCTCGCCAGGTTCGACCTTGCCGCCGGGAAACTCCCAGAGCCCCGCAAGCGACTTCCCCTCGGGACGCTGTGCCAATAGGATACGCCCGTCGGTATCGATCAGCGCGCAGGCGGCGACCAGCAATATCTTCCGGCCTGCCTCGATCATTTCGGCTCCCGCTGCCAATAGCAATAATGATAGGCGTCGCGAAAACCGAGGCGCTCATAGAGGGCGATCGCCGGACGGTTGGAAAGCTTCACCTGCAGCCAGGCCGAACGGGCGCTGCGCATGCGTGCCCAGCGCAGCGCCGAGGTCAGGATCTCGGTGCCAAGCCCCTCGCGCCGCCGCGCCTCGGAGACCGAAAGCGACATGATGCCGGCAAGATCGTTGTCCTGAACGCAGAGCACGGTCGCAAGCGGGCCATCCGTCGCATTCTCGATCATGAACAGGCCGGATGGCGGCTTGATCGCCGTAATGATTTCGGCAAGCGCCGGCTTCAAGCTCAGTGGCGCCCGCTCGACGGCGAGATTGGCATCGACGAAACGGCCGACATCATGGGTCGGCAGGTGATCGAGCGTGTCCGGCAATTCCGCCTCGGCCAGATCGCAGGTCATCACGACAGTCTCGTCGAACTGCATCCAGTTCTGCTGGCGCAGAAGTTCGATCAGCACCGGCGAGGCAAGCGGCGTCTGGCGGACCACGGCGGCGCGGCCATAGGCCTCGAACTTCCGGCTCGCCTTTTCCAGCCGGATTTCGACGTCGCGATGATCCGAAGGATCGAGCGGCACGATCGAATTCAACCGGTTGGACGGGTGGCCGGCCGTCAGCCGCACCTGCCAGCTGCCGTCATATTGCACGGACGCCGCCGGCCAGGCGCGGAAGCCGACAGCCTCCAGCCTGCGGACCAGCGGCAGATTGTGTGAGGAAATGGATGCCTGCGCCAATGACCGATCAGCTCCGATAGTCGCCATTGATCGCAACATATTCCTTGGTGAGGTCGCAGGTCCAGACCGTAGCCGTGCCGGCACCGAGCCCGATATCGACTTTGACGGGGATATCCTGCGCCTTCATGACATCAGAGGCGGCCTCCTCGGAATAATCCGGGTCACGCTCGCCATTGACGGCGACCCTGATGTCGCCGAACCAGATGGCGAGCCGGTCGCGATCGGCCATCTCGCCGGATTTGCCGACCGCCATGACGATACGGCCCCAATTGGCGTCTTCGCCGGCGGCCGCCGTCTTGACCAGCGGCGAATTGGCGATCGACAGTGCGATGCGCTTGGCGGCGGTATCGCTCTCGGCGCCCGTCACTGTGATCTCGAGCATCTTGGTGGCACCTTCGCCGTCACGCACCACCTGCAGCGACAGATCCTTCAGCACTTCGTTGAGTGCAGCGCGGAAGGCGGCAAGGCGCGGATCATCGGCGCGTTCGATACGAGCCTGGCCGTCCTCGGCCGCCGCACCCGTCGCAAACAGCATCAGCGTATCGGAGGTGGAAGTGTCGCTGTCGACAGTCATGGAATTGAAGGTCGGGCCGACGCCGTCGGACAGAAGCGCCTGCAGCGCGGCCGGTGCAATGTCGGCATCGGTGACGACGAAGGAGAGCATGGTCGCCATATCAGGCGCGATCATGCCGGCGCCCTTGGCGATGCCGTTGATCGTCACGGCCACACCGCCGATCTCGGCGCTGCGGGTCGAAACCTTCGGGTAGGTGTCGGTCGTCATGATCGCCTTGGCGGCCTCGAACCAGAAATCGCCGGTCGCTTCGACCTGCATCCGATCCAGAACGCCTGCGAATTTGGTGGCATCGAGCGGCTCGCCGATGACGCCGGTCGAGGCCAGATAGATCTCGCTTTCAGCGCAGCCAACGGCAGCGGCAGCCGACTGCGCCGTCAGCGCGGTCGCCTGGCGGCCCTTCAGCCCGGTAAACGCATTGGCATTGCCGGAATTGACGACGACGGCGCGGGCGCTGCCATGGGGAAGATTGGCCCGGCAGAAATCGACCGGCGCCGACGGGCACTTCGAGCGGGTGAAGACGCCCGCAACGGCCGCCGGCCTGTCGAAGACCATCATCAGCACGTCGGTGCGGTTCTTGTACTTGATGCCGGCGGACGCCGTCGCCATGCGCACGCCGCGCAACGGCGGCATCGAGACGAAGGATTTCGGAGCGAGCGGAGAGACGGAACCGGACATGATAAGACCTGCCAATGAGCATTTCCAGGCGAATTGGAAACCGGTTCGCCGTCCGGAAATGCGACAACAAACGATGCCGGAGCATGATGCCGAAAGTGTCGGCGTTTTTCGACGACATCATGCTCTGCTTTTTGATTTGGAAGGGCCCGGAAGAACCGGGCCCTGATGCGATGATTACTGCTGCGGCGCCGGCGCGACGGGCTCGCTGCCCGGCTCCGGCTGCTTGTTGGCCTGGTCGTAACCCTTGCGCAGCGTCTCGTCCGAGATCTCGATCTTGGCGGAGGCCTTCGCCTTGTTCAGAAGCTCAAGATACTTGTCGCGCATGACGAGCTGACGAACCTGATCCTGCACCTGCTCGAAGGGCGGCGGCGGAGCGTCGCGCTTGTCCTCGACCTTGATGACGTGGAAGCCGAAATCGGTCTTGACGGGTGTCTTGGAATAGGTGCCCTTCTCCAACGCGAAGGCTGCGTCCTCGAATTCCTTGACCATGCGGCCGCGCGAGAAATAGCCGAGATCGCCGCCTTCCGACTTGTTCGGATCGGTGGACTTTTCCTTGGCGAGTTCGGCAAAATCCTTGCCGGCGTCGAGCTGCTTGATGATGTCCTTGGCTTCGTCCTCGGTCTTGACGAGGATGTGACGGGCGTGGACTTCTTCCTGCTTCGGCAGGGCAGCGACTTCCTTGTCGTAGCGGGCCTTGACTTCCTCAGGCGTCACGATGTCGACGACATGCTTCTTGAAATAGGCGTTGTGCAGCTCGCGATCGGTGAGATACTGCATGCGCCTCTTGAATTCGTCGGTCTGATCGAGTTTCTCGGCCGCAGCGTCGGCGGCGAGCAGCTTCACGTCGATGGCGGCGGAAAGGGCTGCGACCTTCTTCTGGTCATCGGGGAGCTGCGCCAGCTGCGGGTCGAGATTGGCGACGGCAAGGTCGAGTTCCGACTGGTGGATCTCCAGATTGCCGACCTTGGCGATGACGGCGTCATCGGCATAGGCCGGGGCCTGGAGCGCAACAAAAGTTGCGAACGCCAGAACGGCAAGTTTGTTGGTGCTCAACATGAAATACCCTTCACAGTTACATCGCCGGTTTCAGCATCGCCTGAATCCAGCCCAAAATAGCCATCAACACCGGATTGTGGCCTTTCTGTATCCGCCAAATCCGTTGACATCATTCGACCCCCCTCTTATCTGTCACGCAACCTCGCGTCCAGAACAGTTTCCGGGCGTTTTAAGGCGCGCGCCTGATTTTCGGCTGGGCCGCGAATAAGAAACGTCGGGGATGAATATTGAGAAAGGACCAGTCATATGGTCAGCTTTGGCGGTATAGCCCGCAAGTTATTTGGTTCTTCCAATGACCGCCGTGTGCGGTCCTTCCAGCCGAACGTCACTGCCATCAACTCTATCGAAGAGAAGACGAAGGCCCTGACGGACGAGCAGCTCGCGGCAAAGACCGTGGAGTTTCGCGCCCTGCTCACCGAGGGCAAGACCCTCGACGACATTCTGATCCCGGCCTTTGCCGTCGTGCGCGAAGCCTCGCGCCGCGTTCTCGGCCTGCGACCTTTTGACGTACAGCTGGTCGGCGGCATGATCCTGCATTCGAATGCGATCGCCGAGATGAAGACCGGCGAAGGCAAAACCCTCGTCGCCACCCTGCCGGTCTATCTGAACGCGCTTTCCGGCAAGGGCGTGCACGTCGTCACCGTCAACGATTACCTCGCCCAGCGCGACGCCGCCACCATGGGCCGAGTCTACGGCTTCCTCGGCATGACCACCGGCGTCATTGTCCACGGCCTCTCCGACGAGGAGCGTCGCGCGGCCTATGCCTGCGACATCACCTATGCCACCAACAACGAACTCGGCTTCGATTATCTGCGCGATAACATGAAGTACGAGAAGAACCAGATGGTCCAGCGCGGCCATAACTTCGCGATCGTCGACGAAGTGGACTCGATCCTGGTCGACGAGGCGCGCACGCCGCTGATCATCTCCGGTCCGCTCGACGACCGCTCCGAACTCTATAATACGATCGACGCCTTCATTCCGCTGCTGGCGCCCAGCGACTACGAGATCGACGAGAAGCAGCGCTCCGCCAACTTCTCCGAAGAAGGCACTGAGAAGCTGGAAAACCTGCTCCGCCAGGCCGGCCTCCTGAAGGGCAACGCGCTCTACGACATCGAGAATGTCGCGATCGTCCACCACATCAACAATGCGCTGAAGGCCCACAAGCTCTTCCAGCGCGACAAGGACTATATCGTCCGCAACGACGAAGTCGTCATCATCGACGAGTTCACCGGCCGCATGATGCCGGGCCGCCGTTATTCGGAAGGCCAGCACCAGGCGCTGGAAGCCAAGGAAAAGGTGCAGATCCAGCCGGAAAACCAGACGCTGGCCTCGATCACCTTCCAGAACTACTTCCGCATGTACGGCAAGCTCGCCGGCATGACCGGTACGGCGCAGACGGAAGCGGAAGAATTTGGGAATATCTACAATCTCGATGTCATCGAGGTTCCGACCAACCTGCCGATCAAGCGCATCGACGAGGACGACGAGGTCTACCGGACCTTCGACGAGAAGTTCAAGGCGATCATCGAGGAAATCCTCGATGCCCATAAGCGTGGCCAGCCGGTGCTGGTCGGCACCACCTCGATCGAGAAGTCGGAGCTGCTTGCCGAACGCTTGCGCAAGCAAGGCTTCAACGACTTCCAGGTGCTGAACGCCCGCTACCACGAGCAGGAAGCCTATATCGTCGCCCAGGCCGGCGTGCCGGGTGCCGTCACCATCGCCACCAACATGGCCGGCCGCGGCACCGACATCCAGCTCGGCGGCAACCTCGACATGCGCATCGAGCGCGAACTCGGCGATGTCGAAGCCGGTCCGGAGCGTGACGCCCGGATCCAGGCGATCGTCGAGGAGATCAAGGAACTCAAGCAGAAGGCGCTCGCCGCCGGCGGTCTCTACGTCATCGCCACCGAACGCCATGAAAGCCGTCGCATCGACAACCAGCTGCGCGGCCGTTCCGGCCGTCAGGGCGACCCCGGCCGCTCGAAGTTCTACCTTTCGCTTCAGGACGATCTGATGCGCATCTTCGGCTCCGACCGCATGGACAGCATGCTGACCAAGCTCGGCCTCAAGGAGGGCGAGGCGATTGTCCATCCCTGGATCAACAAGGCCCTGGAGCGCGCCCAGAAGAAGGTCGAAGCCCGCAACTTCGATATCCGCAAGAACCTTCTGAAATATGACGACGTTCTCAACGACCAGCGCAAGGTAATTTTCGAACAGCGCCTCGAGCTGATGGAAGCGGCCAATATTTCCGAAATGGTCTCCGACATGCGCCGCGAGGTAATCGAGGACATGGTCGAAAAGCATATCCCCGAGCGCGCCTATGCCGAACAATGGGATGCTGCCGGCCTGAAGACCGGTGCTTTGAACATCCTCAATCTCGATCTGCCGATCGAGGACTGGGTGAAGGAAGAAGGTATCGGCGAAGACGATATCCGCGAGCGGCTGACGCAAGCCACCAATGCCGCCTTCACGGAAAAAGCCGAGCGTTTCGGCGACGACATCATGCATTATGTCGAGCGCTCGATCGTCATGCAGACGCTCGATCATCTCTGGCGCGAGCATATCGTCAATCTCGACCATCTGCGCTCCGTCATCGGCTTCCGCGGCTATGCCCAACGCGATCCGCTGCAGGAATACAAGTCGGAAGCCTTCGAGCTCTTCACGGCGCTGCTCAACAATCTGCGCGAGGCCGTCACCGCCCAGCTGATGCGCGTCGAGCTGGTGCAGCAGGCGCCCGCCGAGCCCGAACCGCCGCTGATGCAGGCCCATCACCTGGATCCGACGACCGGCGAAGACGATTTCGCCCCAGCGATCTACCAGGCATCGGAAGTCATCGTTTCTCCCGAAAACCGCAACCCGGATGACCCGGCCACCTGGGGCAAGGTCGGCCGTAACGAGACCTGCCCCTGTGGTTCCGGCAAGAAATACAAGCATTGCCACGGCGCCTTCGAGCAGGTCTGAGGCAAGCCGCAACGATCCTGAAAATGCCGCCTTCGGGCGGCATTTTCTTTTCTCCGGCAACGTCTCGCGATTGTAACTCAGCGTCGGGCAGCAAGCCCGATCCGGAACCGTTTCTTAACCCTGTTCTGTCAAGACTTCAGGCGCGATTTGCCTGACCTTAGAGTTTTGCGTGTTCATCATGGCGGTCATAGAAACAGCGGAGAAGATGCTGCCCGCGGGCCTGCGCCCGATCGGCGGCCGAACGCTGCGCATGCTTGCGGCCGTGCTCACGGAACGCGGCGAGAAGGCGGCCGCCCAGCGCATGGCGCTGACGGCCTTTTCGATCCGTATCCTCAGCGCGGCTCTCGCCTTCGTCTCCCAGATCGTGCTCGCCCGGCTGATGGGCGAATATGAATACGGCATCTTCGTTTTCGTCTGGGTGCTGGTCGTCGTCTTCGGCGATCTCTCATGTCTCGGCTTCCACACGGCGATCATCCGCTTCCTGCCGCAGTACAGGGCAGCGGGCGCTTTCGAGGAAATCCGCGGCCTGACCGGGACGGCGCGCATCTTTGCGCTGCTTTCCGGCACGGCGGTGCTCGCCGCCGGCACGCTCGGTCTGCATTTCTTCGGCGACATGATCCAGGTCTATTATCTCGTCCCGATCTTCATCGGCCTGCTTGCCATGCCGATGATCGCGCTCGGCGACATTCTGGAAGGCACGTCGCGGGCCAACCACTGGCCGGTGATGGCGCTGAGCCCGGTCTATATCGTCCGCCCGATCCTCATCATCCTCTTCATGCTCATCGCCATTGCCATCGGCGCCGAGCACACCGCCGTCACTGCGATGCAGGCAGCACTCGTCGCCACCTTCGTCACCGCGCTCGGCCAGTATGCCGCAACGCTCTATCGCCTTCGCCGGCATTATGATGAGGGCCCGCGCAAGGTTGATTTCGTCGCCTGGTTCAGCGTCGCCTTTCCGATTTTCCTGATCGAGGGCGTGAGCTTCCTGCTCACCAATTCCGATGTCGTCGTCGTCGGCATCTTCCTCGAACCGCACGATGTCGCCATCTATTTCGCCGCCGCCAAGACGATGGCGCTGGTGCATTTCATCAATTTCTCGGTCAAGGCAGCCTCCGGCCCGCGCTTCTCCTCGATCATCGCCGAAGGCGACCACGGACAGCTGGCGATCGCTGCCATCGACGCCGCCCGCTGGACCTTCTGGCCGGCGCTCGGTGTCGGCCTTGCCGTGCTTGCGGCCGGCCATCTGCTGCTATCGCTCTTCGGCGGCGCCTTCACATCAGGCTATCTGGTCATGGCGATCCTGCTCGCCGGCATCCTCGCCAAGTCGCTGGTCGGCCCCGCCGAAACGTTGTTGATGATGGCAGGCAAGCAGAACCTCTGCGTCGCACTCTATGCCGGCGCACTGACGGCCAATGTCAGCCTCAACCTCGCTTTGATCCCGCATTACGGCATCGAGGGCACGGCGATTGCCACGGCCTCGGCCATGGCGGTCGAGGCGATCCTGCTGCATCTCGCCGTGCGCCGCACGCTCGGTATCGTCCTGTTCGCCTTCGCCAGCCCCTCCGCCGCAACGCCAGAAATGAGAGTTCGATAGATGGTGCGTGTTCCCCCCGTTACCGAAAGCACCAACAGCGCCGCCAACCGCATGGTGCATGATCTCGCCGCCCTGCATTTCGAAGCGCCGCAGGCCGAGGCCCGCGCCGAGATCGGTCGGCCGGGGCGCGAACTCTGCCTCTATCCCGGCAAACTCGGCTATGAACTTCAGGATGAGCTCGATTTCCTCTCCAACCGGGCGATGGAACCGAACGTCTTCTTCTCCGGCCGCTTCCTCGCCCCCGCTATGCCGCGGCTTGAGGACCGGCAGGTGAACTTCGCCCTGATCCGCGACCACAATGCCGGCCGCAGCCGCATGCGCTTCCTGATGCCGTTTTCGGTCGACAGGCCCGGTTTTGCCGTCGGCCCGTCGATCATCCGCGGCTGGTCGAACAGTTTCGGCCCGCTCGGCACGCCGCTCGTCGATGCCGAGGATGCTGCCGAGACCCTCGACAATCTCTTCGAGGCACTGACCGTGCGCGATCTCAATCTGCCCGGCATACTGGTTCTGCCGGATCTGCGGCTGAACGGCATCTTCGTGCGCATGCTCAAGGCTGTGGCGCTCAGCCGCAACCTTCCCGTCACCGTCACCAATCCTTACCAGCGCCCGATGCTGCAGAGCGACGAAGAGGCGCCGGCCTATCTCGGCAAAACCATCTCCTCCTCGCATATGCGCGAAATGCGCCGTCAGTGGCGCCTGCTGGAGGAACAGGGAACGGCGGTCTATGCCGTCGCGCGCCAGCCGCGCGAAATCCATATCCGCTTCGAGGAATTCCTGGCGATGGAAGCCGGTGGCTGGAAGGGCAAGCGGCGAAGCGCTCTCGTCACCGATCGCTATCACACGGCCTTTGCCCGCGAGGCGGTGTCGAACCTTGCCGCCGTCGATGCCGTGCGTATTCACACGATCGATCTCAATGGCAAGGCGATCGCCGCCATCGTCGTCCTGATGATGGGCGGCGAAGCCTATACCTGGAAGACCGCCTATGACGAGAACTATGCCCGCTATTCGCCGGGCAAGCTCTTGATGAGCGAGCTCACCGAATGGCATCTCGACGACGCCAATATCGTGCGTTCCGATTCCTGTGCCGTCTCCGATCATCCGATCATGAGCCGCTTCTGGCAGGAGCGCGAGGAGATGGGAACGCTGGTGATCGGCCTGACGCAGAACGGCGACCGCGACATGCGCCAGGTCTCGGCCCAACTCCATATGTACCGCAGCACCCGCAATATGGCGAAGATGCTGCGCGAGAAGATCATGTCGCTTGCCGGCCGGGGCTAATTTTCGGCCGCCGCCCTTTCGCGCAGCAGCCGGCGGATCACCTTGCCGGTGGTCGTCAGCGGCAAGGCGTCGATGAATTCCACCTCGCGCGGATATTCGTGCATCGAAAGCCGCGTCTTCACCCATTCCCTGATATCGGCGGCCAGCGCCTCGCTTGGATGATGGCCTGGTGACAGCACGATATAGGCCTTGACGATCTCGGTGCGCACGGCATCGGGTTTGCCGACGGCGGCGGCGAGCTGCACGGCGGGATGGCCGATCAGACAATCCTCGATCTCGGCCGGGCCGATGCGATATCCCGACGAGGTGATGACGTCGTCGTCGCGGCCCTCGAAGGTGATGTAACCCTCGGCGTCCTGCCGGCCGATATCGCCGGTGAGCAGCCAGCCTTTGGCGAACTTCCGCTCGGTCGCCGCCGCATCGTTCCAGTAGCCGAGGAACATGACGGGGTCGGGACTGGCAATGGCGATCTGGCCCGGTTCGCCGGCCGGCAATTCATCGCCCGCTTCGCTGACGATGGCAACGCGATGCCCCGGGACCGCCCGTCCGATGGCGCCAGCCTTGGTGACGCCATGGGCAGCACTCGACGAGAGTACGAAATTGCACTCCGTCTGGCCGTAAAATTCGTTGATAGTGATGCCGAGCGTACGCCGCGCCCATTCGTAAGTCTCACGGCCGAGCGCCTCGCCGGCCGAGCCGATGGTGCGCAGCACCAGATCATATTTCGAACGCGGATCGGCAACGGATCGCATCAGCCGCAGCGCCGTCGGCGGAATGAAGGCATTGCGCACGTTCATCTCCGCCATGATGCGATAGGCCATGTCGGCATCGAATTTCTGCGCCGGCGACGAGACGACGGGAACGCCGAGCAGCAGGCTCGGCAGCAGCGCATTGAGCAGACCGCCCGCCCAGGCCCAGTCGGACGGCGTCCAGACCTTGTCGCCCACTCTCGGAAAGCCCTCATGGGCAAACTGCATACCCGGAATATGGCCGGGCAGAACGCGATGGCCATGCAGCGCGCCCTTGGGCGGCCCCGTTGTTCCCGAGGTGAAAATCATCAGCGCCGGATCGTCGGGACCGGTCCTGGCAACGTCGAAGACAGAGGGATGGCCGTTCACCAGATCGCCAAAGGCAACCGCATCGACATCCGCCCGGTCGATGCTGACGACATGTTTCAGCATCGGCAGGCAATCGCGGATCTGCCGGATGCGCTCGAGACCGAAACCATTGGTGACAATTGCTGCAACACCTGCTGCCTTCAGCCGGTATTCCAGCGCCTCGACGCCGAAGAGCAGCGCCAGCGGCAGCGCGACCGCGCCGGTCTTGTAGATCGCCACATGTGCGATCACCGTCTCGAAGGATTGCGGCAAGAGCAGCGCGACACGATCGCCGCGCTCCACCCCAAGCGAAACGAGCGCATTGGCGAAGGCCGAGGACTGGTCTGCAAGGGCGCGATAGGTCATCACGCGGTGATGGCCATCCGGGCTGAAATGCTCGAGACAGACGCGCTCCGGATCTCTCGTGGCCCAGTCGTCGCTGACGGCGCGGCCGATATTGAAATCTTCGGGAATCCGCCACGAAAAATCGCGATAGAGATCGTCGTAGCGATCATGGGGCGGCAGTTTCATAGGCAAAATCCGGTGAATGTTGCACCAGCTAACACCTTGTGCTGCAATTGCGCAAGCGGCCGGTCCGGGCGGCGATGACTGCCCGGCTTCAAAGCCATCACGCATAGTTGCACGCATGGCAGAACGGATTCTTCGCCAGGTGCCCTGCGACTTTGCCGGCTTTCGCACTAGATCATGGAAGCCGCCTGGGGGCCACCAATTCATCACGGAGCCGTTTCATGGAATACGCAAAATTTGGGAAGACCGGACTGGAAGTGTCGAAAATCTGCCTGGGCTGCATGACCTTCGGCGATCCCGGCCGCGGCAATCATGCCTGGAGCCTCAGGGAAGACGAAAGCCGGACGATGATCAGGCAGGCAATCGACCTCGGCATCAATTTCCTCGACACCGCCAACACCTATTCCAACGGTTCCTCGGAGGAGATCGTCGGCCGCGCCATCAAAGATTTCGCCAAACGCGAGGATATCGTGCTGGCGACCAAGGTGTTCAATCGCATGCGGCCGGGCCCGAACGGCGCCGGCCTGTCACGCAAGGCGATCTTCGACGAGATCGACAACAGTCTGCGTCGCCTCGGCACCGACTATGTCGATCTCTACCAGATCCACCGGTTCGACTATACGACGCCGATCGAGGAAACGCTGGAAGCGCTGCACGACGTGGTCAAATCGGGCAAGGCGCGTTATATCGGCGCTTCCTCCATGTATGCTTGGCAGTTCGCCAAGGCGCTCTACGTCTCCAGGCTGAACGGCTGGACCGAATTCGTCAGCATGCAGGACCACCTGAATCTGCTCTACCGCGAGGAAGAGCGCGAAATGCTGCCGCTCTGCGAGGATCAGAAGATCGCCGTCATCCCCTGGAGCCCGCTGGCCCGCGGCCGCCTGACCCGCGACTGGGACGAGACGACGGCACGCAGCGAAACCGACGAATTCGGCAAGACGCTCTACACCCAGTCCATCGATGCCGACCGCAGAATCGTCGAGGCGGTGGCCGAGATCGCCAGGACCCGCAACATCTCCCGCGCCCAGGTCGCAACCGCCTGGATCCTGCAGAAGAGCGCGGTGACCGCGCCGATCATCGGTGCCTCGAAACCAAACCATTTGCAGGACGCCGTTGCCTCGCTCTTGGTCAAGCTTACCCCCGAGGAAATCGCGGCACTGGAAGCACCCTACATCCCGCACGCCGTCGCCGGCTTCAAGTAGTCAGCCGGCCGGCTTCTCAGCAGGCATGAGCGAGGCAGATCCCTCTCCGCGCCCGCGCGGAGAGGGAGATCGGCATTATGACTATTCCACGACCGATCTTACATCCGGCTGCCGGGGTCGAGCTGCCGGCGCATCGTCACCAGAAATTGCTCGGCAAGCGCCCTATCCTCGACCGCGCGGGCAAGAATGACGGCGCCCATCATCGACGAGAGCGTCGTCGCGGCATTGGCCCGGCGTTCTTCTTCAGTCTCGCCGGGAACGATATCGGCGAGCGTGTCGACCAGCACGGACAGCCCGTCGCTGAAGACCGCGCGGACAGCCCCCCGGCTGCGGCTCACCTCCTGGATCAGCGTTGCGAAGACGCAGCTGCCACCCGGATCGTCGACCGTGCGCCAGTGAATATAATGGTCGAGAAGTGCTGCCAGCGGCCGGTCCGGCGATTCGGCGATGTGCTCTTTCCACCGCGTTTCCACTCTGTCGATCAGCTTGCGGCTGACCTCGAGCGCCAGATCGTCCTTCGAACTGAAATGACCGTAGAAGCCGCCATGCGTCAGCCCCGCCGCCTTCATGATGTCAGCAACGCCGACCCCGTCGAAACCGTTCTCGCGGAAAAGCACGCCCGCAACGCTCAGGATCTTTTCGCGGTTTTCGGCAAATTTCTCGCGGCTGACCCGCATTTTTCGTCTCCAGAAATAGTCGCTTGACAAAATATATGACGTCCATCATCAATACGCAAGAAATATGATGACCATCATGTAAATCGGTCCTGTACTTTCGCGAACCTGAATTCGAACGGAATCTTGCCCATGGTTTCCACAGCCCTCGCCTCCACCCTTGCCCGGCGCAACATCCATTACGGCTGGGTCGTCGTTGCCGCGACCTTCCTCACCATGCTGGTCACCGCCGGCGCCATGGGCGCACCCGGCGTTCTCATCAAGCCACTGCAGGACGAGTTCGGCTGGGAGACCTCGCAGATTTCCTCGGCGCTGGCGATCCGTCTGATCCTGTTCGGTTTCATGGGTCCGTTCGCCGCCGCCTTCATGAATTATTTCGGCGTGCGCAAGGTCATCGTCTTCGCGCTCGCCCTGATCGGCGCCGGCTTCATCGGTTCGCTGTTCATGACCACGCTGTGGCAGTTGCTGCTGCTCTGGGGCATCGTCGTCGGCTTCGGCACCGGTCTGACAGCCATGGTGCTCGCCGCGACGATCTCCTCCCGCTGGTTCACCAGGCATCGCGGCCTCGTCGTCGGCATGCTTTCGGCAAGCTCGGCCACCGGCCAGCTCGTCTTTCTGCCGCTGATGGCCGAGCTGACGGAACGCTACGGCTGGCGCTCGACGGTGTTTTTCGTCTGCGCCATGATCATGGTCGCAGCCCTTGCGGTGCTCGCCTTCATGCGCGACCGCCCGGCCGACCTCAACCTGCCGGCTCTCGGCGAAACGCAGGTGACGCCGCCGCCGGCAGCCACCTCGCTCGGCGTCGCGCTGATGACGCCGATCACCGTCCTCAGGGAAATCTCGAAGACCTCGACCTTCTGGATCCTCTTCGCCACCTTCTTCATCTGCGGCCTCAGCACCAACGGCCTGATCCAGACCCATTTCGTCACCCTCTGCGGCGATTTCGGCATCGTGCCCGTGGCCGCCGCCAGCGTGCTCGCCGTCATGGGCATCTTCGATTTCTTCGGCACGATCGGCTCCGGATGGCTCTCCGATCGGTTCGACAATCGCTGGCTGCTGTTCTGGTATTACGGCCTGCGCGGCCTCTCGCTGCTCTACCTGCCCTTCAGTGATTTCAGCTTTTACGGCCTTTCCATCTTCGCCATTTTCTACGGCCTTGACTGGATCGCCACCGTGCCGCCGACCGTCAAGATCGCCGCCGACCGCTTCGGCCGCGAAAAGGTCGGCCTCGTTTTCGGCTGGGTCTTTGCCGGCCATCAGCTGGGAGCCGCCACCGCCGCCTATGGCGCCGGCCTCTCGCGCACGGAGCTTTCGAGCTATCTGCCCGCCTTCTTCGTCGCCGGCGCCTTCTGCCTGCTGGCCTCGATCCTGGCGATCACATTGAAGAAGTCCGGCCTCAGCAGCCCGGCCCCCGCTGCAGCCCATTGATATCGACCGGACCCGGCCTCGAAACGAGGCCGGGTCTCTCCACCGGATCGGTCTGATAACTTCGCTTGCCCGTCTTGCGCGCGCAGGCGCTCGCATGTTAGACAGCCGCCCGTTCGTATCCGTTGCCCCATTGGCGGAATTGGTAGACGCGCTCGACTCAAAATCGAGTTTCGAAAGAAGTGCTGGTTCGACCCCGGCATGGGGCACCACCTACGCTCTGCGAACTTCGGCTCGGCAGGCCGAAGAGCAGCTAAGCGAAGGGTTGTCGCGCCGTAGTTCCGTCAGGAACGAAGGCGGACTGGTTCGACAATGCTCCGGTTAGCTGCACCATCATCTCAAATCGCTTCGCGTAGCCCTGCCTCAGGAGACCTGATACGGGACTACGGAGCAAAATTCGCCTGCGGGTGAAGCCTACTTGTTCTTCAACAGCCACATTTTGCCGGCCATGGTGATGCCGTAGACGTCTTTTGAGACGTCGTCGTCCAGATGCCGCCGCTCGAGGAAACCCGGCTCCTTCAATTCACCCAGCGTCTTGGCAGTGACTGATTTGATTTTCTGCGGCCGCTCTTTCCAGCGGTCGGTTTTTGCGTAAGTCACCTGCGCGTTCTGGTGCGTCCATTTGTTGGCTGGCTGAGGATAGAGATCTCCATCCCTGGCGAGTTTGAGTGCGGCGATCTGGGACGGGGTAAGCTCAATCATAGTAAAAATCCTGTGCGGGAGGTATTTGCGCTGGGAACGCGCTTTTACCAAAGGCGTGCTCATAACACCGACGGACCACTTCCACCACCCATTCAGACAGTCGCGCCACAAAAGGCGAAAACCCGGCTCGTGGGAACCGGGCTTCGCCCTTGTAGCGTATGTCTCGTTAATTGCAGCGTCGGACCGTCTTGGTGACCTCGCCTTCATCGGTCTGGCGCGTGACGCTCCTGGTTTCGCAGCCACTATCGCGGTAGCGGCGGTGCTCACGTTCGCGCACGGCACCAAAAGTGACGCCTCGCTCGCTGATGGTAATTCCAGGTCGTACCCGCTCGTGACGATAGCCGTCATCATAGGAACGCTCCCTGACATAGACGCTATCGGCAAGAACAGGCGCTGCAAACGAGCAGGCGGCAAGGGCCGCCACAGTACAGTTCAGGATAATCTTCCGCATGTCGTTCTCCTTTCTTGATGAAAGGGCAACGAGGCAAGCCGCAAGTGGTTCCAACATTGTGACGGCCCGGCCGTGCCGCAGACAACGTCTGCATCTGGCGGGCCAGAACTATGAGTGAGGGGGCCTCACCGCTCAAATCACTTGTTTAATTTTGCTTGCGCTTCGTCCAAAGTGGCCGCCGCTACAAATAGAGAGGGCGGACGTGCATCAGGAAGTAGGACTCATCGCGACGGTTGCCGTCAGTTTTGTTTTCGCCGCGATCCTGGGCTACGGCGCCGATCGGCTCCGGCTGCCGCCGCTCGTCGGCTACCTGATGGCCGGCATCCTGATGGGGCCGTTCACCCCGGGCTTCGTCGCCGACACCGCCCTTGCCGGTCAGCTCGCCGAAATGGGCGTCATCCTTTTGATGTTCGGCGTCGGCCTGCATTTTTCCGCCTCCGACTTGCTCGCCGTGCGCGGCATCGCCGTGCCGGGGGCGATCGGACGGATCATTCTCGCCACCCTGCTCGGCGTCGGCCTTTGCCAACTCTGGGGCTGGAGCCTCGGCGCCGGCATCGTCCTCGGCCTCAGCCTGTCGGTGGCGAGCACCGTCGTTCTCTTGAAGGCGCTGGAGGAGCGCAATCTCGTCAACGCGCCAAGCGGACGCGTCGCCGTCGGCTGGCTGATCGTCGAGGATCTGGTGATGGTGCTGGCGCTGGTGCTGCTGCCGGCGCTCGCAGAGCTTCTGGGTGGCAACGCCGCCGATACGACCAACCACGGCCTCGGCGACCTGCCGCTGGTGCTGACGATCGGCCTGACGCTGTTGAAGGTGGCGGCCTTCGCCGCCATGGCGATCTTCCTCGGCCCTCGCATCGTGCCCTGGCTGCTGACGATGATCGCCCGCACCGGCTCGCGTGAGCTGTTCACGCTGACAGTCCTGGCGATCGCGCTCGGCATTGCCTTCGGCTCGGCGGCGATCTTCGGCGTCTCATTTGCACTCGGCGCATTTTTTGCCGGTGTCGTCATGAGCGAATCCCAGCTCAGCCACAGGGCGGCCGCCGATTCGCTGCCGCTGCAGAATGCCTTCTCCGTGCTGTTCTTCGTCTCCGTCGGCATGCTCTTCGACCCCTCGATCCTGGTGCGCCAGCCGCTGGCCGTGATCGGCGCGCTGGCGCTGGTCATCCTCGGCAAGGGCATCATCACCTTCCTCATCGTTATCCTGCTCAGATATCCGATCGGCCTGGGGCTGACATTGGCCGGCGGCCTCGCCCAGATCGGCGAATTCTCCTTCATCCTCGCCGGTCTCGGCGTGTCGCTCGGGCTTCTGCCGCATGAGGGCCAGGATCTGATCCTTGCCGCCGCAATCCTGTCGATTACGCTGAACCCGATCGTGATCCTGGCGACCGACGGACTGAAGAAATATATCCATTCGACATGGCCCTCCCTTTGGGAAAATTACGGCAGAAAGAGGCAGAAAGCGCTCGGCAAGGAACTGGAAAAGATCAGGGCGCTCAGCGAGGAGCGCGAGCGTCAGCATCAGTTGAAGATGCAGCAGCTGATCGAAACTTTCCCGTTGTTCTCCGAGGTCAGCGAGGACGCGCAAGAGGAGCTGCTGCTGCTCTTCAAGGCAAAGTCCGCCCCTCCCGGCGAACGCGTCATTCGCCGCGGCGACCGCGGCGACAGCATGTATTTCATCTCTTCGGGAGCGGTGGAGGTGCGGCTCGCCAGCGGTGCGATCCGCCTGGAACCGGGCGCCTTTTTTGGCGAAATGGCGCTTCTCACCGGCGGACGACGCACCGCCGACGTCATTGCCGTCGATTTCTGCCAGTTCGAGGTGCTCGAGCGGCGAGACTTTAACATGTTCATGTCACACCATCCCAATCTGCGCGCCGCCGTCAGCGAAATGGCCCAGAAGCGCACGGAGATGAACGTCCTGCGCCAGCAATGGGAAAAGTCGATGGACCTGTCCTGAGCAAACACCGCCGCATTTCTCGCGGGAGCGCGATAGCGTGATTGCCTGGAGTAGGTCGCGCAAAACTGAGCAGCGGTTTTGCGATTCCGACATGCGTAAAAGCAAACATCTAAATCGCAAGCGAATCTGAGGATTGCGACGCGCTTTAGACCGCCGGCCAATAGCCATCGGCACGGAAATCCTCCGGGATCGGATCGAGGCGCGACAATGTCTCGGCCGCGAAATCGATCTGTAGCGACAAGTATTTGAGAGACGCCAGCATCGGCGCGCCGGTCGCAAACTCCCGGATGCGGGACAGATGACAGCCGCTGGCGCTCAGCCGCCGCGCAGCCTCCTGGCGTACATCGTCTCTGCTCGGTCCGCGCCCCTTTTCGGACCGGTCATCCATTTGCACGGCCTGCCCACGGCCGCCTTCGATCACTTCGAACATTCTCATGCCACCCTGCACGTCGACCCTATGCTCTAATACAGCTTGCCGCAGAATGGCCGATTCGCAATCCCATGAAATCTCGAGAGAGGCGCGGATGGGCCGCATCACGAAAATTTTTGGACGGCGGTGGCAGGAAGGACACGGGCGAGCATTTACAGCACCGCGCACGGCCCCTAAAGCTTTTGCACCGCAACAGGAAGGAAACGGAATGCTCCGCAGACTTTACGACTGGACCATGTCTTTGGCCTCGCGCAAATCGGCCGAAGTCTGGCTCGCCGTCATCGCCTTCGTCGAAAGCTCCGTCTTTCTCGTCCCCGCCGATGTGCTCTTCCTGCCGATGGCGCTTTCGAGGCCGGAACGCTCCTACCGCTATGCGCTGATTGCAACCGTCGCCTCCGTGCTCGGCGGCATCGCCGGCTGGGCGCTCGGCTTTTACGCCTATGAAACGGTTGCGCGGCCGGTTCTCGAATTCTACGGCAAACTCGACGCCTTCGAGCAGATGAAGGCCTATGTCACCTACGAGTGGATCCTGCTGCTGCTCGTCACTTCGGGTCTCGCGCATCTGCCGCCAATCAAGATCGTCACGATTTTGTCCGGCGTCATCCACGTCAATCTGGGGCTTTTCGTCGTCTCGGCGATCGTCGCGCGCGGCGCGCGTTTCCTCTTCCTCGCCTGGCTGCTGCGCCGTTACGGCGAGCCGATCCGCCATTTCATCGAGAAGCGCCTCGGCCAGATCGTCAGCGTCGGTGCCGCCGCCGTGATCGTGTTATATCCCGCCTACCGCTATCTCGCTCACTAGAACAGGATGATTTTCGGCCGAACAGGCCTAAAATCTGAATCCGCATCTCAGGCTTTACCAACTTTGCGGAGTTCCGCCATGACTGCCACTTCCTCGCCGCTCACCCGCCCCGGCTTTACCTATTCCCTGCTGCTCGCGATCGGCATGGCGGCCGTCGTCGGCACGGCGCTGGGCTTCCAATATATCGGCGGCTATATTCCCTGCGCGCTCTGCCTGCTGCAGCGCCAGCCTTATTATTACGCCGTCCCGATCGCGATTCTCGCCGCAATCTCCGAGCTCGTCGGCCTGCCGAACTGGATCACCCGCGCGCTCATCCTGGCGGCCGGCATCCTGATGCTGGTCACGGCAGGCATGGGTGTCTATCACGCTGGCGTCGAATGGCATTTCTGGCCGGGGCCGGCCACCTGCTCGACCACGGCAAGCAGCATGACGACCAATGCCGGCGATCTGCTCGGCGAACTCAACACCATCAAAGGCCCGTCCTGCACCGATGCGGCGCTGCGGGTGCTCGGCCTGTCTTTTGCAGGCTGGAACGTGATTGCCGGAATTCTGCTCGCAGCCTTCGCCTTTGCAGGCGTTCGCAGGGCTGCCTCTGCATAATCCCTTAAGTCGGCCGTTCTCTGTGCCTCCGAAGGACGCCGTGCTGTAAGCAACTCGATCACGGCTGCAGTTCGGTATCCCAGTAGAGATAATCGAGCCAGCTGTCATGCAGATAGTTCGGCGGGAACAGCCGGCCGTTATTGTGCAGATCCTGCACCGTCGGCTGGTAGGGCTTCTGCGCCGGGAACATGCCTGCCTGCTTGGGAAGCTTGCTGCCCTTGCGCAGATTGCACGGCGAACAGGCAGCCACGACATTCTCCCAGGTCGTCTCGCCGCCATGGGCGCGCGGGATGACGTGATCGAAGGTCAGGTCGTCATGGGCGCCGCAATACTGGCATTCGAACCGGTCGCGCAGGAAGACGTTGAACCGGGTGAAAGCGGGATTGCGGGACGGCTGAACGTAAGTCTTGAGGCACACGACACTCGGAAGCCGCATCGAGAAGCTCGGTGAGGAAACCGAATGTTCATACTCCGCGATGATATTCACACGGTCGAGAAATACCGCCTTGATCGCGTCCTGCCAGGACCATAGCGACAAGGGATAATAACTCAGCGGCCGGTAGTCAGCGTTCAGGACGAGCGCCGGCAGGGCCTGCGGGGAGACTGCAATCGTCAAGGGACTCTCCTGATCGATTCGGCATCTGCACCTGTATATTAGGCCGGTTGTTACAGGATTGTGAAGTCCAATAAATTCAGAGGATAAAGGCAAAATGAAGAGTGTTGCCGATCAGCCGATCGGCACCATGTCGCGGCGCATTTTCGTGGCGTAATAGGCCCAGAAAAGCCGTGCCGCCACCGAGCGCCACGGCGACCAGACTTCCGAAAGCTCGGCAAGCGCCTTCGCCTGCGGCCGTGCCGCAAGGCCGAATGCCGTCCCGACCGCATTCTGCAGTGCGACATCGCCGGCCGGGAAAACATCGGCATGGCCGCCGCAAAACATCAGATAGACCTCCGCCGTCCACGGGCCGATACCCTTCAGCGCGGTGAGTTCGCCAAGCGCCTCGCCCGGCGGCTTCAGGCAGAGGCCGGAGAGATCGAGGCGGCCGGAGGCAACCGCTTCGGCGATCCGCGACAGAGTCTCGGCCTTGGCGCGCGACAGGCCGAATTCGCGCCATGCCTCTGCGTGAAGCAGCATGTAGCCTTCGGCAGTCAAAAGACCATCCGCTGGCAGCATGCGCCGCCAGATCGCGTCGGCGCTGGCGCGCGACACCATCTGCGAGACGATGATATGGGCAAGCCCGGCAAAGCCGGGTTCGCGCAATCGCAGCGGAACGGGTCCGGCGTCCGCTGCGATCGGCGCAAGGCGCGGATCGAGGCGAAGCAATGCTTCGAGCCCCTGCCTGACGTCGGCTTCGTTGCGGATGATCTGCACATTGCCTCGCAGTGGTTCAAAAGCCGAATCCATGGCAGAAGAAAGCATGACCACGAGTGAGCGTCAAAAACCCGTCTTTCGTTTTGCGCCGAGCCCCAACGGGGCGTTGCATCTCGGCCATGCCCTCTCGGCGCTTCTGAACCACGACATGGCGCGGGCTGAACAAGGCCGCCTGCTGCTCCGCATCGAGGATATCGACCAGACACGCTGTACGCCCGAGTTCGAGGCCGGCATCCACAGAGATCTCGACCGGCTTGATATCCGCTGGGAAAGCCCGGTGCGGCGCCAGTCGGAACATTTGCCCGAATATCAGGCAGCATTGCATGCGCTGATCGAGCGCGGTCTGGTCTACCCGGCCTTCCTGACGCGCGGCGAGGTGAAGGCGCGCGTCGCGGCCTACGAGGCGGCGGGAGAATCCTGGCCACGCGATCCAGACGGTACTCCGCATTATCCGGCAGGTGATCGCGACCGGCCGAAAGACGAATGGCAGGAGATGCTGACCGCGGGGAGGAAACATGCCTGGCGGCTCGATATGCGCAAGGCGCTCGACCTGATCGGTCAGCTGCTGTTCTGGACTGAAACCGGCGACGGTAGGACTGGCGAAATCGCCGCCGAGCCCGGCGTCTGGGGCGACGTCATCCTGTCGCGCTCGGATGCGCCATCGAGCTATCATCTTTCTGTGGTCGTTGACGATGCGCTGCAGGGCGTCACCCATGTCGTGCGGGGGCTCGACCTCTTCCATGCGACATCGGTGCACAGGCTGCTGCAGGTGCTGCTCGGGCTACCGCAGCCGGTCTATCACCATCATCGCCTCATTCTCGGCGCCGACGGCCGCAAACTTTCGAAAAGCGAAGGCGACACCGGGCTTGGCGAATTGCGCGCCCAAGGCATGTCAGGAGCGGATATTCGCCGTCTTGTCGGGCTCTGATGGCCTTTCGACACGCTCTCTGCCGACGATCGAAAGCGTATGGGAAAACATTCGGAAGACGCGGAACTTGATCAGCGCCGCATTGATCTCCGCCCCGATGATGAAGATGACGCCGACCATGTAGAGGAAGATCAACACGATCATGACGGAGGCCAGACCGGCATAAGTTGCCGTATAATTGGCGAAGGTCGCCAGGTAGTAGGCAAAGATCAGTGCGCCGGCGAGCCACAGAAGCAGTGTCAGCAAAACGCCCGGAATAACGTCGAAGACCCGTCGTTTGCCGGCCGGCAGCCAGAGATGCATGACCAGCAGTCCAACCGTCAGAACCACCAGCGTGCCGTAGATGCGCCAGCTGAAGACGATGTCGAGCGTATCGGCAAACAGTGGGAACCATTTCCTGGAATAATCGAGCGCCAGCGGCAGGGCGACGAGCAGAATGCTGATCGCCGCAAAGATGATGACCGCGATCAACACGTAGCCGAGGCTGAAGAGACGGGTGAAATACCAGGGCCGTGTTTCCTGCACCCGGTAGGCGCGGTTGAGTGAGATGCGCAGCGCCTCGACGCCGTTCGAGGCAAAATAGGCGGCCGCCAGCACCGAGATCGTCAGCAGCCCACCGCGCGGAATTGTCAGCACCTGCAGCACTTGGTCGGCGAGCGGCTTGGCGATCGCCTCGGGCCAGGTGTCGAAGATCAGGTGGATGGCGGTCGAGGAGAACTGATCGGCGCCGAGGAAGCTTGCAAGCGCGGTGCCGAAGATCAGGAACGGGAAAACCGCAAGCAGGCTCGACAGTGCCACGTGACTTGCCATGGCAAAGCCGTCGTCCTCGACCATGTGACAGATCGCGTCATAGACCACGTCGTAGATCGTGCGCAGCACCTTCGGCATTCCGTCTCCGGCTTTCCAGATTGTATCCTCTGGCCGAATATGGGAAACGAGTCCCATTTTGTACAGGAATCATTCCATGGCGGGAGAGCGCATCATCGTCGTCACCGGATGTTCGTCCGGGATCGGCGCTCATTGCGCGCGGGCGCTGAAAGCCGATGGCTGGCGTGTCTTCGCGACGGTGCGCAAGCCGGACGACCTCAAGGGGTTGGAAGCAGACAGCATAGAGACCTTCCTGATGGACTATACCAGGCCCGAGACGATTTCCGATCTGGTCGGCGCGGTTCTCGAACGCAGCGGCGGCCGCATCGACGCGCTCTTCAACAACGGCGCCTACGGCCAGCCGGGCGCCGTCGAGGATCTTTCGACTGCAGTGCTGCGCGCCCAGTTCGAGGCGAATTTCTTCGGCTGGCACGAACTGACGCGGCAGGTCATTCCGCCGATGCGCAAACGCGGAGAGGGGCGGATCGTCCAATGCTCGTCGATCCTCGGTGTCGTGCCCTATCGTTATCGCGGCGCCTACACCGCATCCAAATTCGCGCTCGAAGGCCTCGGCATCACGCTGCGCATGGAGTTGCAAGGCAGCGGAATCCATGTGAGCCTGATCGAGCCGGGACCGATCGCCACCCGTTTCACCGCCAACGCGCTTGCAAAGATCAAGGAGAATATCGACCTCGACAATTCGCCGCACGCGGTCGATTACAGCAGACAACTGGCAAGGCTCGACGGATCGGGGCCGGTCAACCGCCATAAACTCGGCCCGGAGGCGGTCTATTCCGTATTGAAACACGCATTGAACTCGAAAAATCCAAGACCACATTATCCCGTAACGACTCCGGCTAAGCAGGGCATGTTCCTGAAGCGGCTGCTTCCGGCAGACCTCTTCTACCGCCTGATGCGCTGGACGGACTGACTGAGAAAGCTGAGTGCCATGTCCACGTTCACCTATGTCCTCGCGATCATCGTTATGGGCGCCGTCGCCCTGGTGCTGATCCGCGGTCTCTTCAACATGATGAAGGGCGGCGATGCCAACCGCTCCAACAAGCTGATGCAGCTTCGCGTCCTGTTGCAGGCGATCGCCGTCGTCCTGATCATGATAACGCTCTGGCTGACCGGCGGCGGCCGCCCGACCTGACGGCGCTTTGAGGGGGAACCGTGGTCAAACTCAACAAGATCTACACCAAGACAGGTGACGACGGCACGACCGGGCTGGTTTCCGGCCCGCGCCGGACAAAGGACGATCTGCGCGTCGAGGCCTATGGCACGATCGACGAGGCCAATTCCGCGATCGGCCTGGCGCGGCTGCACACTTCAGGCCTGCCCGAACTCGACGCCATGCTGATGTCGATCCAGAATGATCTCTTCGATCTCGGCGCCGATCTCGCCACCCCTGACACCGGTGAGCAGCCGGCCTATGAGCCGCTGCGGATCGTCGAGACGCAGGTCGACCGCGTCGAGCGCGATATCGACCAGCTGAATGCCGCTCTCGAGCCGCTGAAATCCTTCATCCTGCCGGGCGGCAGCCCGGCCGCCGCACATCTGCATCTTGCCCGGACGATTGCACGGCGCGCCGAACGTCAGATGGTGGCGCTTGCCCGCACCGATGGCGAAATCGTCAGCGAGGCGGCGATGAAATATGTCAACCGGCTCTCCGATTTTCTCTTCGTCGCCGCACGCCATGCCAATGACCGCGGCCATGCGGATGTGCTTTGGGTTCCGGGAAAAAACAGATAGGCTTGCCGCACGATCGCCCGGGGGGCCTTATGTTCATACCACTTCACGACGCCAATACGCTGAAACATATCAAGGTCCAGTGGGTGACACTCTCACTGATCGCACTGAATATCGCGGTCTGGCTTTTGACCAGCCTGGAGAGCGAACAGGCAGCCCAGGCGACAACTGTCGGGCTAGGCTATATCCCCGCGATCGCCTTCGGCGACGCTGTGCTGGCGCCGGGCTTGGAAATCGTGCCGGAACCGCTGACCTATCTCACCTATGCCTTCGTCCATGCCGGCTTCTGGCATCTGGCCTCCAACATGATCTTCCTCTGGGTCTTCGGCGACAATGTCGAGGATGCCATGGGGCATCTGCGTTTCCTGATTTTCTACCTCCTCTGCGCGGCCGCCGGCGCGCTCTGCCACGGCCTGCTGACCATGACCTCGCAAGCGCCGCTGGTCGGCGCCTCGGGGGCGATCTCCGGCGTCGTTGCCGCCTATGTCATGCTGCATCCGCGCGTCAGGGTCTGGGTGCTGGTGTTCTTCCGTGTGCCACTGCCCCTGCCGGCCTTCATTCCGCTGCTTTTGTGGATCGCGCAGCAGTTCTTCATGCTGGCGACCACCCCTGATAGCGACGTTTCCTGGGGCACGCATGTCGGCGGCATTCTTGCCGGCGCTCTTCTGATCCTGGTGTTGCGCCGGCCGGGTGTACCGCTCTTCGACCGGCAGATCGTCACGCCCCGCGCCGTGAGAAACGACCGCAGTGCCGGTCCGGCCATCGCGGCCGGTACGGACGGGCAAACGGCGCAGCGCTTTCCCTGGGGCCGACGCTGATAGCTATATTGACGTGAACGTAAACGTCCATATATTGCCGAGGCAAATTGCCTGCCGGCGTCATGGAAGCGTTGAATTTGGAGGAAAAACGCGTATCCATGTCGCCATTCGACAATCGGAGCGGCGCCCAAGCGCGCATTTTCTAAAAAAGCCTCTGAAGCCAGTTTCTCCTGAAGGAAGGACCCCATGAAGATACTCGTCCCAGTCAAACGGGTTGTCGACTACAACGTGAAGATCCGGGTGAAGCCGGATGGCACGGGTGTCGAGCTTGCCAATGTGAAGATGTCGATGAACCCGTTCGACGAGATCTCGGTGGAAGAGGCGCTGCGGCTGAAGGAAGCCGGCAAGGCCGAGGAGGTTGTCGTGGTGTCGA
>Ga0207426_1000644_pt1 | contig 43409 bp, 38 predicted proteins | sample AraplaMF_Cvi_mMS_FD_184265 | JGI IMG/M metagenome (GOLD analysis project Ga0207426, IMG submission 184265) | Arabidopsis root microbial communities from the University of North Carolina, USA - plate scrape MF_Cvi_mMS (SPAdes) (version 2) | ecosystem: Host-associated > Plants > Roots > Endosphere... | reverse complement strand
ATGCGGCCGTCGACCATGACCTGATCGATATTGGCGCGGTTGGCGAGCGCGATCAGCGCGCGGCGCGGATCGAACAGCGGCTGCAGATGCGGATGGGTGAGATCGACGACGGTGAGATCGGCGGTCGCACCCGGCTCGATCCGGCCGAGGTCGGGGCGCTTGATGACGTCGGCGGCCACGGCCGTGTTGGCCTCGATCAGTTCGGGCGAATTGGCAACATCGGCGCGGGCCGATGTGACCTTGGAGATCAGCGAGGCCGCATTGAGCTCGCCAAGCAGATCCATGTTGTAGCCGTCGGTGCCGACCACGGTACGGACGCCGTGCTCGGCGAAGCGGCTGAACGCCGCGGTGACGCCGGCGCGCGCGAACACGCGCGGGCAATTCAGCACGGTCATGCCGCGCGTGGCCATCAGCTTGAGATCGCTGTCCGAACTGAACATGCAGTGCGCCGCCATCAGGTCGGGCGCGAGCAGACCGAGCCAATCCAGATACTCCGCCGGCGTGCGGCCGCCATAGCGCTTGCCGATGGTCTCGACCTCAGCACGGCTCTGCGCCATGTGCGTCGTGATGGGCACACCGAGCTCGCGCGCCCGTGTCGCGCAGGCTTTCAGCAGATCAGGACCGCAGGTGTCGGTGGCGTGCGGGCTCATGGCGAGGTTGATGCGGCCATCGCCGCGATTGTTCCAGCGCTGGTAGAGCGCGTCCCAGGTCGCCATGTCGGCGGTGCCGTCATCGCCGGAATAGCGAACCACGCCATCAGCGCCGGCCTTGGCGTCGGACGTCGAGAACAGATAGGGCGCGCCATAGAAGCGGATGCCCATCTCTTCGGCGGCGTCGAACATTTCAGGGATCGAATTCCGGAACGGCTCCATCACCGTGGTGGCGCCGCCCTTGAGCAGTTGGAGGATGCCGAGACGCGCCACTGCGAGCCGCTCTTCCGCCGACAGTATCTCGGCGCCGCGCTTGGTGAGCGGCAGCAGTACCGTATAGACGATGCTCTGGTTGTTCTTGCGGCCGTTACCGTCCTCGCTGTGGCTGCGCGCCACCGCTTCCGAAAAGCAGTGATTGTGCAGGTTCAAGAGGCCCGGCAGCACGAAACGGCCGGGGCGGTCGTAGACCTGATCTGCGCTGGGCTTGTCACGGGTGATCGCAGCAATCTTCTTGCCTTCGACCAGAACCCAATGATCGCGCAGCACATCCTGCGCGCCGTCCTTGCGTGACAGCACATAGCTGCCAAAGATTGCCGTGGTGCTCATGCGGGGCGTACGTTCCAGAAGACGGCGGTGCCGTCGAGAATGCCGGTGATGTTTTTGCGATAGGCGGTCGGCTGCTTGTACAGGCCGATCGGAATATAGGGGATTTCCTCGAACGCGACCGCCTGGATCTCGCGGCAGATGCGCTGCTGCTCCGCAAGCTCGGAGGCCGCCAGCCATTGGCTGCGCAACGGCCCATCTTCTCGCTCGCATACCAGCCGGCGACCTTGCCTTCACCGCGGATATTGGTGTTGCCGGCCGGGTTGAGCCAGTCGATGCCCTGCCAATTGCCGACCGCCGCACTCCAGCCGCCCTGCCCGATCGGGTCCTTCTTGAGTTGGCGCTGCAGCACGACGGCGAAATCGAGCCCGGCATATTCGACGTTCATGCCGGCCTTGCGCAGGGAGTCGACTGCGATCTCGCCAAGCGGCTTCTGTGCCAGCGAGTTGGTCGGCACGAGCACGACGATCTTCTCGCCATTGTAGCCGGCGGCCTTGAGGTCGGCCTTGACCTTGTCGTAGTTGCGCGGGCCGCGGAACACGTCGAGGCCGACCTCGCTGGCCATCGGCGTTCCCGGTGCGAAGAAGCCGATCGGCGAAACCTGGAACGCCGGATCGGTGCCGGCCACCGCCGTCATGAACGCGGACTGGTCGATGGCCCCCAGCAGCGCGCGGCGCACGGCGGGATTGTCGAACGGCGGCTGCAGATGGTTGAGGCGCAGCATGCAGGCATAACCTCTGGGATCGAGGATGCGCGTCTCGATATCGCCGGCGGCCTTGATGATCGGCAGCAGGTCGTGCGGCGTGGTCTCCTGCCAGTCCTGCTCGCCGGTCTGGAGCGCCGCGACGCCGGTGCCGGCATCGGGCGTGGTGGTCCAGACCACCCGGTCGTAGTGCACGATCTTCGGACCTGCGGTCCAATCCGGCTTGCCGTCGGCGCGCGGCTGGTAGCGATCGAACTTCGCATATGCGTTGCGGGCGCCCTGCACGCGTTCGTCGGCGAGATATCGGAACGGGCCGCTGCCGATGACCTCGGTCAGCGGCTTGAACGGATCCTGGCTCGCCAGCCGCTCCGGCATCATGAAGCAGGGATTGATCGCGGCCTTGCCGAGCGCCTGTGGCAGCAGCGGAAACGGACGCTTGAGACGGAAGCGGATGGTGCGGTCGTCCGCCGCCGACAATTCGGCGGTCGCCTCCATCAGCTCGCCGCCAAAACCGTCGCGCGCCGCCCAGCGGCGTATGCTGGCGACGCAATCGCGGGCGAGCACGCGCGCGCCGTCATGCCAGAACAGGCCGTCGCGCAGCGTGAGGTCCCACTGAAGCTGATCGCCCGAGATGGCGTGGCCCGACAGCATCTGTGGCGAGACCTGCAGCGAGGAGCTCATGCCGTAGAGCGTGTCATAGACCATGAAGCCATGGTTTCGCGACACCTGCGCGGTCGAATAGATGGGATCGACGAAAGCGAGGTCGATCACGGGAATGAAGCGTAGCGTGGATTGCGCTTCAGCGCGCACGATGCCCGGCATCGAGAACGCCGGCATGGCTGCGGCGGCCTTGAGGAGCGAGCGGCGGGAGATAGGCATTGCGAATGGGCTCCTGAAGGTACCTTAGGTGTTCAACAAGACTGCGCCGATCGCGGCCGCGACGGCCTGCTGCGCGGGCTCAACGACCGGCACGCCGATCGCATCTTCGATCGCCGCGCGGTGCGAGGCCATGCCGGCGCAGCCCATCACCACGACATCGGCGCGGCATTGGGTGACCAGCGCACGGCCGGCGTCGATCAACCGTCCGCGGATGTCCGCACCTGCCGTCTCGGCGGCGCTCGCGCCGACCGACCAGCTTCCGGCATAGCGGCTGTCGACGCCCATCAGGCGCGCCATGCGCTGCTGGCGGCGGATGCTCGACGGCGACAGCGCGATGATGCCGAAACGTTCGCCGAGCATCATCGCGCGAAAGATGGCGCATTCGGCGATGCCCAACACCGGACGGCTGCCGGCGGCCTCACGCACCGCATGCAGCCCGGGATCGCTGAAGCAGGCGAGCACGAAGGCATCCGCATTGTCGCGTGCGACGCGGTTGACCAGCGGCATGACCACGCTGTCGGCATCGCGCTGCGAGCTGATGCCGGGTGGGCCCTCGGCGAGGCCCACCACCTCGATGGTAGGCCCGCCTGATATCCGCAGCGGCGCAACGGCGTCGTCGATCGCCGCAGTCACCGACGCCGAGGAATTGGGATTGATGACGAGGATGCGGCGACGGGTCATGGCTTGGCTCAACGGTTCGTTGCCTCGTGGCGCAGGAAGTTTTCCGCGATCTTCTCACCGGTCGTGATCCAGAGATCCGGGCACGACTTCGCATAGGTCAGAAACTCGCGCAGCAGGCGCAGCCGCATCGGACGACCGCTGCATTGCGGATGCAGCACGGTCGTCACCATCGCACCCCAGTCACGAGTCTCATCCAGCTCGTCCTTCCAGATCGAGAGCACGTGTTCCTTGGGAAAGATCGAGCGCGGGCTGAAGCGGGCCGAAAGGCCATGCATCCAGTCGTCATAGCTTGCCGTCACCGGCAGCTCGATGGTGCCGGGCTTGCCGTCGGCCAGACGATGGCGATACGGCCGCACATCGTCGCGGAACGAGGACGTGTAGACGATGCCGTGGCGCACCAGCGCGACGCGCAGCTCCTCGGTGAACTCGCCGTAAGGCGCGCGGTAGCCGGTCGGTTTGACGCCGAGCCGGCGCTTGAGCGCCTCGAAGCCGCGTTCCAGCTCTTCCTCGATCCAGGGATCGCCGGGATCGGGCAGCAGATGATGATAGCCGTGATGGCCGATCTCATGACCGGCCTTGAGGATGGATTCGGCCATCGCAGGATGGGCATCGACCGACCAGCCCGTGACGAAGAAGGTCGCCTTCAGGTCGAGCTGGTCGAGCAGCTCCAGCAGCTTCGGCGTGCCGACGCGCGCCTCGAAGCCGCCATAACTCATGGTGATGAGGCGCTGCGCATGAGCTGCGTCCTTGCTCGTCCAGGCGCTCTCCGCGTCGACGTCGAAGGACAGGAACATCGCGGATTGATACGGCTTCGGCCAGGGATATTCCGGCGCGGGATCTGCCGTGTTGGCGGGGATGAGCGGGATGCTCTGGAGTGCCTTATTGTCCAGCATTGATGGTGGCCTTCTCGAGTGCGTTGTCAGTCAGTTTCCACTTGGCGAGCAGGGTCCTGTAGGTGCCGTCGGCGATCAGCGCGTCGACGGCGTCCAGCATGGCCTGCTGAAGTGCCTTTTCCTTGACCGGAATGGCAATGCCGATGAATTGCTGCGCGATCGGCGTGCCGACCGGCGTGTAGGCACCGGGCTCCAGGTCCATGATGTAGGGCAGCGTCTCGTTGCCCTGCACGGCGGCATCGATGCGGCCCTGCTTGAGCTGGGTGCGGGCATCGGCCGAACCGTCGGTGCCGACGAAGACAACCGGCGTGCCGGCGCAGCTCTTCTCGCTCCAGGCGTTGATCATCGCCGGGAACATGGTGCGGCGGCTGGCGCCGACCTTCTTGCCGCAGAACGCGGACATGTCCTTGAACTCCGCGGCGCGCGACTGCTGCACGAAAAAGTGCGGGCCGGTGCGGAGATAGTCGATGAAGGTCGCGGTCTCGTGCCGGCTGGCATAGTCGGTGAAGCCGGACAGGATCGCATCGACGCGGCCGGTCGAGATCGACGGCAAGAACTGGTCGAAGCTGGTCTCCTGCCACTCGATCTTCAGGCCGAGCTTCTTGCCGATGGCCTCGCCGAGATCGATGTCGAAGCCCGACAGCGTATTGGTGGCGGGATCGCGAAACTCCATCGGCGGATAATTCGGCACCAGCGCGACCTTGATGCTGCCTCGCTTGGCGATGTCAGGCGGCAGCTCGAAGGCGAACGCCGAAACCGTCATGGCACCGAACAGCGCCGCCGCAACGAAAAGTCTATTCATCAACACGCCCCCACGGTTAGATCACAGCCGAAAGAAATGCCTTGGTGCGCTCCTCGCGCGGCGCGCCCAGCACGTCGGAGGCGCGGCCCTGCTCGACGATCGCGCCCTGGTCCATGTAGACGACGCGATCGGCGACCTCGCGCGCGAAGCCGAGCTCGTGCGTCACCACCATCATGGTCATGCCGCTCTTCGCCAGCTCCTTCATGACCGCGAGCACCTCGCCGACGAGTTCAGGGTCGAGCGCACTGGTCGGCTCGTCGAACAGCATCAGCATCGGCTTCATGGCCAGTGCCCGCGCAATCGCGACGCGCTGCTGCTGGCCGCCGGAGAGCTGCGCGGGATACCAGTCGGCCTTCGCGGACAATCCAACGCGCCGGAGTAGTTCGCGCGCCTCGGCGCGCACTTCGTCGGAGTTGCGGCCCTGTACCTGGAGCGGGCCTTCGGTGATGTTCTCTAGCGCGGTCTTGTGCGGAAACAGGTTGAAGCGCTGGAACACCATGCCGGTCTTCAGCCGCTGCCGCCCGATCTCGCGCTCGCTGAGGCGATAGAGCTTGCCGCCCTGCTCGCGCACGCCAAGTAACTCATCATCAAGCCAGATGCCGCCGGCATCGATCGCAGCCAGCTGGTTGATGCAGCGGAGCAGCGTGGTCTTGCCGGAGCCGGACGCGCCGATCAGGCACATCACCTCGCCGGGCCAGACGTCGAGCGAAACGTTCCTGAGAGCCTGAAACTCTCCGAAATTCTTGGCTACGGAGCGGATCGCGACGAGGGGCTTGGTCATCGCGCGAGCCGCAATGTGCCGCGCGCAAAGCGGCGTTCGAGCAGCATCTGCAGCGGCGTCAGGATCGACACCACCAGCAGGTACCAGAGCCCGGCAACGATCAGCAGCTCGATCACGCGGGAGTTGGCGTAGTAGATGTTCTCGGCGTTGTGCAGCAGCTCGGGATATTGGATCACGCTGGCGAGCGAGGTCGCCTTCACCATGCTGATGAACTCGTTGCCGAGCGGCGGGATGACGACGCGCATTGCCTGCGGCAGCACGATCCGACGCAGCGCGCGCAGCCGTCCCATGCCGATCGCTTGCGCCGCCTCATATTGCCCGATGTCGACCGACAGCATGCCGGCGCGCATCACTTCAGACGTGTAGGCGCCCTGGTTGATGCCGAGCCCGAGCAGCGCGGCAAGGAACGGCGTCATCACGTCGACCGCGCGCGCACTCCAAAGGCCGGGGATGCCGATGGTCGGAAACACCAGCGCGAGATTGAACCACAACAGCAATTGCAGGATCAGCGGCGTGCCGCGGAACAGCCAGGTGTAGCCGGCCGCGACGGTCTTCAGCACCGGATTGGGCGACAGCCGCATGATCGCGACGACGATGCCGAGAAAGATGCCGAGCGCCATCGCCAGCAGCGCCATCACCATAGTGTTGACGATGCCTTCGAGGATGACCTTCGCGGTCAGGAAGCGGCTGACATAGGACCATTCGATCTGCCCGCCGGCGAAAGCACGCACGATCGCCGCCAGCACCAGGATGATCAGGGCAGCGCTGAGCCAGCGAAACCAGTGCGGCTCGCGCGCGATCCGCATTCCCGACAGATCGGGAAACCCCTCCGCAAGTGCCGGCGCCGGCTTCATTGCGGCGCCGCGTTCAGCATGGGCTGGGCGACCGCGTTGGCGCCTAAACCCCATTTGTCGAGCACGGCCTTGTAGGCGCCGTCGGCGATCATCGCCGTGAGCGTCTCGGTCACCACCTCGCGCAAGGCGACGTCGTCCTTGCGGAACATGATTCCCTGATAGCCCTTGGCGAACGGCTCGCCGACGACACGATATTTTCCGGGCTCCTGCGCTTGCGCATAGGGCAGCGTCTCGCTGCCCTGCACGGCGGCATCGATACGGCCCTGCTTGAGCTGGTTGCGGACGTCGATCGAGTTTTCGCCGGGAACGTACTGGATGGCGGCCTTGCCGGCCGGCTCGCAGTTCGCCCTGCTCCACTTCTCGATCTCGACCGGGAAGCTGGTGCTGCGGGTGGTGCCGACCGTTTTGCCGCAGAGATCGCTCGCCTCCTTGGCTGCATTGTCCGCCATCACGAAGAACTGCGGACCGGTGCCGAGGTAGTCGACAAAGTCGGCGGTCTCGCGCCGCGAGGCACGATCGGAGATGCCGGCGATGATGAAATCGGCGCGCTCGGTCTGGAGCGAGGGGATCAACCCAGCGAACGGTGTCTCGCTCCAGACGATCTTGACGCCGAGCCGCTTGGCCAGTTCGTTTGCGAGATCGATGTCGAGCCCGACCAGTTCGCCGGTCGCGGGATCGCGATATTCCATCGGCGCGTAGGTGGAGTTGACCGTGAGCTTCAGCGCGCCCGCCTGCTTGATCCCCGCCGGAAGCTCGGCCGCCTGCGCCGACGGCACGGCGGCGGCCAGCGCCGCAGAGGCAAGGAGATGCGAGAGGCGTGTCATGTCAGCTCCTTTCCAACCATTTCCTTGGCCGTTTCCTTGGCCGACTCCATTGCCAGCGCCGTGCCAAAGTCAGTCGGCGTCGAGAACCGCCGGCTCGATGACGCCGGCGCGCTCGGTGATCACGCGGTATTGCTCCGGCCGCCGGTGGGCGGCGAAGTTGAACATCTTGTCCTTGCCCTGGCGGCAGAGATCGAGATCGACGTCTGCGACGATGACTTCATCAGTAAGCGTCTGCGCCTGCGCGACGATGCGGCCGTTGGGATCGACGATGCAGGAGCCGCCGATCAGCCCGGAGCCGTCCTCCTCGCCCGCCTTCGCCACCGAAATCGCCCAGGTCGCATTCATGTAGGCGTTGGCCTGCGTCACCAGCGTCGAATGGAAGGTGCGGAGCGTGCCGTCTTCGGTCGTGCCGCCATTGGGATCGTAGGCGGCAGAGTTGTAGCCGATGCAGACCAGTTCGACGCCCTGCAGGCCGAGCACACGCCAGGATTCCGGCCAGCGGCGATCGTTGCAGATCATCATGCCCATGATGGCGTGGGCCCAGGCCGAGCCGGCACGGAATGCAGGAAAGCCGAGATCGCCATATTCGAAATAGCGCTTCTCCAATTGCTGGTAGCGCGCGCCCTCGCGCGGCTCGACCGAGCCGGGCAGATGCACCTTGCGATAGCGGCCCATGATTTCGCCGTCGCGATCGACCAGGATGGCACAATTGTAGCGGCGCCCGTCCGGCGTCAGCTCGGCATAGCCGACATAGAAGCCGACGCGCAGCGCACGCGCGCGGTCGAACAGTTTGGCCACTGCCGGGTTCGGCATACCGCGCTCGAAATAATGGTCGAGCGCGGCGCCTTCGAGCAGCCAGCGCGGGAAGAAGGTGGTGAAGGCGAGTTCGGGAAACACCACCAGGCTGGCGCCGCGGCCAGCGGCCTCCTCCAGCATGTCGAGCATCCGCTTCAGCGTATGCTCGCGGCTATCGGCTTTTTGCGTCGGCCCCATTTGAGCTGCGGCGGCGCGAAGGACACGAACCAAGATTGCCTCCAATCTGTGCGCAATGCTGCCTCAATGGGCGAATGAACCCCTTGATGCGACGTGCAAATCCGTCGCCATTACGCGGAAGCGGGGCTGCAAAATCAATTCGTTCTGCTATGATGTTTTGGCCCTGAGTATAATCGGCAGTGATATGAACCTGCGTCAGCTCGAGATCCTGCGCGCTGTCATCCGCCACCGCACCACGGTCGCGGCGGCCGATGAACTGGCCTTGTCGCAGCCTGCCGTCAGCAATGCGCTGAAGACGATGGAAGCGCAGGCAGGCTTCGCGCTGTTCGAGCGCGTCAACAACCGGCTGTTTCCGACCGCTGAAGCGATGGCGCTCTACAAGGAGAGCGAAGCGATCTTCGCGCTGCATGCCAAGCTCGAGAACCGCGTGCGCGATCTGCGCGAGAACCGCTCCGGCCATCTCGCCATCGTGGCCACACCACCGCTGGCCTACAGCATCATTCCCTCCGCACTCTCGGGCTTCCTGCGCCGCCGGCCGGAGACGCGCGTGTTCTTCGACGTACGGCGTTATGAGGGCATCATCGAAGGCGTGCTCAGCCGTGTCGCCGAACTCGGCTTCGCGCTCGGACTGACGCATCATCCCGGCATCGCGCATGAAGTCGTGCATACCGGCGAGATGGTCTGCGTGCTGCCGCCGCAGCATCCGCTCGCCGACAAGCCGGTGATCTCGGCCGCTGATCTGTCCGGCCTGCCCTTTATCGGGCTCGAACGCGGCACACGACTCGGCGAAGCCGTGCGCGACAGTTTTGCCCGCGCCGGCGCGCCGTTCCGGCCGACCGTCGAGGTTCGCTACTGTAATACAGCCTGTGTGCTTGCCGCCGCCGGCGTCGGCGCCGCCGTGGTCGATCCCTTCTCGCCCCTGCAGAATGGCGGCAACGGTCTCGTCGTCCGCCCTTTCGCGCCGACGACGCACGCGGTCGCCTATATGCTATGGTCGGAAGCTGAACCGTTGTCGCGCCTCGCCAAGGCCTTCCTCAACGAGGTCCGCAAGGAAAGCGCGCAACTGGCGCGCACAGCGCCGCACCAGCAACATCGGGCAGAAAGCGACTAGGCTCGCGACCTTTTCACCCAGTACTTTTGACCTTGGGAACACATGGCACGCATCACCATCATCGAGACCGGACAGGTCCCGCAAAAATATCGCGAGCAGCACGGCTCGTTCCCCGACATGTTCGAGCGCATGGTCCGCGCCGAGGACCCGACGGCGACGGTCGACGTCGTCAGCATCCCGAACGGCGACGCCCTGCCCGATCCGAGCAAGCTCGAGGCTGTGCTGATCACGGGTGCTGCCGCAGGTGTCTATGACGGGCTCGACTGGATCGCGCCGCTGGAGGATTTCGTGCGCACCGCCTACGCCAACAAGACGCCGATGGTCGGCGTCTGCTTCGGCCATCAACTGATCGCGCAAGCGCTCGGCGGCACCGTGCGCAAGTCGGAGAAAGGCTGGGGTATCGGCCGGCACGTTTATCAGGTGCTGCCGGAGAACGGCGTGGTCGACGGCGAAGCAGTCGCAATCGCCTGTTCGCACCAGGATCAGGTGATCGAGGCGCCTGATGATGCGCTGACGATCCTCTCGTCCGAGTTCACCCCGCATGCCGGCCTGCTCTACGCCAACGGCACGACGCTGACGGTGCAGCCGCATCCGGAGTTCGACGTCGAGTTCGCGGAAGTGTGCTGCGAGCTGCGCGACGGCAAGGCGCCGGACACGGTGGTTGCGACAGCGCGCGAGTCTCTCATGCAGCCGATGGACAACGCGAAGCTCGGTGGGGCGATTACAAGGTTTCTGGCGAGACGCACTTAGCTACGCGGCAGGCCTTCTCTTCCCTTCTCCCCTTGCGGGAGAAGGTGGCGCGAAGCGCCGGATGAGGGGTATCTCTCCGCGAACTCGCTGCTATCGGATGCGCGGAGAGATACCCCTCACCCGTCTCGCCGCCAAGCGACGAGCCACCCTCTCCCGCGAGGGGAGAGGCTGCAGCAAACTCGCCGCACTATCTTGCGACTTAGAACGGATCCGTCCCCAGCCCCGGCACGTCGGCCGGCCGCGAGCCCGGCGCGGGCCAGTGAAACCGGCGGTCCGTCTCGGCGATCATGATGTCGTTGATCGAGGCTTCGCGGCGGCGCATCAGGCCATGCTCGTCGAACTCCCACTGCTCGTTGCCGTAGGAGCGATACCACTGCCCGCTCGCATCGTGCCATTCGTACTGGAAGCGCACCGCGATGCGGTTTTCGTCAAAGCCCCAGAGATCCTTGATCAGGCGATACTCGTGCTCCTTCTCCCATTTGCGGGTGAGGAAAGCGACGATGGCCTCGCGGCCCTGGAAGACCTCGGAGCGATTGCGCCAGCGGCTGTCCTCGGTGTAGGCGAGCGAGACCTTCACCGGATCGCGTGAATTCCAGGCGTCTTCGGCCATGCGCGCCTTTTGCGCGGCGGTCTCTCGAGTGTAGGGCGGAAGCGGCGGGCGCGACATGATGGCCTCATTGGTTGATCGGGACCGCAAATCTATCGCCGCATTTCACGGAGTCGAGTGACCATCACCGCCCCGCCGATCACATATCGGGCGATCAGGAAATCAAATCGGCCTTCATCAGCGTACGGATCGATTTCGGGATCGGCTGGGCACGCCCACCGCTGATGAAAGCGACGCGCACCTCGGCCTTCACCAGCACGTCCTCAGCCCGCCGCACCTCCTGCGCCAGCATGATGGAGGCGCCCTTCACCGCGACCGGCCAGGTCACGACGTCGAGCACGTCGTCCATCCGTGCAGGCTTGAGAAAATCCAGATGCATCGAGCGCACCACGAAGGCGAAGCCCGCGCCTTCCGTCTCGACCTGGTCGAACAGCGCCTGCTGCTCGGCTCCCATCAGCCGCAGATGATTGGTTCGCCCGCGCTCCATGTAGCGCAGATAATTGGCGTGATAGACGATGCCGGAGAAATCCGTGTCCTCGTAATAGACGCGGACCTGCATGTGATGGCGGCCGTCGCGGATCTCGCCGTCGAGATGAGCTGTCACGTCGCGAGCCTCTTCGCTTGTCGCTACCGGCCCGTTTTGCGCAAAAACAGCCGGTGGCGCAAGCATGGTCAGGAGACGAGCAGCCCGTTCCTTCCCAGCGTCACCTCGACGATCTCCGGCGGCACGCCGAAGCGGACCGGCATGATGCTGCAGCCGAGGCCGCCTGAAACGATGAGGTCGCATTTGAACCGGAAATGACCATAGGCGAGACGGATGCCGTGCTTGGGGGCAACGGCCGGGGACCAGCCGAGCAGGCGGATCTGGCCGCCGTGGGTGTGCCCGGACAGCTGCAGCGCGACCCGCGACGGCACGCGTAGCGCGATGTCGGGCTCGTGGGCGAGCAGGATGACCGGTGCGTCGTCGGTGACCTTCGCCAGTGTGCCCGTGAGATCGTCGACGCCGAACCGCGGCACGCGGCGAAGGCGCGCTGCCGGCAAATAAGCGAGCTGATCGCCGAGGCCGGCGAGCCAGAATGGGCGACCATCCTTGGTGAGGCGCACGACGTCGTTCTCGTAGACGGGAATGCCGACCGCCTGCAGCGCACGATGCGCGACGGTGGGTCCGTGGCCTGCCTGCTGCACGGCCTTGTCGTCCCAGTAATCGTGATTGCCCATGACGGCGTGGACGCCGAGCGGCGCCTTGAGGCCGGCCAGCACCTTGGCCCATTCGTTCGCCGGAATGAAGCGCGTGACCCGGCGAAGGCCCGCAACATAGTCGCCAAGCAGCACGATGATGTCTGCGTTCAACCCATTGGTGCGCTCGACGATGGCCTCGATCCGCTCCAGCGACATCCAGGGATCGCAAGCATGGATGTCGGTGACGACGGCGATCTTCAGCGGAAAGTCCGCCGGCCATTGCCGCGGCGTCGGATGGTAGCGGGTGACGTCAAGCCGCAGCACCGGCTCGATGCCGACGCCATAGGCTGCGGTCGAGACCCCGACCGCGGACAGGGCACCGACGGAACGGATGAGATGGCGACGCGTGATCATAAAAGACCCTTGGTGATATGGTCTCTTGATGTTGCCGGATTGGAGCGGAATTGGGGTGCGTTCGTGCAGATGGCCAGCACCCTCGCGCAGATGTCTGCGTAAAGGTTACCGGACGTTCATGACGGAAGCCGCGCGCCGCATGCGCGGGAGGTCAATCGTCGCTCTCGTCGGTGCCGAACAGGCCGAACTGCGACGCCACGTCGCGCGAGGGCTCGGCGATGCCGAGATGGCGGAAGGCGTGCGAGGTCAGCAGGCGGCCGCGCGGCGTGCGCTGGAGATAGCCGCACTGGATCAGATAGGGCTCGATGATGTCCTCGATCGCATCGCGCGGTTCGGACAGGGCGGCCGCCATCGTCTCGACGCCGACCGGGCCGCCGCCGTAGTTCATCGCGATGGTCGTGAGGTAGCGGCGGTCCATGGCATCGAGGCCCGCGGCGTCGACCTCGAGCGCGCTCAGCGCATGATCGGCAATCTTGCGGTCGATCTTTTCGGCGTTCGCGGCCGAGGCAAAATCGCGCACGCGGCGGAGCAGGCGGCCGGCGATACGCGGCGTGCCGCGGGCACGGCGCGCGATCTCGTTGGCGCCGTCGGCGCTCATGCCGACATTGAGCACGCGCGCGCCGCGGCTGACGATGCTCTCGAGCTCCTCGATCGTGTAGAAGTTCAGCCGCACCGGAATGCCGAAGCGATCGCGCAGCGGATTGGTGAGCAGGCCCGCGCGCGTGGTGGCGCCGACGAGGGTGAACTTCGACAGCTCGATCTTGACCGAGCGCGCAGCCGGACCTTCGCCAATGATCAGGTCGAGCTGAAAGTCCTCCATCGCGGGATAGAGCACCTCTTCCACCGCCGGTGAGAGGCGATGGATCTCGTCGATGAAGAGCACGTCGCGCTCTTCGAGATTGGTGAGCAGCGCGGCGAGATCGCCGGCCTTCGCAATCACCGGGCCTGACGTGGCGCGAAAGCCGACGCCGAGCTCCTTCGCTACGATCTGCGCCAGCGTGGTCTTGCCTAGGCCGGGCGGGCCGACGAACAGCACGTGATCCAGCGCCTCGCCGCGCTTGCGCGCGGCTTCGATGAAGATCGAGAGATTCTTGCGCGCCTGCTGCTGGCCGACGAAATCGGACAGCGATTGCGGGCGCAGCGCGGTGTCGCCGACATCGTCGCTGCGCCGTTCGGGCGAGACCATGCGGCTGGCCTTGGGATCGGCCTTGGGATCGCTCACTTCGAGAGCTCCTTCAGACCGAGGCGGATAAGCTGCGCGGTCTCGGCACCTTCACCGGCATTGCGCGAGGCCGATGCGATGGCGGCCGCCGCCTGCGGCTGGCCGTAGCCGAGATTGACCAGCGCGGAGATCGCGTCCGCCACAGGCCGCGGCGCGCGCTGATCGTCGACGGCGCTGGCGAGATGCACGACGGCCGGATCGACATTGGCGAAGGCCGGTGCCTTGTCCTTCAATTCGGTAACGATGCGCTCGGCGACCTTGGGGCCGACGCCGGGCGTGCGCGAAACTGCGGTCTTGTCGCGCAGCGCAATGGCATTGGCGAGATCAGCCGGCGCCAGCGTGCCGAGCACCGCGAGCGCGACTTTTGCGCCGACGCCCTGCACGGTCTGGAGCAGGCGAAACCATTCGCGCTCCTGATCGGTGCGGAAGCCGAACAGCTTGATCTGGTCCTCGCGGACATAGGTCTCGATCGACAAGACGGCCGCTTCGCCGGGTGAAGGCAGATGCTGCAACGTGCGAGAGGAGCAGTGCACCTGATAGCCAACGCCACCGACGTCGAGAATCACAAAATCCTCGCCGTAGGAATCGATCAGGCCCTTGAGCTTGCCGATCATAGTCCCGCCACCTTCAGCCGGAGCGCGGTGCTCTGGCGGTGATGGGCGTGGGTGATCGCGATGGCGAGTGCGTCGGCGGCGTCCGCGGACGGCGGCTCGGCCTTGGGCAGCAGGATCTTCAGCATCATCGCGATCTGGTGCTTGTCGGCATGGCCGGCGCCGACCACGGTCTTCTTGACCTGGTTCGGCGCGTATTCGGCGACGGAGATGCCGAACATTGCGGGCGCCAGCATGGCGACGCCGCGGGCTTGGCCGAGCTTCAGCGTGGCGACGCCATCCTTGTTCACAAAGGTCTGCTCGACCGCGGCTTCCACCGGTTTGTGATTGGAGAGGACGGCTGCGAGCCCTTCATGGATCCCAAGCAGCCGGCTCGACAGCGGCAGATCATCCGGCGGTTCCACCGAGCCGCAGGCGACGTAGATCAGGCGGTTGCCCTCAGCCTCGATCACGCCCCAGCCGGTGCGGCGGAGGCCGGGGTCGATGCCGATGATGCGAACGGGGCCACGAATCGGAAGCGCAGTCATGGGCCAGTGATAGCGGCTGGCTGCGGTGGGGGAAACAGAAACAGAACGGAAGTAACAGGGGAAAGGCTGTCTCGTGCCCCGGGCGCGGCGCAGCGCGAAGGGTGCGCTGCTGAACCGGGGCCCCCAGATTGCCGCTGGCAATCAAGGCAGATGGCTCCCGGCTCTGCGCAGCGGCGCTTCACGCTGCAGCGCGTCCGGGACACGCGCAGACCCTACCCACCCATCTTCGCGACCAGCGCGTCCGAGATCTCGAAATTGGCGTAGACCTGCTGGACGTCGTCGTGGTCGTTGAGGTGATCCATCAGCTTCAAGAGCTTCTCGCCGGTCTCGTCGTCGACGGCGACCGTGTTCTGCGGCTTCCAGATCAAGGCGGCCTTGCGCGGCTCGCCGAACTTGGCTTCGAGCGCCTTGGCGACGTCGCGATAGCCTTCGGTCGAGGCGTAGATCTCGTGGCCGGCTTCGCTGGAGACCACATCGTCGGCGCCGGCTTCGATCGCGGCATCGAGCACGGCGTCGTCATCGGCGACGCTGCGGTCGTATTCGATGATGCCGGTGCGGTCGAACATGAAGGACACCGATCCGGTTTCACCGAGATTGCCGCCGGACTTGGTGAAGAAGGAGCGGATGTCGGAGGCGGCGCGGTTGCGGTTGTCGGTCAGTGCCTCGACGATGACGGCGACGCCGCCCGGGCCATAGCCCTCATAGCGGATCTCGTCGTAGTTCTCGCCGTCGTTGCCGAGCGCCTTTTTGATGGCGCGCTCGATATTGTCCTTCGGCATGTTCTCCTGACGCGCGGCGATCACGGCGGCGCGCAGGCGCGGGTTCATGTTGGGGTCGGGCGTGCCCAACTTGGCGGCGACGGTGATTTCCCGCGCCAGCTTGCCGAACAGCTTCGACTTCTGCGCATCCTGCCGCCCCTTGCGGTGCATGATGTTCTTGAATTGGGAATGTCCGGCCATGCGTGGTCTCGTTAGGGAATCGGCGCCTGAGGTGAGCTTAGGGAAGCGCGGCCTTATAGGCCGCCAACCCACCGGAATGAAAGAGGCTCCTGCGACTTAGGGTAACACCGTAGTCATTTCTGCCCAACAGTGAGGCACTGTTAACCCTGATTTCATTCCGGGTTGCGAAAATACCGGCTGCACGTTTCCCGACAAGAGTTGAGCTGATGGCGTTCGCATTATTCCGAAAGCGCCTGCCAGTGGCGGCTGCGCCCGCGGCCGCGCCCCAGGCTGAAGCGGCTGCCCCCGCACCGGCTCCGGCGGTCGAGGCCGATTCCGCCCGGGAAATCCTGGAACTGCTGGAACTCGAGCTCGGCGCCATGATCCGCCAGCTCGAGCGCGCCGCCAATTCGGTCGCCGGCGGCGCCGAGGCGACCGCCACCACGCTTGCGGCCATTCGCAACCGGACCGACGCGCTGACCGGCCGGACCAACGCCGCCCAGTCCAATGCCTCCGGCTTCGCCCATGCCGCCGACAAGTTCACTCAGTCCGCGCAGGGCATCGGCGCCCAGGTGCGCGAGGCCGGCAAGCTCGCCGACGAGGCCAGCGCCGCGGCGCAGGAAGCCCGCGCCAATGTCGACCGCCTGCGCGAGTCCTCGGCCGCGATCGGCAACGTCGTCAATCTGATCGCGCAGATCGCGCGGCAGACCACGCTGCTCGCGCTGAATTCGACCATCGAGGCCGCACGCGCCGGCGCGGCCGGCAAGGGATTTGCCGTGGTCGCCACCGAGGTGAAGGCGCTCGCTGTGCAGACCCAGGGCGCCACCGAAGAAATCTCGAAGAAGATCGACGCGCTCCAGCGCGATGCTGCCGGCTCCGCCGATGCGGTGCACCGCATCTCGCAGGCGATCGAGGCGATCCGCCCGGTGTTCGATACCGTCAACGGCGCGGTCGCCGAGCAGAACGCCACCACCAGCGAAGTCTCCGGCAATGCGGCCAGCGCATCGGAGTTCATCATCTCGGTCGGCGAGAGCGCGGCCGAGATCGACGCCGCGACCAAGGCGGCCGAAACCCATGGCGAGAGCGTCGCCAGCGCCGGCAAGGCCGTCACGACCTTCGCGCAAAAACTCAAATCGCGCTGCGCGGTATTGTTGCGCCAGAGCGAGCACGACGACCGGCGCAAGACCGAGCGGCTGCCCTGCCATCTCAAGCTCGACACCGCGCGCGGCCCCTTGCAGGTCTACGAGATCGCGATGGACGGCGTGCTGATCGGCGGCGCGGAGGCGAGCCGGCTCGCACCGCAATCCATCATCGAGGGCACGCTCGAAGGCGTCGGCGCCTGCCGCCTGCGCGTCATCGAACAGTCCAAGGCCGGCGCCCGCGCGCAGTTCGTCAGCCCCCATCCCGATCTCCGCGAGAAGATCGAGGACAAGCTCTGGTCGATCCACGAGGAGAACACCGAGTTCGTCACCCGCGCGATGGAGGCCGGCACCGCGCTGACGCGTATCTTCGAGCAGGCGGTCGCGCGTGGCGAGGTGAAGATCGACGATCTCTTCGACACCGACTATGCGGAGATATCAGGCACCAATCCGCAGCAATACCGCACCCGATATCTCGACTGGGCCGATCGCGCGCTGCCGCCGTTCCAGGAAGCCTTCCTGGCCAGGGACCCGCGCATGGCGTTCTGCGCCATGGTCGACCGCAACGGCTTCCTGCCGGTGCACAACAAGATCTATTCGCATCCGCAGCGCGCCGGCGATCCCGCCTGGAACATGGCCAACAGCCGCAACCGGCGCATCTTCAACGATCCCGCCGGGCTCGCCGCCGCGCAGAACCTGCGCTCCTATCTGGTCCAGAGCTACGCGCGCGACATGGGCAACGGCAACACCGTGATGATGCGCGAGATCGATGTTCCGATCCGGGTGCAGGGGCGGCACTGGGGCGGGTTCAGGACGGCCTACAAGCTTTAGACCAAAGAACCAGGCCGCGAGCTGCGGGTTGGTGCACGCTCAGGCAAGACGCCGCCGCGCGAATCATCTTTTCGGGTACAGTTGGAATGGGAATGCCGCAGAGGGCCGGCGAACGGCTCCGACTGGAGGAAGCCCGTCAATGTCCCTCGCCCAGCTTGCCGTCATGGACACCGGCTCGAACCGGACGCTCGCCGAGCGCTTGATCGACCAGCTCGCCGACCGCATCGGCGGTCTCGGCGTCGAGCTTGCCGACATCGCGGGCAATGTCCAGGAAGTCGCAAGCCGGGTCGCCGACCAGTCCGAGCGGTTCCATCATCTCCAGAAGACCGCCGAGACCATGGTCTCGGCCAACCATGACATCGCCAACGCGTCGCAGGCCGTGCAGTCGACCACGGCGGCTGCGGTCGGCGAGATCGCGCAATCGCGCAGCGCGGTCGACACCGCGGTCAGCCATATCTCGGAGCTCGTCGCGGCCGTCGAGCGGATCGAGGCGCGCCTCGGCGCCGTCGGCTCGGCGCTGGCGCAGGTGGCAAAAGTGTCCGGCTCGATCGAGGCGATCGCCAAGCAGACCAACCTGCTGGCGCTCAATGCCACCATCGAAGCCGCCCGCGCCGGCAATGCCGGACGCGGGTTCGCCGTCGTCGCGAGCGAAGTGAAGAACCTCGCGGAGGCGACGCGCCAGGCCACGCACCAGATCTCCGACACCGTGCGCGATCTCGACGGCCAGATCGAAGGTCTGATCGCCGAGAGCAGCGACGCCTCGCAGCGCGCCAAGACCGCCGGTGAGGGCGCGCAGGCGATCTCCGGTATCATTTCGCGCGTTCAGCAGGGCTTCGCCTCCGTGGAAGCGGAGATCGACAGCGTCACGCGCGCCGCGACCTCCAATCTCGGCCATTGCGACACCGTGATCAGCGAGCTCAACGAGCTTGCCAAAGGCGTCGATCTTTCCTCCCACGATCTTAAGAACGCCGATGCACGCGTGGCAAAGCTGCTCGACACGTCCGAAAGCCTGATCGCGCTGATCGCCGACAGCGGCGTGGAGACGTCGGACGCGCCGCTGATCCGCGTCGTCGTCGACACCGCCAGGCGCATCTCGGCCGAGTTCGAGGCCGCGATCGCGCGCGGCGAGATCACACTCGACCAGTTGATGGACGAGAACTACCGGAAGATCGCCGGCACCGATCCCACGCAGTACACCACCGCCTATGTCGACTTCACCGACCGCGTGCTGCCCGCGATCCAGGACCCGATCCAGAAGTCCGATCCGCGCATCGTGTTCTGCGTCGCCTGGGCGAGAGGCGGCTATCTGCCGACCCACAATCCGAACTACCGCCTGCCGCAGGGCAAGGACCCCGTCTGGAATAACGCCAACTGCCGCAACCGTCGCCTGTTCACCGACCGCGCGGTGACGAAGGTCGCGGCCAATACGAAGCCGTTCCTGCTGCAGACCTACCGCCGCGACATGGGCGGCGGACAGTTCGTGCTGATGAAGGACCTGTCCTCGCCGATCACGGTTCGCGGCCGGCACTGGGGCTCCTTCCGGATGGGCTTCCGGCAGAGCTGACGGGCCGCCGCAGCGGCTCTCACATCAAACTTCGAAAACAACCCCATGCTCAGTAGCCGGGGCGTGCGAAATCAATGGCTTGCGCAGGCGGGTCGCGAGGCCGTTTGACTCGTCGGGCAAAACGGGGGTATATTGCTATTATTCCGAAATCTTCAGCGACTTCTCCCATCTTCCCTTTCGGGCCTGAGCAAGCGCCTCGTCCTTCGAGACGGCCGCTTCGCAGCCTCCTCAGGATGAGGCTCCGCGGCAGCTGTGCTCGTAAAAACGATGGCCACAAACTCGGACCTCATCCTGAGGGCCCGCCGCAGGCGGGCGTCTCGAAGGATGGCCGCAAGCATCGTAGGGTGGGCAAAGCGAAGCGTGCCCACGTGCCTGTGCCATCTCGCGAAGAACGTGGGCACGGCGCAAGAGCGCCTTTGCCCACCCTACAATTCTGAGCAAGCGCCTCGTCCTTCGAGACGGCTGCTTCGCAGCCTCCTCAGGATGAGGCTCCGCGGTAGCTGTGCTCGTCAGAAACGATGCCGACAAACTCCGACCTCATCCTGAGGGCCCGCCGCAGGCGGGCGTCTCGAAGGATGGCCGCAAGCGAGAACCTATCGCCGCCCGACTTTCCCAATCGCACGACTTTCGTCTTCGCATGGTTTTGCGCGTTCACACGCTCGCGTTGGGCAATCGGCGGCGTCAAGGACGAAAACACGTCAAAAAATGACGTCCATCATTTCAGTCGGCCCAAAACGCATGCAACATTTGCTGCACAAGATCGTGAACGTCATGGCCTGACGCGCGGCTCGCGCAAATATGCATCACCGGAAATTTCGACGCTTCATCGTTTCGCACCGGTATGGTTATGGTCGCGCGAGAGTTCGCCGAACTGATCGCCGTAAGCGATCCATCAGGCAAGGGGATGCATATGGCAATTGTTCTCACCATCAACGGCGAAGCGAAGACGTTCGACGCGCCACCCGAAATGCCCTTGCTGTGGGTGCTGCGCGACATCCTCGGCATGACCGGCACCAAGTTCGGCTGCGGCATCGCGCAGTGCGGCGCCTGCACGGTGCATGTCGACGGCAAGGCGGTGCGCTCCTGCGTGCTGCCGGTCAGCGCGATCGCCAATCGCGCCGTCACCACCATCGAGCATGTCGGCACCACGCCCGCGGGCGCAAAGGTGCAGAAGGCCTGGCTCGATGCCGAAGTGATCCAGTGCGGCTACTGCCAGTCCGGCCAGATCATGGCCGCCGCCGCGCTGCTGGCGGCAACGCCCAACCCCGACGATGCCGACATCGACGCGGCGATGGCCGGCAACATCTGCCGCTGCGGCACCTATGTGCGTATCCGCGAGGCCATCAAGCAGGCCGCCAACGGCAAGCAGTCGTGAGGTCCGCCATGAACGCACACAACAACGTCTCCCGCCGCGCGCTGCTGACCAGCGGTCTCGCCACCGGCGTCCTGCTCGCCTTCCACCTGCCGCTGCGCGCCGCCACCAACGAGCCGCCACAGCGCGACGTCACCGACGGCAAGTTCGCGCCCAATGCCTTCATCCGCATCGACGCGACCGGCCACACCATCCTGATGATGCCGCAGGTCGAGATGGGGCAAGGCACCTACACCTCGATCTCTGCCGTGCTCGCCGAAGAGCTCGACGCGGACTGGAGCAAGGTCGAGGTGCAGCACGCACCGCCGAACGACAAGCTCTACGGCAATCCGACCTTCGGCCTGCAGGTCACCGGCAACTCGAACTCGATCCGCGCCTGGTGGGTGCCGCTGCGCAAGGCTGGCGCGACCGCCCGCGCGATGCTGGTGCAGGCCGCGGCGAGCCAGTGGGGCGTCGATCCGTCGAGCTGCACGGCATCGAAGGGCGAAGTCGCGCACGCCGCGAGCGGCCGCAAGCTCGGCTATGGCGAGCTTGCGCTGGCCGCCCAGGGCCAGACGCCGCCGAAGGATGTGCCGGTCAAGGACCCCAAGGACTTCGTCCTGATCGGCCAGCCCTTGAAGCGGCTCGACACGCCCGAGAAGACCAACGGCAAGGCCGTCTACGGCATCGACGCGATCGTGCCCGGCATGAAGATCGCCGCGATCGCCAATTGCCCGGTGTTCGGCGGCAAGGTCGGCAAGGTCGACGACAGCGCCGCGGCCAAGGTCGCCGGCGTGCGCAAGGTCGTCGTGCTCGACGACGCCGTCGCCGTGATCGGCGATCACATGTGGGCGGCGAAGAAAGGCCTCGAAGCGCTCAAGATCGAGTGGAACGAGGGGCCGAACGCCAAAATCAACAGCAAGGACGTCTGGGACGATCTGCGCAAGGCCAGCGAAAAGGACGGCGTGGTCGCCAAGTCCGAGGGCGACATCGCCAAGGCGCTGGCCAGCGGCGACAAGTTCGAGGCAAGCTTCGAGCTGCCGTTCCTGGCGCACGCCTCGATGGAGCCGATCAACGCCACGGTTCACGTCAGGCCGGATGCGCTCGAGATCTGGACCGGCACGCAGATCATGACCCGCGTGCAGTCGGAGGCCGCGAAGGCTGCCGGCCTTCCCGCCGACAAGGTGATCGTCAACCAGCATCTGCTCGGCGGCGGTTTCGGCCGCAAGCTCGAACCGGACATGGTGATCGCGGCGGTGAAGATCGCCAAGCAGGTCGACTACCCCGTGAAGGTGGTGTGGACGCGTGAGGAAGACATCCAGCACGACGTCTACCGCCCGGTCTATCGCGACCAAGTCACGGCGTCGCTGGTCGACGGCAGGGTCGCGGGCTGGAAGTACAAGATCGCGGGCTCCGCCGTGCTGGCGCGCTGGCTGCCGCCGGCGTTCCAGAAGGGCATCGACATCGACGCGATCGATGCCGCGGTCGACGCGCCCTACGACTTCGCCAATTTCCACGTCGAATATGTCCGCGCCGAGCCGCCGGCCGTGCCGACCGGTTTCTGGCGCGGCGTCGGACCGAACAACAACGTGTTCGCCGTCGAATGCGCGATGGACGAGCTTGCGCGCAAGGCCGGCAAGGACCCGATCGAATTCCGCAGGTCGATGCTGACGAAGAACCCGCGCATGCTCGCGGTGCTCAACCAGGTCGCCGAAAGATCCGGCTGGGGGCAACCCCTGCCGCCGCGCGTCGGACGCGGTGTCTGCGTGCAGCCGTCGTTCGCGAGCTTCATCGCGACCGTGGTGGAGGCGGAGATCGACGACATCGGCGAGATCATTCTCCGCCGCATCACCTCGGTGGTGGACACCGGCATCGCGGTCAACCCGGATACGGTGAAGGCGCAGATCGAGGGTGGATTGGTCTTCGGCCTGACCGCCGCGCTCTATGGCGAGATCACCATCGCAAAGGGCCGCGTGCAGCAGTCGAACTTCCACGACTACCGCATGATGCGCATCAACGAGACCCCGAAGATCGACGTCATCGTGGTCAAGAGCGGCGAGGCGCCCGGCGGCATCGGCGAGGCCGGCGTCAATGCCGGGCCGCCGGCGCTGCGCAACGCGCTTTACGCCGCAACCGGCGTGGCGCTGCGGCGCCTGCCGATCGACCGGAAACTCTTGGCTGCGGGGAAAAAGGCATGAGCGGCAAGATGCGTATCCTCGGAAGCCTCGTCGTGATCGCCATCGTGGTGGCGGGGCTCGGCGTCTGGATCATCCGCGGGCCCGGCCCGCTCGATTTCGCCGGCGGCACCAAGGTGGCGCTGGCGGATTATCGCGCCGGCAAGCCCACGGGCGTGCCTGTTTCGCTCGAGAAGGCCAGCCTTGTCGAACGCGGCGAGTATCTGGCGAAGGCGGCGGACTGCATGGTCTGCCACACCGCGCCCGGCGAGAAGGAGTATTCCGGCGGCCTCGGCTTCAAGCTGCCGTTCGGCACGCTGTATTCGACCAACATCACGCCGGACAAGGACACCGGCATCGGCAATTACAGCGACCAGGAGTTTTTGAACGCGGTCCAGCACGGCCAGCGCCGCGATGGCGCGCGGCTCTATCCGGCGATGCCGTACACGTCCTACACGTTTATGACCGACGACGACGTGCTGGCGGTGAAGGCCTATCTGTTCAGCCTGCCGGCGGTGCGCGCCAAGGCACCCGACAACACGTTGTCGTTCCCGTTCAACCAGCGCTGGGCGATGATGTTCTGGTCGGCCGTGTTCAATCCGGACACGCGCTTTGCGCCTGATACGTCGAAAAGCCCGGAGTGGAATCGCGGCGCCTATCTCGCCGAAGCGCTGGCGCATTGCGGCGAATGCCACACGCCGCGCAATCTCGGCTTCGCGCTCGACAACCGCAAGAAGTTCGCTGGTGCCATCACCGCCGGCTGGCGTGCCTTCAACATCTCCTCCGACAAGGCCACCGGCCTCGGCAATTGGAGTGATGCGGATCTGGTCTCGTATCTGTCGCAGGGACACGCGCCCGGCCACGGCTCGGCCTCGGGCCCAATGGGTGAAGCCGTCGACCACAGTTTCAGCCAGTTCGCGCCGGAGGACATCCGCTCCATCGTGGCCTATTTGCGCAGCGTGCCGCCGCAGCCTTCGCCCGATCTGCCCGCCACCACGGCGCCGGTCGCACCCGCTTCGCACAAGGACGGCGTCACGGCGGACGCGCGCGGCAAGAAGGTGTTCGCCAGCGCCTGCGCCAGCTGTCACGGCTGGAGCGGCGAAAGCCCTGTTACGCCGATGGCGACGCTGACCGGCACCTGGGCGGTGAACGATCCCGCGGCCACCAACGTCGCGCAGATCGTGATCTCCGGCACCAAGCGGCACACGCCCGACGGCGCACTGTCGATGCCGGCGTTCGGCAACGCCTACACCAACGACGAGATCGCGGCAGTGGCGAACTATGTCACCGCGCGGTTCGGCACGAAGGGCTCGAAGCTGACGGCGAAGGACGTGGCGGAGTTGAGGGAGCAGACGGCGGAGTAGGTCTGCGCGGCCGTTGTTGATGGCGAGGGATTGATGCCTGATCTCGCGCAAATCTCCGCTGTCGTCCCGGACAAGCGAAGCGCAGATCCGGGACCGATACGCCGCTGCAGTAGTTGACGAAGATTGGCAATGACCATCTCGCGCAACGATGACTGCTGCGGCGTATGGGTCCCCGCCTTCGCGGGGACGACACTGAGTATGGCGCGCGACCGTGAGCAATCAGTCTCGTAGGGTGGGCAAAGCGAAGCGTGCCCACGTCTGTGTCGCCGTATCGGAAAGTTCGTGGGCACGGCGCAAGGGCGCCTTTGCCCACCCTACGATACCGAGTGTGTGGCGTCCTTCTTCAGCTCAACCAGAATCTCGGCGTCGCCGGCTCCAGCCTTCCGCCCATGCGCACCGGCGCGATCTTCAGCGCTAGCCCCGTCGCGTCGTCCGTCTCGACCGCAACGCCGCTGAGCGTCGCCACTCCGGCCGCTGGTTCGAATCTCCCCGATGGAATGCCCGACGTGAACCGGCGCAGCGGCTCTTCCTTCTGCATGCCGATGATCGAGTCGTAATCGCCGGTCATGCCGGCGTCGGTCATATAGGCGGTGCCGCCGGTGAGTATCTGGTGGTCGGCGGTCGGCACGTGGGTGTGCGTGCCGACGACGAGGCTGGCGCGGCCGTCGCAGAAGAAGCCGACACCCTGCTTCTCGCTGGTCGCCTCGCAATGGAAGTCGACGACGATGGCATCCGCGGCGATGCCGAGCGGACAGGCGCCAAGTTCACGCTCCAGCGCGGCGAAGGGATCGTCGAACGGGGTCATGAAGACGCGACCGAGCGCGTTGACCACGAGCGCATGCTTGCCGTTCTTGGTCTCGACCAGGGCGGCACCGCGGCCGGGCGTGCCACGCGGATAGTTGGCGGGACGCACCAGGCGTTCGGCGCGCTCGATGAAGACGAGTGCCTCGCGCTGGTCCCAGGAATGATTGCCGAGCGTCACCGCATCGGCGCCGGCGTCGAGAAACTCCTGATAGATCGCTTCCGTGATGCCGAAGCCGCCCGCGGAATTCTCGCCGTTGACGACGACGAGATCGAGCGACCAGTCCTTGACCATGCCGGGCAGATATTCGGCGATGGCGTTGCGGCCCGCCCGGCCGACGACATCACCCACGAAGAGAATGCGCAACTTCAGAACTCCGGAAATCGAACACGTCCGATTCCGTTAGCACATAATCCAGCGCGACGTCGTGGGCTAATGCCGGAACCGCCTTGATCTCCTGCGCCGCGAAGGCGAGCCCGATGCCGAGAATGTGCTTGGCCTTCCGCAAATGTGCGAAGGTGAAATCATAATGCCCCGCACCGTAGCCGATGCGATGGCCGAGGCGATCAAACGCCGCGAGCGGCGTCAGCATGATGTCGGGGATCACCTCAGTGGCAGCCGGTGACGGCTCGGGAATGCCGAGCGGGCCGAGCATCAGGCGATCGTTCGGATGGAAGATGCGGAAGATCAGCGACTGCCCGCGCGCGGTGACACAAGGCAGCGCGAGCGTCGCGCCCTGCTCCGCAAGCTTCTTCAACAGCGGCATCGGATCGATCTCGCTGCGGATCGGCGAATAGCCGGAGACGATGCTGCCGGGCAGGAGATCGAACGGCAAGCCCCGCTTGGCGAGCTTTGCGGCGGCGGCGGTGCGCTTCTTCTCGCTCAGCCCGTCGCGCGCCGCGAGGGCTTTGGCACGGAGTTCGGCTTTGGTGTTGGACATGTGCTCGGTCCCCATGTCACCACCCGCGAATGCGGGTGATCCAGTATTCCAGAGGCGGTCGTGTTTCACACAAAGGCCGCGGCGTACTGGATGCCCCGTCCCCCGCGCGCAATTGCGCACCGGGCGGGCATGACACCTGTTGAATTGGCCGCAGTCGTTTCAACAAGCTCAACCAAGCAGACAGAAGTGCGAAGCCGCGTACGCCGTTGAAGCACTCGATCCCGGAGTTCCCTACGAAAGTAGGTGGGCACCATATGTCCGGGCCCACGGGCCCGGCCAGGGACAGTTCCCTAAAGGATCGATAAGGCCCCGGGGATATATGGCTCCTGACGCGCGTCGCAGCCTCGCGAGGCCAATGTAACAACGATACTGACGAATCGCCAGCCCGGCGCTTGGGTGTCCACTTGGTTGCCAAGACCGCCGATGAGCTCCCTCTCCCGCCTGCGGGAGAGGGTTGGGGTGAGGGCTCTTTCCTCTGAGGGATTGTCGCGTTGTGGAGACACCCTCTCCCCGACCCTCCCCCGCGAGCGGGGGAGGGAGCGCACTGCTTGCGTGGCAGCCGCCCCCTACCCGATCGCGATTCCATTCCCGACGGTCCGGTTCAGGACCTGGGTCGACTTCTCGATTCGTTCGGCCGCGGCGTTCAGTGCATTCACCACCGCGGTCTGCGTCAACCGGGCGCGCTCGACGGCGGCGTTGCGGAAATCCCGCAGCTCGGTCAATTCCTGCTCCATGGTGCGGACGCGGTTGCCGACATCGACGAGTTCGTCGCAGACGGTCAGTGCCGCCATCACCGTGAGGCGCGCATCGCCGATCTCGCCGAATTTTCCGCGCAGCGACTGAATGCGTGTTTCCAGGCTTTCGGCGAGCTTCAGCAGCCGCACCTCCTGGCCCTCCTCGCAGGCCATGCGATATTGCCGGCCGTTGATGGTGACGTTGATGTGGCTCATCCGTCCTCTCCGGTATCGAGCACCGAACGTATCGTGACGATTGCGGAATCCAGCCGGTCGGAGATCTCGCGATTGGTGCGCTCGAGCTTGCGCGCTTTCACCAGCGCGCCGTCGAGTTCATCGGCGAGCCGGGAACGATCGGCACCAAGCGCCTGGATGCGCGCAGCCAACTCGTTCTCGTCGCGATCGGCATCGCGCCGCCGCTCGACCGCGCTTTCAAGCGCGTCGAGGGCCGCCATGAGCCTGCGGGTCGCGATCTCGATCTCGACGGCGGAGGACTCCGTCATGGCAGAGCTGTTGGACACGCGATCGTTCATGCAGTCAGCGGCGGAACCTTTGGCCCATCCCGAGGCCTTTGAGCTGAGACTTGCCGTCCGGCAAAAGACTCGGTTCGGCAAGCGGTTAGAAGCAGAAATTTACGTGGCAAGCTAGCCTTGCGCAACGTCGCCGCGAAACTATGCACCGATCTTGCGGCATGATCCGACCGGAAAGCCGGCCTCCACTTTGCGCTGACGCGACCCTGCGGGTCCGGATCATGCCGGAAGCAACTTTTAGGGCCGAACTGGCGTTTGATTGCCTTGGACTCCCGGAACCGAGGTGCTATCCCAGCCCCGACCTTCAGTGGCCGAAAGGCTCCTTCCCTGCGCGGGCGGACCGCCGCCAAGCGCCTCATTTCAGACGGATTTCAGACATGACGCAGGTCGATCACAACCGCATGGCCAACGCGATCCGTGGCCTCGCGATGGACGCTGTCGAGAAAGCGAAATCGGGCCATCCCGGCCTGCCGATGGGCGCTGCCGACATCGCCACCGTGCTGTTCACGCAGTTCCTGAAATTCGACATCGCCGCGACCGACTGGCCCGACCGCGACCGCTTCGTGCTCTCGGCCGGCCACGGCTCGATGCTGCTCTATTCGCTGCTCTATCTCACCGGCAGTCCCGAGATGACGATCGATCAGCTCAAGAACTTCCGCCAGTTGGGATCGCTGACACCCGGACACCCCGAACACGGCCATACCAAGGGGATCGAGACCACGACGGGCCCGCTCGGCCAGGGCATCTCGACCGCGGTCGGCATGGCGCTTGCCGAGAAGATGCTGGCCGCAGAGTTCGGCAAGAAGATCGTCGACCATCACACCTATGTGCTCGCCTCCGACGGCGACCTGATGGAAGGCGTGTCGCAGGAGGCGATCGCGCTGGCCGGGCACTGGAAGCTCAACAAGATGATCGTGCTCTATGACGACAACGGCATCTCGATCGACGGCCCGACCTCGATCGCCGATTCCGTCGACCAGGTGAAGCGCTTCAAGTCGGCCGGCTGGGCCGCCGAGAAGATCGACGGCCACGACCAGGCTGCGATCACCGCCGCGATCACCCGCGCGCAGAAATCCAACAAGCCGACGCTGATCGCCTGCCGCACCACGATCGGCTTCGGCGCCCCGCACAAGCAGGGCACCGCGAAGGCGCACGGTGAGGCGCTCGGTGCTGACGAGCTGAAGGCCGCGAAGGAAAGTCTCGGCATCTCGCTCGAGCCGTTCTCGGTGCCCGACGACGTGCTGAAGGCCTGGCGCGCGGCAGGCTCCCGCGGCGCCGCGGCCCGGCAGGAATGGGAAGGACGGCTCGGTGAACTCGGCAGCCGCAAGCGCGCCGAGTTCGAGCGCCGGCTGCGCCATGAGCGCCCCGCTGCGCTCGCGAAGGCCATTCGCGCCTACAAGAAGGAACTGCTGGAAAAGCCGATGACGGCCGCGACCCGCAAGTCGTCGGAAGCGGTGATCGAAGTGATCGCCGGCGCGATGCCGATGGAATTCCTCGCGGGCTCCGCCGACCTTACCGGCTCCAACAACAACAAGGCGAAGTCGGCGACCGCGTTCTCGGCCAAGACGCCGAAGGGCCGCTTCATCCATTACGGCATCCGCGAGCACGGCATGTGCGCAGCGATGAACGGCATCTTCCTGCACGGCGGCTTCGCGCCGAACGGCGCGACCTTCCTCGTGTTCACCGACTATGCGCGTCCCGCGATGCGCCTCGCCGCGCTGATGGGCACGGGTGTCGTCTACGTGATGACGCACGATTCCATCGGTCTCGGCGAGGACGGCCCGACCCACCAGCCGGTCGAGCATCTCTCGGCCCTTCGTGCCATTCCGAACATGCGCGTGTTCCGTCCCTGCGATTCCATCGAGGTTGCCGAATGCTGGGAGCTCGCGCTCAACCGCGTCGACGGCCCGACGGTGCTGGCGCTGACGCGTCAGAACCTGCCGCAGCTCCGCACCAATGCGCCGAACGAGAGCCCCTGCGCCGCCGGCGCCTACGAACTGGTGGCTGCCCAGGGCGAAGCCAAGGCGACGCTGTTCGCCTCCGGCTCCGAGGTCGAGATCGCGGTGGCCGCCCAGAAGCAGCTCGCCGAGCGCGGCATCGCGTCACGGGTGGTCTCGGTGCCGTCGCTCGAGCTTTTGCTAGCGCAACCAGAAGCCAAGCGCGCCGAGATCATCGGCAACGCGCCGGTGAAGGTCGCGATCGAGGCCGCGGTGCGCTGGGGCTGGGATGCCGTGATCGGCCAGGATGGCGAATTTATCGGCATGCATTCGTTCGGTGCGAGCGCGCCGCTCAACAAGATCTACCAGCATTTCGGCATTACCGCCGAGGCTGCGGTTAACGCTGTGCTGAAGCGCGTTTCCTGAGAGTTGAGGTTGCCAAAAAAAAGGACTACCTAATCTCTCATATGATCAAGCACCGCCCGGCCGAACCGGGCGTCCGCCCCTAAAAAACCTCCGCAGGCGCGTAAGTCGCGCGCTGTGCGGGGAAGATTAGGCGTTATCGAACCCGTCATTGAACGGTCATAAGGAGATGAAACATGGCAGTCCGCGTCGGAATTAACGGTTTTGGCCGCATCGGCCGCAACATCCTGCGGGCTATCGCCGAGTCCGGCCGCAAGGACATCGAGGTCGTCGGCATCAACGATCTCGGCCCGGTCGAGACCAACGCCCATCTCCTCCGTTTCGACAGCGTCCATGGCCGCTTCCCCGGCACCGTCACCGTCGATGGCGACTCCATCAGCCTCGGCGGCAGCAAGATCAGGGTGACCGCCGAGCGCGATCCCTCGAAGTTGCCCTGGAAGGATCTCGGCATCGACATCGCGATGGAGTGCACCGGCATCTTCACCTCGAAGGACAAGGCCTCCGCGCATCTCACCGCCGGCGCCAAGCGCGTTCTCGTCTCCGCGCCCGCCGACGGCGCCGACGCCACCATCGTCTACGGCGTCAACCACGACACGCTGACCAAGGATCACATGGTGGTCTCGAACGGCTCCTGCACCACCAACTGCCTCGCGCCGGTGGCCAAGGTGCTGAACGACCTGGTCGGCATCGAGACCGGCTTCATGACCACGATCCACGCCTATACCGGCGACCAGCCGACGCTCGACACCATGCACAAGGATCTCTATCGCGGCCGTGCGGCGGCGATGTCGATGATCCCGACCTCGACGGGTGCTGCCAAGGCGATCGGCCTCGTGCTGCCCGAGTTGAAGGGCAAGCTCGACGGCGTCGCGATCCGCGTGCCGACCCCGAACGTCTCGGTCGTCGACCTCAAGATCATCGCCAAGCGCGCCACCGACGCCAAGGAGATCAACGCGGCGATGAAGCGCGCCAGCGAGCAGCAGCTCAAGGGCATCCTCGGCTACACCACCGCGCCGAACGTCTCGATCGACTTCAACCACGACCCGCACTCCTCGACCTTCCACGAGGACCAGACCAAGGTGCAGAACGGCACTCTGGTGCGCGTGATGTCCTGGTACGACAACGAGTGGGGCTTCTCGAACCGCATGGCCGACACCGCCGTCGCGTTCGCGAAGGTGATCTAACGCCGCTCTGGTGTCCCGGACGCGATGCAGCGCGAAACGCTGCGCCGCAGATCCGGGACCCATTCGAACGCGGGACCCGCTGCAAGATGGGTCCCGGTTCTGCACAGCGGCGCTACGCGCCGCAATGCGCCCGGGAAGGAAGCGTCCGATGACCAACAAATTCCGCACCCTCGACGACGTCGAATTGAAGGGCAAGCGCGTGCTGCTGCGCGTCGATCTCAACGTGCCCATGGAGAACGGGCGCGTCAGCGATGCGACCCGGCTCGAGCGCGTTGCGCCGACCATCAGCGAAATCGCCGACAAGGGCGGCAAGGTCATCCTGCTCGCACATTTCGGCCGCCCGAAGGGCCGCGACGCCAAGGACTCGCTCAAGCCTGTCGCCGAAGCGCTGTCCAAGGTCGTGAAGAAGCCGGTCGCGTTCGCCGACGACTGCATCGGCGAGCCCGCGGCCAAGGCGGTCGCCGCGCTCAAGGACGGCGACATCCTCTGCCTCGAAAACACCCGCTTCCACAAAGAGGAAGAGAAGAACGATCCCGCTTTCGTTGCTGAGCTCGCAAAGCTCGGCGACATCTGGGTCAACGACGCGTTCTCGGCCGCGCACCGCGCCCACGCCTCGACCGAAGGCCTCGGCCACAAGCTGCCGGCCTATGCCGGCCGCACCATGCAGGCCGAGCTCGATGCGCTGGAGAAGGCGCTGGGCTCGCCGACCAAACCCGTGATCGCCATCATCGGCGGCGCCAAGGTCTCGACCAAGATCGACCTGCTGGAAAACCTCGTCAGCAAGGTCGACGCGCTGGTGATCGGCGGCGGCATGGCCAACACCTTCCTGCACGCCCAGGGCGTCGGGGTCGGCAAGTCGCTGGCCGAGAAGGACCTGGCGCCGACCGCGCTGCGCATCATGGAGAAGGCGGAAGCCGCCAATTGCGCGATCATCCTCCCCGTCGATGCCACCGTCGCCTATCACTTCGCCGCGAATGCGCCGTCGCATGCTTACGGGCTCGACGCGATCCCGGCCGACGGCATGATCCTCGACGTCGGCCCGCAGTCGATCGCGCGCGTCCATGCCGCGATCGACGACGCCGCCACGCTGGTCTGGAACGGACCGCTCGGCGCCTTCGAGATGCAGCCGTTCGACCGCGGCACGGTCGCGGCCGCCAAGCACGCGGCGGAGCGCACCAAGGCCAAGAAGCTGATCTCGATCGCGGGCGGCGGCGACACCGTCGCGGCGCTCAACCAGGCCCATGTGGCCGGCCAGTTCACCTATGTCTCGACCGCCGGTGGCGCATTTCTTGAATGGATGGAAGGCAAGCCCCTGCCTGGCGTCGAAGTCTTGCGAACGAAGTAACCCGTCAAAAAGCAAGCGGCCGTCAGGCCCAAACGGAGAAAGACACATGGCTCGGATCACGTTGCGTCAATTGCTCGACCATGCGGCTGAGAACGATTACGGCGTACCGGCCTTCAACATCAACAACATGGAGCAGGCGCTGGCGATCATGGACGCCGCCAACCAGGTCGACGCTCCCGTCATCATCCAGGCCTCGCGCGGTGCGCGCTCCTACGCCAACGACATCATGCTCAAGCACATGATGGACGCGGTCACCGAGATCTATCCGCACATCCCGGTCTGCGTGCATCTCGACCACGGCAACGAAGCCGCGACCTGCATGACCGCGATCCAGGCCGGCTTCACCTCGGTCATGATGGACGGCTCGCTCAAGGCCGACGGCAAGAGCCCGGCCGACTGGACCTACAATGTCGGCGTTACCAAGACCGTGACCGACATGGCCCATCTCGGCGGCATCTCGGTCGAAGGTGAGCTCGGCGTGCTCGGCTCGCTCGAGACCGGCATGGGCGACAAGGAAGACGGCCACGGCGCCGAGGGCAAGCTCTCCCACGACCAGCTGCTGACCAATCCCGACGAAGCCGTGAAGTTCGTCCAGGAGACCAAGGTCGACGCGCTCGCGATCGCCATGGGCACCTCGCATGGCGCCTACAAGTTCACCCGCAAGCCTGACGGCGACATCCTCGCCATGAAGGTGATCGAGGAGATCCACCGCAAGCTGCCGAACACCCATCTGGTCATGCACGGCTCCTCGTCGGTGCCGCAGGACCTGCAGGACATCATCAACGAGTTCGGCGGCAAGATGAAGCCGACCTGGGGCGTGCCCGTCGCCGAGATCCAGCGCGGCATCAAGCACGGCGTGCGCAAGATCAACATCGACACCGACAACCGCATGGCCATGACCGGCCAGATCCGCAAGGTGTTCAAGGAGCACCCGGAAGAGTTCGACCCGCGCAAGTACCTGAAGCCCGCGATGGAAGCGATGACCAAGCTGTGCAAGCAGCGGCTCCAGGAGTTCAACACCGCGGGCCAGGCCTCCAAGATCAAGAAGGTCCTGACCACCGCCGAGATGGCCAAGCGCTACGCCAAGGGCGAGCTGGATCCGAAGGTGGCGTGAGACCACGCGAACGCTCTCTCGTCCCCCTCGCCCCGCCCTTTCGGGGAGAGGGCGGGGTGAGGGGCTCTCTCCGCGAGTCGTGCTCTGTCGATGGACCTGTACCCCCTCACCCGGATTTTACGCTACGCGTAAAATCCGACCTCTCCCCGCAAGCGGGGCGAGGTAAAAGGGGCGACCAGCCCAGCCCGCCATTTTACCCCGCCTGACCTCCCCCTCCCCTGCGACGAACGTTAACTCGGCAATTGCCCGAGAACGGTCTATTTTCACAGGCAAGGGCAGAATCGTTTTGGGAGGACCTCTCGATGAATCTGACTGAGCTCAACAAGGTTGCGACCGCCATGGTCGCGCCGGGCAAGGGTATTCTTGCCGCCGACGAATCCTCCGGGACCATCAAGAAGCGGTTCGACGCGATCGGCGTGGAATCGACGGAGGACAATCGCCGCGACTATCGCGAGATGCTGTTCCGTTCGAAGGAAGCCATGAGCCAGTACATCTCCGGCGTGATCCTCTACGACGAGACGATCTGGCAAGCGGCGGCGGACGGCACGCCGCTGGTCAAGCTGATCGAACAGAGCGGCGCGATCCCCGGCATCAAGGTCGACGAAGGCACGCAGGCCTTGCCGATGTGCCCGGGTGAAACAGTGACCGTCGGCCTCGACAAGCTCGCCGAGCGGCTGAAGAAATATTACGAGCGCGGTGCGCGCTTCGCCAAATGGCGCGCGGTGATCGACATCGGCAGCGGCATTCCCTCGATGACCGCGATCAGCGTCAACGCCCATGCGCTGGCGCGCTACGCCGCGCTGTGCCAGGCCGCGCAGATCGTGCCGATCGTCGAGCCGGAAGTGCTGATGGACGGCGATCACGACATCGATCGCTGCTATGAGGTCACCCAGCGCGTGCTCAACAAGACGTTCCAGGAATTGCGCGTGCAGCGCGTCGCGCTCGAGGGCATGGTGCTGAAGCCGAACATGGCAATCTCCGGCAAGAAGTCATCGAAGCAGGCTTCCGTCGAGGAGGTCGCCGAAAAGACGATCCGCTTGCTGAAGGCCTGCGTGCCGGCGGCGGTGCCGGGCATCGCCTTCCTCTCCGGCGGCCAGTCGGACGAAGAGGCGACCGCGCATCTCAACGCCATGCACAAGCTCGGCTCGCTGCCCTGGGGCCTGACCTTCTCCTACGGCCGCGCCCTGCAGGCCGCTCCGCAGAAGGCCTGGTCCGGCAAGGCGGAGAATGTCGCCGCCGGTCAAACCGCATTCAGTCACCGCGCCCGCATGAACGGCCTCGCCTCCAAGGGCGAATGGCAAAGCAGCCTGGAAAAGAAGGCAGCCTAGATCTTGTCGAACAAACCGCCTCCGCCGCGCCCCGCGCCGCGTATCTATCTCGCGACGCCTGTTGTCGATGATCCCGCTACGCTCGTCGCCGAACTGCCGGGCCTGCTCGCCGCCGCTGACGTCGCGGCCGTGCTGCTGCGGCTGAAGGAAACCGACCAGCGTACCATGATCACGCGCATCAAGGCTTTCGCGCCGCCGGTGCAGAAGGCGGGCGCGGCGCTGCTGGTCGACGGCTACCCCGATCTCGTCGCGCGCGGCGGCGCCGACGGCGCACACCTGCCCGGCATCGCCGCGCTGAAGGAAGCACTGCCCTCGCTCAAGCCCGATCGCATCGCCGGCGTCGGCGGACTGACGACGCGGCACCATTCCATGGATGCGGGCGAGATCGGCGCGGACTATCTGCTGTTCGGCGAGCCCGACGCGAAGGGACAGCGCCCCTCGGCGCAGGCGATCGCCGAGCGGCTGGACTGGTGGGCCGAACTGTTCGAGCCGCCCTGCGTCGGCTTTGCGACCTCGCTGGAGGAAGCGCACGACTTCGCCGCCAGCGGTGCCGATTTCGTGCTGGTCGGCGATTTCATCTGGGCCGATCCGCGCGGGCCGAAGGCCGCGCTGGCCGACGCCGACGCTGCGATCAAGAAGGGCTTTGCGGCTGCGCCTGTAGGCGAGCACGGCTAGCGCCCGACATGAAGCTCCCGCGCATCACCATCCTGATTACGCTCCTGCTCACGACGCCCGCGGCCGCGCAGCTCCAGATCACGCCGCCGGCGACGATCCCGAGCCCGCCGGCCGAGAAGCAGAAGCCCAAGCCGCCGCCTCCCGCCGCCAAGAAGAAGGAGGCCGCGCCGGCGCCGAAACCGTCCGCCTCGCCCAAGCCCTCTGCTTCGCCCAAGCCGCAACTGCCCGCGACCGTGATCCCGGCGCCGGCGACCGATGCGCCCGGTGTCGATCTGGTGTTCGGCGCCTATCAGCGCGGCGAGTACAAGACCGCGTTCGATCTCGCCACCGCGCGCGCCGCGAACGGCGATACCAAGGCGATGACCATGCTCGGCGAGCTCTATTCCAACGCCATGGGCATCCGCCGCGACTACGCCAAGGCGGTCGAATGGTACAAGCGCGCCGCCGATGCCGGCGACCGCGAGGCGATGTTCGCGCTCGCCATGCTGCGCATGGCCGGACGCGGCGGCGCGGTCGACAAGGGTGAGGCGGTCAAGCTGATGGCGTCGTCCGCCAAGCTCGGCGAGCCCAAGGCGGCCTATAATCTCGCGCTGCTCTACCTCGACGGCCAGACCCTGCCGCAGGACGTCAGGCGGTCGGCCGAGCTGCTGCGGCAGGCGGCGGACGCCGGCCTGCCTGAGGCGCAATACGCACTGGCGACGTTCTACAAGGAAGGCACCGGTGTGCCCAAGGACCCCGAACGCGCGGTGCGGCTGCTCCAGGCCGCCTCGCTGGCCGACAATGTCGATGCCGAGGTCGAATACGCCATCGCCATGTTCAACGGCACCGGGACGCCGAAGAACCAGCCGGCCGCCGTCGCGCTGCTCCGCAAGGCCTCCCGCCAGGGCAGCGCGATCGCCCAGAACCGGCTGGCCTGGGTGCTGATCAACGGCATGGGCGCGACCGAGGACAAGACCGAGGGGTTCAAATGGCACCTGGTGGCCAAGACCGCCGGCAAGGGTGACCCCGAGCTCGACAAGCAATTCTCCGACCTGCCGGCCGAGGAACGCGCCAAGGCAGAGGCCGCCGCCAAAAAGTGGCTCGGGACCAAATGACTTGACCTTGCGGCCCCCGCAGGGCACCCAATCCCTCAATCAGGCGCGATTTCGCGCCATTTCCCCCCGATCAAGACCAGACAAGACCAGAGCTCATGCTGTATTCCGCAACTATCAACGTCATGGTCAAGGCCGCGCGCCGCGCCGGCCGCAGCCTCAAGCGCGATCTCGGCGAGATCGAGCATCTCCAGGTTTCGCTGAAGGGGCCGGCCAATTTCGTCTCGCTCGCCGACAAGCGCGCCGAAGAGATCCTCTACCAGGATCTTGCCAAGGCCCGGCCCGGCTACGGCTTCATCGGCGAGGAAGGCGGCACCCGCGAGGGCTCGGACAAGAGCCACACCTGGATCGTCGATCCGCTCGACGGCACCACCAACTTCCTGCACGGCATTCCGCAATTCGCGATCTCGATCGGCCTCGTGCGCGAGGGTACGATCATTGCGGGCGTGATCTACAATCCCGCCAATGACGAGCTCTACATCGCCGAGCGCGGCAAGGGCGCCTTCCTCAACGACCAGCGCCTGCGCGTCGCCGGCCGCCGCCAGCTCAACGAATGCGTCGTGGCCTGCGGCCTGCCCCATATCGGCCGCGGCGACCACGAGGAATTCCGCCGCGAGATGACCGCGATCCAGGACCGCGTCGCGGGCCTCCGCCGCTTCGGCGCCGCCTCCCTCGACCTCGCCTTCGTCGCCGCCGGCCGCCTCGACGGTTATTGGGAGCGGAATTTGCAGTCCTGGGACATCGCCGCCGGGATGCTGATGGTGCGGGAAGCTGGCGGCACGGTGAGCGATATCGCTACGCCCGGGGATGCGCTGGTGACCGGAAATGTGGTGTGCGGGAATGAGTACGTGCACGGGGAATTGGTGAAGATTTTGCGGAAGTAAGCGCAAACTTTCCTCGCCTTTCGCCTGTATTGCGCGAGATCAAAAAGAGGCCGCGCAGGCGCGGCCTCCAATCTTTCGCTACGTCAGTTGATTACCACGCGACCCACTTGCGGCCGCGCCAGTAGCCGCGGCCCTCGTGCTCGCGGAAGGCAAACTTTTCGCGCGGGCCCCAGTGCCAATTGTCCTCGTGGACGACGACGCCGGCTTCGTGCGGAAACTCGTAGGCCTCGTGCGTGTGCCAGCAGGTGTGGCCCTGGCACACGATCGCGGCCGATGCGGTGAAGGTGGACATGACGAGCACGCCGGTGCCGACAGCGGCAGCGGACAGGATTTTCTTCAGCATTTCTGCGATTTCTCCGTGGAACCCTAACCCCGCGAGCAAACCGATTTGCCCGCATCCGGTTCCGCGGCGCAGCCTGACGTTTTCGTGAGATTGCGCAGGTTGTTGTTTGCGCATGATCTTTTCGGAAAACCGCTTCGCACTTTGCGCTGGCGCGGCCCTCCGGGTCTGGATCATGCTTTCGCCTACGGCTTGACCTGCGCCGGCGGTCCGTACGGCTCGGCGTCCTTCGCGGCCTTCGGCTCCCGGTCTCCCGCCAGCACGCGCTGCACGGAGACGAAGAACACCGGCACCATCAACAGCGCGAGGATCACGACCGCGATCATGCCGCCCATCACGATGCTGCCGAGCGCCTGCTGGCTGGCGCCGCCGGCGCCGTGGGCGATCGCCATCGGCAGCACGCCGCAGATGAAGGCGAGGCCCGTCATCAGGATCGGGCGGAAGCGCAGGCGGCACGCCTCGATGGTCGCGTCCACCAGCGGCTTGCCTTCCTTCCGCAGATCCTTGGCGAACTCGATGATCAGGATCGCGTCCTTGGCTGCGAGACCGATGATGGTGATGAGGCCGACGGTGAAATAGACGTCGTTCGGCAGGCCGCGCAGCATGGCCGCGACCACCGCGCCGACGATGCCGAGCGGCACGGTGAGCAGCACGGCGAGCGGAATGGTCCAGCTCTCGTAGAGCGCGGCGAGACACAGGAACACCACGAACACCGAGAGGCCGAGCAGGAACGGCGCCTGCGAGCCCGACAGCTTTTCCTGCAGCGACTGGCCGGTCCATTCATAGCCGAAGCCGCGCGGCAGCTTGCCGGCGAGCCGTTCCATCTCGGAGATGGCATCGCCCGAGGTGAAGCCGGCTCTTGCCTCGCCGGAGATACGCACCGCCGGATAATAGTTGAAGCCCGCGATCTGCGTCGGGCCGCGTGCCCATTCGACGGTGGCGAAGGACGAGAACGGCACCAGCTGGCCGCGGCTGTTCTTGACGTTGTAGTTCAGGATGTCCTCGGTGCGCATGCGATCGCGCGCATCGGCCTGCACCACGACGCGCTGCATGCGGCCGCGGTTCGGGAAGTCGTTGATGTAGTTCGAGCCGAGATTGGTCGAGATCGTGTTGTTGATGTCCTCGAAGGTGACGCCGAACGCGCCGGCCTTCTCGCGATCAATCACGAGATTGACCACGCCCGCTTCAGGCAGGCCCTCGACATAGACCTTCTGCAGCACCGGGCTCGCATTGGCTTCCGCGATCAACTGGTCGGCGGCGCGCATCAGCGCCGGATAGCCCTTCTGGCCGCGGTCCTGCAGGCGGAACGAGAAGCCGGAGGAGTTGCCGAGATTGTCGATCGGCGGCGGCTGCAGCGCGGAGATCTTTGCGTCGCGGACCGACGAGCCCAAGTCGCGGTTGATGTCGTTGACGATCGCAGCCGCCGATTCGTTCGGGCCGCGTTCCGACCAGTCCTTCAGCGTGATGAAGGCCTGCGCGGTGTTCATGCCCTGGCCGGAGAAGCTGAAGCCGGTGAGGAAGGTGACGTTGTCCACGCCCGGCCGCTGCGCCAGATATTTTTCCACCTTCTCGATCACGGCCTCAGTGCGGCCATAGGACGAATCCGACGGCGTCTGCACGTCGGTGGTGATGAAGCCCTGATCGTCGATGGGCAGGAAGCCGCCGGGCAGGCTGACGAAGGCCCAGGACAGACCGACCAGCAGTGCAGCGTAGACCATCATCAACCGGCCGGTGCGCTTGAGCGAGAAGCCGACGGTGCGCGAGTAGCCTTCCTTGCCGCCTTCGAGCATGCGGTTGAACCAGCCGAACACGCCCTTCTTGGCGTGACCATGGCCGGCCTCGACCGGTTTGAGCAGCGTCGCGCACAGCGCCGGCGTCAGCGACAGCGCCAGGAAGGCGGAGAAGCCGATCGCCGCGACCATGGTCACAGAGAACTGCCGGTAGATGATGCCGACCGAACCCGGGAAGAACGCCATCGGCACGAACACCGCCATCAGCACCAGCGTGATGCCGATGATGGCGCTGGTGATCTGCGACATCGCCTTGCGCGTCGCCTCCTTCGGCGACAGGCCTTCCTCGGCCATGATGCGTTCGACGTTCTCGACCACGACGATCGCGTCGTCGACGAGGATGCCGACCGCGAGCACCATGCCGAACATCGAGAGCATGTTGATGGAGTAGCCGGCAAGCAAGAGCGTGGTACAGGCGCCGAGCAGCGCCACCGGGACCACGATGGTCGGGATGATGGTGTAGCGGATGTTTTGCAGGAACACGAACATCACCACGAACACCAGCACCACCGCCTCGAGCAGCGTCGTCAGTACCTTCTTGATCGAGGCCTCGACCACGGGCGTGATGTTGTAGGGGATTTCGTAGGCGATGTTGGCCGGGAAGAAGCGCGACAGCTCCTTCATCTTCGCCTCGACCGCGCTCGCGGTCGCCAGCGCATTGCCGGTCGGCGACATCAGCACGGAGAGACCGGCGGTCGGCTTGCCGTCGAGGCGGGTGTTGAACTGATAGCTGAGACCGCCAACCTCGACGCGTGCGACGTCGCGCAGGCGGACGGTCGAGCCGTCGGCATTGGCGCGCAGGATGATGGCGCCGAACTCGTCCGGCGAGGAGAGCTGGCCCTTGACCAGCACCAGCGCGGAGGTGCGCTGGGTCGAGGTCGACGGCTCGGCACCGATGCTGCCCGAGGCGACCTGTGCGTTCTGCGCGGCGATGGCCTTGTTGACGTCGTCCGCCGTCAGCCCATAGCCGACCAGCTTGGCCGGATCGACCCAGACGCGCAGGCTGCGCTCGGTCGAATAGAGCGTGGCACGGCCGACGCCGGGGATACGACGGATTTCGCCGAGCACGTTACGGATCATGAAGTCGCCGAGGCCGACCTCGTCGAGGCTGCCGTCGGTCGAGTTCAGCGTGATGATCTGCAGCACCGCGCTCGAGGCTTCCTCGACCAGGATGCCCTGCTGGATTACGGCGCGCGGCAGGCGCGCCTCGACTCGCTTGAGGCGGTTCTGCACCTCCACGGAGGCATCGTTGGTATTCGTGCCCGGGACGAAGTTGGCGATGATCTCGACTTGGCCGAGCGAGTCGCTGGTCGATTCGAAATTGAGAATGCCGGAGGCGCCGTTGAGCTCCTCCTCGATCAGGCGCGTCACGCTGTTGTAGAGGTTTTCGGGCGACGCACCGGGATAGCTGGTCGAGATCGAGATCGAGGGCGGCGCGATGATCGGATACTGCGCGATCGGCAGCAGCGGCACCGCGATCGCGCCGATCAAGCAGATGAACAGCGCGACGACCCAGGCGAAGATCGGCCTGTCGATGAAGAAGCTCGGCATGGCGCCTTACCGCGTGACCTGCTGGGCGTGCCGGTTATCCGCGCTCGCCTCGGCCTCGGACCAGGAGTTCGGCTTGACCTTGTCGCCGGCCGCGAATTTCTGGAAGCCTTCGACCACGACCTTGTCGCCGGGCTTCAGGCCTTCGGTGACGAACCAGACGCCGTCCTGCACCGAACCGGTGCGCACCGGCTGCACCGCGATGCGGTTGTCGTCCTTGACGACGAAGACTTCGCTGCCGCCGCCGCCATTGCGCTGGATCGCCTGCTGCGGCACCGCGATCGCGTCGGAGTCGAGGCCCTGTTCGATGCGGACACGGACGTACATGCCCGGCAGCAGCTCGCGCTTGGGATTGCGGAACTCGCCGCGTAACGTCACCTGACCCGTATGGGCGTCGACCTTGGCCTCCGAGAACAGCAGCTTGCCCTCGAGCGAGTAGATGGTGTTGTCGTCGAGCACGAGGCGCACCTTGGCGGCATCGGCCGCGATGCGCTCGAGATCGCCGCTGTCGAAGTCGCGGCGGAGCTGGTTGAGCTCGTTCACCGACTGGGTGAAGTCGGCATAGATCGGATCGAGCTGCTGGATGGTCGCGAGGTTGGTCTGATCCTGCACGGCGAGCGCGCCCTCGCTGACCAGCGCCGCACCGACGATGCCGTCGATCGGCGCACGCACGGTGGCATAGTCGAGATTGAGCTTGGCGCGCGCGAGCTCGGCCTTGCGTCCCTCGACCTCGGCACGGGCCTGCAGTTCGGCGGCAATCGCCTTCTCATTCTCGGCTTCGGGCGCGGCGCGCTGGGTCGTCAGCGTGGCGATGCGGTGCGCCTGCTGTTTGGCCTGCATCAGCGCGGCCTCGGCCTTGGCGACCGCGGCCTGGTTCGCCATCACCTCGACCTCGAACGGACGCGGATCGATGCGATAGAGCGGATCGCCGGCCTTCACTTCGCTGCCCTGGCGGAACAGGCGCTCGACCACGATGCCGGAGACGCGCGGCCGGACGTCGGACATGCGCGTCGGCGAGATGCGACCCGGCAATTCGCGCACGACGGCGCGCGGCTGCGGCTTGATGGTGACGACACTGACGTCAGGATCGGCGGGCTGGGCTGCGGAAACGGCTGAGCTGGATTCGTCACAGCCCGCGAGCAGCGGCGTAAAGGCCGCGAGCATCATTGCAACGCATGCCGATCGCGCGCGAAGTCCTGACATGAAGTTAAGTGCCCCGATATTGTTGAAACTGAATCACGCTCCACGCGAGGCCCGTTCTGGGCGATTCAACGCGGCTGATGCTGTCAAAATAGAAGGGACTTGCTGCGACGCAACGCATGACGCGGGCGGCTCAATGTCACACGCCCTACCTTGCTGATTTGCTTCGGCTTTTGAAGACTCACCGGATTGTTATCCGGGTTCCATCGCGGCGTGCTGCGACGGAACATCGCAATTAGTCCGCAGCCTTCATCCGGTAGCGGCTGACGCCCCATTCGGTTCCATCGGCATAGCCGAACAGGCCGGAGGTCGCGAGCAGGAACCAGCGCCAGCGCCGCATCCACAGCGCGGTCTCCTCGCCATGGACGTCGCGCAAGGCGGCTTCGATGGTGTCGCGATGCGCATCGAAATTGGCGAGCCAGTCGTGGGCGGTGCGCTGATAATGCGTGCCGCTCCAGCACCATTCCTTCTCGATCGTGAAGATGTCGCCGAACTGCCTGACGAGGTGATGGCTCGGCATCAGCCCTTCCGTGAAGATGTGCTGCGCGATCCAGTCCTCGCGGTCGGTCCGGTCGCACAGATGCGAGCCGGAGCGATGGGTGACGACGTGCATGAAGAAGCGTCCCTCCGGCGCGAGCCATGAGCGCACGCGCGTCATCAGCTTGCGCCAGTTCAGCATCTGCTCGAACATCTCGATCGAGACGATGCGGTCGAACTGGCCATCGGGCGCGAACACGTTCATGTCCGCGGTGACGACGCGCAGGTTCAGGAGGCCGCGCTGCCGCGCCATATCCTCGACATAGGCGCTCTGGGCCTGCGAGTTCGAGACGGCCGTGATCGTCGCGTGCGGAAACTGCCGCGCCATCCACAGCGACAGCGAGCCCCAGCCGCAACCGAGCTCGAGGATGGTCTGGCCGTCGGCGATGCCGGCGTGCTCGACGGACTGGCGCAGCGCCTCCTCCTCCGCCTCCTGGAGGGTGCTCGCGTCGGTCTTGTAGAAGCAGGACGAGTATTTGAGGTTGGGGCCGAGCACCTGCGCAAAGAACGAAACGGGGGCCTCGCGATGCCCGGCATCCGCGTCGCCGGCGATCGGCCGCAG
>Ga0207426_1000643_pt1 | contig 43590 bp, 38 predicted proteins | sample AraplaMF_Cvi_mMS_FD_184265 | JGI IMG/M metagenome (GOLD analysis project Ga0207426, IMG submission 184265) | Arabidopsis root microbial communities from the University of North Carolina, USA - plate scrape MF_Cvi_mMS (SPAdes) (version 2) | ecosystem: Host-associated > Plants > Roots > Endosphere... | reverse complement strand
CTCACTCCCGGCAAGGACCTCCCGGTCTGCCTGACCACGGTCGTCGGCGGGCGGACGGTCTTCGGGCCGCCGAACGAGTGACATCGCGCGGTCAGGTGCCGGCACGGGATGCGCTTGCCGCTCCTTGCCTCACTTAGGGGCGCTCGCGGCTGACCTGGGGCGACGCGAAAACGACGCAGGCAGAGCACCTGTTGACAGCAGGCGGTCGGCGGCCGGTAGGTTCGGCCGAGTCCACCACAGGACGTCCGACCGGGAGACCTCCGCGCAGTCGTCGAACGCAGCTGGGCCATGGGGCGGTGCGCCACTGGGGCACATCGCCACTGGGAGCCAGGTCCAGCACCAGCGGCACGGGACAACGGAGTGTTTCGGCTGGATGGGGGTCCCTCCCTGCTCCTTGAGAGCCTGGGGGACGGTGCGACCCGGATGGGGCCCGGACGCTCAGTAGACAACGGCTTTCGGTCGACCCGCAGCCAGCGGGTCCCAGGTCGGCCCGAAGGGCACCGGGCCCCTATCCGCACCGCACACCCACGGCACCCCTCGTAGTGCCCCCTTCACCTTTTGTGCACCCCATATCCGCAATCCCGGCCTGCCGATGTACGGTCAGCTCACCACCGCACGACCTGCAGGAAGGCCCGCGACCGTGCCATCGGGTTCCGACACCACCGAAGAAGCCGTCAGCGACACCTCGCCCGACGGCCCGGTGCCGCGCGCCGGGACGGACTCCACCGCGGCGCCCGCGCGCCCCGGGCGGGCCCGCCGCCTCGCCGCCCTGGTCCGCCGGGAGGCGCTGCGCACCGGCCTCGCGGCCGTCTTCGGTATCACGCTCGGCCTGGCCTTCCCGCCGTACGACCTGTGGCCGCTGTCGCTGGTGTCCGTCGCCGCGCTGTCGCTGCTGACCCGTGGCCGCACCGCGCGCCAAGGGGCCTGGACGGGCTTCGTGTTCGGGCTGCCGTTCTTCCTGATCCTGCTGAAGTGGCTCCATGTCGTCGGCTGGGACGCGGTGTTCGGCCTCTCGGTCGCCGAGGCGCTCTTCCTGATGCTGCTGGGCGCGGCGCTCGCCGTCACGTCCCGGCTGCCGGGCGGGCCGCTGTGGGCCGCCTGCCTCTGGGTCGCCGAGGAATGGGCCCGCGACCGGCTGCCGTTCGGCGGCTTCCCGTGGGGCCGGCTCGCCTTCGCCCACACCGGCTCGCCGTTCACCCCGCTCGCCGCGCTCGGCGGCGCCCCGTTGGTGACCTTCGCCGTCGCGCTGGCCGGCGCGCTGCTCGCGGCATGTGCCGCCGCCCTCTGGCAGTTGCGCGGCAACCCCTCGCTGCGCCGGGCCGTCCCGGCCCTGGAGGCGTTCGGCCTCGCCGCCGCGGTGGCCCTGGCGGGCGTCCTGGTGCCCGTGCCCACGAAGGCCGACGACAACGTTGACATCGCGGTGGTCCAGGGCAACGTCCAGCAGCCCGGCATGGACTTCCTGGGCCGCCCCATGATGATCACCGACAACCACGCCAAGGCCACCGAGAAGCTCGCCGCGGACATCAAGGCCGGCCGGGCCAAGAAGCCGGACCTGGTCATCTGGCCGGAGAACTCCTCCGACCTCGACCCGTACCAGTACCCGCAGGCCTACGACCGCATCGACGAGGCCGTGAAGGCGATCGGCGTGCCCGTCCTGGTCGGCGCCCTGGTCGACCACCCCTCCAAGAAGGGCTATGTCTTCAACGAGGGCATCGTCTGGGACCCGAAGAAGGGGCCGGGCGCTTCCTACACCAAGCAGCACCCGGTGCCGTTCGGCGAGTACGTGCCGTTCCGGGAGCAGCTCAGCAAGATCATCACGCGTTTCCAGCGGGTGCCCCGCGACTTCTACCCCGGTGACCACACCGGCGTGCTGCACATCGGCCCCGCCCGGCTCGGCGACGTCATCTGCTTCGAGGTCGCCTACGACCAGATCGTGCACGACACCGTCGACGCCGGCGCCCGCGCCCTGGTGATCCAGACCAACAACGCCACCTACGGCGGCACCGGCCAGCCCGAGCAGCAGCTGGCGATGTCCAAGCTGCGCGCCGTCGAGCACGGCCGGGCCGTGGTCACCGCGGCCACCAGCGGGATCAGCGCCGTGGTCGCCCCGGACGGCACGATCACCCACCGGATCCCGGAGTTCACCCGGGGCGTGGTCTCCGCGCGGATTCCGCTGCGGGACGAAACGACGCTCGCCGACCGCGTCGGTGCCGCTCCCGAGTGGGTGATCGCTATCGTGGGCCTTCTGTCCTGCGCCGGCGCCGTAGTCGTCGGCCGGCGGGGGCGTACGAAGGACGAGAAGGGGCAGCAGTGACAGACGGGCAGCGGCAGTACGGTCCGCTCGGCACCACGTTGGTGATCATTCCGACGTACAACGAGGCGGAGAACATCAAGCCGATCGTCTCGCGGGTGCGGTCCGCCGTCCCCACGGCGCATGTCCTCGTCGCGGACGACAACAGTCCCGACGGAACCGGCAAGCTCGCCGACGAACTGGCCGCCGACGACGCACAGGTCCACGTCCTGCACCGCAAGGGCAAGGAGGGCCTCGGCGCCGCCTACCTCGCGGGCTTCCGCTGGGGCATCGACCACGGCTACGACGTGCTCGTCGAGATGGACGCCGACGGCTCGCACCAGCCCGAGGAACTGCCGCGGCTGCTCACCGCCCTCAAGGGCGCCGACCTCGTCCTCGGCTCCCGCTGGGTGCCGGGCGGCCGCACCGTCAACTGGCCCGCGTACCGCCGGCTCATCTCCCGCGGGGGCAGCACCTACTCGCGGCTGGTACTGGACCTGCCGCTGCGCGACCTCACCGGTGGCTTCCGGGCCTTTCGCGCGCAGGCCCTCAAGGGGCTGGGCCTGGACGACGTGGCCTCACAGGGCTACTGCTTCCAGGTCGACCTCGCCCGCCGTGCCGTGCAGGCCGGCTACCACGTCGTCGAGGTGCCGATCACCTTCGTCGAACGGGAACTGGGCGACAGCAAGATGAGCCGCGACATCGTCGTCGAGGCGCTGTGGCGGGTCACGGCCTGGGGCGTCGGCTCGCGCGTGGACAAGATCCGCGGGCGCTGACGGCGGACCCGGCCGCCGGCGGTGATCCCCGCGCGCGACCCTCACGGGGGGTGACGGCAGGGGCCAGGCACACTTGAGGCATGACGTTCGGAGTCACGCCACCGCCGAGTTCCCGCCCGCCCCAGCGCTCGCGCGCCCGCCGGTTCGTCCCCCTGGGCATCGCCGCCTGGATGGTCCTGGAGATCTGGCTGCTGACCGTGGTCGCCGGGGCCACCAACGGCCTGACGGTCTTTCTTCTGCTGGTCGCCGGGGTGATCGCGGGCGGCTATGTGGTGAAACGTGCTGGCCGCCGCGCCTGGCGCAACCTCACCGAGAGCCTGCAGACCGCCGGTGACCCGGCGGCTTCCGGCCGCTCCGCCTCGTCCGGCAAGGGCACGTCCGGGGAGGGCAGGCAGGGCAGCGGCAACACGCTCCCGATGGCCGGCGGGCTGCTCCTGATGATCCCCGGGCTGGTGTCCGACGCGCTGGGGCTGCTCTGCCTCTTCCCGCCGACCGGGAAGCTGATCCAGCGCCGGGCCGAGAAGCTGCTGAACCGGCGGACGGGCTACGCCCAGAGCTCCTTCGGCAACGCCTTCCAGCAGGCCCGGATGCACCGGCCGGACGGCAAGGTCGTCCAGGGCGAGGTCATCCGGGAGGACGAGCCGTCCGCCCCGCCCCGCCAGGACCCGCCGCTGACCGGCTGAGCACGGCGACGCCCGGCAGGTGCGGGCGCCGGACACAGCAAGAGCCGGGGCCACTGCGCAGTGCAGTGGCCCCGGCCCTTCGTGCTGCTTGGCGCAGGCCCGTCGTCAGGCGGACTTGCGGTTGCTGTCGCGCGGATGCACGGCAATGTTCATGGTGCCGGAGCGCAGGACGGCCAGCCGTTCGGCCAGCACCTCCTCCAGCTCCTCGCGGGTGCGCCGCTCCATGAGCATGTCCCAGTGCGTACGCGCGGGCTTACCCTTCTTTTCCTCAGGGCCATCGCCATCCACCAGAAGCGAGGGTGCACCGCATACCTTGCACTCCCACTCCGGCGGAATCTCGGCCTCAACCGAGAACGGCATCTCGAATCGATGTCCGTTCTGGCATGCGTACTCCACCGCCTGGCGCGGGGCCAGGTCGATGCCGCGGTCGGTCTCGTAGCTGGTCACCACGAGTCGCGTGCCGCGGAGAGCTCGCTCACTCATGAATCGTGCCTCCCGGGCTTGTCGCCCACAGGACAGGTGTCGCTGTCGTCGTCATCCGGTCAACGTCCGGTCGGCGGTGAAGATTCCCGTATTCGAAATCCGGGACATGCGCCCACCCGTCGCCCACCACCGCCCATGATGGAGGCGCTGTGCGCCGCTGCCTTCCTTCGTGCCGCCCCTTGTTGTACCCACCAGCGCCCGGTTTGTCACATCTGGCAGCAGATGTCACCCAGCGCCTTCTATGGTTGAGCGCGCAGTAACGGTCCGCCTGGTGAGCCAAAGGCGTACACTACCGGCCCGCAGGCCCCGGGACTAAATCCGGTCAGGTATGGGATTTCCGGCTGCCGCGATCGCCCGCCCCACCGGCACCCTCGCCAACAGGACAAAACCGATCACAAAGAACGCCACCAGGGACACGATCGCGTCCCGGTAGCTCCCGGTGAGCTGATAGGCCACCCCGAACACCAGCGGTCCCAGCCAGCTCACGCCCCGGTCGCTCATCTCGTACGCGGAGAAGTATTCCGCCTCCTTGCCGCGCGGCACCAGATGGGAGAAGAGCGAACGGGACAACGCCTGGCTCCCGCCCAGGACCAGGCCGATGCCGACGGCCAGCCCGAAGAACCAGCCGGGTGCCCGCGCGGGCAGGAAGTAGCCGGCCGCGATCGTCAGCACCCACGCCACCAGGGAGCCCAGGATCGTGCGCTGCGCGCCGTACCGTCCGGCGAGGCGTCCCATCAGCAGGGCGCCCGCCGCGGCCAGCACCTGGACCAGCAGGACCGCCACGATCAGCGTCGTCTGGTCCAGGCCGAGTTCCTCGGACCCGTACACGGAGGCCTGGGTGATCACCGTCTGCACCCCGTCGTTGTAGACGAGATAGGCCAGGAGGAAGGAAAGGGTGAGGGGGTGGCGGCGCATGGTGCGCAGCGTCTCCCGCAGCTGCTGCCATCCCTGGCCGAGCGTGGCACCGCCGGCCCCGGAACGCTCCTCGGTCGTGCCCGTCCGCCGGTCGCGCAGCCGGCGCAGCGGAATCACCGAGAAAGCGCCCCACCACAGCCCCGCCGACGCCAGGCAGATGCGCACCGCGGCGCCCGTGGACAGGCCGAAGGAGTCGTGCGCGCCGTAGAGCACCAGGTTGGCGACGAGGACCAGGGCCCCCGCGGCGTAGCCGAACGCCCAGCCGCGGGAGGACACGGCGTCCCGTTCGTCGGGCCGGGCGATCTGCGGCAGGAAGGAGTTGTAGAGCATCATCGACACCACGAACGACACATTCGCGATGATCAGCAGCGCCCCGCCCAGCAGATAGCGCTCGCCGCCCAGGAAGAACATCCCCGTCGTCGCCGCGGCGCCCGTGTAGGCGCAGCAGCCCAGCAGCGGCTTCTTCCGGCCGGTCCGGTCGGCCAGCGCCCCGGCGAGCGGCATCGCCAGCACCGACAGCAGCAGCGAGGCGGACACCGCGTACGCATAGAAGGAGCCCGCGCGCACCGCGATGCCCGCCGGGTGCACGAAGCCGTCCGGGTCCGCGGCGGCCTTGGCCACCGAGGTCAGATACGGCCCCAGGAACACCGTCAGCACGGTCGTCGAGTAGACGCTGTTGGCCCAGTCGTACCAGTACCAGCCGCGCTGTTCCCGGCGCCGGGCGGACGCGTCGTCCACGCCCCCGGCCACGGCTCGTGTGCCCTCCACGCCCACCCCCGTCTTCCCGTCCCCGTCCACGGCGGCGGCCGACGGTCCCGGCGCCGGAGCGTGTCCGCACCTGCCGTCCGGGGCCGCACCCCGGGCGGCGTCCCCCTAGACCCAGCACCCTCGCTCGGTCAGCACCGTCCGCAACGTCTCTATGTGGTCGGTCATGATGCCATCCACGCCGAGGTCCAGGAGGGCCGCCATCCGGTCCGCGTCGTTGACCGTCCAGACGTGGACCTGCATGCCCAGCGCGTGCGCGGCGCGCAGGAAGAGCGGGTCGACGACGGGGAGGCCGGACTGCCGCTCGGGGACCTGTACGCAGACCGCGCTGCGCCGCACCGCCGCGCCCAGCAGCCGGTCCAGCGGCAGCACCCCGCGGCCGTACGACCGCAGCCGCAGGCCGGCCACGCCACGGGTGCCGAGCGAGCTCGCCATGCGCCGTCCGGCCAGTCGCTGGGCGCGGGCCACCCGGGCCTCCGAGAACGAACCGACGCACACCCGGTCCCAGGCGTTGGTGCGGCGCAGCAGGCCGAGCAGCGGGGCGAGGGCGGCCTCCGCCTTGAGGTCGACGTTCCAGCGGGCGTCGGGGAACTCCTCCAGCAGCTCCTCGAACAGCGGCAGCGGTTCGCGGCCGCCGACCCGGGCCCGGCTCACCGCCCGCCAGGGGAGCTGTCCGATCGCGCCGCGGCTGTCGGTGACGCGATCGAGCGTCGCGTCGTGGAAGGCCACCAGCTGTCCGTCCGAGGTGGCATGCACATCGGTCTCCAGATAGCGGTAGCCGAGGCCGACCGCGCGGCGGAAGGCGGCGGCGGTGTTCTCCAGGCCCTCGGCCGCCCCGCCCCGGTGGGCGAAGGGGAGCGGCACGGGGTGGTCGAGGTAGGCGTGGCGGGGGCGTATCGCGGGGGTCACTCCGGCAGTATCGCGTGCTCGGGTGAAGCCTCTCCGCGGGCCACCACCGGCGAGGGCGTCACGGGCCGGTCCTTGATCGCGAAGCGGCGGAGGAAGAACTGCGCCAGCGGCCCGATGGCCAGCGCGTACACCACCGTCCCGGCCCCGACGGACCCGCCGAGCAGGTAGCCGGCCGCGAGCACCGTCACCTCGATGCAGGTCCGCACCAGCCGCACCGGACGGCCGGTCCGCAGGTGCAGCCCGGTCATCAGCCCGTCGCGCGGTCCCGGACCGAAGCGGGCGGAGATGTACAGACCGGTCGCGGCGCCGTTGAGGAGGACGGCGCCGGCCAGCAGCGGGATACGTGCGCCCAGCGCGTGCAGCTCCGGCGTCCAGGCCAGCGTCGCGTCCATCACCAGCCCGAGGATGACCACATTGGAGACCGTGCCCAGGCCGGGACGCTGGCGGAGCGGGATCCACAGCAGCAGGATCAGCGCGCCGGACACGATGGTGACCGTGCCGATCGAAAGACCCGTATGACGGGATATGCCCTGGTTCAGCACGCTCCACGGCTCCAGGCCGAGCTCGGCACGCAGCATCAGGCCCATGCTCACGCCGTACAGGGTCAGGCCCGTGTAGAGCTGGACCAGCCTGCGTACCGGCAGTCGCCTCCGTGGGCCGGTTTCCCCGACTATGGGCATGGTTTTCCCCCTCCTGGCAGAATTGGACCGACGCATGACACCATGTGGCACGTCCGGGCTCGGGAAGTAGAGCCAATTCGGGGAAGGTGGACTGATCTTCATGGCTCAGTGGACTTCAGCGGTGGGCGCGCCCCAACTCGCCCGGCTGCTCCGGTCGCAGGACCCGCGCGACGCCCAACTCACCGCCGCCGGGCGCCGGTTGCCCGCCTACCGCAGCCTCGCCGACGGCGTCCGGCTGCTCGTGCTGGAGGGCCGGGTGCCGGTCGCCGCACGCCTGCCCGCCGAGCGTGAACTGGCCGCGGCCTTCAGTGTCAGCCGCACCACCGTCGCCGCCGCCTACGAAGCGCTGCGCGCCGAAGGGTTCCTGGAGTCGCGGCGCGGCTCGGGGAGTTGGACCGCCGTCCCGGCCGGCAATCCGCTGCCCACCCGCGGCCTGGAACCGCTGCCCCCGGAGGCCGCCGGTTCCATGATCGACCTGGGCTGTGCCGCGCTCCCGGCTCCCGAACCGTGGCTCACCCGCGCCGTCCAGGGCGCCATGGCCGAGCTCCCGCTCTACGCCCACACCCACGGCGACTACCCGGCCGGCCTGCCCGTCCTGCGCCAGGCCCTCGCGGACCGCTACACCGCCCGCGGCATCCCCACCATGCCCGAGCAGATCATGGTGACCACGGGGGCGATGGGCGCGGTGGCCGCCATCTGCCGGCTGTGTACGAGCCCGGGCGAGCGGGTGGCCGTCGACTCCCCGTCGTACGCCAACATCCTCCAGCTGATGCGGGACGCCGGCGCCCGGCTCGTCCCCGTCGCGCTCGCCGACAAGCTGGCCGGCTGGGACATCCCGGCCTGGCGCCAGGTGATGCGCGACGCCGCGCCCCGCATGGCGTACGTCGTCGCCGACTTCCACAACCCCACCGGCACCCTCGCCACCGAGGACCAGCGCCGGCGTCTCGTCGACGCCGCGCGTTCGGCCGGCACCCTGCTCGTCGTCGACGAGACCATGGCCGAACTCCAGCTGGACCAGGACACCGCAACGCCCCCTCCGGTCTGTGCGTTCGACCCCGCCGGCAGCGCGGTGATCACGGTCGGCTCGGCGAGCAAGGCGTTCTGGGCCGGGATGCGGATCGGCTGGGTGCGCGCCGCCCCCGACATCATCCGCAGCCTGGTCGCCGCCCGCGCCTACTCCGACCTGGGCTCACCCGTTCTCGAACAGCTCGCCATCGCCTCGCTCCTGCAGACCGGCGGCTGGGAAGCGGCCATCGGCATCCGCCGCGAGCAGGCCCGCGAGAACCGCGACGCGATCGTCGAGGCGCTCCACCGCCACCTCCCCGACTGGGAGTTCAGCGTCCCCCGCGGCGGCCTCACCCTGTGGGCGCGGACGGGCGGACTCTCCGGCTCCCGGATCGCCGAGGCGGGGGAGCGGCTCGGGGTGCGGGTGCCCTCCGGGCCGCGGTTCGGAGTCGACGGTGCCTTCGAGGGCTTCGTACGGCTGCCGTTCACGGTCAGCGGCGCCGTCGCCGACGAGGCCGCGGTCCGGCTGGCCGGAGCCGCGCGACTGGTCGCGACGGGCGCGCCGCTCGACACGGAGACGCGGCACACGTTCGTCGCCTGACGCCGGATCACCGGGCGGCCCGCCGCGCGGACGGGGCTCAGCCCTCCGTGCGGGCGGCCTCCGGCGAGCCGTTGACGGCGCGGGACCCGCCGTCCTCGACCGTCCGTACCCGCACGCCCGCGCCCACGGGCTCGGCGAGGTCGGCCGGCGTCCCGGCCTCGGGTGACGTGTCGGCGGGCGCGGGGCGGTTGGCCGGCTCCGGTGCCTGTGCCGCACCCGTCGGCTGCGCTGCCTCTGCCGTCTCCGCGGGGTCCGGGGCCGTGGATTTGCGGATGTTCACCGGCCGGCCGGTGTCCATGGACCCGGCCGCGCCCTCCGGCCCGCCGTCGCCCTCCGGCCCGTCAGCCCGCACCCCGTCGGTCGTAACCGTCTCGTCGGCCGCCGCGGCCTCGTCTCCCGCTCCGCCCTCGTCGGCCGGAACCGTGCGCTCCGGCAGGAGTGCGAGGACGGCCTCCCGGAGGGTCTGCCCGGCGGCGTCGTCCAGGGGGTCCGGCGTGGCCGGTACCTGGAGGCGCAGCACCGGAGCGGCGCCCAGGCGGGCATAGCCCCGGCCCGGCGGCACGTGCGCGGTCGGCGTGGTGTGCGGCGGCGCCCCGAGCACCGCCCGTACCTCCTCCGCTGTGGCGGGGCCGAGCACCACCCGCGCCTTGGTGTGCGCCCGTACGGGGTCGCTCAGCAGCTCGGCGCTCTCGAACTGGTCGGCCACCACCACCGTGACCGCTGCTGCCCGGCCGTGCCGCAGCGGCACCTGGAGCCACCGCTGCGGATCCTCCCGGCCCTCCGCGACCGCGACATGGGCCAGTGCCGTCGGACGGTCCGCGATGATCCACAGCGGGCGCCGGGTGTCCTCCGGCGCGGGCAGGCCGGCCTGGCGCGCCCGGTTCGCCGCGATCAGCCGCCGCTCGGTCTCGTGGGACGCCCACTCCAGGGCCGCCAGCGCCCCCGCGAGGCCGCTCTCCACGCCGAGTACGCCACGGCGCCCGGACAGAGCGCCGTACTCGCCGGTGCCGCCCCCGTCGACGATCAGCACGTCCCCGTCCTGCAGCGCCTGGACCGCGATCGAGCGGAGCAGGGTCGTGGCGCCCGTCCCCGGCTGCCCCAGGACGAGCAGATGCGGTTCGGTGGAGCGCTGCCCGGTGCGCCAGACCACCGGCGGCGCGTCCCGTGTCTCCTCCCCGGCGGTGACCGGCAGGGTCCGCTGGACGGCGTCCGGGTCGGTGAACCCGAGCACCGTCTCGCCCGGGGAGGTGACGAAGCGCTGCGCGCCGATGTCGGCGGGCAGCGCGCCGAGCGCGGTCAGGGTGAGCTGATTGGTCAGCTCGTCCCACCCGAAGTGGTACTCCCGGCCGCGGCCGGCCTTGGCGTACAGCACCTGCTCGATGCGGACCCGGGCCTGGTCCTCACCGTCGGTGAAGTACGCCGGATACTTCAGCTGCAGCCGCTCGATCCGTCCGCTGTCGTCGAAGGCGTACTCGGTGAAGGCCCGCTCCCAGTCCCCGCCGTGCGCGTACAGGAGGCCGGTGTCGCCCTCGGTGGAGAAGTACGGCACCAGTGCCTCGTAGAGCGCCGTCAGCCGCTCCCGTTCGGCCTCGCCGGGGCCGGTCTCCACGGGCGTGCGCTCCCGCCCCGCCCAGGCCCCCGCGCCCATCACGGCGATCAGGGCGAGCAGTGGCCCGTACGGCACCAGGCACATGACCAGCACACACGCGCCGACGAAGAAGGCCATCGGGCCGCGGCTCTCCCGGGGCGTCTCCGCCCAGCGGCCCCGGCCGGCCGCCCCCAGCCGGCGCAGCCCCCGGCCGATGACGATCAGCGGGTGGAACACGTCGGAGGCGCCGTCGGCGGCGGTCCGCGCGAGTTCCCGGCTGCGGGCGAGGGAGGTGCTGTTGGCCATGCGGGCGAGCGGTGCGCTGTCGGTCAGGATGCGGGGCAGGGGGCGCCGGGCCACATCGTCTCCTGTTGCTCGTGGCGGTGGTCGTGGGGGCGGCTCGGCGTGGGCGGCGAGCCGGCAGCGTGCTGCCCGGGAGCCGCCCGGACGGGAGGTGGTGCGGCCCGTTCGGGCGGGTCCCGTGGGGCGGCACCGGTCGGGGACTCCGGACGCCCCTGGGCGGACGGGAGCGGGACGACGGCAGGGACTAGATCTTGATTCCCCCGAGGAGGCTCGCCAGGCTCGCCCCGCCGGCCTTGATGCTGGGCGCGATGGCGGAGCTGGCGAGGTAGAACCCGAAGAGCGCGGAGACCAGTGCATGCGACAACTTCAGGCCGTCTTTGCGGAAGAAGAGGAAGACGATGACACCGAGCAGGACGACGCCGGAAATGGACAGAATCATGGGGGTTCTCTCCTGGGTGGTGGGGACGGACACCATGAGTCCTTCCAGCCTCACAGTACGTATCAAGCCACGAAAAGCTGCAAATGGGTGATTTGTCGTGGAAATTCCCTAAATGGGCGCAGCGTCGAGGCGTGCCCCTTCGGCGTGTGCTGGGCGTGTCCCGGCCCGGGGCCGCCGACCCGGCACAATCGTGGGGTGTCGAAGTCGAACAAGCCGATCAAGCCGAAGAACGCGCCGCGCCGCCCGGCCGCCGCCGTCACTGCCGACTCGCCGTGCCCCTGCGGACACGCCGAGGCCTACCGCGACTGCTGCGCCGCCCTTCACCAGGGCCGCGCCACCGCCCCGACCGCGGAACGGCTGATGCGCTCGCGCTACAGCGCCTTCGCCGTCGGTGAGACCGGATACCTGCTGCGCACCTGGCACTCGACGACCCGCCCCGGCGGCCTCGACCTCGAACCCGCCCAGCGCTGGACCGGCCTGGACATCCTCGGCACCACCGGCGGCAGCGCCTTCCACACCGAGGGAACCGTGGAGTTCCGGGCCCACTTCACCCTGCACGGCCGGGCCGACAGCCAGTACGAGAACAGCCGCTTCGTCCGCGAGGACGGCCAGTGGGTCTATCTCGACGCACTGCCGTCCGTGTAGGAGCTGACCGCGGGGCGCGGGCGTCGGTCCCGGGGAGCCGGCGCGTGTCGTGACCGTCGCCGGCCCGGCGGCGACGCCTCCGCCGGGGCCCGCGGCCCGTTCCGGTTCAGAGCCCGCGCAGCTGGTCGATCTCGCGGCGGTCGCGCTTGGTGGGGCGTCCGGTGCCGCGTTCGCGTACCGCGATCACCGGGATCTCCTCGCGCGGCGGGGCCGGGGGAGAGTTGTCGACGAAGCACTCGGCGGCGACGGCCGCGCCCACCCGCTTGCGCACCAGCCGCGAGACGACCACGATCCGCTCCCGCCCCGCGTGCCGCAGCCGCACCTCATCGCCGTTGCGCACCCCATGTGCCGGCTTCACCCGCTCCCCGTTGACCCGCACATGCCCCGCGCGGCACGCCGCCGCGGCCAGTGACCGCGTCTTGGTGAGCCGCACGGACCAGATCCAGCTGTCGATGCGGGTGGTCCCCTCGTCTGAAGCCATACCAAGACTCTAGAACGGGCGGCCCGGCGCGCGGCAGAACGGGCGGTGCGGGGCCGGCGTGCGCGCCCCGCCGGGACCTCTCCCGCCCGGCCCGTCGTAACGCGTCCTCCTCGGCCGGCGGCCGGCCCGTCGTAGACGCCCCCGCCCGTATGCGCCCCCGCCCCCGACCGTCAGCCCGTCTTCCGGCCCGTCGCCTTCTTGGCGGTGCGCTTCGAAGCCGTCTTCTCGGCGGTGCCGGCGGACGCGGCGCGGGCGCCGCTGCCGGTCTTCTCGGCCGACGCTGCGCTCTTCTTCCGTCCGCCCGCGGCCTTCGGCGCGGCCGTCGCCGCCTTCTTGGCGGGGGTCTTCTTCGCGGTGCCCGACGCGGTCTTCTTCGCCGCCGGCTTCTTCGCGGCAGTGCCGCTCTCCTTGGCGGTGCGCGAGCCGGCCTCGCTCTTCTTCGCCGCCTTCCGCCCCCGTATGGGCGTCACGGACGCCGACTCCGCCCCTGTGCCGCTCTCCCCGCCGCCGCGGGCCGCCCGGACGCTCTTCTCCAGGGCCGCCGTCAGGTCGATGACCTGGGCTCCGCTGTCCGGCGCCGCCGGGGCGGAAGGTTCCTCGCCCTCCAGTTTGGCGGCGACCAGCTCCTCGACGGCCTCGCGGTAGTCGTCGTGGAGTTCGGCGGGGTCCAGCTCGCCCAGGGAGTCCATCAGCGTCTCGGCCAGCGTCAGCTCGTTCTCGCGCAGCTCGACGTCCTCGGGCACCACCCCGTCGGCGGGCCGGATCTGATCCGGCCACAGCAGGGTGTGCATCACGATCGCCCCGTTGTGCGCCCGCAGCATCGCCAGCGACTCCCGCCCCCGCATCGCCACCTTGCCGACCGCGACCTTTTCGTGGTGCTCCAGGGCTTCGCGCAGCAGGCTGTACGGCTTGGTGGCGGAGGTTCCGTTGGGGCCCAGGTAGTAGGCCTTGTCCATCTGGAGCGGGTCGATCTCGGCGGGGTCGACGAAGGACAGGATCGACAGCGTCTTGGCGGTCGGCATCGGCAGCCGGGACAGGTCGTCGTCGGTGATCGGCACGATCGTCTCGTCGCCCGGCGGCTGATAGCCCTTGCCGACCTCCTCGTTCGGGACCTCCTTGCCGTCCAGCTCACAGATCTTCCGGTACTGGACCTGGGCGCCGTCCTTCTCGTGGATGCGCACGAAGGAGACCGACGAGGTGCGGTCGGTGGCGCTGTAGGTCTTCACGGGGATGGTGACCAAGCCGAACGATATGGAGCCGTTCCAGATAGATCGCATCTTTTGTCCCTTGTGTGGGATTCTCATCGTATGTCGCCGATCACCGATGTGGAGGGGCGGCGCGTCTCGCTGACCAACCTGGACAAGGTGCTCTACGCCGAGACCGCCACCACCAAAGGTGAGGTGCTGCACTACTGCACCACCGTCGCGGGCCCCCTGCTCGCCCAGCTCCGGGACCGGCCGCTGTCCTTCCTGCGCTATCCCGACGGGCCGGAGGGCCAGCGCTTCTTCACCAAGAACGTGCCGCCCGGCACACCCTCCTGGGTGAAGACCTGCGAGGTCCCCCATACGACGTCCGGACCCACCCGGCAGGTCCTGCTGCAGGACCTGCCCTCCCTGGTCTGGGCCGCGAACCTGGTCGTCGAACTGCACACGCCGCAGTGGAAGTGCCAGGACCCGGGCATCGCGGACCGTCTGGTCCTCGACCTCGACCCCGGCGCCCCGGCGACCATCGTCGAATGCTGCACCGCGGCGCAGTGGCTGCACGACCGGATGACCGCCGACGGCCTGGAGGTCCACGCGAAGACCAGCGGCTCCAAGGGGCTGCACCTCGTCGTGCCGATCGAACCCGTCCCCTCGGAGCGGGCCACCGCCTACGCCAGGGCCCTCGCCGCCGAGGCCGCGGCGGCCCTCCCGGACCTCGTCGTGGACAAGATGACCAAGGCCCTGCGCCCCGGCAAGATCTTCCTCGACTTCTCCCAGAACGCCGCCGCCAAGACCACCGCCGTCGCCTACACCTTGCGCGCCCGCCCCACCCCCACCGTCTCCACCCCGGTCACCTGGGACGAGATCGCCGGGTGCACCGAACCACGGCAACTCGCCTTCCTCTTCGACGAGATCGCACCCCGCCTCGCGGAACACGGCGACCTGCTCGCCCCGCTCCTCGACCCCGATCGCGCCCGCCCCCTGCCCCGCAAGAAATCCCGGGGTGCGCCCGCCGCGCCCGATCGGCCCCGGTCCAGCCGGGGTTGGGCATAGGTTGGCGGCATGCTGGAGGGGACGCCGCACACGCCGCACGACACACTGCCGCTCCGTCTGCCGGACCGGTGGGCGGACGACGAGCCGGCCGACGGGCCGGCGCCCGGCGGCGCGGGGGAAGCAGATGGGCGGGCCGCACGCCCGGGGCGGCGCCGGCACGCCGCCGGCCAACGGGACGGCGGGAGCGGGGGAGTGCAGCGCTCCTCCCTCCTGATGGCACTGGGGACGGTGGCCTCCCGCGGCACGGGGCTGATCCGGCAGGTGCTCCAGGCGGGCGCCCTCGGCACCGGCCTGCTCGCCACCACGTACAACACCGCCAACGTCGTCCCGATGAGCATCTACACCCTGCTGATCGGCGGCGCGCTGAACTCGGTGCTGGTACCGCAGCTGGTGCGCGCCAGGGCCGAGCACGCGGACGGCGGCCGCGCCTACGAACAGCGCCTGGTCACCCTCGTCCTGAGCGTGCTGGCGGTGGGCACCGTGCTCTCGGTCTGGGCCGCGCCGCAGATCGTCGCCGTCTACACCCCCGACACGCCCGAGCACCATGCCGCCTTCGAGCTCACCGTGGTGTTCGCCCGCTTCCTGCTGCCGCAGATCTTCTTCTACGGCCTGTTCTTCATCCTCGGCCAAGTCCTCAACGCCCGGAGCAAGTTCGGCGCGATGATGTGGACACCGGTCCTCAACAACGTCGTATTGATCACGATGTTCGGGCTCTACCTCGGCCTGCTGGCCGGCCCCGACCGGATCGAGGACATCACCCCCGGCCAGATCGACCTGCTCGGCATCGTCACCACCGCCGGCATCGCCGTGCAGGGGCTGGCCCTGATCCCCTTCGTCCGTGCCGCCGGCTTCCGCTTCCGGCCGCGCTTCGACTGGCGCGGCACCGGTCTGCGCAAGAGCGTCACGGCCGCCCGCTGGACCCTGCTGTTCGTGCTCGCCAACCTCGCCGCGATGGTCGTCGTCACGCACTACGCCACCGCGGCGGACCAGCAACTCCCCACCGCAGGCGTCGGATACACCTCCTACAGCTACACGCAGACCATCTGGACGCTGCCGCAGTCGATCGTCACCGTCTCGCTGGTGACGGCGCTGCTGCCGCGGATGAGCCGGGCGGTCGCCGAGAACCGCCTGGACGAGCTGCGCGGCGACCTCTCCCGTGCGCTGCGCGTCAGCGGCGTCGTCATCGTCCCGGCCGCGTTCTTCTTCCTCGCCCTCGGCCCGCAGACCGCCCGACTCCTGTTCGCGCACGGCACGGTGGACGTGGCGTCGGCCGTGCCCGCCGGGCACATGCTGCAGGCCTTCGGGCTCGGACTGATCCCGTACTCGGCCCAGTACCTGCTGCTGCGCGGCTTCTACGCCTTCGAGGACACCCGCACGCCGTTCTGGACGGCCGTCGCGATCGCCGCCGTCAACATCGCCCTGGCCACCGCGTGCCATCTGCTGCTGCCCGCCCGCTGGGCGGTCACCGGGATGGCGGCCGCCTACGGCGTCGCGTACGGCATCGGGCTGGTGGTCACCGCGCTGCTGTTGCGCCGACGCCTCTCGGGACGTCTCGACGGCCGCCGCCTGTGCCGCACCTACGGCAAGCTGGCGACGGCCGCCGCCCTGGCCGCCGCGGCCGGCTGGCTCGCCGCCCGTGCCTGCTCCGGTGTGCCCGTCCCGGCCGGCTGGACCCCCGTCCTGGGCCTGACCGCCGGCGCACTCAGCATGGCCCTGATCTACCTGGCCCTGGCCCGGGCCCTGCGGATAGGCGAGCTGCGCAGCCTGCCCGGCCTGCGGTGACCCGGGCGGCGTCGGCCCTCACACCGCGCGCGACCGCGGCCAGGACGCCTGCGTGGCGGCGGCCAGCCAGCCGATGACGGCACCGACCGTGGTGTCGCCCAGGCTCGCGATCTCCGCCAGGGCGGCCAGGTCCCCGTCGGCCGGCGCCACACCGGCCGCGGCCAGGGCGGCGTGCAGCTCCAGCCGCCGGTGATCGGGCATCGCCACCGGCCCCTGCCGCTGTTCCGCGGGACGCGCGGGAGCGGTCAGGCCGTAGCGCTGCGCGGGCTCGAAGGACAGCCGGTCCTCCGGGCGGGGCGGCGGGAGGAAGGGGTGCGTCGCGTACGCCGACGGGTGCGGCGGTTCCTGCGGGTGTGCGGGCGCGCCGAGGCGCTCCTCGGGGCGCGGCGGGGCGAGCACATAATCCGGCGTCGCGCCGTACGGCGGGGGAGTGGGGCGGTAAGGCGACATGAGGGCCTCCACAACTCGCGGTCCGAAAGAGTTCACCAAGATTCGGCGAAGACTGTGTCAATGCTCCGGAAGCCGGACGGTGTCCTTCCGGTTGCGGGCGGGGCGAGAGTTCACCCGATGAGCCCAAGGGGCGTCGGCGACGCCGGGTACCGCGGCCGTATGCCACGGCCCTGACGGGCCGTCGTATGCATGCGGGCCCCGGCCGGGTCCGATGTTGCCCGGCTCGCGCCCCGTCCAGCAGAATCCGTGTGGCGTGCAGCACTTTTGACGGGGAATCGGGAGGCTGCACGGGGTGGCAGTGCGCGGCATTTCTGGGGAATTCTGTGATTGCCACAGTGTGGTCACACAATTCTCTCCCGGTGTTCACGCCGTGGTGATTACCGCGATGGAAAGCTGCCTGCGGCCGTATTTCCCAACGGCCGGTGCGGGTCGTGCCCCACATTTTCGCGACCCGGCGCCACAATTCGGGGAAAGGACACCCTTCGTGGACAACAACCGCGTGAACCGTCGCGCCCTGACCGCGCTGGCCATGGCCGCCGGAACGGTGCTGACGGTGGTGGTCGGACAGCTCCCGGCCGGTGCGACGGCCGCTCCGGCCGCGGACCAGCGTGCCGCCGCCGCGTCCGCCGCCCAGCATGCGTCCCTATCCGCCGGCGCATATGACGACACGTACTACAAAGACGCCATCGGCAAGACCGGTCAGGCGCTCAAGGATTCGCTGCACCGGATCATCAGCACCACCCAGACCGGAAAACTGACGTACGACCAGGTCTGGGACGCCCTCAAGGACACCGACCAGGACCCCGACAACAGCGCGAACGTCATTTTGCTGTACAGCGGCCGGTCGCAGAGCAAGGACGCCCACGGCGGAAATCCCGACGACTGGAACCGCGAGCACGTCTGGGCGAAGTCCCACGGTGATTTCGGCACCGACACCGGTCCGGGAACCGACCTCCACCACCTGCGTCCTGAGGACGTGTCCGTCAACAGCGAGCGCGGCGACAAGGACTTCGACAACGGCGGAACCGAGGTGGAAGGGGCGCCGGGCAGCCGCACCGACGACGACTCCTTCGAGCCCCGTGACGCGGTCAAGGGCGATGTCGCCCGCATGATCCTCTACATGGCCGTCCGCTACGACGGCGGCGACGGCTTCGCCGACCTGGAGCCCAACGACAAGGTCGGCAACGGCACCCAGCCGCACATCGGACGGCTCTCCGTCCTGAAGCAGTGGAGCAAGCAGGACCCGCCGGACTCCTTCGAGAAGCACCGCAACCAGGTGATCTTCGACAAGTACCAGCACAACCGGAACCCGTTCATCGACCACCCGGAGTGGGTCGACTCGGTCTGGTAGGCCGCATCCGGCAGCCGGGGCCGGGGCCGGCGGGCGTGTTGCCGCCGGCCCCGGCGTGCCGCGTACGGCAGTCGGGGCGCCCGCGCATCGGATGGCGTAGGCCAGCCAGCGCGGCGCCGGGGTCGTTTTTAGCGTGGGCCACATGTCGAGCGCGAGTTGGGTCCCCGTCAGAGTCGTTACCGCAGCCACCTTTTGTGCCGCGAGCCTGCTGGCCGTGCCAGGCCCGGCGGCCGCCGATGGCCCCCACGGCATCGACGACCTGCGGGCCGGCGCGCACGCGGGCCGCCCGGCCCGGATCCCCAACCGGCTGGACGGCCGGGGCGTGCAGTTCCTGCCCCGGCCGGACGTGCCGGAGCCGCCGGACGTCTCCGCCCTGTCGTGGATGGTGACGGACATGGCGAGCGGCAAGGTCCTCGCGGCCAAGGACGCCCACCGGCCGCTGCCGCCCGCCAGCACCCTCAAGGCGCTCTTCGCCGTGACGGTGCTGCCGAAGTTCTCCCAGGGCGAGGTGCACACCGTGTCCCTCCGGGACCTGGACGGCATCGAGGCGGGCAGCTCGCTCGCCGGCCTCAAGGAGGACCTCCCCTACCGCGTCGCGGACCTGTGGCACGGCGTGTTCCTCCGCTCGGGAAGCGATGCGGTGCACACCCTGGCCGGCATGAACGGCGGCTGGCACAAGACCATCGACGACATGCAGGCAACGGCGCGGCGGCTCGGTGCCCGCGACACCACGGTGGAGTCCGCCGACGGGTTCGACACGCCGGGCCAGTTCTCGTCCGCCTACGACCTGACGCTCTTCGGACGGGCCGGCCTGGCCGACCCCGACTTCGCCGACTTCGCCGCGACGAAACAGGCGGAGCTGCCGGAGGAGGGCGGCCCGGACTCCTTCGGCATGGTCAACACCAACCGGCTGCTGGTCGGCTCGCACGGCGTCAAGCCGTACGACGGCCTGATCGGGGTGAAGAACGGCTATACGACCCACGCCGGCAACACCCTGATCGCCGCCGCCCGGCGCGACGGCCGGACGCTGCTGGTCACCGTGATGAACCCGCAGTCCGGCAGCCGCAACGCCGTCTACGAGGAGACCCGCGCCCTGCTGGACTGGGGGTTCGAGGCGGCTCCCCGGGCCGCGGCCGTCGGGGTGCTGCCGGCCCTGGTGCGCGACGACGGCAGCGGTGTGACGCAGCCCGCCCTCCACCGGCCGCGGTCCCGTGGGCCGCTGCACAAGGCGGCCGTCGCGGCGCCGGCGGACGCCGAAGCGCCGGCCCGGAACTGGTGGCTGCTGTCCGCCGCCGGAGGCGCCGGGGTCATCGCCCTCGCCGGGCTCGGCACCGGTTGGTGGTGGCGGCGTCGCAGGGCGCGGACGCACGCGGACGGGGAGTCCGGCTGAGGGCGAGCCCCGCATCGCTGGGCCTCGCACATCCGTCCGATCGGTCAGGGATACGGAGGACGCGCGATGGCCTTGCCCGGTGAAGGGCGACGCGTCCGTCACGGTTGTGCCGGATGCCGGGCGTTGCTCGGTGTAGCGTCCTGATCAGCTGTCGTGGTTCCGAAGTGCCGGGCGCCCGTGTCGCATGCACGGGCGTCCTTGCTGTGTAGCGCGTCTCCGGACCAGGGCGATCACCTCCGGGGTCCGCAGCACGCGGAACCCGATTCGAGCCCCTTGAACGAAGGAGACGGATATGGCGTCCGGCACGGTGAAATGGTTCAACTCGGAGAAGGGCTTCGGCTTTATCGCGCAGGACGGCGGCGGTGCCGACGTCTTCGCCCACTACTCCAACATCGATGCCACGGGCTTCCGCGAGCTGCAGGAGGGCCAGAAGGTGACCTTCGAGGTCACCCAGGGGCACAAGGGCCCCCAGGCGGAGAAGATCCGTCTGGCGTAGGTCCGGCGGATCCGCCCTAGGCGCCCGTTCCCGGCCCGGGGGCGGGCGCCTGCGCATGGCGCGCGCCGCTCACCTCACCCGGTCGGCCGCCGGTGGCGGCCCCGGGCCACGGGCCCTCTCGGGGCGGACGGATCTCCGCCGGGGAGCGTGCGCTCAGGGCTGCGGCGGCCGGTCCTGGCCCTGCCCGCCGAACTGGTCCCGCATCTTGTCCTGGGCCGTGTCGACCTGACCCTTGTACTTGCCCTGGGTCTTGTCGTCGACCATGTCGCCGGACTTGTCGATGCCCTTGTCCGTCTGGCTCTCGTGGCCCTTCAGCATGCTCTTGATCTTGTCCATCATGGACATGAGTGGTCCTCCTCACCACGGTCCCCCACGACTCCAGCATCTCCCCCAGCCAGGTGATCTGCATCCGCGCGCCGGGGCCCCGCCGGGGCGGGCGCGAGCCACCCGGCAGGGCTATCGGTACGGGGAATCCGCTCGTGGCGTATTCCGGCCGCGCTACGGCGCGGGCGCCCGGAACCGGACGCTTCCGGTGACCGGATTCCGGGCCCTTCGACGCCGTCCGCGCTATAGGGGCGCCGTCGCCCGGGCCGGGTGTCCCGGAGCCGCTCCGGGCGCCGGGCGGGCAGGAGGGCGGCATCGGCGGCGGGCCCGGAAAAGGGGCGGTGGTGGATTCAGAGCTTCCCCCGGCAAGGACGGTCCTCCGGGTCCGGTTCACCCGGAGGGAGCAGTGCGCCCCCGGCGGTTGTCCGCGGGCGGCCGGTGCGGCGCTCGACGGGCACGGTCGTGCGGCCCGGCCGAGAATGCAGCGGTGAGCGATGAACACCGCAATGCCGAGGACGCCGCACCGCACGCCGTGCCGGGTGACGAGGAACGACGGCTCGCCAGGAAGGCGCTGGCCGGCCGTGCGCGCGACGCGGACGATCTGTCGTTGTTGATGGACATGCTGGGCCTGGACCCGGGCCGCGATCCGGACCACGAGGCGGCACACGGCCGTCCGCAGGGCCGTGGCCGGCAAGCCGGGCGCGGCACCGGGCGCGAGCGGCGGCAGGAACTGCGCCGCGACACCTGCCGCGACGCCGGCTCGCGCCCACGCGGGCCCGGGGTCTAGCCGCGTCCCGGGCAGCCGCCGCTACCGGCCCCGCACCCGGGACAGCCGTACGGTCACGATCTGGAACGGGCGGAGCCGCATCCGGACCGTGTGCCCCTGCCGGTCGAGCGCCGGGCCGTCCTCGACGGGGCGCTCCAGCAGATCGGTGACCGTGGCGCCGGCCGGCTCGAAGGCGGTGGTCAGGGTGGCGGTGGCGCGACCGCCGTGGGCCTCGTGGAGGCGGACGACCACATCGCCGCTGGTGTCGTCGGCGAGCTTCACCGCGGTGACCACCACCGCGTCGTTGTCGACGGTGACGAGGGGCGCGACCGCTGCGGCACCGGTGATCCGGCGCTCGGGCAGGTTGAGGCGATGGCCCTCGCGCACCGCGTCGCCGACGGCGGCGCCCGGGACCAGCGCATACCGGAAGCGGTGCCGGCCCTGGTCGGTCTCCGGGTCGGGGAACCGCGGAGCCCGCAGCAGGGAGAGCCGGACGGTCGTGGTGGTGCCGCGGTCGCCGTCCTCCCGGACGGTACGGGTGACGTCATGGCCGTATATCGCGTCGTTGACCAGGGCCACGCCCCAGCCCGGCTCCTCCAGGTGGACGAACCGGTGCGCGCAGGCCTCGAACTTGGCGGCCTCCCAGCTGGTGTTGGTGTGGGTGGGCCGGTAGAGATGCCCGAACTGGGTCTCCGCGGCATAGCGTTCGGCGTGCAGGTCCAGCGGGAACGCGACCTTGAGGAACTTCTCGGTCTCGTGCCAGTCGACCTCGGTGTCGAGGTCCAGCCGCCGCTGCCCGCGCGCCAGCGTCAGCGACTGCACCACGCGGGAGCCGCCGAACGTACGGGTGACGCGCACCGTCGCGGCCTCCCCGGAGACCTCGCCGAGCGCGACCTCGTCCGCCTCCGTCAGGTCGGTGACCACATTGCGGTAGTAGGCGTCCACGTCCCAGGCGTCCCACATGGCGGGGAAGTCCGGGTGGATCTGCAGCAGGTTCGCCGCCCCGCCGGGCGCCACGGTCTCGCGTCCGGCCACCCGGTCGTACGCGGAGACCACCAGGCCGCGGCCGTCGATCTCCACCCGCAGCGCCTCGTTGGTGAGGATGAACCCGCCGCCGCCGCGCGGCACGGCGGCCACCTCGGCCCCCTCGCGCGGTGAGGGGACCGCCACGGCACCCGCGGCGACCCCGCCGCGGGCGTGCGGCGCCGAGTTCACCACCAGCGCGGTGGTACCCCGGCCGGCCGCGGCGGCCACCGCGGCGGCGATGATGTCCTCCAGCTCGGCGGCGACGGCCGCGTAGGTCTGCACCGCCTCGCGGTGCACCCATGCGATGGAGGAGCCGGGCAGGATGTCGTGGAACTGGTGGAGCAGCACCGTCTTCCAGAGGCGGTCCAACGCCGCGTACGGGTAGGGGTGCTGCGCCAGCACGGCCGCCGTGGCCGACCACAGTTCGGCCTCCCGCAGCAGGTGTTCGCTGCGCCGGTTGCCGCGCTTGGTCCCCGCCTGGCTGGTGAGCGTCCCGCGGTGCAGCTCCAGGTACAGCTCGCCCACCCACACGGGTGCCCGGGGGTACTCCGCCTCGGCCTTCGCGAAGAAGTCCGCCGGCTTCTCCCACTCCACCGTCGCCGAACCGTCCAGATCGCGCAGCCGGCGGGCCTTGGCGATCATCTCGCGGGTGGTGCCCCCGCCGCCGTCGCCCCAGCCGGTCGGCGCGAGCGAGTGCCTGGCCGCCCCCTTGTCCTTGAAGTTCCGTGCCGCATGGGCGATTTCGCTGCCCGCCAGCTGGCAGTTGTAGGTGTCCACCGGCGGGAAGTGGGTGAAGATCCGGGTGCCGTCGATGCCCTCCCAGCGGAAGGTGTGGTGCGGGAACGCATTGACCTGACTCCAGGAGATCTTCTGCGTGAGCAGCCATTTCGACCCCGCCGCCCTGATGATCTGCGGCAGCCCCGCGGCGAAACCGAAGGTGTCCGGCAGCCACGCCTCCTCGTTCTCGATCCCGAACTCCTCCAGGAAGAACCGCTTCCCGTGCACGAACTGGCGCGCCATCGCCTCCGACCCGGGCATATTGGTGTCCGACTCCACCCACATGCCACCCGCCGGCACGAACCGCCCCTCCGCGACCGCCTTCTTGACCTTGGCGTAGACCTCGGGCCGGTGTTCCTTGAGCCAGGCGTACTGCTGCGCCTGCGACATGGCGAACACGAACTCCGGCTCGTCCGCGAGCAACGCCGTCATGGAGGACGCCGTACGGGCCACCTTCCGCACCGTCTCGCGCAGCGGCCACAGCCACGCCGAATCGATATGCGCATGCCCCACCGCGCTGATGTGGTGTGCGGAGGCCCCGGCCGGCGCGGAGAGCACGCCGCGCAGTTCCGCACGGGCCGCCGCCGCCGTCGCGTTGACGTCCTGAAGATCCACGGCGTCCAGCGCCCGGCCCACCGCCCGCAGCAGTTCCCAGCGGCGCGGGCTGTCCACCGCGAGCTCCGCCATGAGCTCGCCCAGCACGTCGAGATCCTGGATCAGCTCCCACACCCCGGTGTCGAACACGGCCAGATCCATCCGTGCCAGCCGGTACTGCGGCGCGCTGCCCGCCGTCTCCCGGTCGCCCAACGGGGTGGGCACGAAGGGGTGGACATCGAGGATGACGGGGTTGGACGCGGCCTCCAGATGCCACTCGACGCGCTCACCGCCGCGCACCGGCGCCCCCACCCGCACCCACTGGTTGCGCGGATTGAGCGCCTTGACGGGGGTGCCGTCGGGCAGATGGACCAGCGCCTCGCACTGGAATCCCGGCATCCGCTCGTCGAAGCCCAGGTCGAGCACCGCCTCGACGGTGCGGCCCGCCCAGGCCCGCGGCACCTCACCGCGGACCGTGAACCAGGTCGTACCCCACGGGGCGCCCCAGGCGTCGCCCACCGCCACCGGCGTACGGGGTGCGGCCAGGCCCTCGGCCACGGGCACCGGCTCACCCGGTGCGGCCCAGGCCGCGACCTGGAGGGGAACCGATTCCGGGTACAGCGCGGGCCGGATGCGCTCGTCCAGGACGCGCCGGAGGCGGGCTTCGGTCAGTGCGCGGTCGTCATGCATGAAGGAGGACTCCCCGGCGTCGAGGTGCGGGCGGTGGTGGATCGGTGACCGTCGTGGCTCACCAGGGCAGCTGGGTCCGGGACGGCTTCGAGACGGTGAACAGTTCGTGCACGGCGCGTACTTCGAGCCGGGCGGCCGGTTCGTCCCCCGCGCGCCGCAGACCCGCCGCGTAGAAGGCGGTACCGCAGGTGCCGCCGAGGAACTCCCGTCCGTCCGGGAGCCGGCGGTACAGCTCGTAGTGGCGCACCGGGCCCGGTGCGCGCCGCCAGCCCAGCCGCACGGCCCTCGCCCCGTCCGTGGTGGCGGTGCCGGTGACCGTCAGCCCGCTGGGCGCGGTGGGGAGCGCGGTGGCCTCGCGGACCGCGAGCGCCCCCAGCCGCCAGGCCACCACCGTGCCCGCGCGGCCGGTCAGCCGCACCCCCAGGGCGTGCACGGTCCCCGGCCCGAGGGGCCCGAGGCGCAGGGAGACGGTGCGCCAGCCGCCGCCCGGCTCCAGGGCCCCGGCCGGCAGGAAGGAGTACGGGGCGGGCTCGCCCGGGGCCGGCGCCTCGCGCAGCGCGACGGCCGCCTCCACGGTCACCGGGCCCGAGCCCGGGTCGAGCCGATGGGTGAGGTCGAGCACCGTGGCGGCGCCCGACGGGAGCCGGGCGGGGAACAGCTCCAAGGTGGCGGGGGCGGCGAGGGCGCCCCGCACCAGCAGACTGCTGCCGCCGCGCCAGGCGTCGGCGAAGTCCAGGGTGACGTCGGGGCGTTGCCCCGGCGTGCGGACCGCCCAGCGCCGCGGTGGCAGCCGGTCCTGCAGGCCGAGGTGGTTCCAGGGCGCGGCGGAGGTGACCGTGCCGTCCTCGTACCAGCGCAGCCCGTGGCCGGTGTTGAAGGTGGTGGCGAAGGGCAGCGCGGTGAGCGTCGAGCGGTCGGCGACGGCGGTGGCCGGGGCCCGCCAGCCGCGGCCGGTGCCGCCCGGCCGGGTCGGATCCAGGCCCGCACCCGACCAGAACCGGTCGTCCGCGGCATGGAACTCGCCGGGGGCGCGCCCCTCGGGCAGGTGATGGAGGGTCCACTCGGGCCGGTAGAAGCCGTACGAGACGACATGAGCGCGGTCGGCCGGGACGATGGCGTCCCAGTCGGTGTCGGTGTCCCAGCCCGCGGCTTCGACATCGATCCCGGCCCACAACTCGTAGCGGCTGCGGCCCAGTTGCCCGGCCAGCCGACCCGAGTCCGCCAGCCGCCCGGCGTTCCACCGGAAGTCCACGAACAGCGAGTCGGCGACCGGGCCGGCCGCGTCCTGGAAGAACGGCTGGTTGAGCTCGTCGAGCGCACCCTGCCAGCCGACCTGCCCGGTCCGGTTCATGGCGTCGTACCACGTGATCCGCAGGCCGTGGCCGGCGCCCGCGGCGCGCAGCGCCCGCAGGAACGCCTGCATCTCGGCGGCCAGCGCGGCGTCACCGCCACCGGTCTCCGCGTTGAGGAACCAGCCGTCGAAGCCGTACACCGTCGCGACCTGCACCAGCTTCGCCGCCAGCGGGAAGCCGCCCGCCGCGTCGCGCTGCACCAGGTCGCGCGTCCAGCGCAGCCGCCCGCCGTAGGCGACCGGAGGGAGGAAGACCGTCCCCAGCACGGGGACGCCCTGGCGGTGGGCGGCATCGACGACCGGCGCGGTGGGGGCCAGGATCAGGCCCTCACCGGACGAGCCGCCCCAGAAGACCAGCTCATCGAGGTACGCCCAGTGGGTGGGCGCGTAGTGGTCCGCGGTCGCCGAGCCCTGCGACGGGTGGCCCGCGGTGGGGCCGAAGGCGGCGAGGGCGCTGATCCGGGCCTGGCCGCCGCGGGCCGTGGTGTTCGCCGCGACCGGGGTGAAGCGCCCGGCGAGCGGCACCGTCGCCGTGTTGAACGCCAGGTCCGGGTCGCTCCCGGGAGTCCAGGCGGCCAGGCTCCGCCAGGTGATGCCCTCGCCGGGCGTGCCCGCCGGCAGCGAGTCGGGGAACCAGTACGACGCGTACGGCTGCAGGGGGTCCGCCGCGCCGGGCCGGGGCAAGCCGGCCGCCGCCGCGCCGCCCCCGGAGGACGGGCCGAGCAGCGCGGCCGCGGTGCCCGCCCCGGCCAGCAGCACACGGCGCCGGGAGACGGGGGACGGTCGGCTCATGGGGTGCTCCTCCGGCGCGGAACGGACGACGACGGCCGGCGGCCGACCTCCTCGGGTGTGCGGACCTCGGTGATCCCACGGGACGCCAGATGAGCGGTGTCACGGGCGAGTTCGGCCAGCACCAGGGCCGGGCGGACCCCCTGGGCGGCGAGTTCGGCCCAGGCCTCGAAGACCGGGCCGCCGGGCGCGCACACCGACCGGTGGGGCGCGGCGTCGCCCCCGCCGACGTCGGCCACCAGCGCGGTGCTGCGGACCGGCGGACGGTGCGCACGGCCGCGCCGGTCCGCGATCAGCGCCGCCAGCGCCCTCCCCGCGGGCTTGACCGTACGGTCGGCGGTGAGCAGCCCCAGCCCGTACTCCAGCTCGGGGAAGTCCGCCAGGGACCTCGGCACGTCGTGCGAGCACCACCAGGTGATGCCCCACAGGTCCGGGCAGTCCAGCGCGCCCGCGACGGTGGCCTCGGTGAACCGCGCCGAGTGCCCCTCGGGGATGTGCGGCGCGGGCGCGCCGACCTCCTGGAGCCACACCGGGCGGTGCGGGTCCCTCGCCCAGGCCTTGGAGAGCTCGACGAGGTAGGCGGCGTGCTGCTCGGTGGCGGTGCCGGCGGGGCCGTGCCGCTGGGCGGTGCCGTTGAACACCCAGGAGTGCACGGCCGTGACGGCGCCCAGCCGGGCCGCCTGGGCGGGGGTGAAGGGGTGGCCGTCCTGGTACCAGGCGGCGTCGTAGGCGGCGTGCAGATGCATCCGCCCGGGGGCGCCCCGCTCGCACGCCGCGAGCATCCGCTCCAGCCAGGCCGTGGCCTGCGCGGCGGTGATCCGGTCGGGGTCCGGGTGCGGGGCGTCGGAGAACTGGTTGACCTCGTTGCCGAGCGTCATCCCGAGGAAGTGCGGCCGGTCGGCGAGCGCGGCCGCCAGCGTCCGCAGGTACTCCTCCTGGCCCGCCAGGACCTCGGGGTCGGTGAAGAGGTTGCGGCGGTGCCAGGTCCGCGTCCAGGAGGGCAGGAAGTCGAAGCTCGACAGATGGCCCTGCAGCCCGTCCACATGGACGTCGAGGCCGCGTTCGGCCGCGGCGTCCGCCAGGTGCACCAGCTGCTCCACGGCGCGCGGCCGGATCAGGGTGCGGTTGGGCTGGAACAGCGGCCAGAGCGGGAAGACCCGGATGTGGTCCAGGCCGAGGGCGGCGAGGGAGTCGAGGTCGGCGCGTACGGAGTCCAGGTCGAAGTCCAGCCAGTGGTGGAACCAGCCCCGGGTGGGCGTGTAGTTGACCCCGAAGCGTGGCGGGGGCGCATGGCCGGGCGTGGCGTCGGGGCACGGGCGCGCCGGGTGGCGGGTGGTGTGCGGCACGGGCAGGGACCCTCCGGTGAGTGGGAGCGGTGCGGGGCGGTCAGCCTTTGACGGCGCCCTCGCCGACACCGCGGAAGAAGGAGCGCTGCAGACAGGCGAACAGCACGATCAGCGGGAGCACGGCGATCACGGTGCCGGCCGCGACCAGCCGCTGGTTGTCGGCGAAGGTGCCGTGCAGGAAGTTCAGGCCGATGGTCAGGGTGAACTTCGACTGGTCGCTCAGCACGATCAGCGGCCACAGGAAGTCGTCCCAGGCCCCCATGAAGGCGAAGATCGCCACCACCGCGAGGGTGCCGCGGACCGACGGCAGCGCGATCCGCAGGAACCGCTGCCAGGCGTGCGCACCGTCGACGTACGCGGCCTCCTCGACCTCGTACGGCAGCCCGGCGAAGGCGTTGCGCATCAGCAGCACGTTCATCGCCCCGATGCAGCCGGGCAGCACCACCCCGAGCAGGGTGTTGTTGAGCTGCAGTTCCCGCATCGTCACGAACTGGGCGATCATGATGCTCTCGACCGGCACCAGCATCGCCATGAGGAAGACGACCAGCGCGGTCCGGCGGCCCCGGAAGCGCATCCGGGCCAGCGCATAGCCCGCGAGCGCCGCGCCCGCGCAGTTGGTGAGCACATTGGCGAGGGCGACCTTGAGGGAGTTCAGCGCGAAGTCCCATACGGGGATGATCCGCGCGACGCCGCTGTAGTTGCCGAGCGTGACCTCGTGCGGGACCAGGCTCGGCGGATAGCGGTAGAGGTCCTCGCCGGCGCCCTTGAGCGAGGTGGACAGCTGCCACAGGAACGGGCCGATGGTCAGCGCCAGTACGGCGAGCAGCAGGAGGTAGCGCAGCAGCAGCTGCCACCGCGGCATCCGCCGCCCGTCGTGCGCGTGGCCGGCCCGCCGGTCCGGCCGCCGCCGGGTGCGGCTGCTCACCGGTCCTCCGTGCGGTGGGCACGCAGGACCAGCAGCATCAGGCCCAGCGTGAGCACGAACACCACCACGGACAGCGCGGAGGCGTAGCCGACCCGCCCGCTGAGGCCGGTGCCCACCTGCTGGACGAGCATCACCAAGGTGGTGTCCTCGCCGCCGGGGCCGCCGGTCGGACCGGCCATCAGGTAGACCTCGGAGAACACCTTGAAGGCCCCGACCGAGGAGAGCGCGGCCACCAGCACCATCGTGGAGCGCACCGCGGGGACCGTGACGGTCAGGAAGCGGCGCACCGCCCCGGCACCGTCGACGGCGCATGCCTCGTGCAGCTCCCGGGGCACGCCGGCCAGCGCCGCCAGGTAAATGATCATGTAGTAGCCGAGGCCCTTCCAGACCGTGACCGCCATCGCGCTGAGCAGCAGCAGCCACGGGTCGCTGAGGAACCCGACCCGGCCGAACCCCAGCCCCTCCAGCAGCGCGTTGATCAGCCCCCGGTCGTCCAGCAGCCACACCCAGATCAGACCGACGACCACGACGGAGGCGACCACCGGCGTGTAGAAGGCGGCCCGGAAGAAGGTGATCGCGGGTATCTGCCGCCGCACCAGCATCGCCAGCAGCAGCGGGAGCACCACCAGGAGCGGCACCACGCCGAGCACGTACAGCAGGCTGTTGCGCAGGCCCGTCCAGAACATGGCGTCATGGATCAGCTCCCGGTAGTTGGCGCCGCCGACGAACCGCCCGGGAGCGAGGGTGCGGGCATCGGTGAAGGAACCGGTCACGGTGCTCAGGAACGGGTACAGGCCGAAGGCGGTGACGACCAGCAGCCCGGGAGCGAGGAACAGCCAGGGGCTGGACGGCAGATGGGGACGGATGCCGCTGCCCTTCCGCGGCCCGGACGGCGGCGGGGGAGCGGTGGCCGGGGAGCGGGCCCCGGCGTCCCGGCCGCGTGGTGTCGTTGCGGTCTTCATGAGTGCCCCGGTCTCAGCCGGTCCCGAGCAGGCGGTTGCACTCGGCGGCCGCGCCGTCCAGTGCCGCCTTCGGCGACTGCTTGCCCTGCACCGCCCTGGCGACCGCATTGCGCAGCACCGTCTTCATCTGGTCGCTGAGCAGCACCGGGGTGTAATTCACCGCGGTCTTCAGCGACCTGGCCGAGGCCACCCGCACCCGGGTCGCGTCGGTGCCGTCCTCCTCGGTGAAGTACGGGTCGTCCAGTGAGCCCTTGGTGCTGGGGAAGATGGTGACCTCCTTGGCGAAGGCCATCTGGTTCTTCCGGTCGGTGACGAAGTGCGCGAACGCGACGGCCGCCGGTGTGACCTTGCTCCGCGCGTTCACCATCAGCCCCTGGACGTACATATTGGCCCTGCCGGTGTTGTTGACCGCGTCGGTGATGCCGATGTGCCGGTAGAGGCCAGGAGCCTCCTTCTTGAAGTTCTCCAGATCGTGCGCGCTGCCCGGATTCATGGCGACGGACTGCTGCTGGAACTTCCGCCCGGCGGACTCGGCCTGTGCGGTGAGGGCCTGCGAGTCCAGCGCTCCGGCCGCATAGAGCTCCTTGTAGTGCCGGAGCAGGGCGACGCCCTGGGGGCCGTTGAAGGTGAACTCCGTGCCCCGCTTGTTCATGAGGCGTACGCCGTAGCGTCCGAAGTCCTCGATCGACGGGGTGCCGGCGAGCATCGCGATCCTGCGGCCGCTCTTGCGCGCCATGGTCAGCGCGTCCTCGAAGAGCTGGTCGTAGGACGTCGGCGGTTTGTCCGGATCGAGCCCGGCCTTGGCGAAGAGCTCCTTGTTGTAGAACATCGGCCCGGTGTTCAGATACCAGGGGAAGGCATAGACGCCCGGCAGCCCCGGCATCCGCTGGCTCTGCCATGCCCCGCCGAGATACTCCCCGCGGTACTTTCCCGCCGCCTTTTCCAGATCGAGCGCGAGACCGGCCTTGGCCAGCGGATAGGCGAGATCCGGTGACACATTGACGACGTCGGGCAGGGTGCCGCCCGCGGCGTCCGCGCTCAGCTTTTCCGGATATCCCTCGGCGGGCTGGTCCACCCATTTCACCTCGGCGTCCGGATATTTCTTCTCGAAATCCGCGATGACGCGCTCGAAGTAATCCTTGAAATTGGCCTTGAGGTTCCAGGTCTGGAAGGTGACCTGCCCCTCGACCTTCCCCGACGCGCTGCCCGGGCCGCCGGATCCTCCTGGGGAACCGCACGCGGCCAAGGCGAGCGCCGAGGCGACCAGGGCCGCGGTGGCGGCGGCCGTTCGGCGGGGCATACGCATGACGGGCGGCTCCTTTGCTCGGAACGGACGCCGGCGTGCGGGGCGCGACAGGGTCGGAACGCCCCGGGGTCTCGGCAACCGAAAAGAGAATGCGGCGGGCTTACCGGTCGTTGAACCGGGTATTGCGCAGGGCCTTGGGAGACGATGCGGCAGACGCTACTAATGCGTTTTAGTAGGTGTCAATACCCCGGTGTCCAGCCTTCCGGAAGCGGCGGAAAACCGCTCCCGTCCAGATGCCCGTACGACGTTGACAGGCAGGTGCGCGCTGATCAGACTGAGCCGCACTAATGCGGTTCAGTACGAGGGGGAGCCCGCCATGACAGCGCCCGGTGAGGCGGCCAGGCCCCGACCGGCCCGCCGGCCGACGATCAAGGACATCGCGCGCCGGGCCGGGGTGTCGGAGAGCGCGGTCTCCTTCGCGCTCAACGACCGGCCCGGCGTCTCCCAGGACACCCGCGCCCGCGTCCGCCGGGTCGCGGAGGAACTCGGCTGGCAGGCCAACAGTGCCGCCCGCGCGCTGTCCGGCGAACGGGCCGGCGCCCTGGGGCTGGTGCTCGCCCGGCCCGCCCGGACCCTGGGCGTGGAGTCCTTCTTCCTCCAGCTCGTCTCCGGCATCCAGGAAGTGCTCTCCGCACGGAACATCGCGCTCCTCTTCCAGGTCGTCGAGGACCTCGATGCCGAGTGCGCGCTCTACCGCCGCTGGTGGGCCGAACGCCGGGTGGACGGCGTCCTGGTGGTCGACCCGCGCACCGAGGACCCCCGGCCACAACTGCTCGCCTCCCTCGGCCTGCCCGCCGTCGTCGTGGGCGGCACGGCCACGCCCGAGCGGGACGCCCCCGCACCGGACGGCCGCACCGAATCCGCCCCGAAGACGGCCGCGCCCGCACCGGGCACCGCCCCGCACCCCGCCGCGCCCGGACCGGCCGCCACCCCGCCCCACCCGCTGCTCGCCACCGTCTGGGCCGACGACGCCAAGGCCATGGCCCGGATCCTCGACCACCTCCACGGCCTCGGCCACCGCCGCATCGTGCACATCGCGGGGCTGCCCGGCCTCGCCCACACCGCCCGCCGGATCCGCTCGCTGCGCACCGAAGCGGCCCTGCGCGGCCTCGACCACCGGCACGTCCGCTCCGTCACCACCGACTACTCCGACGCCGAAGGGGCCGAGGCCACCCGCCGCCTGCTCGACGCCGCGAAGCCGCCCACGGCGCTGGTCTACGACAACGACGTGATGGCCGTGGCCGGTGCCTCGGTCGCCGCCGGGCGCGGCATCCCCGTACCGGGCGCCCTGTCGATCGTGGCCTGGGACGACTCGGCGCTGTGCCGGGTCACCCACCCCCGGCTGACCGCCCTCGTCCGTGACACCCCCGGCTTCGGCAGGCTCGCCGCCCACGAACTCCTCGCGGTCCTCGACGGCGGTCCGCCGCGGACCGTCCAGGGGGAACTGCCGCACCTGGAGGCACGGGAGAGCACCGGACCACCCGGCGCACCGTAGGCGGCCGGGACGGTGCCACCGCCGGGGACGCTCCGCGCCGTTCGCCCGGCCGGACCCGCCCCGGCCCGCGCCGTGATGCCCCGCGCCGGCGCCGGTGCCACACTTGGCGGGCAGGTCATCGTGCTGCCACCAGCCGGAGGAGGCCGTGCCCATGGCCGACAACGGCGAGGCCCCAGCACCGTCCGCCCACCGCCCGCGCGCCCTGGTCACCGGCGCCACCGGCTACATCGGCGGCCGTCTGGTCCCCGAGCTGCTCGCGGCCGGATACGCCGTACGGGCGCTGGCCAGGACACCGGAGAAGCTGCGCGACCACCCCTGGGCCCCGCAGACCGAGATCCTGCGCGGCGACGTCACCGACGAAGCGTCGGTCCGCGCCGCCATGGACGGCGTCGAGGTCGCCTACTACCTGGTGCACGCCCTGGGCAGCGGCCGCCGATTCGAGGACACCGACCGCACGGCCGCGGAGATCTTCGCGCGACGGGCCCGCGCCGCCGGCGTCCGCCGCATCGTCTACCTCGGCGGACTCGGTCCCCGGGGCGTCCCCGAGCAGGATCTGTCGCCCCACCTCCGCTCCCGCGCCGAAGTGGGAGACATCCTGCTGGCATCCGGCGTGCCCACGGCCGTCCTGCGCGCCGCCGTCATCATCGGCTCCGGCTCGGCCTCGTTCGAGATGCTGCGCTACCTCACCGAGCGATTGCCCGTCATGGTCACCCCCAGCTGGGTGCGTACCCGGATCCAGCCGATCGCCGTCCGCGATGTGCTGCGTTACCTGGTGGGCTGCGCCCGCCTCCCCGAGGACGTCAGCCGCACCTTCGACATCGGCGGCCCCGACATCCTCAGCTACCGCGACATGATGCAGCGCTACGCCCGGGTCGCCGCACTGCCCGAACGGCTGATCCTTCCCGTCCCCATGCTCACCCCCCGCCTGTCCAGCCTCTGGATCGGACTGGTCACCCCCGTACCCCCGGGCCTGGCCCGCCCGCTGGCCGAATCGCTGCGCTACGAGGTCGTCTGCCACGAGCACGACCTCACCCGCTACGTCCCCGACCCGCCGGGCCACCCCATCGCCTTCGACGAGGCGCTGGAACTGGCGCTGCGCCGGGTACGGGACGCCGAGGTCACCACCCGCTGGTCCAACGCCGCGGTGCTCGGCGCCCCGAGCGATCCGCTGCCCACCGACCCCGACTGGGCCGGCGGCAGCCTCTACACCGACCGGCGGGAGCGGACCGTGGACGCCCCGCCCGAGGTGCTGTGGCGGGTGGTCGAAGGCATCGGCGGCGACAACGGCTGGTACTCCTTCCCGTTCGCCTGGTCGGTGCGCGGCTGGCTGGACCGGCTGGTGGGCGGGGTGGGGCTGCGCCGCGGCCGGCGGGACGCGGGCCGGCTCCGGGTCGGTGACTCGCTCGACTTCTGGCGCGTCGAGGAGGTCGTGCCGGGCCGGCTGCTGCGGCTGCGCGCCGAGATGCGGCTCCCCGGCCTGGCCTGGCTGGAGCTGACGGTCGGCCGCGACGCCCGGGGCCGCACGCTCTACGGCCAGCGGGCCCTGTTCCACCCGCACGGACTGACCGGCCACGCGTACTGGTGGTCCATCTCGCCGTTCCACGCCGCGGTGTTCGGCGGGATGGCCCGCAACATCGCGGCCGCCGCGGCGGCCGAGCACCACCGCCGGCCGGCGTGAGCCGCCCGGAGGGCGCGGCGGGATCCGCGGCCGCTCCCGCCGGACGCCGGCGCGCTCGGCATGCCGGTGCCCTGACGGGGCGGGCCGGGCGTGCGCGGGAGCGGGCAGTGGTGGTGGGGTCGGGCCCGAACGGCCTGGCCGCGGCCGTCACCCTGGCCCGCGGCGGACTGCAGGTGACGGTCCTCGAGGCGGCCGACGAGATCGGCGGCGGCGTCCGCAGCGGTGAACTGTCCGTCCCCGGCGTGCTGTTCGACCACTGCTCCTCGACCCACGTGATGGGCGCGGGCTCCCCGTATCTGCGCACCCTCGATCTCGCGTCGTACGGGCTGGAGTGGCTCTGGCCCGAGATCGACCTGGCGCACCCGGTGGACTCCGGGGGCGCGGGAGCGCTGTACCGGTCCGTGCGGCGGACCGCCGCCGGGCTCGGCGCCGACGGCCCCGCCTGGCGGCGGCTGTTCGGGCCGCTGGCCGCCGACGCGGAGGCGCTCACCGACGAGGTCATGCGGCCGCTCCTCAAGGTGCCCCGCCACCCGTTCCGGCTCGCCCGCTTCGGGCTGCACGCCCTGCAGCCGGCCACGCTGGTCGCCCGCCGCTTCCGCACCGAGGCGGGCCGCGGCCTCTTCGGCGGGGCGGCGGCCCATCTCTTCGGCCCGCTGGACCGACCCCTCGGCGCTTCCGTAGGACTCATGATCCTCGCCGCCGGGCACCGGTACGGCTGGCCGGTGGCCAAGGGCGGCTCCGGCGCCCTCGCGGCGGCGCTGGCTGCCCTGCTCACCGAGGCGGGCGGCCGGATCGAGACCGGCATCCGCATCCGCTCACTCGACGAACTGCCGCCCTGCGCCGCGGTGTTGCTCGACCTGACGCCCGCCGCCGCGGCCTCGGTGCTCGGCGACCGGCTGCCGCCCCGGATACGCCGGGCCTACCGCCGCTACCGGCCCGCCCCCGGTGCGTTCAAGCTCGATCTGACGGTCGAGGGCGGGGTGCCCTGGCGCGCCGAGGCCTGCCGGCGGGCCGGGACGGTGCACCTCGGCGGCAGCTTCGAGCGGATCGCCCACGCGGAGCGGGAGGTCCACGCCGGGCGGATGCCGCGGCGGCCGTTCCTCCTGGTCTCCCAGCAGTACCTCGCCGACCCCGGCCGCTCCGCGGGCGACCTCCATCCGGTCTCCGCGTACGCCCATGTGCCGTACGGCTACACCGGCGACGCCACCGCCGCGATGCTGGCGCAGTTCGAGCGCTTCGCGCCGGGCACACGGGAGCGCATCGTCGCCGCCACCGCCACCTCGACCGCCGATCTGGAACGGGCCAACGCCAATCTCGCCGGCGGTGACATCATCGGCGGCGCGAACACCCCGTTGCAGCTCACGATGCGTCCCCGCGCCGCCCTCGACCCGTACCGCACGGGGGTCCCCGGCGTCTTCCTGTGCTCGGCGGCCACCCCGCCGGGAGCCGGCGCCCACGGCATGAGCGGCCACAACGCGGCCCGGTCCGCACTGCGGGCGCTGGGCAGGTCCTGACCCGTGCCGTCCGCCGCGGCAGCGCGAACGGCGGGTTTCCGGGCGCATGCCGCCCGGAAACCCGCCGTCATGCCGCTCAGTGGTGCCGGACGACTCCGGCCGCCATCCGGCCGCAGTTGGAGCCGGAGACACTGACGCTGACCGACTCGATCGAGCCGCCCCAGTCCACACAGACGCCCTTCGCGGGCAGATAGACGGGACCGGCGTACGAGGTGTACTGCCCGCTGTCGTAAACCCAGTCGGAACTGCCGTTGGAGGCCGTGAGATACGTGTACATGTAGACCGGCTTACCCGGGCTGTTCCGCACCGTCACGACACAGTTCTTTCCGGTCTTCGCGCTGTACGTCAGGTACACGGTCCCCTTTCCGGTGACCGGTACGGAATTCACTACGCTGTAGCCGCTTCCGCAGGCGCCGTTGTACGCGGCCTTCGTGGCCGCGGTCGCGGTGGTGGCCGCCGTCATCGTGGCGATACTCGCCACGGCCAGTACTGCGGATCCTGCGATGGCACGTGAACGCTTCATCGAATTTACCCCCGTCGGTGGAGTGCGTCGCGTGGTCCTTTCGCAGTGTTGGACAGCGGTCGGCGGTGGATGGTTGTACCGGGTCGGGGAATTCACCTTTGTTCGAACGCAGTTGTCGAAAAACGATGCCCGGCGCGGGCGGCACGACGGCCGGTCCCCGGCGCCGGAGGGCGCCGGGGACCGGCCGGGAGCGGAGGCGGGGGGTCAGCCGCCGTTCGCGAGGACCTTCAGGCGGGTGAGCGTGCCGTTGAAGCGGTTGCGGTCGCCGACCGAGTGGCCCGAGGAGGTGTGCTGCCAGATGCTGTGGTATTGCCAGCCGCGCGGCAGCGAGCCCACGGAGGAGCCGTAGCGCGGGATCCACAGCGGATTCGTCTTGCCGAACTTGCCGGAGTTGCCGGTGCACTGCTTCCACCAGTTGGTGGACGTGTAGATGACCGGGTAGCGGCCGGTCTCCTCCCGGTAGGTCCGCACGAAGTCGCGGATCCAGCGGACCATGGCCTTGTGGCTCTTGCCGTAGCAGGTCGCGCCGTAGGGGTTGTACTCCATGTCGAGCGCGCCGGGCAGCGTCCGGCCGTCCCGGGACCAGTCGCCGCCGTGGTCGGCGAAGTACTCCGCCTGGGAGCGGCCGCTGGAGTGGTCGGGCAGCGCGAAGTGGTACGCGCCGTGGATCATGCCGGAGGAGTACGAGCCCCTGTACTGCTGCGCGAAGTAGGGGTTCCGGTAGCTGGTTCCCTCGGTGGCCTTGACATACGCGAAGCGCACCCCGGACCTGCGCAGCGTCGGCCAGCTGACCTTGCGGTTGTGGCTGGAGACGTCGACGCCGGACACGGCCCTTCTGGACGACGCCTGCGGTTCGAGGCCACCCGCCCGGATGCTGCTGCCCTCGTGGGCCGCGATGGTGGAGCCCATCCAGTCCTGCTCGGGGTGTGCCGGTCTCTTGGCATCCGACGCCGTGGCGGAGCCGGGCAGCGCGAGGGGCAGAGCGAGCACGGAGAGAAGAGAGACGAGAGTTCCGGCCGCAAGAGGGACTGTACGGCGGGCCGGACCGGATCTGCGCAAGGGCATCGCATGCCTCCGAAGGCCTTCGGTTGAGTCAGGTTCGGCAGCTTTTGAGCAGAATCCTGCCGATAAGAGACTTATACGCAGAACTGCCTGACGCTATGACCCAACAGGCCGTCAGTCCGTCGACCGGCCCCGCATCTCACCCGTCTGGCGGCCGCACACGGTCACCCGCGTCCCCGGGCCGCCCCCGTATGTCGCACGACAGAGCGAAGCGGGCCCCGGCACTGCCGGGACCCGCTCCACCGCGCAGCGGCGAACGCGCCATTCCGCCGCTTCGCAAGCTGCCATATGCAGAGCCTGTCGGCTCGCTTGTGCGGTCCGTCAGGACCGTGGCCTCATCGGCCCTGGGCCGGCCGGGAGGGCCGGGGACGGCTCATCGGCTCAGCCGGCTCAGTAGGCCGAGTTGACCTTGTCGATCGAGCCGTAACGGTCGGCCGCGTAGTTGGCCGCGGCGGTGATGTTGGCGACCGGGTCGGTGAGCTTCTTCGGCGTGCCGGACACGTGGTAGCTGTCGAAGGTGGGCTGGATCACCTGGAGCAGGCCCTTGGACGGCACACCGTTGACGGCGTTGACGTCCCAGTTGTTGACGGCGTTGGGGTTACCGGCGGACTCCCGCATGATGTTGCGGTGCAGGCCCTCGTAGGAGCCGGGGATGCCCTTGGACTTCATGATGTCGAGCGACTCACGGATCCAGCCGTCGAGGTTGTTCGCGTAGTCCTTGACGCCGGTGCGCTCGGTGGAGCGGCTGGCGGCCTGCTGAGCGCTGTGCTGCTTGGCGACGTCGGCGACCTTGGTGTGGCCCGCGGCGGAGGCGGTCACGGCGCGGCCGGTCTTGACGTCGCCGGCCTTGCCCGGCTGGCCCTTCGCATCGACGGGCTTGACCGCGGCCGGGGCGTGCGCGGACGCCGCCTGGGCGGTGTCCGGAGCCGAGGTGACGGCCAGGCCCGAGGTGGCACCCGCGGCGGCCAGAACGGCCACGGCGATCTTGTGGGTGCGGGTGATGCGGGTGATGCGGGGCAGGGTGAAGCTAGGCATGCAGATTGACCTCTTCCAGGTACTGGGGACGGGGAGGCGGCCTTTTTGGCGGCGCGTTCCGCACCGGAGGTCTTTGTTGCGATCGCCTTGGGGCGTGAGTCGCAAACTCGCTCTCAGTGCGTCGGAATCCATGGTTAACGCCGGTCCCGAATCGAGGCAATGTTGCTCGGTACTACTCATCTTCGTGAGGTAAACCCGGATCCCCGAAGTAATAAGCGTTTCTGGCGGCGTTGGCCCGGAATGGCCGCATGGAAATCAACTAGGCAGTCTCGTAAGTGACGTACGTCGCGTGCCCCGAGTCACCTGAGAGCGGCCGCAAAGGCGCTTCGGCGGCCCGTATAAGTTGCCTGGCTCACACCGGAATTACCGGCCTTTGCGGCCGCCGGTGGCGTGCACTGCGGCCGTTTATCCGGGCGACTTGGCAACGGGGCGGGGCCGGGAGAACCCCACATGTGGTGCGGGGCACTGCGCCCGGGCCCAATGGGGCGGCAATTGTGCGCTGATTCACGAGCGGGGGGGGGGCGGCGTCCGGCGCCACGGAGATCACGGATCTGCGGGCGGGGGAAGGCCCGTGTGCGCATGCGCCGTCGGTGCGTGGCCGCTCAGGCGATACGGCGGTGCCGCTGGTCCGTTCGCAGCAGCGCCCGGAGCTGTCGCATGACTACGGACCCCCCGCTCCACGAAGGTGACACCGCACACAGCCATCACTCACCGTAGGGACGTGCTCATGCTCCGTCGTCTCACCGTCGTTCTCACCGGCCTGCTGGTCTCCGGCTTCCTCGCCACGGGAGTTGCCGCCGCCGCGCCCGCCGACGGCCACCACCAGCGCGGCTGGCACCGCCAGCACCCGCTCACCCCCAGGGAACGGGAAGGGCTTCGCATCGCCGGCCAGATCCTCGACACGCTCTTCGGCGGAGACAGGGTGCGCGGCGGCCGCTTCTGACGCGCGGCGCCGGGCACCGAAGTCCGGCACGAGAACCGGGGCCCGGCGCCGGCCGCGCACGCCGACGTCAGCGGCAACGGCAATGGCCCCGCCCGCGCGATGCGGGCAGGGCCACTGCCGTTGCCGTGCCGGTGCCGCTCCGCGGCACCTGTATCAGTCTGCTCCGACCGTCCTCACGGTCGCGTCTGTCCGGCTCAGTAGGCCGAGTTGACGTTGTCGATCGAGCCGTACCGGTGGGCCGCGTAGTTGGCGGCGGCGGTGATGTTGGCGATCGGGTCGGTGAGCTTCTTGGGCGTGCCGGACACGTGGTAGGTGTCGAAGGTGGGCTGGATCACCTGGAGCAGGCCCTTGGAGGGCACGCCGTTGATGGCGTTGATGTCCCAGTCGTTGACGGCGTTCGGGTTGCCGCTGGACTCCCGCATGATGTTGCGGTGCAGGCCCTCGTAGGAGCCGGGGATGCCCTTGGACTTCATGATGTCGAGCGACTCGCGGATCCAGCCGTCGAGGTTGTTCGCGTAGCGCTTCGGGGCGGCCTTCGGCGCCGCCTTGGGGGCCGCGGACTTGGGCGAGGCTATGACCTTGCGCTCGGCGGACCGGTTGGCGGCCTGCTTGGCGGTGTGGCCCTGCTTCTCGACCGCGGTGACCTTGAGGCCGTCGGCGACGGACGAGGCGAGCTGCTGCCCCTTCTTGCCGTCGTCGGCGCGGTCCTTCGCGGTGAGCGGAAGGCCGTTGGCGCTGACGGGCTTGACCGCGGCCGACGCGTGACCGGCGGTGGTCTCGGCGTCGCTCGGCGCCGCGGTGAACGCCAGGGCGGCCGCGCAGCTCGCGGTGGCCACCACTGCCGCGGAGACCTTGTGTGCACGGGTGAGGCGGGCGGGGCGGGGCAGGGTGAAGTTCGGCATGAGGGTGACCTCTTCCAGGGCTTGGTGGCGGGGGAGACGGCCTTCGGTTGGCGCGTGAGACCGAGGGTCGGTGGCCGCGTTCGCCGCTCTGGCTGAGATCGCAGGCGCTTCTCGGTGCTACGCCGAACATGCTTAGCGAGCGCCCTGGATGCAGGCAAAGGTGCCTTGTACTACCTATCTTCGTGAGATGGAGTGAGATGTCCGTTGTAAATCCTGCATTTCGCGCTCAGCGCGGGGAACGGCATCGACTAAAACCGCTCGTACGTGACGTACGTCGCGTGCCGCGCATCACCCGGCGCCGGTCGCCGTGACTTCTCGGCGGCCCCCGGAAGTTGCCTGGCTCACACCGCGGAGCGGCGGTGCGCCGCTGCCGGAAGGCCTCACGGAAAGGGCCGCAATAACGCTCGCGCCCCCTATGGACTCCGAAGTCCATAGGGGGCGCGCGTCAGCGGGAACGAGGTCCGCGGCGGGTCAGGATTCCAGGAGACGTGCCGCGAGATGCTCGATGCGGTCGTGCCAGGCGATCCGTGCGGCGTCCGCGTCGAAATCGCGCGGGCCGGTCTGGGTGAGGACGAGCCGGGCGCCATGGCCGGTGCCCCGGCCCAGCTCCCACCGGACCGTGCCGTCCGGCTGCCAGCGGTAGGCGAGCACCGTGGGGGCCCGTACCTCGGTGACGGGCCCGGCCGGCGCCCGTCCCGTGGTGAAGCCCGCCGGTGCGGGCGCGCCTTCCACGGGTTCGTCCCCCGGGGCCAGCGCCGCCCAGACGGTCTCGGCGGGCCGTACGAGCTGGCGCTCGAAACGGACCAGCAGGCCGTCCGGGGTGTCCTCGACCACGCCCTGCCCGAGATCGAACTGCTCGACGTACGCCTCGTGCAGCTCCCCGGTGTCGCGGGGGACGGCCGTCGGTGCGCCGTCGAGCAGCTGCGCGAGCGCGGTGAGGCACAGATGCCAGCCGGAGGCGAAGCTCGCGCCGCCGAACCGGTCGCCGAAGGTGTGGACCAGGGTCAGCAGCGAGCCCTCGCCGTCCGGCGTGATCTCCCAGCGCAGATGGTCCTCGCCCCAGGTGAAGGCGAACAGCCGGGGTTCCTCGGCGTCGGTGACCGTGCCGGTCATGGCGACATCGCGCACGCCGGGCATGGTGAAGGTCATCGCCCCGCCGGGCCGGAGCTCCACGGTGACCTCGGAGGGGAACCACTGCCCGATGTGCGCCGGGTCGGTGATCGCCGACCAGACCTTCGCGGGCGGATGGGCGAGCCTGCGCTCCATGCGCAGGGCGTTCCGGCCGTCGCCGGCGGGGGTGAGGCTGTCGGAGCGGGGGTTCATCGGGGGTCGTCCTCCATGGCGTCGAGATGCCGTTCCAGGGCGTCGAGGCTCCCGGTCCACAGATGCCGGTAGTGCGCGAGCCAGGCGTCCAGCTCCGCCAGGGGCTCGGGGCGGAGCTCGTACCAGCGGCGCTGGGCGTCCTGCCGGACCCGGACCAGGCCGGCCTCGCGGAGCACCCGCAGATGCTTGGAGGTGCCGGGCTGGCTCAGTCCGAGCTGCTCGGTGAGCTCGCCGACCAGCCGTGGGCGCTCCAGGAGCAGGTCGAGGATCCTGCGCCGGCTCGGTTCCGCGAGGACGTCGAACGGTAGGGGCATGCCTTCAGTATGCTGTGCGAGTTATATAACCACAAGGGAATGTGCTCCAGGCGTGGCTCATGACCCGGAGGCGGCTCATACGCACGCCGGATCGGCGGCCGGAGCCTCCTCGCGCGCCACCGGCGCGAGGCAGGGCGCCGAGCCCAGCGGACCGTCGGTGAAGAACCGGGCCGCCAAGTCCGCGACGTCCCGGGGGCGTTCGAGCACCACCCAGTGATCGGCGTCCGGAATCGTCAGGAAGCGGCTGCCCGTGATGGTGGCCGCGAAGTCCCGTTGCCGGGCCGGGGAGGTCACCGTGTCGTGCTCGCCGCTGAAGACCAGGGCGGGGATACCGGTCAGGCCGCCGGAGAAGTCCGGGCGGTCCGAGATCCCCCTGCGCAGCGATTCGACGGCGTGCCGGGAGTTCCGGGCCGCCTGCAGCATCGAGCGCCGGACGTAGCGGTAGGCCAGCCGCCGGTGCACGACGTGCCGGCGGTCGTCGAGGCACATCAGCCCCTCGGTGACCAGGGTGGCGAAGGCCTCGGTGTCGCCGTGCGCGAGATGGTCGGAAGCCCGTCGCCACAGCTCCTGCTGCGCCTGGCTGATGTGCGCCGGAACCCCGCCCAGGGCGAGCCGCGCGATGCGTCCGGGGAACCGCCGGGCGCATCCGTAGGCCAGGCCGGCGCCGTAGGAGAAGCCGAAGAGGTTGATCCGGGGGACGTCCAGATCCTCGATGATGCCCTCGATCGCGGCGCACACCACATCGATGCTCGGCCCGGGGGGAAGCGGGTCGGCGCTCCCCATGCCCGGCAGGTCGGCGGTCACCACATCCGCGAACGGCCCCACGTGATCTTCCATCTGCGGCCAGCCGAACATCCCCTGCAGCGCGCCGCCCAGCACCAGCACCGGCTCGGTGATCCGCTCCGGCTGCCGCAGCCGCCGGTAGGAGTAGGACACTCCGTGCACCGACAAGGAGCGGATCGTTTCCTCGGACATGTCAGATTTCCTTCTCGGGGCACCGGCGGGAACGGGCGCGCCGACGCGGCGCGCGGGGGCGGTCCAGGCCGTGCCGTCACACTCCCGCAGCCCTGGCGGGGCGCGTGTGACGGCAGGGCCTAGCGGGTCAGCACCAGCGCGGCGTTGTGCCCGCCGAAGCCGAGGGACGTCTTGACCGCGCAGTCGAACGCCGCCTGCCGGGCCTCCGTGTGCACCACCTCGACCGGGATCCGCGGGTCCAGCACCTCCAGGTTGGCGGTCGGGGGCACCAGCTGCTGTTCCAGGGCGAGCACGGTGAGTGCGGTCTCGATCCCGCCCGCGGCACCCAGCGCGTGTCCGGTCATGGCCTTGGTCGAGGTGACCAGGGGGTGGTCGCCGAGGACCCGCTGCAGCGCGGCGGCCTCGATGTGGTCGTTGGCGACCGTCGAGGTGCCGTGCGCGTTGACGTGACCGATGTCGCGGGCCCCCACCCCGGCGTCCGCCAGTGCGGTGCGCAGTGCCCGCTCGATGCCCTTGCCTTCGGGGTCGGGGGCCACCGCCGCGTAGGCGTCGCTGGACGCGCCGTAGCCGCGGATGTGGGCGCGTACGGGGGCGTGGCGGGCCCGGGCGTGCTCGGGCCGCTCCAGCACCAGGAGCCCGGCGCCCTCGCCGACCACGAAGCCGTCCGGCCCGCGTCGAAGGGG
>Ga0207426_1000642_pt1 | contig 43602 bp, 35 predicted proteins | sample AraplaMF_Cvi_mMS_FD_184265 | JGI IMG/M metagenome (GOLD analysis project Ga0207426, IMG submission 184265) | Arabidopsis root microbial communities from the University of North Carolina, USA - plate scrape MF_Cvi_mMS (SPAdes) (version 2) | ecosystem: Host-associated > Plants > Roots > Endosphere... | reverse complement strand
ACGCCCGAAGTCCTTCGGGGGGATCAGCTTGCCGGGGGCCGGGGGCCGGGGGCCGGGGGCCGGGGGCCGGGGGCCGGGGGCCGGGAGTCGGCAGGCCAGGGCCTTGGCGGGCTGTGTGGGGGCGCGCGTTCGGCCTGGTACGGCTCCGGCAGTGCGCCTGCCGGTTCCGGTGGGCGTGGATGCGGAGCAGCCGATCGCACTGCGGCTACTGCTGCTCCCACTGCGGCTTGGTGATCTCGTACCGTACGCCTCCGTGCTCGGAGCCCTCGACCCGCTCCATGTCGGGGGGCGTGGGGATGGTGTCCGCGAGCGTCATGTCGAGCTTCTCCATGATGTGGCGCGAACCGTGGTTCACGGACATCGTCTCCGCCCAGACCATGCGCACCCCGAGCTCCGTGAACGCCTTGCCCAGCAAGCCCCGCGAGCCCTCGGTGGCATACCCCTTGCCCCAAGCAGCCTGCCGCAGCCGGTAGCCGAGTTCGACCTCGTCCAGCGGGCCCTCCCGCTCAGGGCGCAGGATGAACCAGCCGATGAACGCGCCGCTGTTCTTCTCGTGCGCGGCGAACAGTCCGAGGTTGCCGCCCCACTTCTCGTAGCCGGCGAGGATGTTGGGCAGATGGCGCTCCCGGATGACCTCCGGCGCGGTCGGATCGCCGCCGGTCAGGTAGCGCATCACCGCCGGGTCGCTGTCCAGCTCGATCAGCAGGTCCGCGTCATCGGCGGTGAAGCGGCGCAGGGCCAGGCGCTCGGTCTCCAGGTAGGTGTCCACGAGGCGATCCTGTCTGAAGCGGGTCGGGCAGGCCAACGGTTTTCCTGGGGCGACGCAAGGGGCCGGACAACGCGAACCGGCAGGTGTTTCGGCGGCAGCGGGAACCAGGGGCCGTCCCCGTACGACTGACTGGACCGGGTCCCAAAGGAGGGACGGTGTCGTCGGGAGGAGTGCTGTGCGGGTGGAGCGCGGCGGGGAGCCGGGGGGCGGCGGGGCGGAGCGTGGCACAGCGGGGTCGCCGGGTGCGGGGTGGCCGGTGGTCGTGCTGCTGACGTCGGCGATGGCGTTTTCCATGATGCAGTTGTTTGTGATCGGGGCGTTCGGGCCGCGCCTGGTGCAGGAGTTGCCGATCTCCACGACGGTGCTGGGGCTGACCACGACGGCGGGCTTCGGGGCGGCGGCGGTCTTGTCGCCGCTGGCCGGGCGGCTGGTGGACCGGGTCGGTCCCCGCCGGTGTCTGGTGGCGTTGCTGCTGCTCACCGCGGTCTCGTTGGCGCTGATCGGTGCCGCGCCGGGGGCTGCGTTGTTGCTGTCGGCGGTCGCGCTCGGCGGCGTACCGCAGGCGCTGGCCAACCCGGCGACGAACAAGGTGATCCTTGCCGCTCTCCCGGCCGAGCGGCGCCCCGGCGTGACCGGAATGAAGCAGTCGGGCGTGCAAGTCGGGGCCTTTGTGGCGGGGTTGCCGCTGTCGCTGCTGGCGGCCGGAGTGGGCTGGCGGGGCGCCGTGTGGACGGCCGCCGGGGCGGCGGCGCTGGCCGCACTGTGGGCGTCGCGCGCGCTGCCGCCCGACGCGGCTTCCTCCGGCCCCGCCCCGTGCGCCGCGTCCGCCGCGCACGGTGTGACCCGGCGGCTGGCCTTCTTCTCGCTGTTGCTCGGCTGCGGCATCGCCTCGGTCAACACCTATCTGGCGTTGTTCGGTTCGCAGCGGCTGGGGCTGTCGCCCACCGCCGCGGCGGCGTTGGTGGCCGTCCTGGGAGTGGCGGGTATCGCCGGGCGCGTGGGGTGGTCGCGCGCGGCGGGGAAGCCGGGGCGGGCCGAGGCGCTGCCCGCCGTGCTGGCGGCCGGCGCGGTGGGCTCGGCGCTGCTGCTCGCCGCCGCGGTCCGGATGCCGTTGCTGGTGTGGGTGGCTGCCGTGGCGGTCGGGTCGTTCGCGGTGTCGGCGAACGCGGTCTCCATGGTGGTGGTGATGCGACAGGCCGCGCCGGGCAGAGCGGGGCTGGATTCGGCGCGGGTGTCGGCGGGCTTCTTCGCGGGGTTCGCCGTGGGGCCGCCGCTGTTCGGTGCGCTGGCCTCTGCCGCCGGATACGGAGCGGGCTGGCTCCTGGCGGCGGCGGAGTTCGCGGGGGCGGCGGCGGTCGCGGTGCCGTTGCGGTCACGTCGAGCGGGAGCCGGGGACGGAGGAGCCGGCGAGGCGGGAGCCGGCAGTGCGGGGACGGACGATGACTGAGGGGGCCGCCGGGGAACGGGCGAGGGGAGAGCGGGCAGATGCCTGAGGAGGCGATGGGGCAGTGGGCGATGCGTGAGGGGCTGGTGCCTGAGGGGCTGGTGCCTGCGGAGCCGATGGGACAGCAGCGGCCGATGGGACAGCAGCGGCCGATGGGGACGTGGGCGATGCCCGACGGTGCCGATACGGGAGCGGGCGATGCCCGGGCCGGCGACGGGAGGGCGGACCATGCCTGAGCGGATGAGGGGAGGGTGGTCGATGCCCGAGGGCCCGATGCGGGACCGGGCGATGCGTGGGGAGCCGATGCCCGGGGAACCCGACGACCTGCAGTGGGCCGAAGACGGGCTGACAGCCGGCTGGGAACGCATCCGCGCGACCGAAGCTCAGGTCGGATCGCGCTTCCCCCTGTACGCCGACCCCGGCACCGGCGTCTGGCGGTCCACGTCGAAAGGGTCGTGGACGGGCGGCTTCTGGGCCGGGCTGCTGTGGTTGCGTGCTCTGGATTCGGGGGTGGAACGCGACCGGCAGGCGGCGGCCGCATGCACGGAACGGCTGGCCCACTGGGTCGATCAGGACACCGCCACCCGGGGGCTGATCTTCTGGTACGGCACGGCGCTCGCCGCCGGTCCGGGGGACGACGGCACGGCCGCGCAGCTGAGGGACCGGGCGGCGCGCGCCTGTCTGGCGGCCTATGACACGGAGCGCGGGCTGGTGCCCTGGGGAGACGCCTTCGGGGGCCCCCGGTTGGTGGCGCGGGCGGACGCGGTGCCCGGCCTGGTGCCGCTGCTGGCCGGGCGGGGGCAGGACGGTGCGGACGCGGCGTACGCGCATCTGACCCGGCAGTTGACGCTCAGCCTTGCCGAGCACCCGCCGCGCCCGGCGTGGCAGGCTGCGCCGGACGGAACCTGGACCGCCCGCACCGAGCCGGCGCCCGGCTGGAGCCGTACGGTGCCCTGGCTGCTGCTGGGCGTGGCGGACGGCCTGCATTGCCTGGGGCAACGAGGGCAGCAGGGGCTGTGGGAGGCGGCGGAGCGGCTGGTCGCGCCGCGGCTCGGCGCCGACGTGCCGCTCGTCCCCCGGGCGCACGACGAGAGCCCCGAGGGCCCGGTGGACACCTCCGCGGCCGCCATCGAGGCGGTGGCCCTCCTCAAGCTGGCCGCCCTGCTGCGGACCGCGGGCCGGGAGGACGAGGCCGGGCCGCCGGCCCGTCGCGCGCGGCGGATGCTGCACCGGCTGTCCACGGCGCATCGGGGGGCCGACGGCGGCCTCACGGCGGGCTGTTACGACGCCGGCCGGGGGCTTGCCCCGTGCCACGAGCTGATCTGGGGAGACTTCTTCCTGGCGGCGGGACTGGCGCTCCTCACCGGCCGGACGGATCCGTTCGCGATGTGACCCCGTAGCCGCGGAGCACCCGCCGGGCCACCGCCGCGATGTGCAGCTCGTCCGGGCCGTCCAGCAGCCGGGCCGCGCGGCCCGTGCGGAACAGGCCGGGCAGCGCGGTGTCGGGGCCGAGCCCGGCGGCGCCGTGCACCTGGATCGCGGCGTCGGCGACCTGCTGGAGCATGCGGGCCGCCGCCACCTTGGCAAGGCCGGATTCCAGGCGGGCGTCGTCGCCCGCCGCCAGCCGGGCCACCGCCTCGTACACGAGCGGCCGGGTGGAGCGGATGGCCAGCAGCGAGTCGAAGACCATCTGCTGGACGAGCTGCCGGTCGGCCAGCGGGCCGGCCGACTGGCGGCGCTCCGCGGCCCGTTCACACATCAGGCCGAAGGCGCGCTCGGCCTGCCCTAGCCAGCGCAGACACCGCAACACCCGGCCGAGCCGGAGCCGTTCCCCGGCGATCCGCAGCGCCCGGCCCGGCTCGCCCACCAGGTGGTCCGAGCCGACGGTGACGCCGTCCAGGGCGATCTCCCACTGCCCGCCGGCACCGAGAACCGGCACCTCGCGCAGCACCGTGAAGCCCGCAGCGGACGCGGGCACCGCGAACAGCGACAGGCCGTCCGCCCCGCTCTCCGCGGCACCCGTGCGTGCCAGCACGGTGATCAGGTCGGCGTCGCCCGCGCCCGTGATGAACCATTTGCGGCCCTCCAGGGTCCAGCTCCCGTCGGGCTCCGCGACGGCACGGGTCGCGGTCCGCGCCGGGTCGGTACCGGGGGTGTCGGGCTCGGTCATCGCGTAGCTGCTGCGCAGCTCGCCGGCGGCGATGCCCGGCAGCCAGCGCTTCCGCACGTGCTCGCCGGCGTGCCGGGAGAGCATCAGCACATCGAGGAGGGAGCTCGAACCGAGGGCGGCGGGGCCGTGGTCGCTGGCTCCCTCGGCCTCCGCGAGGTGGGCGTACTGCGCCAGGCCGATGCCCTGGCCGCCGAACTCCACGGGCAGGGGCAGGGCCCACAACCCGGCCTGTTTCGCCTCGCCCTGGAGCCTGCGCAGTGCCGTACGTGCGGACGCGCCGCCCGCGTCGAGGACCGGTTCGCAGGGCATCACCCGCTCCTGCACGAAAGCCCGCACCCGCGCGTGCAGTTCGGTCATCGCGGACGGGCAGTCGGGCTGCCCGGGACCGGTGCCCTCGTGGGACAGGTCCGCTCCGGGTGCCGCGTCCGGCGCGCTCCGCACGGAGTTCTTGGCGTTCACGGCTTCCTCCACCTCGACCGGGAACTCGGTGAGCCGGCGGTCCGACTCACTGACTGTGGAGTTGGTCGGCGTCGTGTGCCGCCTGGTTCCCGTGGATGTGTGTGAGCCATAGGGCGGTCCGCCCGGAGAGGAGTGCCGTGGGACACCCCGCCGTCATCTGCACGACCCGGCCGCTGGAGGGAGTGCATCTGGAGGTGTCGGGTCCGCCCGCGCTGACCGCCCCGGCGCTGGGCCATCTGCGCGCGTTCGGTGCGACGGTTCCCGAGCCGCCCCGGACATCCGGGGGCCCCGCGCGCTTCGCCGCCGCGGGGAGCGGGCCGGGGGAGGTCACCGCGCACACCGCGTGGGCCGACGTCCTGCCGGGGGCACACGCCGTCGACGAGGCCACCGTCCAGGCGGCCACCGGCATGATGCATGTGCACGGCCGCCGCGACGGTCTGCCGCGCGGTCTCGCCGTCGACTACGCGGCCACCTGCGCCTCCGTGCTGACCGTGCAGGGGCTGCTGGCCGCGATGCTGGGCCGGGCCCGCGGCGGGACACGGAGCACCCAGGTCACGGCCAGTGCCGACCGGGCCGCACTGCTCACCCTCTCCCAGTACCTCGCCGCGGCCAACGCGCCGGAGGCGGAGGCCGTGGAACTGTCGCCGGGCGGACCGCCGTTCACCGCCGCCTGCGGCACCCGCTTCGAACTGGAGGCGCTCGACCCCGCGCCGTGGGCCCGCTTCTGGCGGGAGCTCGGCGCGCCCGAGGAGGCCATCCGCGCGGGCTGGCCGCCCTTCCAGTTCCGCTACGCCACCGCCTGCGCCCCACTGCCCGAGGAACTGCACCGGACGACGCGCGGCGTCTCCTGGGCGAGGATCCGGCAGGCCGCGTCCGCCGCGGGGGCCGAGGTGTGCCCGCTGCATCCGCTCACCGACACGGCGGCGGACCGCGGATCCCGTGCCCCGTGGACCCTGAATCCGCGCGAGGGGACGTGGGACGCCCCGGCCACCGGTACCGCCCCCGACCCCGCCCTGCCGCTCGCGGGCCTGACCGTCCTGGAAGCGGGCCGCCGCATCCAGGCCCCGCTCGCCGCACACCTCCTGGGCCTGCTCGGCGCCGACGTCGTACGGATCGAGCCGCCCGGCGGGGACCCGTTGCGCGGTATGCCGCCCTGCTGCTCCGACGTCTCCGCGCGCTGGCTCGCCCTCAACAGGGGCAAACGCGCGGTGCGGATCGACATCAAGTCCCGCGCGGGCCAGGCCGAGTTGCGCGAGCTGGCCGCGGGCGCGGACGTCTTCCTGCACAACTGGGCGCCGGGGAAGGCCGAACAGCTCGGGCTGGGCCCCGACCATCTCGCGGCGGTCAACGCGGGCCTGGTGTACGTCTACACCAGTGGCTGGGCCGGAAGGCTGGCCGACGTCCCGATGGGCACCGACTTCATGGTGCAGGCCCGCACCGGCGTCGGTGAGGCGGCCCGCCCCGTCGACGAGGCCCCCGCGCCCTCCCTGATGACCCTGCTCGATGTCCTCGGCGGACTGCTCGGCGCGGAGGCCGTCCTGGGCGGGCTGCTGCTGCGGGCGCGCACCGGCCGCGGTGTGCACGTGGAGTCCTCGCTGCTGGGGGCCGCCGAAACGCTCACCGCACCGGCGCTGCACCGGGCCGCGTCCGGCGGCGGGGCGCGCCGCCCCGCCGCCTTCCGGCGCCCGTCCCCGACCGCGGACGGATGGATAGCACCGAGCGACGACTCCGCCGCCGCGGTGTGCGGCCGGTCCGCCGAGCTGCGGCAGTTGACGTCGCAGCAGGCGCTCGACGCGCTGCGCGCCGACGGTCTCTCCGCGACCGCCGTCACCACCGACCTCGGCGCGCTGCCGCACGACCCGCGCCTCGCCGGGGCCTTCACCCGCGACCCCCTCGGTTCCCTCGTCGTCCCCTCGCCCTGGAGATTCGCATGACGAACCGGCTCCACGACCTGGTCCCCGCCGCCCTCCGGCGCGCCTGGGCCGCCGAAGGGCACTGCCCCGACAGAGACCTGTACACGCTCTTCCGCTCTCACCGCACAGCCGACCCGCACCGCACCGCCGTGATCGACGCACGCGGCGCGACCTCCTACGCGGAGCTGGACGACCGGGCACGATGTCTGGCCGCCGGCCTCACCGAGGCCGGCATCCGTCCCGGTGACGTGGTGGGCGTCCAACTGCCCAACAGCGCGGAGGCGGTGGCCGCCGACCTGGCGCTGGCCGCCCTGGGCGCCGTGGCCCTGCCCTTCCCCGTCGGACGCGGCGGACGGGAAGCGAGATCGCTGCTCGGCCGGGCCGAGGCCCGAGCGGTGATCGCCGCCACCGAACACCGGGGCATCGCGCACGCGAAGGAACTGGCGGAACTGGCCGGGGAACTCCCCGCGCTGCGCACGGTGATAGCCGCGGGCCCGGGCACCGTACCCGCCGGCTGCCGTGCGCTGACCGATCTGCTGCGCACCGCGAACAGCTTCACCCCGCAACGCCCCGATCCCGACACGGCCGCCCGGATCCTGGTGTCCTCCGGCTCCGAGGCCGAACCGAAAATGGTGGCGTACTCGCACAACGCACTCGCCGGCGGCCGTGGCAACTTCCTCGCCGCCCTGCTCGCGCCGGGCAGCCCCCCGCGCTGCCTGTTCCTCACCCCGCTCGCCTCGGCGTTCGGCAGCAGCGGCACCGCGGTCACCCTCGCCCGGCACGGCGGAACCCTCGTCCTGCTCGACCGCTTCACGCCCGAGGCGGCGCTGCGGGCGATCCGCGCACACCGGCCGACACATGTGCTGGGCGTCCCCACGATGGTCCGCATGATGCTGGAGCGGTGCGGCCCCGAGCCGGTCTCCGCGGAGGGGCTGACGGCGCTGGTCCTGGGCGGCTCCGCGCTGGACGCGGCCACCCGGCGGGAGGCACGCCGGGCGTTCCGCTGCCCGGTCGTCAACCTTTACGGATCCGCCGACGGCGTCAACTGCCACACCGGGCTGGCGGGGGAGACCGCACCGGCCGGGGGCCCGGGCGTCGTGGTCGGCAGGCCCGATCCCACGGTCTGCGAGATCCGCATCGCCCCGCTGCACGGCGGCGCGGCGGACGAGGCCGAGACGGGGGAGATCCTCGCGCGGGGACCGATGACCCCGCTGTGCTACGTGGGGGCGCCGGAGCTGAACATGCGCTACCGCACCGCGGACGGCTGGGTGCGCACCGGCGACCTGGGAACGCTGGACGCCCAGGGCACGCTGCGCGTGGTCGGCCGGCTGAAGGACGTGGTGATCCGCGGCGGGGCCAACATCAGCCCCGCCGAGGTCGAGGGCGAGCTCTCCTCCCATCCCGGCGTGCGCGACGTGCTCTGCGTCGGCGTACCCGACCCGTTGATGGGGGAGCGGCTGGCGGCCTGCGTGGTGCCGCGGGCCGGGCGGGAGATCACCTTGGAGAGCCTGGGCGCCCATCTCGACTCCCGTGGTCTGGAGCGCCGCAAGCACCCGGAGCGGTTGCTCGTGGTGACCGGCGAGCTGCCGCTCACCCCGGCCGGCAAACCCGACCGCGCCGCGCTGAGGGAACAACTCGCCGCGGCCGCCGCGGGCGCCCGGGCGCAGACCGGATGACGTAGGAAGGGGCGGGGGGCCGGGCGGGACGGGAACCGCCCGGCCCCCGCTGTTCCGGATGCGGGGCGCCCGCCGGTCAGGAGGCGGCGAAGGCCTTCTTCATCTGCTCTGCGGCCTTGCGGTAGACCGCGAGCAGATCGAGGTCCTTCCCCGGGTAGTTGACGATGTTCAGCTGCTTCGCGCCGGAGCCCGGCAGCACGGTGCCCGTCGACATGTTCTCGTTCTCCAGGACGAACGCCGGCTTCTTCGCGGACAGCCGGGAGAGCTGCGCGGGAGACACCGCTTCCGGCCCGTAGGTCCCCACCAGCCGTGCGCCCGCCAACTTGGCCGCCCATGTGGTGAAGACCTGGGAGGCCACGGCGGGCGCCTTGCCGTCGGGCCGGGCGGCCTTCAGCCGGCCGGCCAGGGACTTCCACTCGGCCGCGAGGGCCGCGTTCCACTTCGCCGCCGCCTGCTCGGTACCGAACGCCTTGCCCAGCCGCGTCACATTGGCGCTGGTCTTCGCGGGGGCGTTGTCCAGTTCGAGGTCGATCATCTTGGCCCGGGAGCCGGCCGCCTCCTTGATCCGGCCGGCGAACGGTTCGAAGGGCGCGTACAGGACGTAATCCGCCTCGGCCACCGCGGACAGGTCGGACGGCTTGAGGTCGTAGTCGGGCGCGTGCCGGATCGAGGCGGGCACCAGGGACTTGACGTTCTTGGCCCCGGCCGCCTTGGCCAGCGCCGCCTCCCAGGAGGTGGTGGCGACCACCACGGGGCCGGCGGCCGACTTCCCCGACGTGTCGTGCGACGCGTCCTTCGAGGACGCGCCGGAGGCACCGCATCCGGAGACCAGCAACAGCCCCGCGCTCAGTGCGACGAGGGGACGGACGAGGACGCGGGCACGCGCCATGAGGGGGTTCTCCGTTCGGGTACGAGATGAGCTGCCAGGGCGACCGCCCCGGCAGCGAGGACGAGGACCGGGCCGGGCGGCAGGTCCCAGGCGAGCGAGACGAGGAAACCGGCGACATTGACCACGAGGCCGATGCCGACGGCCCACAGCGTGATCGACACCAGCGAGCGGCCGAGACGACGGGCGGCGAGCGCGGGCAGCAGCGTCAGCGCGTCCACCAGCAGGGCCCCGGTCAGCCGGATGGCACCGGCCACCGCGACCGCCACCAGGACGAGCAGCAGCACCGTGAGCCGCTGCACCGCCACCCCGGAACACAGGGCGAGTTCCCGGTCGTGCAGCAGCAGGGCCAGATCACGCCGGCGCCAGACGAACAGCGCCGGCAGGGCCACCGCCAAGGCGCCCAGGACGGCGAGGTCGGCGGGGCGCACCGCCAGGATGGAACCCCACAGGAGCGCAAAGGCCCCGTTGGCGTTGACCCCGGACAGCGCCAGCAGCAACAGCGCGGCGGCGATGGCCAGACTCATCAGCAGACCCATGGCCCCGGAGAGCCCGTCGGCATCACGGGCCAGGGGCGCCACCCCCGCGCCCGCCAGGGCGCAGGCCACCATCGCACACAGCACGGGGTCCAGCCCCAGCAACTGACCCGCCGCAATGCCCAGCAGGGCGACATGCATCATCGCGAAGCGCACCGGCATGATGTCCAGCCCCACGATCACCACACCCACGATCGGCAGCCCGAGCGCCGACAGCAGCAGGCCGGCCCCGGCCCGCTGCACGGGCACCAGCTGCAACAGGTCCCCGACCTGCCCGAGCGCACTCACCGGATCTCCCGCAGCGCTCCGGCGGCCATCTCCAGCGTCCGGTCGCACCGGGCCGCCATCGCCCGGTCGTGGGTCACCACGACCAGCGTCACCGGCAGCGTCGTGAGCACCTCGGCGGCCTCCTCCTGCCCCGCGAAGTCCAGTGCCGCCGTCGGTTCGTCGGCGAGCAGCACCCCCGCTCCGGCCGCCACACAGCCGACCGCCCTCGCCAGGTGCATCCGCTGCAACTGGCCCCCCGACAGGCTGCTCAGCGGGCGGCCGGCCAGCGCGCCCACCCCCAGCCGCTCGGCGGCCAGCGCGGCCTGTGCCGGAGCGCCGCTGCTCGCCAGCAACTCCTCGGCCAGCAGGGGGAAGCGACCGGCGGCCGGCCGCTGCGGAATCCAGGCGCAGGCCCGCCTCCGCCAGGACCGCTCGGCGGCGGTCCGGTGGCCGCGCCCGCCGACGAGGATCTCGCCGCCCGCCTGCCGGTGCAGCCCGAGCACCGCACGCAGCAGCGTCGTCTTGCCCGAGCCGTTGGTCCCCGTCAGGGCGACGCGTTCGCCCGCGGCGATGTCCAAGTCCACACCGGTCACCGCCTCCAGACGGCCGTGCCGGCACACCACCCCCCGAAGCCGTAGAGCGAGGGCGGCCGTATCGCTCACCGGCCGCGTCGCTGGGGACCCTGACTGCTGATTGCTGCACTCCACAGCCAGCTAGTCGGCCCACCGCCCGGTTGAGTTCCCGCCGGCTGCGCCGTAGTTCCACGCTCTGCCGCAACGGACCGGTCGTGGCCCCCGTACGACGGTGACCGGCGGCCGGCCGAGTGACGGCGGGGCACAGGACGCGTCACGACGCCTCCTGTGCCCCTGGGCCCTCCTCCCGGCCGCGGATCAGGCCACGGATTGGGCCACGGCGGGCTGGGGCAGCGGCCCCCGCCCTGCGGCCTCCTGGCCAGCCGGGGTGCCGTCCGCCGCGTCGAGCAACGCGATCAGCGTCTCCCGCGCCCTGGCCACCCGCGAACGGACCGTACCCACCGGACAGCCGACGACCGCGGCCGCCTCGGCATAGGGCAGTCCGACCAGTTGGGTGAGCACGAACGCCTCCCGCCGGCACGGCGCGAGAGCGGAGAGGATGTCGGTCAGGGCGACCCCCTCGTCGAACCCCGGCACGGTCTCGCGCTGGGCCTGCTCCGCGAGGGCCTGCCAGTCGGCGAGACCGGCGATGCGCGGCCTGGCCTGGTTCGCACGGATCCGGTCGGCGACCGTACGCCGGGCGATGGTCAGCAGCCAGGTACGGGCCGACGACCGGCCCTCGAACCCGGGCAGGCCGCGCAGGGCCCGCAGATAGGTGTCCTGCACCAGGTCGTCCGCGGCCTGTGCGTCGCGGCTCAAATGCGTCACATACCGCAGGACATGCCGCCGGGTGCCCCGTACGAACAGCTCGACCGCCTCTTCATCACCCGCGCGGGCCGCCAGGGCCCACTGGGTCACCTGAGCATCGTCGACCTCACGCATCTGCATCCTCCCCCACGGGAGCCACCGGGCCCCACGGCTGCACTCCCGCTTCCCGGACCCGGCGTATCAGCGGAGCGGGCACACCGCCGCTCCGACCGGACCGCCGGAACGGCCGGGACGCACGGGGCGACCCGAGGGGCCGCCGGCCGAAGCCGGTCGGCCCGACGGACGAGTCGTTGCTCCGCGGCGTCGCGGAGCGGGGGGCCGGAGCGAGACCGGCCGTGGGCACCTGGGATGCCACCGTCCGGACAGGCGTCATCATCATCTGGAGTCCTTCGCATGGTTCGGTCACCGTGAGTACGGACGACCGGAGAGCCGGGTGCGGGCACGGCCACCGCCGCTCCCACGCGCACCCGGATACCGGCTGTTGTCAGCGGACAGCCGGTTCCCTCGGAGGACCACGCAACGACACCACATGCGCCAACAGCAGTTCGCGCAACGCCCGGCGCGGGGACTGCGCCGGGACCCGCAGCTCCTCCGGAGCCGCCGGAAGCGCGGAGCACAGCAGGGGACACAGCCGCCCGAAGAGGAACAGGGACACCGTGCGCACCAGGCGGAAGGCCGCCTGTTCCCCGCCCCACAGCCACCAGGCGCTCAACGCGGCGACCGCCATGTGCACCGCGAGCATCGAGTGCCCGGCGCTCTGCATTCCCTCGTGCAGCGACGCCGGCATACCCGGCATCGACCCATGGGCCGTCCCGCCGCCGGAGAGCGCCGACGGGACCGGTGACCCGCCGTCACACGTCAGGACCTTCCGCCACAGCCGGCCCCAGGACCACGGACCGTCTGCGGGACCCGGTGACACCTGACCGACCGTGAACACCGTGTGGAGCGCGGCCTGGGTACCGAGGGTCAGCAGGCCCACCACACCCGGCCCGCGCTCACGCCGGGCGAAGCACCACGCGGCGGCGGACGACCCGGCGGCGGCCGTGAGCACCACATGCCACGGCAGCGGGGACCTCGCCGCCAGGGCGTGCCCGAGAGCCGTCAGCAGCACACAGACCGTGGCGAACACCACGGCCCGTAGCCCCCTGAGAACGCATCCGGCTTCCATGTCGAGCCCAGCTTGCACCCTGGCCGCCTTTCCCGACCCCGGAGTCCAAAAAGGTGCTCAATCCTGGAGCGAAATCCACCGGACCCGCCACCCGCACTGCACGGTGCGGCGCCCGACCTCCGTCACGGCTCACCTGGCGGTGGCCTGCGGGGCAGTCCCTGCGGACCGGCACGGACCCGTCCCTCCCCGTGCTCCCGCTCGCGCTGCTCAAGGCACCCGGGGCGGCCGTCGAACGGGTGAAAAAGTCCCCCGCGCACGGGTCGAGCCCCGGGGACGGGGCACGCGGACAGCGAGGAAACGGCCTCGGACGAGAGCATGGTTCTGCTCATCGCACGTCGTCGACGAAGGAGCCGATTCCATGAGCGACATCTGGGGCTATCAGCCGACCACCGGCTACCTCGCGGGCGCGAGTCTGATCGGGTACAAGGTCGAGGCCACCGACGGAAGCATCGGAAAGGTCGACCGGCACTCGGACGAGGTCGGGGCTTCGTACCTGGTCGTCGACACCGGAACGTGGATCTTCGGCAAGCATGTCCTGCTGCCCGCCAGCACGGTGACCCGCATCGATGACGACGAAGAGACGATCTATGTGGGACGCACCAAGGCGGAGATCAAGGACGCTCCGGAGTTCGACAAGGAAAGGCACCTCGGCGACGCCGGGTATCACGAGCAGGTGGGCCGCTACTACCAGGGCTGGCACCGCGCCTGACACGGCGGGACGTGTGGCCGGAGGGCCCCGTCGACCGTCTCCCCTCGGCGGGCCGGCCGCCGGTGCCTCAGCCGCGCCGCCCCGTACGGTCGACGCGGCGTCGCCGCAGCGCCGAACCGGCCAGGGCGGGAAACGCGATCACCCCGACCAGGCTGGGCAGGAGGCTTGGTTCGCCGGCTCCGGACTGCAGCACGGCTGCCAGGAGCTGGACACCGGCCAGCACGGCCAGTCCCAGGTAGATCCATCCTGCCCAGGCGGGGCCGGCCAGTGTGGGGGCTGCACCGTGTCGTTCCATTGTCCGCGTATGCCCCGCGACGCCCGGCTCAAGGCCCCGGCGACACCGCGGACTTCCGGACGGCACGGGCCCGCGCGCCCTGGGCGGAAGGCCCCTCGTAGTGTCGGCCGCCGCCCCCGGCTCCTTCCCGACCTGACGGTTCAGCGGCCCACGGCCTTGGCCCACTGCGCACGGACCGTGCGCAGCGCCTTGTTCAGCTGGGCCTCGGTCGGGAACTGCGGTGTGCCCTCGACCGTCGGCAGCCGTGCGGCCAGGGCCTTGTCGAGGGTGCCGTTCTTCGCCATGGCGGCCATCAGTACCGGGCGGGCGTAGTCCACGAGACGGAGGTTCTGGCCCTCCGGGCTGAAGAGGTACTCCTCCCACAGCCGTGCCGCGGCCGGATGGGGGGCGTTCTTGTTGATCGCCATTGCGTAGTACTGGGAGAAGCTGCCGTCGAACGGAATGGAGACCTTCCACTTCACGTTCGTGCCGCGGAGCCGGTCGATGTGCTGCAGGTTGAGGTAGTCCCACTCGATGCTGATCGGTGTCTTTCCCTCGGCGATGGTGGCCGGGCCGGGTTCTGCCCGGTGGTAGTTGCCGGCCTTGTCGAGCCGGGCGAAGAAGTCAATGCCCGGTTGGATGTTGTCGAACGACCCCCCGTTGGCGAGCGCCGCCGCGTACACGGCGGCGAAAGCCGATCCGGCACTTGAGGGATCGCCGTGGATCGAGACCATGCCCTTGTACTCCGGCCGGAGCAGATCAGCGAAGGATTCGGGGCAGCTCCGCACACGGGAGGCGTCGCAGCCGATCGAGATGTAGCCGCCGTAGTTGTTGTACCAGCGGGCGTCGGCGTCCTTCTGATCCGGCGGGATCTCGTCGAACTGCGCGACCCGGTAGGGGGCCAGCAGGTTCTGCCGCGCCGCGGACTGGGCGAAGGTGTCCCCGACGTCGATCACGTCGGGGGCGCGCTTTTGGCCTCGGTAGCGCTTGAGGGCCTCGATCTCCTGACTGCTGTGGCCGTTCGGGTCGTCGACGACGACCTTGATGCCGTACTTCTTCTCGAAGCCGTCGATCAGCCCGCCGTAGTTGGCCCACTGGCGCGGCAGCGCGATCGTGTTGAGCCTGCCCTCCTTCTTCGCCGCCCGGATCAGCGCCGCCGTCCCGCCGACCTCCGCCGCGGACCCGGCCCGGGAGGGTGCGACCGGCCGGGTGGGTCCCCCGCCCTGGCACGCCACGAGACCGAGCGTCACCAGGCCGAGGCAGCACAGGACAGCGCCGGTGCGGACCCGGTGATGTGGGGCCACGACGCCTCCAACAGGGCCGGATGGGGGAGCGGTCCGCCGGGCGGATGGCGGACGCGGAGCGTGCTGCAAGGTCCACAGCAGCGTACTCCGCCCCCTTGCGGGCCTCGGCCAGGACGAGATCGGGCCAGGTCACAGCGGCGAGTAGGCGGCGCGCCGGCCGGGAGCGGGCGCCGGGTCCGGGCACCGCGCCACCGGTCTCACCACCCCCCTTCCTGCTCCCAACGGCGCAGCAGGTGCTCCGACGGCTCCTCTTCCGCGGGCAGGGTGTCGGGGACGAGGGCCTGGGCCGCCCAGATCGTCTTGCCCCTGGGGGAGTAGCGGGTGCCCCACTGCTCGGCGTACTGCGCGACGAGGAAGAGGCCGCGGCCCTCCTCGTCGGTGGCCTTCGCCTGGCGGATGTGCGGGGAGGTGCTGCTGCCGTCGGAGACCTCGCAGATCAGGGTGCTGCGGGTGTGCAGGAGCCGGACGTGGATGGGCTCGGCGCCGTAGCGGATGGCGTTGGTGATCAGTTCGCTGAGGATGAGCTCGGTGCCGTAGGAGATGTGCCCCAGGTCCCATTCCGCCAACTGGCGGGCGCAGTCGTTGCGGACCGGGCCGACCGCCGCCGGGTCGCGGGACACGTCCCATTCGGCGACGTCCGACGGGTCCAGCCGCCGGGCGCGGGCCACCAGCAGCGCGACGTCGTCGGTGGAGCCGGCGGGCAGCAGCGCGTGCAGGACGGTGGCGCAGGTGTCCTCCGGCGTACGGTCCGCTCCGGCGAGGGCCGCACGCAGGGCTTCCAGCCCGGCGTCCAGGTCGTGGCTGCGGTTCTCGACCAGCCCGTCGGTGTAGAGCACCAGCCGGGAGCCTTCCGGCAGCGACAGCTCGGCGGTCTCGAAGGGCAGCCCGGCGCCCAGGCCCAACGGCGGGGAGACCGGCGGGTGCAGGAACTCCACCGTCCCGTCGGGGTGGGCCACGGCGGGCGGCACATGGCCGGCCGTGGCGGCGGTGACCTGCCCGGAGACCGCGTCATAGATGACGTACAGACAGGTGGCGCCGGTGATCGCCGGTCCCTCGTCGGTGTCCTCGTCCTGGATGTCGAGGCGGGTCACCAGCTCGTCCAGATGGCCCAGCAGTTCGTCGGGGGAGAGGTCCAGGGCCGAGAAGTTGTGCACGGCGATGCGCAGCCGGCCCATGGTCGCCGCCGCGTGCAGGCCGTGGCCCACCACGTCGCCGACGACCAGCGCCACCCGCGCGCCGGGCAGCGGGATGACGTCGAACCAGTCCCCGCCCACGCCGGCCTTCGCGGGGAGGTAGCGGTGCGCCACCTCCAGGGCGTCCTGGTCGGGCAGGCCGCGGGGCATCAGGCTGCGCTGGAGCGTCATCGCCATGGTGCGCTCGCGGGTGAAGCGGCGGGCGTTGTCGATCCCCACCGCGGCCCGCCCCGCCAGTTCCTCGGCGAAGGACAGGTCCTCGTCGTCGAACGGAGGGGAGTCCCCCGACCGCCAGAAGTCCACCAGGCCCAGCACCACCCCCCGGGCGCGCAGCGGAACGACGGCCAGGGAATGCACCCCGTGGTCCAGGATGCGCCGGGTGCGTTCCGGGTCCTGGGACCGCCAGGCGGACGAGCCGGCCAGGTCGGGCAGCACCATGGCGCGCACCTGGTCCACCTCCGCTGCCCCCGGGGTGTCCGGGACGGCGCGGATCAGCTCGCCGACGGGGTGGAGCGGGTGGTCCGGCGCCAGCCCGGCGATGGCGGTCCGGCGCAGAGCGCTGCCCGCCACGGCCGGTTCCTCGCCCCTCAGCACCGGGTCCAGCAGCTCGACGGTGACGATGTCGGCGAACCGGGGAACCGCCACCTGCGTCAGTTCCTCGGCCGTCCGCACGACATTCAGCGTGGAGCCGATCCGCAGCCCGGCGTCGTAGAGGAGCCGCAACCGCTCCCGTGCCACTTCGGCGCGCCCCGCCAGCCACCTCAGTTCGGTGGTGTCGCGCAGGGTCACCACGCTTCCCTGGTGGGATCCGTAGGGGGAAGTGGACCGCTTGTTGACGGCCAGCAGCCTGTCCTGGGCCAGATGCACCTCGTCGGTGGCGCTCCGGTCCGACGCCAGGAGTTCGGCGGTGCGGTGGTTGAGCGTCAGGTCGCCCACCCGGCGCCCCTCCGCGTCCGCCGGCAGGTCCAGCAGCCGCCGGGCCTCGTCGTTGGCCAGCAGCAGCCGGCCGTCGTGGCCGACGATGAGGACGCCCTCCCGTACCGCGTGCAGCACCGCGTCGTGATGGTCGTACATCCGGGTCATCTCGGCGGGTCCCAGACCGTGGGTCTGCCGGCGCAGCCGGCGGCTCACCAGCCCCGCGCCGCCGCCGGCGAGAGCCAGCGCCACGACCGCGGTGCCCAGGAACATGGGCAGCTGCCGGTTGACCGACTTCTGCACCTTCTCCACCGTGACCGGTGCGGCGACGAGGGCGACGACCCTCCCCGAGGCGTCCTTCACGGGGGCCACGGAGACCACGGAGAGGCCCAGGGCGCCCTGGAAGGTCCGGGTGAAGGGCTTGCCCCGGGCGGCGTCGGCATACGGGCCGATGACGTGCTTGCCGATCTGCCGCGGGTCACTGTGGGTGAGGGTGATCCCGTCGAGCTTGTACACGATGAGGGCGTCGACGCCGGAGGCCTTCCGGGCCGCCTCGGCGAGCGGCTGGAGCTTCGCGGACGGGTCGCTGCTGTTCAGCGCCTGCTGGAGCCCCCAGGAGTGCGCGAAGGACTCGGCGGCGGCGAGCGTCCGGTGCCGGGCGTCGGTCATGGTGTCCCGCCGGGCCTGGACGACGAGGGCCACCACCGCCGCCGCGACCAGCAGCACCACGACCACCAGCTGCAGGAGGAAGACCTCCTGGGCGACGCTGCGGGTGGTCAACGAGGGCCGGATGTGCTGCGGACCGCCGTTTCCGGCAGGGCCTTCGTCCTGCGCCTCACCGGTGCCGTGCCCGGCAGAGGGCGCACCCGGAAGGGCGGAACGACCGGACGCGCGGCTCAGCCACCGCCAGAGGCGCCCCGGATTTCCGCTCATGATTCACATTTATCCCGCTTTGCCCGGGGGCGGGCAAGGCGCGCTACGGCAGTTGCCCCACGGGGCGACACGTGGCCGGCAGGTGGCCGCCGCGCCGCGCGGCACCGGATCCCGCCCCCCGTCGCGCCCGGCGCCCGGCCGGGACCTGCTGCCCGGGTCGCGGGTCCGGCCGGCACGGCGGGGCGCGGAACGGCCTCGGTCCTCCGTTCCGCGCCCCGTACCGCACACCCGCCGGGCCCCTCAGCCCGGCGGCGATCCAGGGACCCTCAGCCCTGGTCGTAGGTGTGGAACCCGCGGCCGGCCTTGCGGCCGAGCAGCCCCGCCTCCACCATGCGCTGGAGCAGCGGCGGCGGGGCGTAGAGGGGTTCCTTGAACTCGTCGTAGAGGGACTGGGCGATGGCGGCCACGGTGTCCAGGCCGATCAGGTCGGCGAGCTTGAGCGGGCCCATCGGGTGGGCGCAGCCCAGCTCCATGCCCGCGTCCACGTCGGCGGCGGTGGCGAAGCCGGACTCGGCCATCCGGACCGCCGAGAGCAGATACGGCACGAGCAGGGCGTTGACGACGAAGCCGGCCCGGTCCTGGGACCGTACGACCGTCTTGGCCAGGGTGCCGGTGACGAAGTCCTCGGCGGCGGTGACCGTCGCCGGCGCGGTGTGCAGGGAAGCGACGACCTCGACGAGCGGCAGCACCGGCACCGGGTTGAAGAAGTGCAGCCCCAGGACGCGGTCCGCGCGGCGGGTCGCCATGCCGAGCCGCATGACGGGGATCGCCGAGGTGTTGGTCGCCAAGATCGCCTCCTCGTCCTCGACGACCTTGTCGAGGACGGCGAAGACCTCCGTCTTGGCGCCGGTGTCCTCGACGACGGCCTCGATGACGAGCTGCCGGTCGGCGAGGTCGCCGAGACTGCCCGTGAAGACCGTCCGGGTCAGGGCGTCCTCCGCCGAGATGCGGTCCAGCTTGCCGCGCTGGACCGCACGCTCCAGGGAGACGGCCAGCCGCTCGCGGGCGGCGCGGGCCGCGGCCGCACCGGCCTCGCAGACCACGGTGTCGAGTCCGGCGCGCGCACACACCTCGGCGATGCCCGACCCCATCCGGCCCCCGCCGACGACCCCGACCCGCCGGATCGCGGGGTTCACGATGGTGCTCATGCGGTGGCCTCCGCACGCTGCACCAGATGGCGGGAGTAGGCGTCCGGGGTGAAGAAGGCAGGCAGCTCCCGGGCGAGCGCGGTCCGTTCGAACAGTGCCCGGACCTCCTCGATCCGCGCCCAGGGGTACTGGGCTCCCAGGGTGGCGATCTCCTCGTCGAGGAGGCCGAGCACCGTGTCCCGGTCGACGGCGCCGTGGCGCAGCCACTGCCAGATCTGGGCCCGGGCGATCTCGGCGGCCGCCGCGTCCTCCATCAGTCCCTCCAGCGCCACCGCCCCGGTGCCGCGCAGCCAGGCATCGAAGTAGCGCAGGGCTACCGAGATGTTGGCGCGCACGCCCGCCTCGGTGGGCGGTCCCGCGGTGCGCCGGACGGCCAGCAACTGAGCGGCCGAGACCTCCACATCGTCCCGGGTGCGGTCGATCTGGTGCGGCCGCCCGCCCAGCACGCCGTCGAAGATCTCGCGGCAGAAGGGGACGAGCGCGGGGTGGGCGACCCACGTCCCGTCGAAGCCGTCCTCGGCCTCGCGCTCCTTGTCGAGGCGCACCGTGGCCAGCGCCGCCCCGTCGGCCCGCGCGTCGTGGCCGGGGACATGGGCCGTCATGCCGCCGATGGCGTGCGCGCCGCGCTTGTGGCAGGTGTGCACCAGCAGTTCGGTGTAGGCCCGCAGGAAGGGCGAGGTCATGGTGACCTTCGTCCGGTCGGGGAGCGAGAAGTCCGGGCGGTGCGCGAAGGTTTTGATCAGGCTGAAGAGGTAGTCCCAGCGGCCGGCGTTGAGTCCGGCGCTGTGCTCACGGAGCTCGTAGAGGATCTCCTCCATCTCGAACGCCGCGGTGACCGTCTCGATCAGGACGGTGGCACGGATGGTGCCGCGCGGGATGCCCAGCAGCTCCTGGGCGAGGACGAACACGTCGTTCCACAGGCGGGCGTCGCCGGCGTTCTCCAGCTTGGGGAGGTAGAAGTACGGGCCGGAGCCGGCGTCGATCTGGCGCTGTGCGCAGTGGAAGAAGTACAGGCCGAAGTCGACGAGCGAGGCGGGGACGGGGCGGCCGTCCACGAGGAGGTGCTCTTCGGTGAGGTGCCAGCCGCGCGGGCGGACGACGATGGTCGCGAGCCGGTCGCCGAGGCGGTGCTCCGTGCCGTCGGGCGCGGTGAAGCCGATGCGCCGTTCGAGGGCGTCCAGCAGGTTCAGCTGACCGCCGATGATGTTCGCCCAGGTGGGGGAGGTGGCGTCCTCGAAGTCGGCCAGCCACACCTGTGCCCCGGAGTTGAGCGCGTCGACCGTCGTCCGGCGCTCCGGCGGCCCGGTGATCTCCACCCGCCGGTCGGTGAGACCCGGTGCGGGCGGGGCGACCCGCCAGTGCGGATCGGCGCGGACGGCGGCGGTGGCCAGCGAGAAGTCGAGCGGGGAACCGGACGAGAGGCGAAGGGCGCGGCGGCGGCGCTCGGTGAGGATGTCGCGGTACCGGTCGGCGAAGGCCCGGGCGAGACGCCCGAGGAAGTCCATGGCGCCGGGGGTGAGGATCTCGTCGAAGCGGTCGCCCGGGGCGCCGAGCACCTGGACACGGCGGGTCAGTTCGGTGGTGGACATGCGCATCTCCTCAACGGGCGCAGGGGGGCGGAGCGGAGTGGTGCGGGGTGGTGCGGGCTGGACGGAGACGGTCGTCCGGCCCGCACCTGGCTGCGGGGCGGCTGGGCGCAGCCGCGCCGAGCGGCTCCTAGTGGAACTGCTCCTCTTCGGTGGAGCCGGTGAGCGCGGTGGTCGAGGAGGCGGGGTTGAGGGCCGTCGACACCTGGTCGAAGTAGCCGGTGCCGACCTCGCGCTGGTGCTTGACCGCGGTGAAGCCGTGCCGCTGGGCGGCGAACTCCCGCTCCTGGAGGTCGACGTACGCGGTCATCCCGGACTCGGCGTAGCCGCGGGCCAGGTCGAACATGCCGTGGTTGAGGGAGTGGAACCCGGCCAGGGTGATGAACTGGAAGCGGTAGCCCATCGCGGCCAGCTCCCGCTGGAACTTGGCGATCTGGTCGTCGTCCAGCGCGGCCTTCCAGTTGAACGACGGCGAGCAGTTGTAGGCCAGCATCTGGTCCGGGTGCTCGGCGTGGATCGCCTCCGCGAACTCGCGGGCCTGCGCCAGGTCCGGGGTGCCGGTCTCGACCCAGATCAGGTCGGCGTACGGGGCGTAGGCCAGACCGCGGGCGATGACCGGCGCCATGCCGTTCGCCACCCGGTAGAAGCCCTCCGCGGTGCGCTCCCCGGTGACGAACCGGGCGTCGCGCTCATCGATGTCGCTGGTGAGGAGGTTGGCGGCGAGGGCGTCGGTACGGGCCACGATCACCGTCGGGACATCGGCGATGTCGGCCGCGAGGCGGGCCGCGTTCAGGGTGCGGATGTGCTGACCGGTGGGCACGAGGACCTTGCCGCCGAGGTGACCGCACTTCTTCTCGGACGCGAGCTGGTCCTCGTAGTGGATACCGGCGGCACCGGCCGCGATCATCGCCTTGGTCAGCTCGAAGGCGTTCAGCGGCCCGCCGAATCCGGCCTCCGCGTCGGCGACGATGGGCGCCAGCCAGTCGGTGGTGTCGCCGCCGCCCTCGGCGGTGGCGATCTGGTCGGCGCGCAGCAGCGCGTTGTTGATCCGGCGGACCACCTGCGGAACGGAGTTGGCGGGGTAGAGGCTCTGGTCGTGGTAGGTGTGGCCGGCCTGGTTGGCGTCGGCCGCGACCTGCCAGCCCGACAGGTAGACGGCCTGGAGGCCGGCCTTGACCTGCTGCACCGCCTGACCGCCGGTCAGCGCGCCCAGCGCATGGATGTAGTCCTGCTCGTGCAGTTGCCGCCACAGCCGCTCGGCCCCGCGCCGGGCCAGGGTGTGCTCCTCCCGGACGCTGCCCGACAGCCGCACCACGTCCTCGGCCGTGTAGCTGCGCTCGATCCCCTTCCAGCGCGGGTCGGTCGCCCACCGCTGCGCCAGCGCCGCGGCCGTCGTCGTGCTTGCCTGTGCCATGACCGTCTCCCGGGTCTGCCTGAGTCTTGTCAATGATGCGAATGTGGCACGGAGTGCCGTATTCGGGTGTGGCCCGCCGGAGGTCCTTGCGCGATCAAGGGTGAGCAATGTTGCGCGAACTTCCGTGCGGAACGGCCGGTGTCTCCGACATCAGGGCGTGAATCGTGCCCGGTGTTCCGCTCCGGTCGCCGGTTCCGGCGGGCCGTACTCAGACTCTGGCACCGGCACTGAGTGCCATCAACCATGGCGGTATGCCAAGTTCTGTGGATCTTCCGGCCCGCCTTTGCCAACCTTGCGAAGGTGGGATTCGGCGCTGCGCCGCATAAGATCCGCACGGCGGAATTCTGCGAAGAGGGACGGCGATCACCGTGAGCAAGACCTATGCCGGCGCACGCCTGCGCCGGCTTCGCGAGGACCGGCGCCTCACCCAGGCGGCGTTGGCACGCATGCTGGAGATCTCGCCCAGCTACCTCAACCAGATGGAACACGACGCACGGCCGCTGACCGTCCCCGTCCTGCTCCGCCTCACCGAAGTGTTCGGCGTCGACGCGGCCTTCTTCTCCGCACGCGACACCAGCCGGCTCGTCGCCGACCTGCGCGACGCCCTCGCCAACGAGATCACCGCTGACCGGGTCTCCCCCTCCGACCTCGCGGAACTCGCCTCCCGTATGCCCGCCGTCGCCGGGGTGCTGGTCGACCTGGGCCGCCGCAACCACCAGCTCACCGAGCGACTGTCCGAAGCCGCAGAGGGACGGGGACTGACCGTCGCCGCCCTGCCGCGCTCCCCGCACGAGGAGATCCGCGAGTTCTTCTACCGCCGCCGCAACTACCTCCACGACGCCGACCTCGCCGCCGAGAACCTCGCCACCGAACTCGGCATCCGCCCCGGTGAGGTCCTGCGCATCCTGACCGCCCGCCTGGCGGACCGCCACGGCGTACGGGTGTCCGCCGACTCCCACCGGCTGCACCATTACGACGCGGCCGACCGCGTCCTGCACCTGTCGAGCAGACTGCGCCCCGGCCAGCAGGCATTCCGGATGGCCACACAGCTGGCGTTCCTCGAATACGACGACGAACTCTCGCGCCTCGCGTCGGAGGACTTCCCGCCGGACTCCGCCGCCTGGTCACTGGCCCGCATCGGCATCGCCAACTACTTCGCGGCCGCCCTGATCCTTCCCTACCGACGCTTCCACACGGCAGCCGAAGAGGCCCGCTACGACATCGAGCGGCTCACCGACCAGTTCGGCCTCGGCTACGAGACGGTCTGCCACCGCCTGAGCACCCTCCAACGCCCACGACTGCGGGGCGTCCCGTTCTCCTTCGTACGGGTGGACCGCGCGGGCAACATGTCCAAACGGCAGTCCGCGACCGACTTCCACTTCTCCCGGGCGGGCGGCACCTGCCCGCTGTGGAACGTCTACGAGGCGTTCGCCGCGCCCGGCCGCATCCATGTCCAGGTCGCCGCCATGCCAGATGGGCAGCGCTACCTGTGGACCGCACGAGCGATCACCCGGCACCGCGGGGGCTGGGGCGAGCCCGGCAAGACGTTCGCCCTCGGCCTCGGCTGCGAGGTCCGGCACGCCTCCCGCGTCGTCTACTCCGACGGTCTGGACCTCGGCAACGCCGCCGCGGCCACCCCGATCGGTATGGGCTGCCGCATCTGTGAACGCACCGACTGCCCGCAGCGGGCGGTCCCACCGCTGGACCGCCGGCTCGCGGTGGACGAGAACAGCAGCACGTTCGTGCCCTATCCCGTCGCCGATCCGGAGGCTTGAGCGCGGGAGGCCGGATCGGTGTGCGGCGGCTTCAGGGACCGGGGCCGGGTCGCGGCCGCTGACTCAGAGAAGCGGCTTGCCCCCTCCGGAGGAACTGGGCTTGTAGTGCTTGTACAGGTTTTCGTACTGGTGGGGCCCGGAGGCTCGGTGGGCGCGTCGGGGTGGTCGTACCGGGGACGTACTCCTGTCGTCCCTTGAGCGGCGGAGGCATCGCTCAGGAGGTGAGCCCGAGCGTCTTCTTGGCCAGCTCGAACGCCGGGAGCATCGCCTTGTGTTCGCCCGCGTTGAGCCCTCCGAGATGGATGACCACACCACCGTGCTCGGTCATCACGGCCAGCGCACGTTCGGGCCGGACCTCGCCGGCGGCCAGGTCCGTGACCGTGTAGGCGGCCTCGGTGGCGGGCAGGCCACCGGCCTTGACCTTGCGGATGCTGACGTTGCTCTGGAAGTTCTCGGCGGCGACGAACGCCTTCATCAGGGCGCGGGAGGTGCCGCCGGGCGCGGCGGCGCCCTTGGTGCCGGACCACACGGTGAGGAAGCCGATGTGCCCGGCGGCCTTGGCGTCGAGTTCGCAGGCGGGCGTGAGCGGCCCCTGATGACCCAGCGGGCCCATCCGGTCCACTATCGCCTGGGTGAGGGCCGTCGCCTTCCAGGTCGTCTCGGGGGTGAAGTGCACCGGCAGTTCGCACGCGGTGCCCTTGTCGCCGAGCTTCTTCTCGGCGGCTTTGTTCTCGTCCTCGCCCCAGCCGAACGTGCAGCCGCTGAGCACGCTCATCGCGACCACCGCCCCCAGCACGGCCTGCGACATCTTGCGCATTCCGGAAATCCCCCACCCTTGAGCCTGAAGTTTCGAAAATTCGCCGCAGCCTATACGACACATTCGATCTCGAACCACATGGATGGTGCGGTGCTGCGGGGGAGGGGCCCGATCCGGCACCCGGGCCCGGGCACACGGGCCCCGGACGCCACCCTCCCCACGTGAAGAGCATCACAACTGGCATGCCGCAGGGGTGAGTTGACCGATCCCGGCCAGGACCATTGCATGACAGCTGCTGGAGTCGACGTGGTGGCCCGCGGGGCGAGTGTGCGGGGGCCGAGGGGCCCGGTGTTCGAGGGGGTGGATCTGGACGTGCCGGCGGGCGGACTGCTGGCCGCTCACGGGCCGGCCGGCTCCGGGCGTACCTCTTTGTTGCTGGCGCTCGCCGGGCGGATGCGGCTCTCCGGCGGGACCATCCGGGTCGGCGGGCATGTCCTGCCCGCCGACGGGCGGCGGGTGCGCGGACTGGTCGCCATCGCCCGGGCCGCGCCCGCCGTCGACCTCGAAGGGCGACTACGGGTGCGCGAGGTGATGGCCGAACGCTGCCTGACCCAGCCCGGGGTGACGGAGCGCCGCATCCGCGAGGCATACGAGACCCTGGCCCTCGCCCCGCGAGAGGCGGACCTCGTCGAGGACCTCGGCCCGGCCGACCGGTTGCTGCTGGCGACCGCACTCGCCCTCGCCGAACGGCCCGGGGCCCTCGTGGTCGACGACCTCGACGACGGCCTGCCGCCGGACGCGCACGCGCCCGTGTGGGAGGCCCTGCACCGCGTCCGGGAAACCGGCCCCACCGTGCTGGCCGGCTGCCTCCGTCCGCCTCCGCACACTCCTGGTCTGACCGCCCTGTTGCTCCCGTCGCGCAGCCGGGACCGCCTCCCGGCCGCGACGGCCGCAGTCCGAGAGGACGCCGACACATGAGAGCCGTCAAGCTGGCCCTGCTGGAACTGAGGCGCTTCCGCGGCCCGATGCGCCGACTGGTCCCCGTCCTGCTCTGCCTGGTGCCGTTGCTCTACGGCGCCATGTACCTCTGGGCGAACTGGGATCCGTACGGCAAGACCGACCGGATGCCGGTCGCCGTCGTCAACCAGGACCACCTGGCGCATGCGAAGCAGGGCCGCCGGGTGAACGCCGGCGACCAACTGGTCCGGCAGCTCAAGGCGTCCGGCACCTTCGACTGGCACGTCGTCGGACCGGACGAGGCGCGGGACGGGCTGGAGCACGGCCGCTACTTCTTCACCATCGGCATCCCGTCCGACTTCAGCCGCAAACTCGCCACCGGCGCCGACACCCGCCCGCAGCAGGCGGGCATCCACATCGAACTCAACGACGCCAACAACTACGTCGCCGGCATCATGACCGAGGTGGTCCAGAACAAGCTGCAGGACCAGGTCAACTCCGCCACCCACGCCGCCTACGTGCGCAGCATCTACGGCGAGCTGTCGGACGTGCGCGACAAGCTGTCCACCGCGGCCGAGGGCGCGCACCGGCTGGTGGGCGCCACCCGCGTGGCGCAACAGGGCACCTCGACGGTCGCGTCGGCGACCTCCACGCTCCGCGACGGCGCCGGGGGCGTCTCCGCCGGGGCGCAGCAGATCGCCCGCGCGACCGGCCGTATCGATGCCCTCTCGGGCCGCCTCGACCGGGCCGCGGCCGACCGCCTGCCCGGCGCCGTGGCCGCCCTGGTGACCACCGCCCGGCTGACCACCGACGGTCTGGACGCGGTGCACACCGCCACCAGTGCCGCCCGCAAGGGCACTTCGCGTGCCGTGGCGGACCTCACCGGTCTCGCCGACTCCCACCCCGAACTGCGGGACGATCCGGTCTACCACACGTCCCTCCGTCACGCCCGTGACCTGGAGGCCACCGCCACCGACCTCGACGGCCGGGCCGGAGCCGCCGAGAACAACGCGCGGCGCTCCCTCCGCGCGGCCGAGGGCCTCCAGGACGACATCGGCTCTCTCCGGAGCGCGGTGCTGGACCTGCACACCCCGCTCCGGCTCGTCGACACCGGATCGCACAGCGCCGCCGACGGCGCGCGCGGCCTGGTCGACGGGCTCGGCACACTGGAGAAGGGGTCCGGAGCCCTGCGCGCTGCCGCCGACCAGGCGCACGACGGCGCGTCCGACGTCTCCCGCACCGTCGACGAGGGACTGCACAAGGTTCCCCGCACCAGCCCCGACCAGGTGGCCCACGCCGCCGAGGTCCTGGGCACCCCCGTACACATCGACCGCGGCAACCTGCATCCGGCGGGCGTCTACGGACGCGGCCTGGCCCCGTTCTTCTTCGGCATCGCCCTGTGGGTCTTCGGCCTCTTCGCCTACCTGTTGCTGCGCCCGCTCAACGCCCGTGCCCTGGTCGGCCGGGTCGGTGCGTTCACCACCGCCGTCGCGGGATGGCTTCCTGCCGCGGTGCTCGGCGCCGTGGGGGCGCTCGTGCTCTACGGCGTCGTGGACCTCGCGCTCGGACTCAGCCCCGTCCACCGCTTCGCGATGCTCGCGCTCCTGGTCACCGCGGCCGCGGCCTTCGTCGCCGTCGACCACTGCCTGCGCACCGTCTTCGGCGTGCCGGGCGACGTCCTGTCACTGGTCCTGCTCATCCTCCAGCTCACGGCCTCCGGCGGGCTCTATCCGCTGCCCACCGAGCCGTCCTTCTTCCAGGTGCTGAACCCCCTGCTTCCGATGACCTACCTGGTCGACGGGTTGCGGGTCACCGTGTCGGGCGGGCTCACCACCAACCTGCTGCGGGACTTCGTCGTCCTCCTCCTCTTCACGGCCGGCTTCCTCGCCCTCACCGCCCTCGCCGTACGACGCCAACGGGTCTGGACCCTCGGGCGCCTCCACCCGGACGTCTCCCTCTGAGCGCTGTTGCACGCTGCCTCGGGGGCCATGCCTGGTACCTCACCAACCCATGGCTCCCGTGGCGGTGTTGACGGTGACGCCGGAGCACGTGGCACCCATCACGATCGCCGTCCCTGCCCGAATGCTTCATCTGACTGCTTTTCACTGATGCGGTCGGAGTACCGAGTTGCGCTCGATGGCCGCATCGCGGCTACGGGATAGCGGAGTTCGGACGGTGCGCTGAGTTCACGCCGCCGGAATTCTCTTGACCAGGGCGGGAAGCCGGAATTCAGAGAGCGACCAGCGGCCACGTTGCGTACACGAAAAAAAGCCGTATTTGCCTTAACTTTCAGCCTTTTCCCGTTTGATTTCGGCTCGTGTCACGGCGTAGCGTGGGGAGTGGTTCAGCTGGACAGCTGGATATCCACCAGAGATTCAAGGAGGCACGATGAGCTTCCGAAGCGTACTCCCCCTGAGGCATGGCGGCGACGACTGGGACGACTATGGACGTGGCCGTGGCTACGGACGTGGCCGTGGACGCCGCTTTGGACGTGGTCGCGGTTACGGCCGTGGCCGTGGACGCGGCTTTGGCCGAGGACGCGGTTTCGGCCGCGGAGGCCGTTTCTAGCGACCCCCAGGTCAACTTCGAGGCTGGTCCCCAGCGATGAGGGCTGGCCTCGAAGATGCTGCGATACGGCGGCTGTAGGCGGCGTCAATTCCCGCCGCTCGCCCCCTCGGCGGGAGCGGCGCACATAATTACCTTCGTGCACCATGAATAACCCGTGTACGCCAACGGCGCATTGGGTTTCATGGTGTTTTTCGTGTCCCGGGTGTCTGATCGGGTGTCCGGGCAAGGGAAACGCTGCGTGAGGCGCATCAGGGTCACACGCAGCGCGCTTCCGGGCCTTCCCTGCCCGAGGTATTCAGTATTCCCGCCGACGGCATGCCCCGCAATCCCAGATGTGCCATGCGCCGTTTGTTTCATCAACCTTTTGCGTAATCCTCAGGGCTGCATAACGATGCGCTGCGCTCCGGGAGGAAGTTCCATCCGGTTGGGCACCAACGAGCGCCCTTTGACCGCGCGTTCAACGGCTGTCACCAGCGGTAGGGCGCTGATGACGGGGCTCGGGCGCGGTTCTCGGGTCAGTGCGGCAGGTGGTGGGCGCGGGCTTCGGCGGTGGACTTCAGGTCGCGCAGCCACGCTCCGAGGCCCTCGCGCAGAATCTTGGTCGCGGTGGGCACGTCCGCGTCGACCTGGGCGCCGGTGTGGGTCTCCTCGGTGCTCACGCGGACGCCGCCCTTCACCTTGGCGAAGCTCCAGACATGGACGCCCTCGATGCGCAGCCCTTCGCCGATCGCCGGGCCGGTCCAGCGGAGGCACGCATGGTCCTTGACCTGCCGGACGGTCGAGGTGATCTCCAGGTTCGTGGCGGGAGTTGAGGGGTTGGGGGGTACCGGGGTCGTCCACCGGAAGGCCGAACCCTCGCGGAACGGTCCGTGGTCGAGGCGCTTCGCGGTCTCGACGGGGCGCTGCCAGGAGGGCCAGTGCTCCACGTCGGTCAGCAGCTTCCATATGGTGCGCAGCGGGGCGTCGATCACGATCTCGGTCCGGTGGCGGACGAGAGCGTCGGGATCGACGCCCTTGCCGCGGCAGGTGAGGGGCTTGGCGGGAGCGGAGGTGGGGGAGGCGTGGGAGCCGGCGGCCCCGGCGGATGCGGCGCCGGGGATCAGGAGGCCTAAGGCGAACGGGACGGTGAACAGGGCGGCGCGGACGCCGGTGCTGCGCATGCCGGACATGGAGTTCCCTTCTGAGCTACAAGGCAATGCTTACGTGAGAAGTTATAACGACCCGCGAGACGGCAGGTCAATAGATGCGTGATACCTTCTCACTAACACGTGATGATGTAGCTCGACGGGATCGGGACGGTGGCAGGTCATGGCGGAGACGGGTGCGAAGACCCCGCGGGAGCGCTATCGGGCCCAGGTGCGGGCGGAGATCACCGAACGCGCCTGGGAGCAGATCGCCGCGGCGGGGGCGTCCGCGCTCTCCCTCAATGCGATCGCCAAGCAGATGGGCATGAGCGGACCGGCGCTCTACCGCTACTTCGCCAGCCGTGACGATCTGATCACCGAACTCGTCCGGGAGGCGTACCGAAGCCTCGCCGAGACCCTCCGTGCGGCCTCCGACTCCGGTGCCGACCTGGCCGGGCTGGCCCACGCCCTGCGCGGCTGGGCGCTGGCGGACCCGCAGCGGTACTTCCTCGTCTACGGCACCCCCATCCCCGGCTACCACGCGCCCGCGGACACCACCGCCCTCTCCTCCGAGATCATGACGACCGTGCTCGAAGCGTGCGCGGCGCTCGCACCGGACGGCGCCACCACCCCCTTCGGCACCTACCTGCAGGATCACCGGGACTGGGCCGCCGGCCACCCCGCCCCGCCCGAAGCCCTCCACCGGCTCCTGACCTTCTGGACCCGCCTGCACGGCGTGCTGTCCCTGGAGCTCGCCGGCCACTTCACCGGCATGGGCCTCGACCCCGCCCGGCTCTTCGCGGCCGAACTGGACGGCCTGCTCGCTCCCCGCCCCTGAGGTCGCAGACAGCGCACCGCCCCCGATCCGCCTCGGCGTGCGGCGGATCGGGGGCGGCGTTGAGGCATGCCGGCCGGCCGGTCAGGCACCGCCGTTGCCGGGGACGAGGCGGCTGAAGGAGACCGGGAGGCTCTCCGGGCCGCGCAGGATCGCGTTCTCCCGGTAGGGCGGGGGATCGGCGACCAGGCGGGGGGACTCCAGGCGGCGGGCGAGCGCCGTCAGGGCGATCTGCGCTTCGGCGCGGGCGAGGGTGGCGCCGATGCAGTAGTGGATGCCGCCGCCGAACCCGAGGTGCGCGTTGTCCGTGCGGTCGGGGACGAACCGGTCCGGGTCCGCGAAGCGCTGCGGATCGCGGTTGCCGGCGGCGAGGAGCAGACGGATGCGCGAGCCCTTGGGGATGGTGGTGCCGGCGATGTCGATGTCGGCCAGGGTGCTGCGACCGGACATCTGTACCGGCGGGTCGTAACGCAGCACCTCCTCCACGAGCGGAGTGGCGAGATCGGGGTCGGTGCGCAGCCGGGCGAGGGCCTCGGGGTGGCGCAGCAGGGCGAGGGTGCCGTTGGCGATGAGATTGACGGTGGTCTCGTGGCCGGCGATGAGCAGCAGGCCCAGCGTGACGCGGAGGTCAATGGGATCCATGGGGCCCTCGGAGGCCTGGCTGTGCATCAGGCCGGAGAGCAGGTCGCCACCGGGGGCGGCGTCGTGCCGGGCGATGAGCCCTTCGAGGTACTGCTGCAACTCGGCCCGCGTCGCCTGGAGTTCGCGGATCTCGTCCTCGGTCTGGGTGTCGATGGGGTCCAGGCCGCGGGTGAGCCGGCGGGCGAGGCTGCCGAAGAGGGCCTCGTCCTCGCGCGGCACACCGAGCAGTTCACAGATGACGGTGACGGGCAGGGGGTAGGCCAGGTCGGCGACGACGTCCAGCTGTCCCGGCCGCTCGCTGGTGTGCGCGTCGAGCAGATCGGTGACGAGCTTCTCGATGTGGTCGCGCATGCCCATGACGCGGGGGACGAACTGCTGGGTGACCAGCCGGCGCAGCTGGTCGTGCCGGGGCGGGTCCTCGACCAGCAGGCTCTTGCGGATCGGCCGCTGCTGCGGCGGGGGGAGCCGGTCGGCGCTGATGCGCGGGTCGCGCAGCAGGAGGCTGATCTCGCGGTGTCCGGTGGCCAGCCAGTTGCCGTCGTCCATGCGCGCGACCGGCTCGCGGAGCAACTGCTCGTAGTGGGGGTAGGGGTGGGGACGGTGCTCAAAGCGGAGGGCCTGGGCGAACAGCTCCGCGGCCGTGTGCTGGTGGGCGGTCGAGGTCGTGGTCATGGTGGATCTCCCTCACTCGTGTCCGGCCAGGACGGCCTGGGCGGACGGCGCGGACGGGGCGGCGGCGTGGGCCGGGTGACCCGGTGCGGGGACGGCGGGCCGGGGGAACGCAGGGTCGAGCGGCTCGGGGCGGTCCGGTCCGTCGGTGGCGTTGAGCACCGGGGGGAAAGGGGCGCCGGCCTCGATGAGGGCGGCGTATCCGTCCAGCACCCGGGGGGAGTCCACCGCGACGGCGGCCACCAGACGGCCCTGCCGGCCGTAGGCGGCCACGAACTGCCGCTGGTCGAGGGCGCCCTGGGTGAGGACGACCTGATCGGCCAGGGAGGGCAGCCCCACGCACTTGAGGTTGACGCCGAACTGGTTGGACCAGAACGCCGGCAGGGGGCGATGGGCGAGAGGCGCCCGGGAGCCGTGCACCATGTTGTGCGCGGCGGTCCGGGCCTGCGCGACGGCGTTGTCCCAGTGGTCCAGACGCAGCAGCTGCCCGGGGTAGAGCGGGTGCGGCCAGCGGGCGACATCGCCGGCGACGAAGACGTCGGCCAGCGGCGTCCCGTCGTCGGCCAGGGCCCGGCAGGACTCGTCGCACACCACGCCGCGGCCATCCACGGCCAGCCCGGAGCCGGTCAGCCACTCGGTGTTGGCGAGGGCGCCGGCGGCGACCACGGCCACCCCGGTCTCCACCACGCTGCCGTCGGACAGGACCGCCCGCCGCAACGCGCCGTGGGCGTCGCCTTCCAGCGCCCGGACGGTGGTGCCGAGCCGCAGGTCCACCCCGGCGTCGCGGTACCAGCGGGTCGCGGCGCCGCCGATCACGCCGCCGAGCGCACTCCCCAGCGGGGTGTCGCCGCGCTGGGTCACGGTCACGTCGAGGCCCAGGTCACGGCAGACCGAGGCGACCTCGCCGCCCGTGAAGCCGGCGCCGATCACCAGCACCCGGCCCGGTGCCGCCGCCAGTGCCGCGCGCAGCCGGTCGGCGTCGTCGCGGGTCCGCAGCACGTGCACCCCGTGGAGAGCGCCGCCCTGCTGCTCGGGCCAGGGGCGGGACCGGGTGCCGGTGGCGATCAGCAGCCGGTCGTACGGCACCTGCCGCCCGTCCGCCAGCGACACCTGGCGGGTGTGCGGGTCGACGCCGGTCGCGGGGGTGCCGAGCAGCCATCGGGCGTCGATGTTGCGCACCCGGGGCAGCACGGTGTGGTCGGTGGACAGCCAGCCGGACAGGACCGCCTTCGACAGCGGCGGACGGTCGTAGGGCGCGTGCGGTTCGTCGCCGATGAGCGTGAGCTCACCGTCGAACCCCTGGTCGCGCAGTGCCTCGGCGGCCCGCAGGCCGGCCAGGGAGGCGCCGACCACGACGATGCGCTCGGGGCCCTTCACCGTGCGCCCTCCGAGGCCGGGGGCGCGGGCTCGGTCGCCCCGCCGAGAAGGATGGCCTGCACCGGACAGGCCGCGGCGGCCCGCTCGACGTCGCGGCGGGTCCGCGGATCGGGCGCGTAGTCGTACTCCAGCGCCTCCTCGCCGTGGAACCGGAAGACGGTCGGCGCGGCGTACACGCACTGTCCGTAGCTCTGGCATCGGTTCAGATCCACGACGAGCCGGAGCTCCTCGGGTGGCGGATCGGTGGGCATTTCTTGCTCTCCTCCCAGGTCGGCGGGGGTTCGGCGGGGTCTTCGGCGGGGTCTTCGGCGGTGTCGGGCGTCGCCGTGCGACGTCATCCGGATTCGATTGCACCCGCCATTCAGATAGCAACCACTATTCAGACTGTACACGCTATCGAAGCATTGACATAGTGCTCACTATCTGAATAGCATCAGCGATGTGAGTACCGATCGAGGGGAACCCGCACGGCAGCGGCTCACCCGTGCCGAGGCCAAGGCCCGCACCCGGCGCCTGCTGCTGGACGCGGCGGCCAGGGTCTTCGCCCGCAAGGGCTTCGCCGGCGCCTCGGTGGAGGAGATCGCCGAGTCGGCCGGCTTCTCCATCGGCGCGCTCTACTCCAACTTCGGCGGCAAGGAGGCCCTCTTCCTGGAGCTGATGGCCGAACGCGGTCTGGGTCGCGTATCCGAGGCCGCCCAGACCCTCGACCGCCACGAGGCGGGCACCGGGGAGGCCGCGGCCGAACTGGGGCGCCTGTTGGTGCACGTCGCCGACAAGGACACCGATTTCGCGCCGCTCCAGGCCGAGTTCTGGCTCTACGCCGTACGCAACCCGCACGTCCTCGACACCATGGCCACCGCGCTGCGCGAACCACGCCAGGCGCTGGAGGGCCTGATCGACACCTGGCTCGCCGAGCGGGGCGCGCCCGCCGACGTTCCCGCCGACTCCGTGGCCACGGTCGTGGCGGCGCTGTTCCAGGGGCTGGTGCGCCTGCGGCGCGTCGATCCCGACAGCGTTCCCGAGGAGCTCTTCGGCCAGGCCCTGCAATGGCTCTTCAGCGGCATCGGCGCGGCCCCCGCGCCGGCCCGCCCCGCCGACCAGGACTGACCGCACCGCGACCCGGACCGCCCCGTGGCCGCCACCGACGGCGGATGCCGCGTGCCGCCACCAGGGCAGAGCCCCGGCTCGCTGCACACCCCTCCGTCCGCAAGGAGCCGCTTTCATGAACCCGCAACGGCGACCGGCCGCCCGGGCCGTCCGCAGGGGTTACGCCGTGGCCGGCGCGGTCCTCGCCTTCATGTGGCTGGGGGAGACCGGCGAGCCCGCCTGGGCCCACGCCGTGCGCGCGACCTTCCTCCTCCTGCTCCTCCCGCCCCTGCTCCTGCGGACCAACCGGACGCTCGCCGCCGCGTTCCACGAGTCCGCGCACCCCCGCCGGGCGCTGGCCCGTCTGATCGCCGCCCGGATCCTGATCGTCGCGGCGGCCCTCGCCGCCGGTGCTGCCCTCGGGCACCTCATGAACCCGCACGCCGCCGACGACACCCGAGCATTCGTCGTCCGGGTGCTGTGCCTCCTGCTGACCATCCCGCTGCAGATCCGCTTCGCGTACCGCGCGCGGGCCAAGGGTGCGCACCCCTCGGCCCGCCCCACCCTGTCGGCACCCCGGGTGATGGGCGCCAAGCTCGGCCTGATCGCCGCCGCGCTGCTGCTCCAGATGCTGATCGATCCCTATGTGGCCGAAGCCCAGGTGATCACCGCAGCCGTCGTCGCCGTCGCCGTGACCGCCGTGGGCCCCCGGCTCCACGCCAAGCTGTTGATCTCCCCCGCTCCCCACGCCACCGGCCCACGGAGCCCTGCGCGCGCGACCACGTGACGGGCGCGGCCCCGTAACGGTGCACGGGCAGGTGGCCGCCGCGCAGGGCCGCGTGACGGTGCGCCCGGGAGCCCGAACGGCGCGTCCCCGCCCGGCAGTTCGTAGGCGCCTCGATCGCGCCGTGTTTCCCCGTGTTCCGTCACGAACCCTTGTGCTCGTTTCTGTTCTACAGAACACTCTCACTGCACAGAAACGCCCATGACCGAACATGTACGCGTCGTGGGTGACGATCTGTCGAGCCGAGGAGTGCAGATATGGCGCCATTCAGTCGACGTGGATTCCTGAGCGCGGCCATGGTGGGGGCCGCCTCCCTGGGCGTCGCGGTGGGCAGCGGCCGGACCGCCCTCGCCCAGGCGGAGGACCCGAGGGGCCTGACCCTCCGCGGAGACGAATTCCTGCTGGACGGCAAGCCGTTCCGGATCCTCGCGGGCGCCTTCCACTACTTCAGGACGCACCCCAAGGACTGGCGCGACCGGCTGACACGGATGCGGGCCATGGGCCTGAACACGGTGGAAACCTACGTCGCCTGGAACTTCCACCAACCGTACGAGAAGAAGGCCGACTTCACCGGATGGCGCGACGTCGCCGCCTTCATACGGACCGCCGACGAGGTCGGGCTCAAGGTGATCGTGCGACCCGGCCCGTACATCTGCGCGGAATGGGACTTCGGCGGTCTGCCGGCCTGGCTCCTCAAGGACAAGGACGCGCCGCTGCGCCGCTCCGACCCCGCGTTCGAGCGGGCCGTCGACACCTGGTTCGCCGAACTCCTGCCCCGGTTCGTCGATCTGCAGGCCACCCGCGGCGGCCCCGTCATCGCCCTGCAGGTCGAGAACGAGTACGGCAGCTACGGCGACGATCACGCATACCTGGAGCATCTGCGGGACACCATGCGGGCACAGGGCATCGACAGCCTGCTGTTCTGCTCGAACGGAGCCACCCAGGAAGCGCTGAAGGCCGGCAGCCTTCCCGACCTCCTGTCCACCGTCAACTTCGCCGGGGACCCCACCGGACCCTTCGCGGAGCTGCGCGCCTTCCAGCCGGACAAACCCCTGTTCTGCACGGAGTTCTGGGACGGCTGGTTCGACCACTGGGGCGAGCCCCACCACACCACCGACCCGGCGCAGACCGCCGCCGACGTGGAGAAGATGCTCGCAGCGGGGGCATCGGTCAACTTCTACATGGCGGTGGGCGGAACGAACTTCGGCTGGTACGCGGGCGCCAATCTGACCGGCAGCGCCTATCAGCCCACCGTCACCAGCTACGACTACGACTCACCGATCAGCGAATCCGGCGAACTCACCGAGAAATTCCACGCGGTGCGCGAGGTGCTCGCCAAATACACCACCGTGCCGGACACGCCCCTGCCGGCCACGCCGCCCCGCATGCCCGCCCAGCGGATCGCCGTGCGCGAGTCGGTGCCGTTGATGGCGTCCCTCGACGCGCTGAGCACTCCGGTACGGCGTACCGCCCCCGTCCACATGGAGGCACTCGGCCAGGCACACGGACTGATCCACTACCGCACCCGGGTGCACGGACCGCAGGGGACCAGACGGCTGCGGCTCACGGGCCTGGGCGACCGTGCGCTGGTGTTCGGCGACGGCGAGCGCATCGGCACCTTCGACCGCAACCAGCCGGACCACACCCTCGACGTCACCGTGGCCGGTACGTCCACCACCCTCGATCTCCTGGTGGACCCCACGGGGCGGATCAACTTCGGCCAGGGCCTCAACGACCCCAAGGGAATCAGCGGCAAGGTCCTCCTCGACGACGAGGAGCTGCACGACTGGGAGATCCGCCGGCTGACGCTGGACAACCTCTCACCCCTGAAATTCACCGGCGACGACACGCCGACCGGCCCCGCGTTCCACCGGGCCCGGGTCCATGTCGACACTCCCGCGGACGGCTTCCTCGCCTTTCCGGGCTGGGACAAGGGCATGGTCTGGCTCAACGGATTCGCCCTCGGCCGGTACTGGTCCCTCGGGCCGCAGGTCACCCTCTACGCACCGAGCCATCTGTGGCGACGGGGGCGCAACGAGCTCGTCGTGCTGGAGATGGAGCGGACCGGGGACGGGATCGAGGTACGGTCCGCGCCCGATATCGGCTAGGGCGCGGCGCGACGGCGGATCCTGGCTCGCACTCGTCGGCCTCGCAGCCGTCGGCCGTCACCCCTCGACCCCGAGCCGTCAACGGAACTGCGGATGCCACACGTCGCGGACCTCCCCCTCATCGTCGACCACCGCAATGTCGGGCCATCGGTCGAAGGCCGAGCACGGGTGGGAGATGCCGAGTTCGACCTCGTCGCCCACGTGGAGGTCTTGTGCGTCGGTGAGGACCAGATGGTGGTCGTAGATCTGTGCCGCGGTGGCCCGCGCCGCGGCGCGCGGGGCGCCGGCGGCCGAGCGCGCCCCGAGGACGACGGGCAGCCCGGCGTCGTAGGGGAGTTCGCGCTTGCCGGCCCCGACGACGGCGGTTCCGGGCTCGGGTGCGGAGAGCACGGTGGCGCCCACCGTCAGGGCCGGACGCAGGCCGGGCAGCGGCGAGATCCGTGCGTAGGTGCCGTGGTCGTGGGTGACGTAGCAGCCGGACCGGAGCACGGAGACCAGGGGGATGCCGGCGTGCCGGTTCCGGAGCTCCGCCACGGCGCGGACGACGCGGTCGGGAAAGGCCGAACCACCCATGCTGAAGACCGGTTCCGCGGTCTCGTACAGGGGTGTCAGGGATGCGAAGGCCTCGGCCACCGTGCGGCAGTGCTCGTCGACGGCGGCGAGCGTCGCCGCGTCACGGACGTTGGGGCGCACCCCCTCGTATCCGGCCACACCTGCCAGGAGGACTCCGGACGGCGCCTTGGCGGCGGCCGCACCGAGCTCGTACGCCTCGGCGATGTCGCGCACCCCGGCCCGGCCGCCCGGCACGCCGACCTCGACGAGCACCCGCAGCGGATTGCCGCTGTCACGCATGGCCGCTGAGGCGAGGTCCAGGCCCGTCGGGGAGTCGATGAGGCAGAAGAGTTCAAGGTCCGGGGCCTCGTCGAGAAGGCGGCGCAGGAGTGCGAGGTCCGAGGAGTGGATCACCTGGTTGGCGAGGAGGATGCGGGTCACGCCCCAGCCCCGTGCCACTGCGGCCTGCCGCGCTGTGGCCACCGTGACGCCCCAGGCCCCGGCCGTCAGCTGCTGCTCGACGACGGGGCGGGTCATGGTGGTCTTGATGTGGGGGCAGAGCTCGGCTCCGTGCTCGCGGCACCAGTCGGCCATGAGGCGCACATTGTGCTCCAACGCGCTGTGCCGGAGCCGGAGTTCGGGTAGCGCGCGGGCCTCGCGCCGGATGGACGGCAGGTCGTCGGGGTGCATGGGGCCCTCCAAGGTGCGCCGGGCGCAGACGGGAAGCGGGGAGACGGATGTCGTGTATTGAGGATGGAACGTACAAGATATGCGACACACGGGCAACGCCTATAGTGGACGCAGCGTGCTCTTTACTGGATGCGAGGAGGGGGTGGGTGGCGTGACAGCCGACGAGAACCCGGCCGGGACGCAGGGAGCGGCTGACGAGGGGATCGGTCGGCACCTGCGCCGGGAACGCCTGGAGCGGGGGCTCACCTTGGAGCAGCTCGCGGACAGGACGGGGCTGTCCCGCAGCTATCTCAGCAACGTCGAGCGCGATGTGAACAGCCCGACGATCAACACCCTGCGGACGATCGTCGAAGCCCTCGGTACGACCCTCAGCAGACTCTTCCGCGCCGTCGACCGTGGGCACCGCGTCCTGACCCGCCCCGATCAGCGGGTCGAGCTCACCCGGGCCGGCGTGGAGGGCGTCACCTACACCCTCCTCAATCCTGAGCACGGCGGCCGGCTGGAGATGATGCTCCTGGAGGTTGCCCCGGGCGCAACGTCCGGCGACCGGCCGCATTCCCACACGGGCGAGGAGGTCGGCGTCATGCTGAGCGGGGAACTGGACTACTGGGTCGACGGCGTCCACCACCGCCTGCGGCCGGGCGACTGCGTCAGCTTCCCGTCCTCCACGCCGCACCGCTACCACAATCCCGGTGAGGTGCCCGCCGTCTGCGTGTGGGCCGAGACCCCGCCGAGCTTCTGAGCGCACCGCTCCCGGGGGCCGCGGTGGCCGGCGTGGGCATTCCTACAGAAAAGCCCTGAAAGGGAACCAAGCGGCTTTTCCCGGCCTCTTGGACAGCGAAGGCAGTCGTCGTGACCGCAGAGAAGCCGTCATGACCGTAGGAACGAGGAGAGTACGACCTTGGAGACCACAGGATCCCGCCGCTCTCGCCGCGCGGTGCTGGCCCTCGGGGCGGGCACGGCGCTCGCGGCAGCCCTGCCGGGCACGGCCCACGCCGCAACGCCCGGAAGGGAAGGCCTCGTTGGGCGACTGAGGGACCTGGAACAGGAGTACTCCGCGCGGCTCGGCGTGTTCGCCTACGACACGGCCACGGGCCGGACCGTGAACCACCGCGCGGACGAACGCTTCGCGATGTGCTCGGTGTTCAAGTCGCTCGCCGCCGCGGCCGTCCTGCGCGACCTGGACCACAACGGTGAGTTCCTCGCCAAGCGGATCCGGTACACCGAGAAGTACGTCACCGACTCGGGCTACGCCCCGATCACGGGCAAGCCGGAGAACGTCGCCCGGGGCATGACGGTCGAGGACCTGTGTGCCGCCGCCGTCTCCCAGAGCGACAACGGGGCGGGGAATCTCCTGCTGCGTGAGCTGGGCGGTCCGACCGCGATCACCCGCTTCTGCCGCTCGATCGGCGACGGCACCACGCGTCTCGACCGGTGGGAGCCCGAGCTGAACACGGCGGAGCCGTGGCGGACGACCGACCTCACCACCCCTCGTGCCATCGGGCGGACCTACGCCCGTCTCGTCGTGGGTGACGCTCTCCCCGCCGAGGACCGGAACCGGCTGACCGGCTGGCTGGTCGCCAACACCACCAACGGGGAGCGTTTCCGCGCCGGTCTTCCCGCCGACTGGAGGCTGGCGGACAAGACCGGTGGCGGTACGCAGTACGGGGTCGCCAACGACGTGGGAGTCGTCTGGCCTCCCGGACGCCCGCCGCTCGTCCTCGCCGTCCTGTCGACCAAGTACGACCCGCAGGGCCCGACGGACAACCCCCTCGTCGCCAAGACCGCCGCACTGGTGGGCGCGGCACTCACCTGACGCCGCGGCGCGGTCACCGGTCCTCGCCGGAGCAGCGCGGGCCCGGGCCGGTGAAAGGCGCCGACCGGGCCGCCGGCCCGGAGCCCCGCCCGATCGCCCGCTGGGCGCGCCACCCCACTCAGCGTGCCCCGGGCATCGCCCCAGCGTGATGCCGGCTCCGCCACGACCGCTTCGAGGTGTGTTCTCCCGTCGACACCGCGTATAACTCGCGGCCGACTGTGACGGGGCCAATAGCCATGTGGCGACGCTTGTGCGCATGCTCCCCCGGGGGTTACCGAGAGAGCGAGAAGGCGATGCCCATAGCCCGCAAGTCCATGGCCCTCACGGCCGGTGTCCTGGCCGCCACCACAGTGGTGACGGCCGGCGCCGTCGGTGGCGCCGCGGCCTCCCAGCCCGACCAGGCCAAGGGCCGGAACACGTCCGCCCCGGTGCTGCCCGCGCGCTTCACCCAGCAGAAGGTCCAGTGGACGGCCTGCGGCACGGACGTCACCGCCAAGACCGTGCCCGGCGCGGAGTGCGGCTGGGTGAAGGTCCCGGTCGATTACGCCGCCCCGGACGGCAAGACCCTCAAACTGCGGGTGTCGCGGGTGCGGGCCGAGGACCGCAGCCATCGGCTGGGCTCGCTGCTCTTCAACCCCGGCGGGCCCGGCGCCGGCGGCGCGGCCGACGTGGCCGACGGAAACTGGCAGGCCGGCAAGGAGGCCAGGGCCCGCTACGACCTGGTCGGCTTCGACCCCCGCGGCATAGGCGCCTCCGGGCAGGTCAAGTGCCCCGACGGCGCGCCGCAGGAGCCCGAGAGCCTGCCGCGCACCGAAACGGAGGCCAAGCGGGCCTTCGCCGACGCGACCGAGCAGGCCCAGGCCTGCAAGAGGGCGAGCGGCCCGGTTCTCGCGCACATGGACAGCGTGAGCGTCGCGCGCGACCTCGATGTGCTCCGTACGGTCCTGGGCGACGCCAAGCTGAACTACACCGGGTACTCCTACGGCAGCTTCCTCGGCCAGCAGTACATGAAGCTGTTCCCGGACAAGGTGGGCCGGATGGTGCTCGACAGCGTCGTCAACCCCGCCGCCGACATGCAGAAGGTCGCCCGGCTCGACATCAAGACGTCCGATGACGCGATGCGCCGTTACGCCCGCAACCTCGTCGCACGCGGCGACGACCGGCTGGGAGCCACGGCCGGGGAGATCCGGCGCCGGCTCACCGAGTTCGCCAGGAAGCTGGAGCGGAAGCCGCTGCGCGGGGCCGACGGCGAGGAATTCACCGACGGCGCCCTGTCCACGTACCTCGGGACGGCCGTGACGGACGAAAAGAGCTGGGAGCCGCTGACCAAGGCGCTGGTGGCCGCCCTGCACGGGGACGCGACCGCCTTCGACCGCTTCGACGCCGCGGCAAACGGCGAGAGCGGTGGCGGGAAGCCGACGCCGCAGGAGAAGCAGGCCGAGGAGAACGAGTCCGTGAGCATGCCCGCGGTGCTCTGCCTGGACTCCCCGTCCGCGCCGAAGTCCCCGAAAGAGATGCTGGCCACGGCCGACTCGTTCGCCGAGCAGTCGCCGCTCTTCGGGCGTCACTTCGCCTGGCAGATGATCGACTGCGCGACCTGGCCGGTCGCCCCCACGGGCGTGGCCGAGCCGATCAAGGCATCCGGTGCCGCGCCGGTGCTCCTGGTGTCGTACACCGACGATGTGCAGACTCCGCTGGAGAACGCGCAGACGGTGCACCGGCAGTTGGCCCACAGCTCGCTGCTCATCCGCAACGGCCAGGGACACGCGGCGTACGCCTCGGCGGACCCGTCCACCTGCACCGACCGTGCCGTCGACCGGTATCTGGTCGGGGGAAAGCTGCCCGACAAGACCGCCCGCTGCCCGCGCTGACACAGGGCGGCCGGCGCAGGTGGGGGGCCTCGCGGGCCGGCGGCCCGCCCGATCGGCGAGTCGCTCGGCAGCGAGTCCTTGATCTGCCGGTGGTGCAGCGCTCATAGTGGTGCTGACCTGCTGAAACGGCGGCTGTGACGGCCGTCGGCAGAGCGTGGGTCCAGGTAGGGTCCGGATCTTGATGTCAGCTACCCGAATGATGAGGACCGGTCCGGTAACAAGTCACTGCGGGTCCGGCGACGATCTGCCCGTGGCGGACACCAGGGTGTCCGTCGACGGCAGGCTGAAGGGATCGAGAATGTTCCGCAAGGTACTGGTCGCCAATCGTGGTGAGATCGCGATTCGCGCCTTCCGTGCCAGCTACGAGCTGGGCGCGAAGACCGTGGCCGTCTTCCCGCACGAGGACCGCAATTCGCTGCACCGGTTGAAGGCCGACGAGGCCCACGAGATCGGCGAGCCGGGGCACCCGGTACGTGCCTACCTCTCCGTGGAGGAGATCGTCCGCGCCGCGCGCCGGGCCGGCGCGGACGCGGTGTACCCGGGCTACGGGTTCCTGTCCGAGAACCCCGACCTCGCGCGTGCCTGCGAGGAGGCGGGCATCACCTTTGTCGGGCCGAGCACGGACATCCTCGAACTGACCGGGAACAAGGCCCGCGCGGTGGCCGCCGCGCGGGCCGCCGGCGTACCGGTGCTCGGTTCCTCGGAGCCCTCCACCGACGTCGACGAACTGGTCCGTGCCGCCGAGGACATCGGCTTCCCGGTGTTCGTCAAGGCGGTCGCCGGCGGCGGCGGACGCGGCATGCGCCGTGTCGAGGACCGCGACACGCTGCGCGAATCCATCGAGGCGGCGGCCCGCGAAGCCGCATCCGCGTTCGGCGACCCCACCGTCTTCCTGGAGAAGGCCGTCGTCGACCCCCGCCACATCGAGGTGCAGATCCTCGCCGACGGGCACGGCAACGTCATCCACCTCTTCGAGCGCGACTGCTCGCTCCAGCGCCGGCACCAAAAGGTGATCGAACTCGCGCCCGCGCCGAACCTCGACCCCGAGCTGCGCGAGCGGATCTGCGCCGACGCCGTACGGTTCGCCCAGCAGATCGGCTACCGCAACGCGGGCACCGTCGAGTTCCTGCTCGACCGCGACGGGAACCACGTCTTCATCGAGATGAACCCGCGCATCCAGGTCGAGCACACGGTGACCGAGGAGGTCACCGACGTCGACCTGGTGCAGGCGCAGCTGCGCATCGCCGCGGGCGAGAAGCTGGCCGATCTCGGCCTCACACAGGACGCCATCGCCCTGCACGGCGCCGCGCTGCAGTGCCGTATCACCACCGAGGACCCCGCCAACGGCTTCCGTCCGGACACCGGCAGGATCAGCGCCTACCGGTCGCCGGGCGGCTCGGGCATCCGTCTCGACGGCGGCACCACGCACGCCGGTACGGAGATCAGCGCCCACTTCGACTCGATGCTGGTCAAGCTCAGCTGCCGGGGCCGGGACTTCAACACCGCCATCGGCCGGGCCCGCCGCGCGGTGGCCGAGTTCCGCATCCGCGGCGTGGCCACGAACATCCCGTTCCTGCAGGCCGTGCTCGACGACCCGGACTTCCGCGCCGGGCGGGTCACCACCTCGTTCATCGAAGAGCGCCCGCACCTGCTCACCGCGCGCCACTCCGCCGACCGCGGCACCAAGCTGCTCACCTACCTCGCGGACGTGACGGTCAACAAGCCGCACGGCCCACGGCCCGAGCTGATCGACCCGGTCACCAAGCTGCCGCCCCTGCCCGCCGCCGAACCGCCCGCCGGCTCCCGGCAGCGCCTCGCCGAGCTGGG